>Ga0116143_10000911_pt1 | contig 38024 bp, 19 predicted proteins | sample AD_UKC034_MetaG_FD_89745 | JGI IMG/M metagenome (GOLD analysis project Ga0116143, IMG submission 89745) | Active sludge microbial communities of municipal wastewater-treating anaerobic digesters from USA - AD_UKC034_MetaG | ecosystem: Engineered > Bioreactor > Anaerobic > Digestate | place: USA... | reverse complement strand
GCTGAGTCGGCGGCGGAGCTTAGGAAGGCGATCGAGCTGATTCCGGATAATGGGCCGCTGTGGTATAACCTCGGGATGTCGCTTTATAACGGCGGCGAGGCGGATGCGGCGCGGCGGGCGTGGCAGAAGACGGTTGAGCTGCGGCCGGATTATGCGGATGCCTGGTATATGCTTGGGATGCTCGATGCGAAAGAAGGTCGCAGCGCCGAGGCGGTCGCGGCCTATGCGAAAAGTTCAGAACTCAAGCCGCAGGACGGCGAAGCACAGGCAGCGCTGGTTAGAGAGTGTCTCAAACTCGCCCGACGTAAGTACGAGCAGCTGCAGCGCACCGACCCGGCCCGCGCGAAAAAGCTGGCCGGCGAATTTCCCGGCAATGCCTCACCTGCCGTCGGCAGCGGCAAACACCCGCTCGCCGATACCGAAATTCCGGGAACCGGCAAAACCTTCGACGAACTGCTCGAAATTTTCAAGCGCACACCATTTCAGCGCAATCAGCCGAAAAGCCGGCATTAAAGGTATAGTTCTTTGAGAAAACGGTCGGCGTCGACAAGGTCGAAGTTGCCGGACGACTGCTCGCGTTTGAGGTCTTTGACGACCTGAACCCCTTTAAGGTTGTATTTTTCGCAGAACCAGACAAGGCCGGCTGCGATTTTATCGCGACCGCTTTTTGCTTCGATTGCCATTAAGACCTGCTGATCGCGACACAGGCAGAAATCGACTTCCCTGCCTTCTTTCGTGCGCAGATATTTAAGGTCGAGTGTATCGCCGAGACAGTCGTTACTGGCTGAAACATGCTTGAGCAGACTCACAGCAAGATGATTTTCGAATTTTGCTCCGATGTCGCCGACAACCAGCGGAGTATCATAAAAATAGACCTTGGGAGCCTTCAAAATTGACCGGCCGATGTTGTTTGAATACGGGTAAATCCTGAAGATAATGAACAACGCCTCGAGAATGCCGATGTATCGGGTGGCGGTGACCGGCGAGACTCCAGCGTCACGCGCGATAGAAGCGACTGAGAGCGGCGAACCGACCGAGCGCCGAAGAATCTCGAAAACCACTTTTATCGCATGCAGATCATTGATATTCTCAAAATTCAGAATATCAGTTCTGATAAGACCGTCGATATACTGATTGCGCCAGCGCCTGGCATCGGTCTCGCTTTCTGCCAGAAATGGCTCAGGAAACCCGCCGCGTTCGATGAAACGCTCGATATTGGCTAATTCATTATGTTTTTTAATTTCAGCCAATGAAAATGGCAGCAGCCGATGTGCAAAGAAACGGCCGGCCAGTGAATCGCCGGTCTGTCTGAATGCATCGAGGCGGGCACTGCCGGTCACCAGAATTCTCAGGCCTTCTGCTCTGGTGTCGAACACACCTTTGATATAGTTCTTCCAGCCGTGCATCTTGTGCAGTTCATCGAGTATCAGCAAATCAGTATTTCTGGGCCAGGACTCAGCCTTGATAATCTGCTGATCTTCGAAGCGATCGTAATTCAGATACTGGCTGTGCTTGAATTTTCTGGCGATTTCCTTTGCCAGCCAGGTTTTGCCGACCTGCCGGGGGCCGACAATGAAGACAATCTTCTTTTCGAGGTCATGAAGAATCTGATCGATCTGATTTCTGCGCATATGACTATTTTATACCAGACTGACAAATAGTCAAGACTATTTGTTATTACGGTAAAAAATAGTCAAAAAGGTACTATTTTATGCTGTCGAGGCCGGAAAAGATCGAGGAGCCCATGCTGATAATGATATAGGCGACAAAGCCGGCGATTGGCAGGAAAAAGAGGATTGGCAGCAGTTTGCTGATGACCTGGATCTTGTGGCGGGCGTCGTCTTCGAGAAAATCGCTGGTTTTTTTCAGCATTTCCGGGAGCTTGCCGCTCTGCTCGCCGACCGTGATCATTTCTTTAATCGTCGAGGGAAGCGCGTTGACCGACTTGAAGCCGTCAGCCAGCGAACCGCCGCGCTGAATCGAAGCTTTGAGGCTCGACAGTTCCTTTTCGAGCCAGGCATTCGAAGTAACGCTGATCGAAGTTTCGAGGCACTGCCCCATCGAAACGCCGGCTTGCAGGCCAACACCGAGAGTGCGCGTAAACCGGCACAGCGCCAGCTTCTTGACTATTGTTCCGAAAAATGGAATCTGAACGAGAATCGCAGCGACCGCCGAAGTCGCCATCAGTTTATAGGTGCCATAAAGGCCGGCCAGAATTATCACATAGATGCCAAGCGACCTGGCAATACCCCACGGAATCGAAGCTGCGCTGTCAGGCGTAATAATCGACTGCAACACCGGCAACAGCATCAACGCAAGAAACAGCAGAAACAGCGGGTATGCCAGTGAAGAAAGAATCTCGCGCTCGAGATTCATCTCTTTGTCGGCATATTCAGCGAGGGTGCCGCAGACTTCCGGCAGCGTGCCGGTCTGTTCGCCAAATCGAGCAAAGCTGATTTGCATGTCGGTAAACGGACTGCCCGCGTGCTCCATGGCCGTCGACAGCGCGGTTCCCTTCTCGACTTCCTTTGCCATCCTCTCGACCTTAGCCTTCATGCCGAGGCCGCCGATATTCTCACTCAGCAGATGCAGGGTTCTCGCCAGGGTGACCCCCGACGTCAGCGAAGTTTCGAGCTGCAGAAAAAAATCGCGCAGATTGCTCATATTTCGATCCCCTTAGCCAGAATTATTCATATAAATGTTACACGCAAACCCGGAACAAATGCAATTAATCTGAGAGCCGACCCGAAAATTTCTAATTTCGCTGTTGCCTGACAACTGCAGTGGAATTACTATATTTATGTAAACCTGTCGCGTCTGGAGTGAACTATCGTGAAGCATTTTCTATTGGCAATGCTGATGACGGCATCCATGGCCTGGGCCGGGGATTCTGGCGGCCAGGCTTCGGGAAGCAGCGAGCTCGATGCCGTGGCGCTGGTTCGCGCGGTCGAGACACAGTACCAGGGCGAACGTTCGCACGGCAAAATGCGTATGCATATCAAAACCCGCAGCTGGAACCGTATGCTCGAGCTCGAAATGTGGTCGGAAGGCCGCGAAAAACTGCTGACCCGCATTCTGGCTCCAGTCAAGGAACGCGGCACCTGTACACTCAAAGTTGATGACGACATCTGGAACTATATCTCGCGCATCGACCGGCTGATCAAGATTCCGTCGAGCCTTATGGGCGACAGCTGGATGGGCAGCCACCTTACCAATGATGACCTGGTCAAGGAAAACAAGGTCGATAAGCTCTATCAGCTTGCCATTACGGAACGCGTGGGCAAGGACGTCACGATAACCGGCAAACCCCTGCCGGATGCCGCAGTCGTCTGGGGCAAAATCGTCTACAAGATCGATACCGCCAGCCTGACTCCGCTGCTGGTCGAGTATTACGACGAAGAAGACGTCAAAGTCAGAAGCATGGTATTTTCTGAATTCAAACAGATCGAGCAGCGCTGGCTGCCGATGATTGCACGCATCGTGCCCGAAGACAAACCCGGCGAATTCACCGAAATGCAATATCTCGAAATCGACTTTTCGGTTGAGCTGCCGCGCGACCTGTTTTCGATCAAAAGTTTGAGAAACCGCTGATGATGATACTTCGCATCGGCTGGCGCAACCTCTGGCGCAACCGGCGGCGCACCCAGCTGACCATGGGCGCCATGATCTTCGCCTGTGCCATGCTGGTTTTTTCGCTGGGTTATTACGACGGTTTTCTGTGGAGCCTGATCAACAACGCCACCGAAAAGGAAAACGGCCACATCTTCATCGCGCTGCCCGGTTACTACGCCAATCCCACCCTTGAAGACGCCTGCCCCGAGGCGATTTCGAGCCAGATTCTGCCTGATGTGAAGGCAGAAATCAAGGGAGTGTGCCCGCGCCTGCAGGCCTATGCCCTGCTCAGCTGCGGAACCGATGAAGAAAACCGCACACAGCCAGCTCAAATTATCGCGGTCGATTATCAGGCCGAGCTGGCCAACAGCAAGCTGGCAGGCGATATTGTGACAGGCGGTTTTCTGACTGGGGATGAACGCGAAATCCTGCTTGGGCAGGGTCTTGCCCGTAGGATCAGAGCCGACATTGGCAGCGAGATCATCTTTTTCAGCAATGCCGCCGATGGCTCGATTGCCTCAGAAATACTCCTGGTCAAAGGCGTCTTTTCGTCAGGCGAAAACATACGTGATTCGAGCCTCGCCATCATGAACCTCAAAGCCGCGCAGCAGCTGCTGGCTCTCGATGGTCGCGTGCATAGCCATCGTCTCTTTCTGCGCGACCCGATGCAGGCTGAAGAAATCGCGGCCAGGCTGAATGCCAGCCTGAAAACTCTTGAAGCAACACCATGGCAGAGCATATTTCCGCAGATTGCCGATATTCTCAAGGTCTGGCTGGGCGTGCAACTGTTCACCGTCGCGATTTATTATGCTGCTATGGCGCTGATCACCTTCAACACAATGTATATGGCCTTTCTCGAACGTATGCATGAGTTCGCAGTAATGCAGGCAATCGGCCTGACGCGCCGCCTGCTGGCCGTGCTGATACTGAGCGAAAGCATCATCATGGCAACGGCGTCTGGCCTTATCGGCACGGCAATCGGTGCCTGCGCCAATTTTATTCTCTTCTACCACCCCATCGATCTCAGCCGCTGGATGGAAAGCATCACCTGGGGCGGGTCATCGATTCAACCGATTCTATTTTGTGTACCCAGCCTGCTCTCGAATCTGCTGCCGCTGCTGGCCATGATTCTGCTTGGTTTCGCGGTGGCGGTACTGCCGACCTGGCGTCTGTACCGGCTCAGGCCGGTCGAAGCGCTGCGGGAGGGTTGATATGCTGTGGCTTAAACTCGCATGGCGAAATCTCTGGCGCAACCGCACCCGCACACTCGTGCTGCTGACGGTTATTACGGGCAGTCTAGCCTTTGTCGCCTGGATGCTGAACGTCGCTTACGGATCATATGAAAAGATGATCGAAGATGCGGTGCGCATGGGAAGCGGTCACCTCAGCCTGCATCACCCCGCTTACCCACAGGAACGCCTGAGCGAACAGTTTTTTTCGGGCAAACAGGCGATGCCGTTATTGGCAAACCGGGCCGGCATCAGCAAAATACTGCCGCGTCTGTATGTTTCGGCACTGGCCCGCAGCAGCCGCGACAACCGGGCCATCATGATTCTCGGCGTCGATTTTGAGAACGAACTCGAAAGCAACCCGTTACTGCAACCATCGAAGACCATCAGTGGCAAGATTCCGGCTTCTGATGCCCAAAATCTTGCCTATATCGGCACCCGGCTCGCCGAAAATCTGCGCATCGATGTCGGCAAAAAGCTGGTGGTCATGTTTCAGGATCTCTCAGGTGAGATCACATCAAAACTCTACCGGGTCGGCGGCATTTTTAAAAGCGGCGTAACTCAACTTGACGGCGGCACCATCTTTGTTAACCGCCAGTCACTGGCGACTGCGCTCGGAAACAGTGACGCTCTGCACGAAATCGCCATTCTGCTGGCTGACCGCAAAGAGCTTCCCGAACATCTTTCGCAGCTGCAGAAAGCTTATGTCGGGCACAAAGATATTGCGGTCTTTTCCTGGGAAACGACTTCAAGGCAGATCGCCGATGCGATCAAAATCGACAGTGCCCAGTTCAAATTCATGATCTTTCTGCTCTATGTGCTGGTGACAATCGGAACAGTAAACCTGCTGCTGATGAGCATACTCGAAAGAACCCGCGAATTCGGCCTGCTGCGCGCCATCGGCCTCGACCGTCGGCGTATCGGCGGCCTGATTTTCTGCGAAGCGACGTTGCTGGGCATTATCGGTGCCCTGGCCGGGCTGGTTCTGACGATTGTTTTAAGTCTTTACAGCTGGCATTATGGCCTCGATTTTTCGAATATGTTCGGCGAGGCTGAAGTTGCCGGAATGCTGGTCAGTATGAAGGTAAACAGCACCTGGGAATGGGATTGGATGTTCGGTCTCGCGGCCGGCATGGTAGTCGTCGTCATTCTGGCTGCGATCTACCCGGTTAAAAAGGCCCTGCGCGCGGCGCCGGCCGAAGCCATGCGACATCACTGAGGAAATTATATGAGTATAGTATCAACCACAGACCTGAAACGTGTTTATGAAAGTGGCGCAACCGAGGTAAAAGCGGTTAACGGCGTCAGCCTGAGTATCGAAGCGGGCGAGTTTGCGGTTCTCGCCGGGCCTTCCGGCAGTGGCAAGACGACTCTGCTTAATCTGATCGGCGGGCTTGACCGCCCGACAGATGGCAGCGTTCACCTCGATGGTGAACTGCTCAACGACAAAAGTGATGACGAACTGACACGGGCGCGGCTTTTCAAGATAGGGTTCATTTTTCAGGCATATAATCTGGTGCCGGTATTGAGCGCTTACGAGAATGTGCAGTTCATTCTGCAGATACAGGGAGTTCCTGATTCAAAGCATGAAGAGCGTATCATGCCGCTGTTCGAAGAGCTTGGCCTGAGCGGACTGGCGCATCGCCGCCCGGGCGAGCTCAGCGGCGGCCAGCAGCAGCGCGTAGCAGTGGCACGCGCCATTATCGGGCACCCTTCGATCATTCTCGCCGACGAACCGACGGCAAACCTTGATTCAGAGAGCGCGGTAGCGCTGCTTAACCTGATGCACCGCCTCAATCTTGAACAGAAGGTCACTTTTCTGTTCAGCTCGCATGATAAAAAAGTCATAGACATAGCGCAACGGGTCATCTCGATGCGCGACGGTAAAATCTGCGATGATCACAGAAAAACGCAGTAGTGGTCTGTCAACATTGAATCTGGGTATATCTGTCATTGCGAGCGGAGCGAAGCAATCCCATTGTCATAAAGATTGCTTCCGCCTTCGCCAAGGCTACTGCGGACAGGTCGTCGCTACGCTCCTCGCAATGACAGTTTTTAAGCGCACATTCGTCGCTTTGCTGCTGTGCATTGTTTTCGTGCTTCCCTGCACTGCCGCTGATGATTTTAACTTTGCAACACGGCAGATCGTCAATTTTTCTGATTATCCGCAGGCCTTCGAAGACGCAGGGCTGCTGCCCGGCAACGAATCTGCGCTGCAATCGCTGACGCGCGTCATACATCATCGCCGCAGCGACCGATACCGGCTTAAAATCGAACTTGAGCTGACTTCGCTGTACAGCTCACGCGAGGAGCAGAACGCCATTTCGACGGGCTGGCAGGTTGCCGGCAGCCGCTCAGGATATAAAGCGATCAAGACCGATGCCCGGCATTCTTACACCGACAGATGGCAGTCGCGTTCTGAGCTCGAACGCTGCGAAATTGCGTTTACAGCTGGAGAATTCGATATTCAGCTGGGCCGGCAGCCCGTCAGTTTTGGCACCAGCCATTTTGTGCCGGTTTTAGACGTGCTGGCCCCTTTTAACCCCGGTTATCTCGACAGCACCTATAAACCCGGTGTCGATGCACTGCGCATCAGAAAAATCGCCGGGACCACCGGCGAAATGGAGCTGATAGCTGCAGCCGCGCGTGACTCAGAAGATTCCGCCGTAATCGGTCGTTACCGCGATACTTTTTCGGGTTTCGACGTTGAGGCGCTCGCCGGCCGTTTTCGCCGGCGTAATTTCGCTGGCATCGGCTGGGAAGGCGAACGCCGCCGCATCAATATATGGGGCGAAGCCGCACTGTTCGAGCGAAATTCATCTGATGGCCGGCATCTCGGCGGGTTTTCCGATGATCTGGCCGGCTCCTGGAGTATCGGCTTCGAAAAGAGTGTTGCCAAGCGCTGGCGGGTCGGCATTGCCTGTCTGCATCAGGATTTAGGCGCCCGGAAAGTTGCTGATCTGACACAGACTTACGCGCGCACTCCGTTTCGGCAGGGCTGGATGCAGCTGGGGGCTTCTGACTATCTGATCGTCAATTCAAACCGCGAGATCGGGCCGTTGAGCAGCGTCAACCTCAATGCGATGATCAGTCTTGTCGATAACTCGACGCTCTGGCAGCCGGTCTGGAAGATCAACACTTCAGATGAATCAGACATCAGCTTTTTCGCGTGGTTCAAGACAGGGCGCAGCCCGGCCTTAAGGGCGACCGGCCTCGAACTGCGCAGTGAATTCGGCGCCTTCGCTTCCGGCATCGGCATGCTCTACAGCCATTTTTATTGAGGTTTACCATGATAAAACTGCTGCGAACCTTTAACGGCGGGCCCGGGATCGGCGTAACGCCGCTGGCGCATGACGGGTGTTCAGCCCTGATAAATACAGCTGACCATGTTGAAACGCGCAATGTCGAGACCGGAGAGCTTGTAGCCAGTTATCCGGCGACCAGAGCCAGGCTGGTATCAGGACCCCAAAACAGGCTGATCGCCTCGATCTATAAGAACGGTTCGACTCTGATCAAGGATCTTATTTCGGGGAAAAAGATTTATGATATACCTGGTGAGCCTCTCAGCATAATCACCATGCCCGCAGACGGCCGTTGTCTGGGCATCGGCAGGTGCAGGTCTACCGGCTTTGACGGCGAATACTACTCGTCCTTCACAGCAGAAATCTGTAGCCTCTCGGAAGGGGTTGCATACTGGAGCAAGCAGGGTTCGGGCGATTCGAGCGGTGGCCTGATGGCTATCGTTATTTCTGATGACAGTCGATTTGCGGCGGTAATCTCTTTCAAATCGCTTATTCTGATAAATCTGCCGGAAGGCCGCACCATTGGCGAGTGGCCAACCAGAGCCCTGCAGCCTGATGATCTCGCTTTTACACGTGACAGCAGTTTTCTGCTGGTTAACAACCGCCCGACGCTTGAGATTATCGACCTGGCCAGTCTGCAGATCAGGGAGTTTGCCGCCCCACCGCCAGGCAAATTCCTCAGTGCGCTCGTGGTCTCGCCCGACGGTGCAAAGGTGCTCGCCGGCGGCTCAGGCTGGTGCGGCATGTGGGAACACAACAGCGGCAAGCTTCTCTGGGAAAAGCAACTGTCTGCGAACTACACCTGTTCGGCCTGGTTTCTTTCTGATAAAGGGCTTATTGCCGTTACGCCGGTCATGGGGAAAATAGACATAATCTCGATAAAAGACGGCGCAACTATCGACAGCATCAAGGCACATGCCAGGCCGGTAACAGCAGTAGCCGAAAGCGCCGGTGGCAGATATTTTCTCACCACCGACGGCAACGAAACAAAGGTCTGGGATATCTCTTAAGCTGCCTGATCTACTGCTCAGACATGTAGTAGTCGAACTCTTTGGCGCAGACGAGGCAGTATTGCGAATCGCGTTCGGCGCAGGTAAAAGATTCGCCACAGCCGGGGCAGACCTTGACCGGAAGAATCTCTTCTTTTTCGAGATTTTTGACGCGCACCCACTGCCAGCTGAAAATATTGCGGCCGCAGGCCATGAATTCTTCGGTGACCAGCTTGGCCGAAGCCGCCCGCGCTTCCATGTCGGTGCGGACTTCCGGGGCCCTTTTCCGCAGAAAAAATTTATGCAGCTCAGGCGTCTTTTTTGCATCGATTTTTTTGAGATCGACATAAACCCTGACGCCTCGGCCATCGGTGCGATCGTAGACAGTCAGTGCGTAGCGGCCGATATTATCATGAATAGTCAGATACTTATTGCCGACGGTGCACCCGGTCAGTGCCTGAATCGCGTCGGTCAGGCAGGCCTTGGCCTCAGCGACGACGCCGAGCTTTTTTACCTGGCCGAGCTTGTCGAGCCCGAGATTGACCATGGCAACGCCGATCGGAACGCCGGGAGCTCGTATCGGGCTTTTATTGCGCAGCTGATATGCTTTTTCTACCTGTTCGAGAAATTCACTGTCATTCATTTTGTATCGCTCCGTGACTTTGATTGTGAATATTATTTCACTTCTCAGCAAATTATGCAATGCCCTTTAAATCGGCTTCGTAACATTGTATACTGGCCACTGGAAACAGCGCGTGGAGGTAACATGAAAAAAATATCTGTCGCAATCACTATTCTTGTTCTGATGCTCGGACTCACTCAGGTTGATGCTGCTGAAAGCCTGTATGCCGATTTTGTCAGTGCGCTAAATGAATTTCATGAGTGTGAAGATCACGATCAGAGCTTCATTTACCATTCCAGAATGGAAAAACTGGCAAATAAGCTGATGTGGCTGGCTCTGGACAGAAAAGACTGCCTCAATTTCGCAGCGAATTCGGTTTATTTCAGCCAGGATGTCACAGAAAATCTCGAAGTGCACGGGCCTTATGCTGATGACACTTTTCATACCTGTGAGTTTCCGCATCTGAGAATACACCTGGCCGGACTTCATACACTGTACGTCAACTTTGCCGAAAATCGCCGGCCCGAGCATCTTGAATTTTACATATTCCCGGGCACAGGGCCGCGCAGTGGTGATCATAAGCCGCAAAAGGTCACTTTAAACGACAAAAATGAGCTGCTTCTCTCGCCATTCGACGGGAAAAATCTGGCAACCCTGTTTGCCATCGCCAAAAACCCGCAAGACAAATATTATCGCAAGTATGTCTGGATAGTTGAGTTCTAAGAACGCTGTATTTAAGCGTTGTTCAGGCGTTGTTCGATGTAGTTGTTCACGCAGTCGAACAGCTCGTTCACATTCTCGTCGTCGGGAAGATGCGAGCGGATCATGTCGAGATAACCGCGCTCCTTGAGGCGGCGCAGGGTCGGCGCAAAATTGACGTCGAAGACCCAGCCAATCTGTAGCAGCTTGAAATCGTTGAGGTTCTGCAAGTCAGCGAACAGAACGGTTTCGCCGTTCATGATGCGTTCAAAAACGGCCGGTGAAATACCCGGAGTATCAGGCTGATTGAGTTCAAGGCCCGGATTGATTTTGCCGGCGGCACGCTCGCGATAATAGTCGCTAACCACCCACCAGATATCGAGTTTGTCGGCATCGCGCAGCAGGCGTTGATGCAGGCGTATGGTCTCATCGTCTTCATCAGGCAGCTCGAGCATGTTGTGGCTGGAAATGCTTTTGATAATGAGTTCCTGCTCAAAAATGCCGAGTCGGCTGAGAACGTCGCTCTTGATCAACAGACCAACTCCGAATGCCGCATGGTTGAACGATCTTTTGTCAGAAAACGTGCGATGTCGGGTGAACTGCTCGAATCTGCCGATATCATGAAACAGTGCAGCGATCTCAGCCAGACGCAGATCGTTCGGCGACAAATTCAGATCCAGGCCAATTTCGCGTGAGGCACGGCATACACGCAGGGTGTGTTCGCGCTTGAGGTCGATGTTTGTCTGAACCTCGGGGTCTTCAGAGGTGAAGGTGGCAACATAGTCAGCGAACCACTTCTTGAAATACAGAAGATCCTCTTCTGTCGCTCGATATTCGTGAACCGGCACAGAATTCACCAGCGAAACAGCCGCATCAGTCTGCGTTTCGTCGCGTGTTTCGTCAGTATTACTAATAAATTCAGAGTTTTCAGTACGCATAACTATGACTTACATTGTAAGACTTTTCAGCCCATTCTGCAAATTTTAACACTAATCAACTGTGAAGATTGAGTATGTGATTGATGTCATTGCGAGGAGCGTAGCGACGAAGCGGTATGCCGCAGGCATAAGCCAGCTCTGAGCTAATCCTTTTGTCTGTGAGATTGCCGCGTCGGGCTGACGCCCTCCTCGCAATGACATTGAACCTAGAAGTCTTATGTGACAGAGGACTAATCGAGGAGGCGCCAGACGTTTGCGGTCTTGTCGAATTCGACGACGGCGGGCTCGGACTCACCGGAAAGCACTTTTTTATTGAATCTGATGCGGTTGTCTGATTCCCAGACCGGGTTCTCGGGGCCCCATTCGGTAGGTTCCTCTGACCATTCAAGCACGCCCATGCCGTTTTCGTATCGGAAAATCTGCAGGCGATTGTGACCGTAGCCGGCTTCGAGGTCATAATTGGCCGTGACAAAACGGGTTGCATCCTGGCTGAAAACGGGAACGGCATCGACCTCCTGCTGTCGCCCGTCTCGGCAGTTGACCAACAGAAAACGGCACCATTCCCAGCCATCCTGCATGACAGTGTAGAACTGCTGTCCTGGCGTGATGCCATAATATGTGAAGTTCAAATATTCTTTATTGTTAATGAGCTTGCCGACGAACTCAACCTCTTTGCTGTCTTCGGTTTTCAGCCAGAGCCGGTGCATTTCACGGCGGGCTTTTCCTTCTGATGATTTTATCAGAGCGCTTTCTTTCGGGTTCGAGCCGAGCAGGGCCGCGAATACCCAGCCCTCCTTACCCTGCCAGGAAACTTTAAACCAGCAGGCGGTGACCCCTTCGACAGTAGAAAGGTTGTCACTCCATTCGGTGCGCTTAACCTCAGTCAGATACTCAATGCGACCGAGTTTCGCCGCTTTTGTATCGGGATTTTCACGCAACGTTGCACCAGACGGCGCAGTGACGACGAGAATATCTTCATAACCTTCAGCGCGCAGAAAAGCCGGAATCAGCAAAAACGCAACAAGAACGGCATATAGAATTTTTTTCATGACGACCTCCCGGGTAAGAGCTCTATATCTTATCTCATACCCGAGGTCAGACAAAAAGTCTACAGATAAGGTTCAGAAAGTCCCGTAGTAACCCCACATTGACTGATAAGTCAATAAAGACATGGATTCTGCGACTTCGCTTCGCTCATGCAGAACGAACAAACTGGGGCAGCGCCTTTTAGACGTTGAGAATTTTGAGGATGCCGTTCCAGATGCCTTTTAAGAAATCGGTGATGACTCTGATCAGATCTTTGATTACTTCTTTGGCTTCTTCAGCTGCAGCTAAGGTATCAGTAGAAGAATTCTGGCCGGAGTCGGCTACTTCGTCTGAATCATTTTCTGAATCATTGTCTATATCATTTGCATCGTCGTCTGAGCCATAATCAACAGTGGGGTCGTCTTCGCCGATATCGGCTTCGCCTTCTTCCATGTCATCGTCTTCGGGCTCTATGGCTGTATCGTCGTCTATGTCGTTATCGTCATCTTTGTCGTTATCTTTGCCGACCTTGTGCTTAAAAACCCTTTCGAATTTCTTAACGTATTTTCCAGTTTTCGCATTGAAGGTTCTGACTCTGGCTCTGGCCGGAGACAAATCGAGCACGCGCATCCATGAAGAATTTGGCGTGATCGCCGGCGTGTGAATTACCGTAACCTTGCCGACCTTGTTGGCCTTGTTGTGATATTCCGGCGATGAAGGGCTTATGTGCAGATGGCCAGAAACCCAGAGAAATACCTGGGGATTATTCTTGAGTATGGCGCTGATTTTGGCATGTGGCTGGGCATTAGAATTGTAAAAGCCGAGTTTGCGGGGTTTGACGTAGCTGCCTGCGAGCGGCGCATGGCAGAATACGATCGTTGGCACATCAGGGTTCTTTTTGAGAGTTTCTTTCAAAAAGTTGAGTGTTGCGGTCGAGAGGGTTACCAGATGCTTGCCTTTCGGGTCGTCGTTGGGCAGAAAAACCAGCAGATGACCGCCCATTTTGCGGGTAAAGCGCAGTTTTTTGAGTTTGAGCGCCTTGCGGAAACGTTCGAGCTTGGCCTTGCGCTCAGCTGGCGATGTGCGCAGTTTCTTGCCTTCAGCGCCGAAATGGTCGCGATACAAGATGTCGTGATTGCCGGGTGTCGCATAAATCGGCATCTTGAATCTGCTGACGGCCTTGATCATATCAAAATACTCAGCCGGGGAGCCGATTTTTTTGCAGAGATCGCCGGTTATTGCGACAGCATCGACATCAGGCAGTTGGTTAACCGCTTTGACCGCTTCATCCATCATTTTCTGGTTGTCGCCTCTGACATGCAGATCGCTCAATACCGCTACTCTGGCCGGTTTGTCGGAACCGTCAAAGAAAGCTATCCTTGCCGAAGCCGAGGCCGTTGTGCCCGCCCCGCCCTGCTTGAGCTGCAGTTCGTCAACGATAGCAAATGGATTGACCGACTCGGCAGAACCTGGCAGACAGGCAACTATCAGCAGACATAACAGAACCAGACTGATATAACTCGACCGGCGATTAAAAGACATAAATTTGTCTCCTTGAATTTCTTTACCTATATATTACCACCAACGTTCAAAAAAGTTTTACCGAACAGACACGTGATCAGGTGAACTCTAGTCCTCTGTCAGCATTGAATCCTGGTGTTATCGTCATTGCGAGCGAAGCGAAGCAATCTCACAGATAGAAGGATTAGCTCAGAGCTGGCTTATGCCTGCGGCATACCGCTTCGTCGCTACGCTCCTCGCAATGACGATTTTAAAACGTAAATTCATATGTGACAGAGGGCTAGACATGGATTCTGCGACTTCGCGCAAAAATACTGTCGCGTCAGTTATTTTGTAGGCAAAAGCAGGGGTTAAGTGTTAAATTTGCTGCTGTAATTTTATTGGCGGGAATAAATAATGCAGAATAAAAAGTCACTTACCTTTCGGATTTTGAGCGGGCTTGCGCTTGGTGCGATCACCGGCATCGCCATGTCTTATCTTCCTGACCATCAGGGGTCGGTGTTTACCGGCCTCACCAGCCTTTTTGATCTGGTCGGCGGGTTGTTTATCAACTCGATACGCATGCTGGTCGTGCCGCTGGTTTTTGTTTCACTTTTCTGTGGCGTCACCAACCTGGGCGATATCGCCAGAATCGGCCGCATCGGCGGCAAGACGCTTGCCTTCTATCTGATCACGACTGCAATAGCAATCTCTCTCGCCCTGTGCGTCTCGATCATCATTCAACCGGGAGCTGGGCTGAACATGGCAGAACTGACGAAACAGGCGCCAGATATTGCCAACCGGCAGTCGATGATACAGACGCTGCAGAATATCATTCCGTCCAATCCTATCGCAGCCATGGCCGAGGGAAACATGCTGCAGATAATTTTTGTGGCGCTCCTGTCAGGTGTCAGCGCCTCGCTGCTTGGCGCCAGGGCCCGGCCGGTAATCGACTTCTGCGATTCAGCCAACGCCATCGTCATGAACATGGTAATGCTTCTCATGCATCTGGCGCCCTATGGAGTTTTTGCACTGATTGCCAGAACCTTTTCCACAACCGGACTCGATGCCATGGTTCCACTGATTAAATATGTACTGACTGTTTTAGCGGCGCTGCTGCTGCACATGTGCCTCGTTTACATGGGCGCGCTCAGAATGATCGGCGGGCTGAAACCTTTAAAATTCTTTCGCAACTACCTGCCGGCCATGAGCGTCGCCTTTTCTACAGCCAGCAGCAACGGAACCCTGCCGATTTCGATCGAGACCGTCGAAATCCGCTGCGGTGTAGCCAACAGCATCGCATCGTTCACCATGCCGCTGGGCGCTACGATCAACATGGACGGCACCGCGATCATGCAGGGAGTCGCGGTGGTTTTCATCGCACAGGTTTACGGCATAGATCTGCCGCTGAATGCTTTTCTCACCGTTATTCTCACGGCGACTCTCGCCTCGGTAGGAACGGCCGGCGTGCCTGGTGTGGGACTGATAACTCTGTCGATGGTTCTTGAATCTGTTAATCTGCCGGTCGAAGGCATAGCACTTATTATCGGCGTCGATCGCCTGCTCGACATGTCGCGCACCGTAGTAAACATCACCGGTGACGCAGTCTGCACGATTCTGATCGCAAAATCCGAAGGCAAATTCAACGCCGAAGTCTACGACTCCGAGAACAGCGAAAAAATCTCATTCGACACCGTCGGCTGATCAAAGGTCGAAAGATAAAAAGCAATGCGCAGCAGGATACCTGCATTGGATCCTGCGACTGCGCGCATGACGAATCGGGAACGACTGATAGAGGTCAGAAGTAGAACTGAGTGCGCATCTGAATGATGTCGGAGCGGCCGAGGTCTTTTTCGTCGGCGATTACATAGCCCCACATGATGCGGGCATTCGGGTTAAGATGCCAGTTGAGATTGAAAGAGCGGTTGGTCAATTCGCCGCCGTTGATATTGCGGTCGTTGAGATCGAGCCGGCTGTAGCGCGCCGCGAGTTCCCAGGCACCGCCGCTTTTTCCGCTGAAGTTACGCTTCGGGTTTACATAAGCAAAACTGGCACGTGAGCGGTTGTATTGACGATGCTCACCGGTAAGCCAGTAACTGGCCTGCAGATAATGCCCGGAAAAGTCGAGATCCTGCTGCCCGGCTGAGCCGTCAACGTCGGCCTTGATGTATTCGCCCTGCAGTGAAAGCGGACCATTTACCCAGGCGGCTTCGAAACCAGTATGCCCGGCGTTGTCGGCAGCAATGTTGCCGGTATCGACGAAGCGGTCACTGATCGATGTTTCCGGCCGCTGCCTGAGGCGATATTCATCGTTATGCAGGCCTTTATGAGTATATGCTGTGCCGAGATGCACAAGTTTAGCGCCTTTTTCAGCATAGCGCGGCGTCCAGGTCAGACGGCCGGTGATATTGGCGCCCCCGTCGTATATGGCAAGGCCGGTGTCGTCAGTTTGTTTGAATACACCGAAGTTCCAGGTCAGATTCTGATCATTCGAAACATCAGACAACATGAAGCCGACATTGCGACTCGGTACGAATGCTGCCGGCTGTGCGCGTTCGAGAAAGCTCAGACCGTTCGACGAACTGAGTTCGTCGAGTGAAAAAGGCTCTTCGAACTGACCGATCAGAATTTTTGGCCTGATCAAACCGTTCAGGCCCAGGTAGACGTTTTTGAAAGTCACATTGCCGGAAGCAAAGTCGATCTGCAGCATGAATTCCATGTCATTGTATGCTGTGCCGCTGAAATAGAAACGCGCACGGCGAAATTTCGTGCCGTCTTTCTGCTTACCTATTGCAGCTTTTACACGATCGCTTTCGTGCACCCAGTTCCAGTCATGATGAAAACGCCCGCCAATGCGCAGTTCAATATCGCCATCGTAGCTTTTCATGCGCAGACTGTCGTTCCAGTAGACTCTGAAGTCCTTGTCGGCCGGTTTTTTTACTGCTACAGGCGTATTTTTATCATCTTCGATTTCGGCAAGTTTCAGCTGAAGGTCACTTATTGCCTGCTGCTGCTCAGCCAGTTGCTGTCTGAGATCGGCCAGCTCATCAGCATTGGCAGCTGCGGCCATGAACAACGCCAAAAATACTGCAAAAATAATTCTGTAACAGTTCAAGCATTTACCCCGCGTTTTTGATTGTCGATTTTTCGATTACGATTACCGCTTTGCTGATTACGAGCACCAATGCGCTGAGCACGAATAAAAATTCCCCGGCTGAATCTCTTTTAGCACAGTTTGCCTGTAATCGCCTTGCCAGTATCGGAAACAGGCGGTAGTTATTTGACGTTACTGGAAAAAAAAATCCCCCGGTGTCACCGGGGGATCTGGTATGAGTTTATTCTGAATCGAGAACGGAGATGCCGGGCAAAGTCAGGCGTTCGAGAAACTCGAGGCTGGCACCACCACCGGTCGAGACATGTGTCATGCGTTCGGCAACGCCGGCCAGTTTTACTGCGGCCGCCGAATCGCCGCCGCCGATGATGACGGCCTTGCCTTCGCCGGCGATGCGCGCGAGTTCGTGTGAGAGTTTGATCGTGCCGTATGACCCCTCTTTGATTTCGAAGGCGCCGATCGGGCCGTTCCAGAGAATTGTCTGAGCCTTGTCGAGAATACTGATCGCGTGGTTGATCGATTCTTCGCCGAGATCGAACGATTCCCAGCCTTCTTTGATGGTTTTGACATTACGCTCGAGGTTGCCGACACAGAGATTACCAAAATCAAATTTGTCGGTGATCACAAAGTCACGTGGCAACACGATTTTGTCGCCGTATTTTTCCATGAGCTTTTTAGCTGTTTCGAGCATGGATTCTTCTACGAGCGACTTCTGTACGTCGAAACCGGTAGCCTTGAGCAGAGTGTAGCCGATACCCCCGCCGACGATGAGCTGGTCGATCTTTTGCAGCAGTGATTCAATAATACCAAGTTTGGTCGAAATCTTCGAACCCCCGGTAATGCCGACGAACGGTCTCTTCGGCTCACTGACTGCGCCACCGAGGTATTTGAGTTCTTTTTCGACCAGCATTCCGGCCATTTTCAGGCTGACATGGCGGGTGACACCGGTTATCGAGGCGTGACTGCGATGGCAGGTGCCAAAGGCGTCATTGACGTAGATGCCATCAGACAGGCCGGCCAGGCCACGCGCGAAGAAGGCATCGTTCTCCTTTTCGCCGATGGCGTACCGCAGATTCTCGATAATGTTGATGCTGCCCTTGACTATGGCACTCTTTTCAATGAGGACGCCGGATGTAGCGACACTTTTTTCATGAAAAACGACATTGGCGAAATGGTCGCGCAGATATTCGGCGACCGGGCGCAGACTGTACTCGGCATAGATTTCCTCGCGCGACTTGCCCTTCTTTTCCTGTTTGTCGGGCTCGCCGAGATGCGAACAGAGAATCGGCGTGGCGCCATTTTCCAGCAGGTATCTGATTGTCGGCATGGCGGCGTCGATACGTGTCGAATCGGTGATTTTGCCCTTCGACAGAGGCACATTGAAATCGAGACGCACCAGAACGTTTTTGCCAGACAGCTTCTCTTTGCCGACACTGGTAACGATTTTTTTTCTGAAACCGGTTTCTTTGGCGAGAACGGCGATTTTTTCGTGAATGATGCGATCGACTTCGCGCACCGCATCAGTTGAAGACGTCAGTTTGCGAATCGAATCGAGAATGTCGTGGGTTCTGATAAAGCTGTTGGAAAGCGGAACCGTGCCGCGATAGACGTAGCCGCCATTAGCGTCGAGCGTTATCAGCTCACCTTCTTTAACCACGACGTCATTTTCGCCTCTGAATGTCACGGTTTTCTGTTCGAGATCGATTACCGCCGTCGAACAGCCGACAACACAGGGCTTGTTGAGAGTTATCGAAGTAATGGCAGCATGAGAGGTGCGGCCTGGATAGATCGTGATGATGCCGTGCGAGTTGTTCATGATGTAGAAATCAGAGGGCTTGGTGTTCTGCGCGAAATAGATGATGTTTTCGCGATTAGCTTTGATTTCTTCGAGTTTTTCGAGGGTCAGCACGAGAGTTCCGCAGGCAATGCCGTGGTTGATGGGAACACCGGCGATCAGCGGTGGCTTCCATTCGCGCACGCCGTCGGCGGCCCGCGGAACCGAGATGAAAGCATTGGTCGCACACATTTTTTCGACACGGGCTTTAAATTCTTCGAGGCTGATGATACCGTTTTTCAGCATATCGACATCGACGACCAGTTTGGCATATGTGCTGATCGTGGCGCGGCGCGTCTGCAACAGATAAAGCCGGTCGTCTTCGACGGTGAACTCGATATCGAGGTCGTGTTTGAGCTCTCGTTCGAGAATATTCTTGTATTTAGCCAGTTCTGCCCTGATCGGCTCAGGAATCGTAGCGATGTTGCGGGTGATGATATTGCCCATGACGACATCTTCGCCCTGAGTCATTTCGCGGAACTCACCGAACATCTCATTGTCGCCGTTGATCGGATTGCGAGTAAAGAGCACACCACTCATGCTTTTTGCGTTTTTGTTGCCAAAAACCATCTGCTGAATGGTAACGGCAGTGCCATAAACGAGATCGATCGACAGTTCCTTGAGATAGTCTTTAACAATCTGCGAACGGCTTGAAGCGAATACCAGCTCAACACATTTCACCAGCTGTTCGAACGGATCTTTAAGGAATCCGTCGCCGAGGCGTTGTTTAACGATCTGCTCAGCTGCTTCTATGGTGACTTCCGGATTGCCCGGCACTTCGAGCGCAACCAGAGTGTTGATCAGAAATCTCAGATAGATACTGTCGGCAAAGCTGTCGCCGTATTGTTTTGCTAGACTCTGGCGAATGGCAGGTGTAAGCCCGACATTGAGAATTGTACACATCGAACCGGGCAGCGAAATGGTGGTGCCGGAACGCACTGAAACCAGCAGCGGTCCAGCTGCATCACCCAGTTTGCGTGAGGTTTTTTCTTCGAGCTGGCCGAGATACTTGCGAATGGCTTCTTTAAAGCCTTTCTGATCGGCCTTTTTGTCGTCGATCTCGCGGCAGATCGGCAGGCCAAGCACAAATGCCGGCGGAATGTTGATTCCCAGGCTTTTCATATCGATTATGCCGTTGCCTTTGCCACCCAGAAAGGGGCGCACCGCGTCTGCTGTCGGGCTCCAGGTAGTAGCGATGAAAGCATCGTAATCGCCTTTCACGGCGGGCATTTCAGTCAGGCGAAATTTACCATATAGACTGTTTTCGGCGTTTTTGCTGGCGAGCTCACGGTTGAGAAACATGATGATCTTTTCGACGAACTCGTTGACCGCATGAAACTCGGTGGTTCTGATGAAATTGTTGAAAAAGCGGTCCTTGATCGGCGACAGGTTGGAAGTCGGCACCTGGTAGGCCTCGAGCACGTTATTGAGCATCTGGCTGAGCCGCAGAAAAATATTGGTTTTCATGAACTGCTGCAGTTCGAGCGAAATATTCTGAAACAGGCGTTTGGTCTTGAGAATATCGACAGTTTCCATCGCGTAGATGGCGTTGAGCTCTTTGATGAACTTTTCACTCTTGTCGGCGAGAATACCTTTGATACTGAGCAGAACGATAAGTTCCTTGACCAGCAGAATGCAGTTTTTGATATTACCGAAGGTCACCGTCTCATAATGGCTGTTGGTCAGGTCGTTGGTGAATATGAAGACCAGACGCCCGATATCGAGGTCGAGATTGAGATAATCGAACAGTTCGATGCGTTTTTCGAAATACGACTTTTTGAGCATGGTCTTGAAACTGGCCAGTCGCTTGAGGCAGTCAACAAGGTTGTCGGTGTTGCTGATATGCTGAGCCGTGCTGATGTCGAGAAAAGTCTGCATTTCACGGCGCAGAAAACACTTTTCGAAAAGATCGAGGTGTTTTTCGAGATTCTTTTTAACCGCGGTGATGTCGCCCCTTTCATAATCCCAGAGGTAGGAAAGCTTTTCTTCGAGTTCTTCAGCCAGTTCGATAAATTTTGCGTCTTCATTTTTTGCGTCAAAGCGGCTGGCGACAACCATGTAGCCGGCTTTATACATAGGTTCGCTGTTGTTGTGCTTAACCAGTTGCAGATAAGGCCTGATGTACTTTTCGAGAATACGTGGCGACAGCTTTCGGTGCACTTCTTTGCGCAGATCGCCGGCAAACGACATCAGCGGGTCGCTGCCGTTACGCCCTTCCTCAAAATATTCGGCGGCACTTCTGATATCACCGATCAGATCGATACCTCCACTGCGGATCGGCAGCTTTTTGAGCAGTTCGCGAAAATAATAGATATATTCGTTCGATGGCTCGTTCTTGCGGTTCAGCGTCTGCTTCGTCTCGTCGAGAACCCTCTGGTAGATGGTGTCGATGTTTTCTTTGAGGTCTCGACGGTCGTAGATTTTATCTTCCTTGTCGAGAAGCCTGATGTTTACCAGCACCGCAGTGATGATTGCCAGTTGTTTCTCGGTATCGGTCTCTCCGCGCAGCGCGGCGATCTTGCCGATGATCTGATCCCATGTGTTGAGCGGAACCATGCCCTGATCGTACGTAGAAATACCAGAAAAATCTTCAATCATACGCCCCTCCATCTATAATCTATATTATCTCAATAGCACTTTTTCGCCGCACTGTCTATTTTTGGAAGGCAGCAACACAATTCTCGGTCAAAGACAGTCATTGCCTGGAGAATACATTCGCTATGGGGTTCAGTATCGCTATCGAATCGTGTTATTCTTATTCGGCCCCGATCAACATGCAGCAGCGGCTGATTGAAACGAATATGATCATACTGCACAATAAAAGTTTGTTGTCGACAATATCGCGGTGGCGCTGCATAATGCTGATAGAGGAACAGTGATCAGGGGGAAACAATGCTGACGAAAAAATTGTCTGTCTGCTTTATGCTGGTGCTTTTTATGATGCCGATCTGGCAACCGGTCATGGCTGGCGCGTCATTTTTAGAATTGCTGGGCAGAAGTGACAAATATCCTGAAGTTAAGGATTTTGCTGAAGCGCTTGCAGCCGGTGCGGATCCCAACGAAAGAGATGCATGGGACAGAACGCCCCTGAATAAGGCAGTATCAAAACACCGGGCTGACCTGATCATTTTTCTGATCGACAACGGAGCTGATCCCAACCTCAAGGACAATCAGGGCAAAACCGCACTCGATCATGTTATGAACGATCCTGATCTCAAAACTGTCGATCTGCTGCTTGAAAAGGGCGCACGCAGTCTTTTGATAAACCCTGACCTCGCTCCCAACAGCAAAGACGAAAAGGGTACGCCTCTACTGATTCGGGCTATTCTGGCCCAGAATCAAATCGCTGTGCGCTATCTGCTGCGCGAGGGGGCCGACCCGAACTGCAGAGATGGCGAAGAAAGCACGCCGCTGATCAGAGCTTTTTACAATCTGCCGCAGGTGGCATCGATGCTTATGAAAGCAGGGGCAGACGTGAAGCTTGCCGACAACTGGCAGCGCACCCCGCTGCATGTCGCGGCAAAACTCGACAAAACCAGCCTGCCGGCATTGCTGGAAGCCGGTGCTGTGATCGAAGCCGTCGCGTCAGGAGCCTATACACCGCTGATGTATGCATGTTCCGGCGAATTTCCGGAAAATGTTGCATTCCTGCTCGAACGCGGCGCAAAAATCGAGGTAAGAGACGATTATGGCCGCACACCTCTGCATCTGGCCTGTATATCCCGCCAGATAAACGCCATCTTTTTTGTCGTCGAAGCAGGAGCCGCAGTCGATGCACGCGATAATGCGGGTTACACACCGCTGCTCACGCTTTATAAAGAACGCTTCAACAGCGAAAGTGCCGGTGAGATAAAGGATTACCTGCTGGCAAAAGGTGCTGATATAAATGCTGTTGCCGGCAACGGCGACACGATAATGACACTGGCCGAGAGGTACAATGATCCGATGCTGCTCAAAGAGCTTGTCGAGCGTGGTGCCCGACTGCAGCTGCCGGATGGCTCAGGCGATGATGCGAAAGGTCGGGCAAAATTGCTTTTGCAATGTGTAGAAAATGATCGACAGGCAATGGCTGGATTTCTGTTGCTCGCCATGAACTTGAATGACACACCGGCCCGAAACGATAAAGGCGAAACCGCACTGCACCTGGCGGTTGCACGCAATAACGAAAAACTGGTTAAAACGCTGTTGAAGGCCGGTTTTGATGCGAACGCGACGACGGCTGACGGTGCCACGCCGTTGCATATAGCTCTCAGAGGATTTGGCAAAGACCTGGTCATACCTCTGCTGCAGGCCGGAGCCAGGCCTGACATCGCCGACAAAAAAGGCGAAACTGCTCTGCAGCTTGCCGACAAACGCGGCGACTACGACCTTTTTGAACTTCTCATCCAATTCAGCCGGCGTGATCCGGCAGAAGTGGAAGCGATGCGAACCGCTGCTGCCAGTGAGACAAGTTTGCTGGCGGCAATCAAGTCGAACCAGCGCCTTACCATCGAACGCCTGCTCAGCGGAACACCAGACACAAAAGAGCGTGATGCCGAAGGCAACACCGCACTGCATCTTTCGATCAGCCGACACAGCCGGCAGTGGGCGACTGCGCTGCTCAAAGCCGGTGCCGACCCGATTGCAGCCAACAATGAGGGACTGACGCCTCTGCATATTGCAGCGAAGGCAGGAAACAGTTATCTGACACGCATGTTACTCGATCGCGCGGTTCCCGTCGACATAACCGACAATAATGGGCGCACAGCCCTGTTCATGGCCGTCAAACAAGGGCATTTTGCTCTGGCGGAACTGCTTCTGCAAAGAGGTGCCAACGTCAACCATTTTGACAAACGCGGTATTACTCCACTTTTCGAGAGCGTTGGCGCTGACCCGTTGCTGGTTACCTTTTCCTGGCTCATCAAAAAAGGGGCAGCGATAAACACGGTTTCTCATGATGGCAGAACGGTTTTTCATGAGCTGATGCGCTGGGAACCGACAAAATGGCGTGTCGAAAAACTGGTCAGCCTTGGCGCCGACCTGTTCAAGCCAGACCGCTGGAATGAATCACCTTTCTCCATGGGATTGCGCTTTGGCCAGCCCGAAATCATCGAATTTCTGCTTGAACAGCAGCCGGATTTTACTCAGATCGCCGCCTCAGGAACGTCGATTCTTCACAGCTGGACATCGAGCGGCAGAATCGATCTGTTGTCGCGCGCACTCGCTCATGGCGTCGACCCGAACCTTGCCAACAGCAAGGGAGAACCTCTGTTGCTTGCCGCTATCATGGCCGGTTCGGCCAGTGCCAGCGAATTGCTGATAAAAAGCGGAGCAGATATCGAATATAAGACGGCCAGCGGCGCCACGCTGCTCGAAAAAGTCATTCAGGCTGGCTACAGCGAGCCTCTGCGCTTTCTTCTCAAGACAGGCGTCAATACGAACGCCACCTGCAGCAATGGTCTGCCGCCGTTGCTGCTCGCCACCGGCCGCTGGAAGTTGTTCGATATAATGCTTGAACATGGCGCCACGGCTGATTTTAAGGTTCTGCATGACAAAAAGCACGAAAATCTCTACAAAGCGCTTGTAGAAACGTCTGAGGGTGTCACGGCGTTACGCCGTATCGCTGACAAGGGCGTTGACCTGCGCCCTCTGTTTTTTCCCGGTGAAACTCCCGGAGAAAAATATGAATCAGTCTTTGGCTGGGCCTGGACAGGCCGGATCGATACGGTAAAGCTGGCGATCGAACTCGGTTTTAACCTCAGGGAAACCGACGAGCAGGGCTATACACTGCTGCACTGGGCCGCCCGCGGCGGCAGAACAGAACTGGTCAGGTATCTGCTCAAGCAGGGCGCAGATCTGGAGGCTTTGAGTCATAAAGCCGAAACTCCTTTATGCTTTGCACTAGACGGCAGCGCACATGATACTGTCCTGGCGCTGCTCAATGCCGGAGCAGATACAAAACTGAAGCAGGGTATTACAGCTGACACCATGTTGCATATGGCGGCTGAAAACAACGCCAGACCTGAGGTTATCGCCAGACTCATAAAATCAGGGCTTGCTATCGACTGTCTCGATGCATACGGTGGTACACCTCTGCTGCGCGGAGCCGAAAGGAACTCGGATCGGGCTGTCGCCAGCCTGCTCGAACTAGGCGCCAATCCCAACATCGCAACAGAAATCGCCAGCTTTTCCATGACCGACCCGGCTTTTGTTAAAGCCCGCCACAGCCTTTATTCGCGCGGCAGTTACATGCACATATGGAAGATGAACGGAATAACTCCGCTTGCCCGTGCTGTCGTACAAAGAAACACAGCAATCGCCAGTATGCTGCTTAAACATGGAGCCCGCATAGATATCGCCGACAGCCTTGGCAATACGCCATTACATATTGCGGTTCTGATCAGTGCGCCGGAAATGGCTGAGACTATGCTGGCGCATGAACCCCCGGTGCTGCTGCGCAACCATGCCGGGGAAAATGCTATCGAGATTGCAGACAGCAATGGTCTTACCGATATCGCCTTTGCCATGTGGAAAAAAATCCCTGCGCATATCAGGCAGAATCCAGACCAGCAGGCAACATCATCGGAACAACCCTTTCCGCTGCATGACGCGGTGCTCAACAACGAGTTAACCCGCCTGCGCTGGCTGGTTCGCGGTGGGCGCCGTGTCGACGAACTCGACGATGAAAGGCGGACGCCTCTCTGGCTGGCTGTTGAAAGGCATCGCGACAATGCGGTGAAGGTGCTGTTGCAACTCGATGCATCGCCTGATTATGCGCCTCGCGGCAAAGAATCGCCGTGGTTTATGGCGGCAAAGAACGGCAAGGTCGAGATGATTGCCGCTATAGCCTCGTCCGGTTTTGACATCAACGCTGCCAATAAGCAGGGTGATACCGCGCTGCACCTGGCTGCTGCCAATCATCGTGACGAACTCATAATGCTTCTGCTCGTTTTGAAAGCTGACCTCGGCATCGGCAACCAGCTTGGCCGCACGCCGCTGATGGAAGCGATCGCCAGAGGTGAAGATCGCCTCGCTGCAGCCAAAACCAGAGAATACATCGAAAAGGTCAATGCCCGTATGCGAGAAATCAAAGGCCGCCTCAGAAAGAAAAAGCGCTGGCCGCCGCTCAAAAAAGCGCCACAGTTCGACATACGCTCGCAACGCTGCAAATCGATTCAAGCTCTGGCGCTGAAACACCCGAGTATTGCGAACGCCGATATCTACGGTCAGACAGCGCTGCATCTGGCAGCACGCAACAGCGATGCCGAAGTTATAAGCCTGCTGAGCGGCATCGGCTGTGAACTCGAAGCCCGCGACCGCAAAGGCAGAACGCCACTTTATCACGCCATTACCACCGACAACCTCGAAGCATTGTCAGAACTGCTACGTCTGGGGGCAGTCATCGATATGGCTGACGACAGCGGTGAGACCCCCCTGTCTCTATGTGATGCCATGAATCGTGGAGAAATCGAAAATTTTCTACGCGAATCAGGTGCCGCACCAGAACTGATTGTGCCAAGGTGGTCGTCTGACTCCCTTGCCGGCAGAAGCGCCCTGATCCGAGCTGCGGCTGAAAACCGTCTGCAGGCGGCATGCTATCTGCTCGATCACGGTGCTGGTATCGACGAAAGCGACAATTCTGGCGAAACCGCGCTGTTTCATGCCGTTCGCACAAGCAGCCCCGGTATGGTAGAACTGCTTCTGCAACGAGGTGCCGGCACCAGCAACCTTAACCACGCCGGGCAGAAAGCGCTCGATCTGGCGCAGGCAATGATCCCCAGGTTTCCGCCGCGCCATATCGGCACTGAAGGCATACCACAGGACGAAATCGAACTGCTGCAGAACCGACACCGCATCGTCGAACTGCTCGAGCAGGCGCAGACTCTGACTACCCCACCTCCGGCAAAATCAGGCGAATGAGACGGTCAGCCTTTATCTGCTGCATGCTCTCCCTATAACTATCGGAATCGCTGTCGAATACGGGTTATTCTTATTCTGCCCTGATCACCATGTAGCGGCCGCGCAGGGCTTTTACATCTTTGAGATAGAGCGCGCGGGGGCTGAATTTGAAGTTTTTGAAATCGCGCATCTGGCTCTCGGCGACTTCGCCGGTGGCTGTGTTGCCTGGCGGCGTGCAGCCGAGAATCTTGATGCCGGAAGAGCTCAGTTCGACCAGCTGAATATCGCTGCCGCGGTTCATGAACGGGGTGCATGAGGCGACGCTGTTCATGGTCGGAGCGCCAACATGGTTAACCGGTGCGAATTCCATGGTTTTTACCGGAAAGTCCGGCAGTCTATCGCTGGCACCGACAGCTGATTTCACGGTGTCTTCGAATATTTCAGTCACAAAATCGCGGGCATCGCGGGCGGCGAGATAATCGTGCCAGCTCTGGCCGAACAATGCTTTTTTGAGCAGGTTCGACTGGGTCCAGGTTGAATCTGAGCCTGACATCCAGGCAAAGTCGCCAAGCTTTTCAGCCAGTGTTTTTCCATACAGAGCATTGAAAAACAGATCGAAAATGCCGGCGCTACTGTCGTCGTAATAGCCATCACCGTTCTGATCTGTTAACAGTTCGTTCCAGTCACGCACACGAACAAACGCTTCTTTTGCCAGTGGCGAAAGCAGGTTTTCATCAACCAGAGACAGCAGCTGATCTCTGAAAAACCAGGCACGCTGATCGGTGAATGCAATGTCGCGGTCGAGCTGTTCGAGATATTCTAGTGACCAGTTCTGGCGGTTAATCGCGAGATGGTCGGCAAGATAGCGGCTGCGCTGGTCTGCAGCCCAGTTGGTCTGCAGATCGCCGTTGCGATAACCCTTGACCGGCGGGCAGTTCCAGTTGGCATAGAAGCCGCTGGCCGGGTTCATGGCAGCAAGGCGTTTTTCCGGTGAGACAAAGGATGTCGGCTGATTAACCGGCAGACGATCGTCGCCAAAGCTGCGGCGGCTTTTGCCAAGCCCGCAATGGACGAAAGCGATGTTACCTTCGCGGTCGGCAGCAAGCCAGTTTATTGAAAGAGAATTACGATCAGAGGCGGTAAGCCAGTCCTGCAGGTTGTCGCAGAAGGTCGAGTCAAACCAGGCGGCGTAAGACTCAACCACGCGGCCTTTCCAGGCACGCTGTTTAACGTAGTAAGTATCACCTTCAACCGCCATTACCGGGCCGAGATCGGTGTTGATAACCTCGCGCAACACCGGCTTCGGCTGGCCTTTGACTTTGATTTCTTCGGTTCTGCGGTTCATTTGCAGAGATTGGCCGGGGCCGCTCAGCACATTCGGATCATCGGGATCTGCTTTCAGATAGACCAGGTCAACGAGATTGCCGACGCCTGCGGTCGAGGTAAAAGCCATATTTCGGTTGGTGGCGAACATCAAAGCGATGTAGCCGACCGGCGTTGTACCGACCAGATCAAAATCAGGCGTGTGCAGACCGATGCCATATACAGCCGAAGGCTTGAAATAGCCCATCTGCGGACCGCCGTAGAGCAGAGCTTTTTTTTCGCCACGCGGTACCAGGCTGAGCGCGGCGCCATAGCTGCCGGACTTGTCGGGAACCCCAAGCGCCTTGAGCAGGCGGTTACGCTTTTGCGTCTGCAGGGTCGGCGAATGTGTTGGCGCGGTGAAGCTGCTGGCCGGACTGGTTTTTGGCGAAAACCGGAAGCCGGGCTTGAAAAACGGCATATCGCCGAGAGTTGTGTATATTTCAGGGTCTTCGTAGAAAACCACGTCTTCGAAAATTTCAGAAGCAGCACGGGCACCGTATTTGCGCACCAGGCTGTTGAGCAGATGCAGGTTGTCGAGTTCCATGGTGAAATCATTGTAACGTGCGGCCATGGTGCCGGCAAAAATGTCTACAATTTGAAGGAGTGTGAACGGCTCAGGGGTAATTCCGGCTTTTGCAAAAGCTGGCTCGAGCTTGAGTCTGCCGGCGCAGGCGTCAGCTATTGCCCGATTGATTCCATTGGTAAAGGCGGTTAAGGCCTGCCTGAAAGCTGCCGGACTGTGCTCGAGACCGGTTACGATTTCGGTAGGGTCGACGCGGTCGCGGCGTGCCATAAAATCGACCTCGATATATTCGGGACCAAAGACTTCTGAGAGAGTACCGGCGCTCGAACGTCGCAGCACTTCCAGCTGGAACATGCGATCTCTACCGAGGCAGTAACCGTAGCCGTAATACACGCCATAAAGATCATCGGCAACTACGTGCGGCATGCCACTTTCGTCGTGCCAGATTCTTATAAAACGTGATTTGTCGGGGGCGATTTCAGGATCGCTGCTGTAAACATTCGCAGAAATAAAAGTTAAAGTCAGAACCAGCAGAACAATCTTAAGTTTCATTACTGTATCTCCGGGGAATGTATTATGCTAAGGCCGATGTTTTGCCAATCAATATGACAATGTTAAACACAATTGCCCAAAAATACAATATTTTGCAAATTCGATCGGTTCGACTCAGTGATCGAGTCATTTACCAATCAGCTATATGAACCGGGCAGATAAAGTCGCGCAATCTGATCTATTTAAATTGCTCGTAAAATCTTCGACCTCATGTTACAATGTTGCCCAAACAAATTGGCACCTGATAGATACCGGCGCCCGGCAAACAAGCGTTCACAGCAGATTTCGATCGGCCTGACCGTTGCCGGCGCGGCGGGAGTGATGTCATTTACATTCTGAACCATACAGGAAGGTCGGCATGAAGCGTATAGAACCAAGATTTGAACCACTGGCAATCGTAGGGATGAGCTGTCTGTTTCCCAAAGCTCAGACAGTTGAAGATTATTGGGCCAACATCAAGGAAAAGGTAGACGCGATTACCGAAGTGCCATCCACGCACTGGAAGGCGGCTGATTACCTGGACAGCGACAAAAAACAGGCTGACCATGTGTATACCGCTACCGGCGGCTTTCTTGATCCGGTCGAATTCAACCCCGGCGAATGGGGAATAGCGCCATCCGATCTCGACTCGATCGACACATCGCAGCTGCTGAGCCTTGTGGTTGCGCAGGGCGCGCTTACCGACGCCGGTTACGGCGCCAACCGCGATTTTAACCGTGATAACGTCAGTGTTATTCTTGGCCTTACCGGTACCCTCGAACTGGTCGTCCCACTCGGAGCCAGGCTTGGACACCCGATCTGGCGCCATGCTATGCGTCATGCCGGCATTCCTGCTGATATCACCGAAGAAGTGATCAGCAATATCGGCAAAGCCTATGTCGGCTGGCAGGAAAACTCTTTTCCGGGGCTGCTCGGCAATGTTGCAGCCGGTCGTATCGCCAACCGCCTCAATCTTGCCGGCACCAACTGTGTCGTTGACGCCGCCTGTGGCAGTTCGCTGGCAGCAATCAACCATGCCGCTCTCGAACTGTGGACTGGCAAGACCGACATGGCAATAACCGGCGGGGTCGATACCTTCAACGATATTTTCATGTATATGTGCTTCTGCAAGACGCCGGCGCTGTCTGCTACCGGGCATGCCCGGCCGTTCAGCGTCGATAATGACGGCACCATTCTCGGCGAAGGCATCGGCATGGTCGTGCTCAAACGCCTGTCTGATGCCGAGCGTGACGGCGACCGCATTTATGCCTGCATCAACGCAGTCGGCAGTTCGAGCGATGGCAAGGGCAAGGCCATCTACGCGCCAAGTGCCAATGGCCAGACCAAAGCCTTCCGACGCGCCTACGAGATGGCCGGGATCACACCACAGGACATCAGTCTCATTGAAGCACATGGCACAGGAACCAACGCCGGCGATGAAGTCGAAACCACCGCTCTGAAAGAAGTTTATGGCAATGCCGAAAATGGGCGCCCCTGGTGCGCGATCGGTTCAATCAAATCGCAGATCGGTCACACTAAGGCCGCAGCCGGCTCTGCCGGCCTGATCAAGGCTGCGCTTGCGCTATATCACAAGGTAATACCGCCCACAATCAAAGTCTCAAAGCCTGCGGCCGGAGTGTCCGGGGAAAATACACCATTTTATCTGCCCGACCGCATACGCCCCTGGATTACCGATGAGGCCAGACCGCGCATCGCCGCAATCAGCGCTCTTGGCTTCGGCGGCAGCAATTTCCACGTCGTGGTTTCCGAATACGGCAGCGAAAAGCGTGTCGACGACTGGAGACGCGGCGCCGAACTGGTAACCATTTCAGGGAAAACCGTAACTGACATCGAAAAGAAACTGGTCAAACTCAGCGACTGCAAGACTGCCACGCAGCTTCGTCGTTATGCCGCCGAGTCGCGCCGCGATTTCAATACCGACGACGCCAGTCGCCTTGCTTTTGTAATTGATTCTGTAAGTGATATCGAAAAAATTCTGACCGACATTACCGGCAATCTCGCCAAAAAAAGCGACGCATTCAATCTCCCGAACGGCGTTTACTACGCCAGCGGGAACCAGAAATCGCCGATCGGCGTTATCTTTCCGGGTCAGGGTGCGCAATACCCGGGCATGGGACTCGACCTCGTCTGCGGCAACCAGCATGCTTTTGCCGCTTTTTACGAAGCTGACCGCGAGATCGACAAGATCGATGCCCAGCACAACCGCCTCGTCGACTACGTTTTTCCGCGACCGACCTATGATGCCGAGAAAGACAAGCTCAACGATGAAAGGCTGCGTGCTACCGATATAGCTCAACCCGCCATCGGCGCGATTGCGCTTGGTCAATATCGGGCGCTCGAAGCATTTGGCCTTCAGGCCGCCGGTTTTGCCGGCCATTCTTATGGCGAACTGGTTGGACTCTGCGCCGCCAATGCCTTTGACAACGCAACCCTGGCACGATTGTCACGCAAACGCGGTCAGCTGATGGCACAGGGAAGCGGTGACCGCGGCGGCATGATTGCCGTTGCCGCCGATCGCACTTTTGTCAAAGAAGTTATAGCCGAAGAAAAGCTCGATCTCGTGGTAGCCAACCACAATTCACCACAGCAGGTTGTCCTCTCTGGTAAAACTTCAGAGATCGAGCGTTCGCGCGAGATTTTCAAGGCCCGCAAGCTTCGCGCAACTGTATTGAACGTTGCCGGCGCCTTTCACAGCAAGTTCGTCGCCGATGCCGCCGAACCGTTCCATGCTTATCTGGCCGAGCAGAAGATAAACAAGCCGACCGTACCGGTTTATGCCAATACCACTGCGGCCCCCTACCCTTCTGACGTGGCCGAAATCAAAAAGCTGCTCGGTTTTCAGCTCGCCAACCAGGTGCGCTTCGTCGAAATCATCGAAAAGATGTATGCCGACGGCATCCGAACCTTTATCGAAGTTGGCCCCGGCGGCAAGATCAGCAGCCTGGTCAAGGCTACCCTGGAAGGCCGCGAATGCAATATTATCGCGATCGATTCGTCAGCCGGCAAACGTTCCGGTTATAACGACCTCGGCCGCGTTCTTGCCCAGCTCAGCGCGATCGGTTACAAATTGCAGATCAACCTCTGGCAGGATGGCGAAAACTGGCTGGCCAGTCAACCCGCTCCTGGTAAAGCCAAGCTTACCTTTCCGGTGTGCGGCGCCAACTACAAATCGCCGGCCCACGTCAAATTCCTTGAAGAACTTGCCAAACCGGCAGCGGTCAAGTTGTCGACCGCAACTCCGGCTCAGTCAGCCCCTGCTACAGCAGCACGCCCAGCCACAGCCATGCCGACGCCGGCAGCAGTTGCTGCACAACAGCAGTACCAGCAGCCGGCAGTTCAGCAGACAGCTCAGCCGGCAACGATTGCACCTGCCAGTGCAGATGCACTTAGACTTTCACGCGAAACTCTGTCAGCCCTGCAGCAACTGCAGCAGCAGACAGCCGATCTGCACCGAAGATTCCTCGAAGGTCAGGAAACCGCTCAGCAGACGATCATGACGCTGATTTCAGGTCAGCGCCCTGCGATGGCACAGACTCAGGCGCCAACTTATGCCCGGGCACAAACGCCGATGGCGGCACCGGCACCAGTCGCTTACAGCCAGACTGCGCCGGTTTATCAGCAGCCTGCCATGCAGCAGGTTCCGGCAGTGGCAGCACGTCCGGCAGTGGCTCCGGCCCCAGCACCAGTTGCGCCGGCGAAGCCGGTTGCAGCACCTGCTCCGGCCGCAGCCAGCAGCCGCATACAGCCGGTTCTGCTCGAAGTCGTCAGCGAAAAAACCGGATACCCCGTTGAAATGCTCAACCTCGACATGGATATGGAAGCTGACCTCGGCATCGACTCGATCAAACGCGTCGAAATCATGTCGGCCATGCAGGAACGCCTGCCGGAAGCGCCGGTAGTACAACCAGATCAACTCGGCAAACTGCGGACGCTGACCCAGATTCTGGAGTATCTCGGCAGCAACAGCGTGGCACCAGCCACCGTGTCGGCAGCGACTGGCGCTGGCAGTGTTCCTGCCGCCGATACCGGTCGCATACAGCCGGTTCTGCTCGAAGTGGTAAGTGAAAAGACCGGATACCCTGTCGAAATGCTCAATCTTGACATGGATATGGAAGCCGACCTCGGCATTGACTCGATCAAACGCGTCGAAATCATGTCAGCCATGCAGGAACGCCTGCCTGACGCGCCGGTAGTGCAACCCGACCAGCTCGGCAAACTGCGCACCCTCACCCAGATTCTACAATATCTCGGCAGCAATGCCGCCCCGGCCGCTGCACCAGCGCCTGCGGCAGCAACCAGTGGACATGCAGCTGCCAGCATCAAACCGGTTCTTCTTGAAGTCGTCAGTGACAAGACCGGCTATCCTGCAGAAATGCTCAATCTCGACATGGATATGGAAGCCGACCTCGGCATCGACTCGATCAAACGCGTCGAAATCATGTCGGCCATGCAGGAACGCCTGCCTGACGCGCCGGTAGTGCAGCCCGACCAGCTCGGCAAACTGCGCACCCTCGCCCAGATTCTTGAATATCTCGGTTCGGGCAGCCCGGCAACTCAACCGGCAGCGGCAGCCGTCGCACCAGCCGGAGCACCGGCAAACGCAGCAATAAACGGCGTTCTGCTCGAAGTAATTGCCGACAAAACCGGTTACCCGACCGAAATGCTCAACCCTGAAATGGATATGGAAGCCGATCTTGGTATCGACTCGATCAAACGTGTCGAAATTCTGTCGGCCTTCCAGGAACGCGTTCCAGACGCTCCGGTAGTGCAGCCTGGCGATCTTGGAAAATTCAGAACCATAGCTCAGATTCTCGAATACCTGAATGCCGGAAGTGCTCCCGCACCGGCTCAGACAAAGCCTGCAGCAGCCAGCCCGGTGCCGGCAGCCAAAAGCGAACAACCCGCATCTGAACCCGAGTTCTTTCCGCTCAGGCGCACAGTGCTGCGCGCTTACGAAACCGGCAGTGAACCGGCAGCTCCGATAAAGAACTTCAAAAAGGGCGACAGCCTGATCGTCGTCGATGACGGTTTTGGCCTCGCCGAGGCTGTCTGCAACCAGTTCGCGTCAGCCGGATTCAAGCCCTGCCGCGTTAAAATGGCTGACGTCGGTAACGCCAAGTTTCTTAAGGATATCAAAGGGTTTATTCTGATCGCCCCTCTGCCAGAGAAAGCCTCTCACAACCTCTGGGATAAATCATCAGAAGAATGGCTGAAAGACTGCTTCATGGCGACTCAGAAGGCCGGCATGGCGATACGTGCCAACGGCAACGGTCTTATCGTTACGGTTTCGCGCATGGATGGTGCGTTCGGGCTTGAGTCGCCTACCCGCACCTTCGATCCAGTTCAGGGCGGTCTTGCCGGCCTGAGTAAAACGATCAAACATGAATGGCCTGAGATGACAGTTCGTGCTATCGACCTCGACTATCGCTTCAAAGACGCCAGTGGTGCGGCTGAAAAGCTGGTCAGAGAAATCCTGCAGGAAGGCCCGATCGAAACCGGTCTGACCCGCTCGTGTCGCTATGGCCTGCGGGAAGTCGAAGAACCTGTAGATATGCAGGCTCAGACGACCATACTGCACCCGGGCGAAACTGTAGTTGTTACCGGTGGCGCCCGCGGCGTCACCGCAGAAACAGCAATCGCCATTGCACAGCGCTACAAAACCAACATGGTTCTCATCGGACGCTCACCTGAGCCGAAACCAGAACCTGCCTGGCTGGCCGGCGTTACCGCCGAAGCCGCGGTCAAACAGGCCATCATGGCCAATATCGGCCGCAAAATCACACCAAAGGAACTCGAGGGCGAATTCCGCTCAGCCATGGCCAACCGCGAAGTTCTCAACAACCTTGAGCGCATCAGAAATTGCGGCGTAAAAGCCTTCTACTATTCCGCTGACATTCGTGATGCAGATGACACGGCAAAAGTTATCGACCGCGCCCGCAGCGAATCAGGTGCAATCAGTGCTCTGATGCACGGTGCCGGCGTGCTGCGCGACCGCCGCATCGAAGACAAGACCCGTGACCAGCTTGACGATGTAATCGACACCAAGGTTTCAGGGCTGCGCAATCTTCTGCTGGCAACAGTGAAAGACGAAATCAAAGCGGTTATTCTGTTCTCTTCGTTCTCGGGCCGCTTTGGCCGCACCGGCCAGGTCGATTACTCGATGGCCAACGAAGTGCTCAACAAGGCCGCACACAAACTGCGCATCATCAGACCCGACGCCCGTGTTCACTCATTCAACTGGGGTCCGTGGGACGGTGGCATGGTGACACCCGCTCTGCGCAATGTATTCCTTGCCGAAGGCATCGGTCTGATACCGCTGCGCGAAGGCGCTCAGCAACCCGTGATCGAGCTCAGCCAGTCTGCTTCAAATGCTGTTGAAATCAGCATTATTGGCCAGATCACCAGCGTGGAGGCTCCGCCGCCCGGAAAAAAATTCGACCGGGTGTTTGACTTTGAGTTGAATCTCAAAGAAAACACCTGGATCAAAGACCATGTAATCAACGGTGACCCGGTACTGCCAATGGCAGTCGCAGCTGAACTGCTCGCCAATGCTGCCACACTGCGCAACCCCGGTCTGCAGTTCGCCGGCTATGACGACCTGCGCGTGCTCAAAGGCGTTGTGCTCAAGAGTGAAAGTCTCTCGCTTTCACTCTACGCATCGGGATCACAGAAAAATAACGAAGGCTACAGTGTCACCTGCGAAATTCGCAGCAAAGTCGACGGCCGCGAACTGACGAATATAAGAGCTGAAGTTCTGCTGACTGAGGTTCTGCCGACGAAAGCTCCGACAATTCAGCCTGCTGATGCTCATCTGGTTTATCCAGACTCGATCAATGAAGCCTATCAGAATCATCTGTTCCATGGTGAATTCCTCAAGGCCATACAGTCAGTCGAAGGCTGGTCGGAAAACGGAATTGTAGCGAAATCTGCCACCGCTCTCGACCCGGCGGCCTGGTTCGCACGACCGCCTATGCTGCGCTGGCACACTGACCCGTTGGTGGTCGATGCCGCTTATCAGCTGATGATCCTGTGGACAGAACAGGCCTGCGGAGCACCATCTCTGCCCAGTTTTGCCCGTCGTTACCGTCAGTATTCCGCCAGTTACGGGTCCAAACCGGTAACTATTTCGGCCCACACCAGACGCAGCGGTGCTGCCATGGCGGCGGCCGATATCGACTTCATCGGGGCTGATGGCAAGCTGGTTGCCAGAATCGAAGGTTATGAATGCACGATGAATGAAAACCTGCGCAATGCCTTCAAGCTGCGATCAGTAGCTGGAGCCGAAAAATGAGCAGCGATACCCGCCCGGTCAAGCCTTTTGCCATAGCAATAACGGGTGTCGGCGGAATTTTCCCCGGCGCCGAAAGCCTGGAAGAATTCTGGCAGATGATCGCCGAGGCGCGTAGCGCTGCGGCTGAAGTTCCGGCCGACCGCTGGCCGCAGCCAGCAACGAAGTATCATGATCCACGGCCGGGTACGCCAGATTGTGTGCTGTCACCGCGGAACTGCGCGATAAAAAAGATTCCGCAGAATTATGCAAACCTTTCAATCAGCCAGCAGCTGATTGAAAAACTCGATCCGCTTCTGTCTATAACACTGCAGGCCGGACGTGATGCCTTCTTCGACAGCAGAACTGCCGGTCTCGATCGCAATCGCGTTCAGGTAATCCTTGCCAATATAGTTCTGCCAACCGATACGGCCAGCGCAATAACCCGCCAGGTTAATCTCGAAGCTCTGCGCCGGCATCTCGGCAAAAGCCGCGCAGACGAGGCTCTGAACGTTCATCCGCTCAATCGTCTCGCAGCCGAACTGCCGGCGACGCTGCTGGCTTCCGCTCTCGGTCTTGGCGGCGGCGGTTACACGCTCGATGCCGCCTGCGCCTCTTCTTTATATGCGATCAAGCTTGCCTGCGAGGAACTTACTGCCGGCCGCGCCGATGCGGTGCTGAGCGGCGGCGTGTCACGCCCGTCGTCACAGTTTACCCAGATGGGCTTTTCGCAACTGCATGCCCTCTCGAAAACCGGTATCTGCCGACCATTCGATCGCTCCGCTGACGGCCTCGTCGTTGGCGAAGGCGCCGGCATCTTCATGCTCAAACGCCTCGAAGACGCTGAGCGCGACGGAGACCGCATTTATGCAGTAATCCGTGGCATCGGCCTTGCCAACGATGTCGGCGGCAGCCTGCTGGCGCCCGACACTGAGGGGCAGATGCGCGCGATGACCCAGGCCTATCGTCAGGCCGGCTGGCAACCAGGCGATGTTCAGCTGGTTGAATGCCATGGCACCGGCACACCCAAAGGCGATGCCGTCGAGTTGTCAAGTCTCAGCCAGCTCTGGCAGAGCGAAAAAACGCAAAGCTCGAAGTGCGTTATCGGATCGGTAAAGTCAAACGTCGGTCATCTGCTGACCGGAGCCGGAGCCGCCGGCCTGATGAAGCTGCTGATGGCGCTGAAGAACAGACAACTGCCGCCGATGGCTAATTTCAGCGAAGCCGACCCTGCGCTTAACACTGAACATTTTGAAATTCTCAAACAGCCCCGGGTCTGGGAACCAGCTGCAGGTGGTCTGCCACGTCGCTGCGCTCTGAGCGCTTTCGGCTTTGGTGGCATCGACGGTCACGTGCTGCTCGAAGAATACCTTGAATCTGCCGAAAACCCTGCCGACAAAAAGAAGAAAAAGGACAAAGCGAAAGATCCGGCGGCTGAGCCGATTCCGGAAATCGTAATTGTCGCCATGGAAACCAGGGTCGGCACGCTTGCTGACGCTGAAGCGTTCAAAAACGCCTCTCTCAGATGCGAACCGGCTGTCACTGATCTGCCGCCGCATCGCCACCCGCTGGTCTC
>Ga0116143_10000910_pt1 | contig 38063 bp, 27 predicted proteins | sample AD_UKC034_MetaG_FD_89745 | JGI IMG/M metagenome (GOLD analysis project Ga0116143, IMG submission 89745) | Active sludge microbial communities of municipal wastewater-treating anaerobic digesters from USA - AD_UKC034_MetaG | ecosystem: Engineered > Bioreactor > Anaerobic > Digestate | place: USA... | reverse complement strand
TTTCTATGGAAATATGGGTACAGGTACGAATGATTGCATCATCTATTATAAAAATGGTTCGCATGTTGGCTATAACAATGACTCAACTGCATGGACTTCCATCGGTACAGCTAGTATAACATCGATGCAGGATATTCCCGTATTAATTCCGATCTCAATCAACCTGACAATCACTGCGGGTGATACAATGGCATTTTATATAGCAAGACAGTCCGGGGGCTCGGTCAGGTACACAGATGGTACTACACTGGGTTCCGTTTATTCAGGAAATGGATTTATTTCTATCCTTGAAGGAACCGGAGTTAGCTACCCTTTCGACTTTTCCATCAGCCCAAGAGTTTGGAATGGTTCTGTCATCTCTTGTCCGCTAACAGTAGGCATAAACGAAAAAAGCAACACGGAAAAATTCTTTAACGTAAATATCGGCGAATCAAAAAACAAAATTGAGGTACAACTTTCAGATTCCTATCTCAAAGAAAACACTTCCCTATTATTTGTTGTAAATGATCTCAGCGGAAGAATAGTATTCAGCGAAATAATCAATCAAAATCAGAAGTCCTTTTACACACCTACTCTTTCTGAAGGACTCTATATTTGTTCGCTTCAATCAACCGATCAAATCCTTGAACAGAAGAAGGTGGCTGTACATTGATAGTATAGCCATTCTTGTCAAGCTTCCGGGGCAAAGGGTTCCTTATCACAGACATCCACACAACAGTCAGGGCGTGACCTGGCCTTTATGCATTGTCTTTTCATTGGATTAATACTATACCAAATAATGAAAAGTCAAAAAAACATTTTTCAAGCATGTTATTCTCCGGCTTATGCAAAGAACACTACCTTTCCGGAAATCGGTGAAGGTCTTTAAAAATCTACCTGAGCAACTACTAAAAATTGATTGATAGAATATAAAACATCTTAGAAGGAGAGGGATGTCAATCATTCTTGCATCAAGCCATGCTGATAATAATCGCGCAAATCGAAGAACAATATTATTATCGACTGCGCCAGATTTCCTGGTCGCCATTACAATATAAGATTCAAACACCCATCACAGCAGATTAATCGAATTTCATAAATTAATTCTCCGGTGAAATTAATTTACTATAAGTCGCAAGTAATCGGATTGATGATTTTCCCTTTTCAGAACCACGATATACATACCTTTCGAAGAATTCCTCAAATCGATAATGTTAGCGGACAAATTTATTTCATTAATAAATCGTCCTTGAGTATCATATATAATTATTGATTGAAGTTTGAATGGAGATGAATCAACCAAAGTAAACAGTCCATTGAAAGACGGGTTTGGATAGGCAAAAGCCGAATACTTTTCATGCAAAGAAAGAACGTTGTTACTTACAACTACACCTCCATATTTAATCGTCACCATTTTATAGAGAAAATTATTATAAAACTCCTGAGAGCTTTGCCCTGTTACTATAAAATTCCCTTGACTGTCTCTTGTCAAATCTCTGAGCTGATCCCAACTGGATGAGACAAGTGTTGTATCGGTATAAGTATTGACAAACTCTGTGGCACCTGTTTCATCATAACCGGCGAGAACATAATCATAATTTGTACTAAAGCCATTGATTGCCCAACCTGCAGTAACAACCCTATTGTTTGGTTCTACAAGAAGATCTATTGGCTCTCTGTCACTTGCAGTTTGGCTATATACCGTAGCCCATTGAAACATTCCGCTTCCTGAATATTGGGCAGTATAATATCGCGCCACTGAGCCTGTCCAGCCGCGACTGATCAGCACAACATTTCCGGCCGGAGTAAATCGAACCTTCACACCATATTCTCTACCGGTGGAAGGGTTGTAAACTGTTTGCCAAATCGGGGCTCCTGTTGATCCATCAAGTTTTCCTACGATTGTGGTGTAAGAGCTTGCTCCACCTGAAGATCCCGTATAAAAAACTTCACCAAGGCTATTTACAACTGCATCACGAACTTCATCACTTGTACCAATGGAGTCTATTAAGGTTGACCATAATAAATTCCCTGTTTCATCATAACTCTGAACGACTCCTGCTGACATACCTCCAACTTGAGAATAGCCGGCGACAAGTAAATCTCCATTGGGATAAAAGTAAACACTGTTTGCTCTGGTTATGGCAAATTGTGTCGAGTCAATTTTGCTTTGCCATACAGCATTCATTGAATTGTCAAAATATATAATCAGACCTCCCAGAATATTTGAATTCACAGTAAGAGCTATGCTTCCGTCGAAGCGGATATCCATTGAGTTAGCCAGAATGCTCCCTGTTGAAGTATTATTATACCAGCTTGTATCTATAAAATTTCCATTCTGATCAATTTTAAGGAAACCTAAGTGATAGTTATTTTTTGTTAAGGCAGAATCAGAGGAAAAGCTAATAACAAGATTTCCTAAAGGATCAAATTGCATTGACGTGAGCGTGTCATTGTTCCAGCCATAAGAACTAAAGTATCGCTGCCACAACAAAGTTCCGAAAGGATCATATTTTACTATTGCAATGTCTGTTCCATTTGCATAAAGCCGGTCAATAGTTGCAGCACAGTATACATTGTCATTCACATCAGTTTGCACAAATTGCCCCATAGTGATAGCGTCTCCGATTCCATTATAGATCCATTCATTGACAGGGTTTCCTGAAGTGTCAATAATAATTGTATAAAGATTTTCATTGACATAAGCTGTGTCGGTAGTAAAACCTCCCGCATAAATCTTCCCATCATGGTATGCAACAGAAAATCCCATTGAACTGTTCAGTGTATCCAGACAACGGTAGGTCCACAGCGAATCACCGGCAGGACTATATTTAGCAATAACCATATTTGCTTTTCCACCATTGGCATAATGATCTACTCCCGGATAAACAGCCCTACCAGTAGCATAAACATTCCCTGAATTATCTATCGTGATACCATGGAATACATCGTTCCCGTTTGCTAGCGGACCACGCCAGAATTTTCTCCATCCCGGCGTTCCGTCATTATTAATTCGTGTAACATATGCATCAATATAATTTGAACCTGTGAAGTATACGTTTCCCGAGCTGTCAACGATTACTTGCCTGAGATATTCATCAATTGTACCTGATGAATCAGGAAAAATACCTGACCAGAGTCTGTTCCCTGATGCATCATATCGCATCGCAAAAGCGTCTTTGTTGGAACCAATTATATTTGTTGATTCACCGCCTACAAATAAATCCCCGCTTGAGCTATAAGCTAGTCCATAGGCTTTATCTGATCCGATAATAGATGTGTTTGACCAAGTATCAGTCCAAACAGTGCCGCCTGCGGGATTGTATTCCTTCACAAAAGCGTTAATACCTCCTGTTACATTCAAAGTATAAATATATCCGCAGACCGTAGGATTACCGTTTGGAGCAATGACAATATCTATTGCCTCATCCCCTCCGTTATCAGGCCCATTGAAGACATCTACCCATTGTTCTGCTCCTGCAGAGTTATACTTAATGACAAGCCAGTCGGTACTTGCAGAACTTGGTTCGCTGTAACCTGCCACATACACGTTTCCAGACACATCAACACTTATTGCATTGCCAAAACTTTCGATATTCCCTCCAGGTGAATAACGTGCTGCCCAGGCCTCAGTACCTGAAGGTAAAATTTTGGCCGTAAAACATTCTTCAAAAGAAGTAGATGTTGCTCTTGAATGTCCGGTGATGTAACAATTTCCGGAATTATCCAAAGCAATGTCTGTAGCATAATCTTCATTATTGCCACCGCCATCATAGTAGTAGACCCACAAAGTATCCCCTTGTATATTTCGTTTCATCGCAAAAGCATCAGGTGATCCATGATGATTTCCGGCATAACCTGCTACGTATACATTACCTGAAGCGTCAGTGGAAATTGCAGAGATTCTATCCGCTGCTTTTCCCTGAGCCTGATAGCTCCGAACCCATTGTTCGGGAAGTTGTTGTGAGAATATATCAGATAGACCAAGGATGAAAACGAAAAATAATAATAAACTTCGCTGCATGTTCTATGTTGTTAGTGTGTAGATTGTAAGATCCGAATCAAATAAGGGGGATAAGAAAATACATTTTCAACATACTCTTATACCCTGCAATGCAGATAAAGCATGACTCAGAATCTTTGAGTGGCCTAAAGAGATTAAACCGGACTATTTATTTTTTTTCGGATAAGGCGGCATTGGCGGCAACTCTTTGCCTTGAGATTTCAGATCAATTTTAATTTCTTCAATGGCACGAAGCAATTGCAGATCGGTACCCATGTATTCCAGATACGGATCCTGAACAACTACTATATCAGGATCCACACCATGTCCTTCCATAATCCATTCTTTTCCTTCTAAATCATATCTGGAAAATTCCGGCTTATTAAGATAACCCCCATCAACAAAAGGTAGCGATCCCCGAATACCTACAACTCCTCCCCAACTTCGTTGTCCGATAACCTTACCCATATTATACTTTTTAAACCTATACGGAAAAATATCACCATCGGAAGCAGAGTATTGATCTATCATCACAATTTTAGGTCCCAATAGCATATCATCCGGATTCGGATTTGTGCTTCTGTTACGCCCTATACCAACCATGGCAATTTCGCGATTCAAGCGTTCAATAATCATTGGTGAAACATTACCGCCACCATTACCACGGTCATCAATAATCAATGCTTTCTTTTTCAGTTGCGGATAAAAATGTTTCGAAAATTCATTTAAGCCTTCCATCCCCATATTCGGGATGTGAAGATATCCTACTTCATTATTTGTTGCATCACTTACAATCTTGATATTATGTTGAACCCAATTGTAATAATACAGGGAAGATTCGCTGCTTATAGGTAGAACCAGAACTTTGCGTGCACCGGTCTCATCCGCCTTTGAATTTAATGACAATTCCACTTGCTTGTCTGCGGTATTGATAAGGGATTCATAAATATCGTTCATCCCTTTTGTAGAAACACCATTTACAGCTACTATAAAATCTCCAACCTTAGCATCAACTCCAATTTCTGTAAGTGGCGACCGGTTTTTATTATTCCAGTTTTCACCTTTAAGAATTTTCGTAATGCTGTAGTATCCTGAACTGTGACGTGTAAGTTCAGCTCCAAGCAATCCCATGCTTATCTTGTTAAAGGAAGGCTTATCTCCACCTCCGGTATACGCATGACCGGTGTTCAGTTCACCGATCATTTCTCCGATAACGTAAGTCAAATCGTTTCGGTGATTAACATAAGGTAGTAATACTTCGTATTTTTTTTTCATTCCGGCCCAATCCACTCCGCTCATAGTCGGGTCCCAAAAAAAGTCGCGCATTTGTCGCCAGGATTCTTCAAAAATTTGTTTCCACTCTGTTTTTTTGTCTATGAAAACTTTCATATTCGACAAATCAACGGGATTAGTTAATTCGGGTTTAGATTTAGGAAGATCAATTACATAATTGTTCTTGTCCTTTATAACATACATTTTTTTATTATCTGCTGAAAGACCAAATCCATCTACGTTTCCTAAATCCGTTTCCTTTTTCTCTTTCAGATCAAATAGTTTAAGGGATGCTTTTTCTGATTTTGACGAATTGAACATATAATATACGGAGTTGCCAATGCAACGAACAGAATAATAACTTCCGGCTCCAATGGGCAGTGATACTATTCTATTTTGAATTCCATCAATATCGATCGTAATAGCTTTTCCGGAAGCATCTACCTTTTTATTGTCCTTCTTTTTATCTGCATTGTCCCCTTTATCGTCTGAAGGAGCTTTCACTTCTTCTATTTTCACCTCATCATTTTTAGGTTCCAGTGGATTGGCTGTACTTTTTGCAAGTGTCACAAAGTACACCTTGCTCATATCACCGTACGAATGATTCCATTCGGTAGCACTGTATACCGGATTAAAATCACGATTGCTATAAAAGAACAGATACTTTCCATCGTCGCTGAAATTTGGGCCGGCAGACTCATACCAGGCATCAGTAACAGGATAAGATTTTTTATCAGCCAAATTGTATAGATAAATTTTATACCTTCTATCGTCATCCGGTTTAGAATATGCAATCCATCGACTGTCAGGAGAAAATTCGTAGGAGCTGTATTCACCCACATTATTTTTATCTACCAAAACCTGCTCGCCGGTCTCTACATTTACATATGTTAATCGCAACTTATTATCACTCCATAAAATCATTTTGCTATTAGGTGACCAGGCAGGACTGTAAATATAAGTGTCACTGTTTTTGGTAATTTGTTTCGCCGGCTCCAGTCCTTCCTGTTTTATTGTATAAATTTCTGTTTCCCCGTTGGCATCACTTATATAGGCAATACTTTTTCCATCCGGACTCCAGATAGCATCGCGTTCGTGACTAGCATTACTTTTGCTAAGGTTGCGGCTTATGCCTGACTTTACAGGAACAGTCCAAACATCACCACGAGCGGTAAACACCAGGCGATTTCCATCGCTGCCAATATCTTTCGTATTAATAAACTTAGACGCATCCACCCAACTGTTTCTGCCATTGTCCATGTCGTCATTGATAGTGACTGGAACCTTAGCATTGGTACCGGTTTTTAAGTCATACAGATATATATAGCCACCATTTTCATAGGCTATAGCATCATTTCCAAGCGAAGGAAACTTGACATCGAATTCCGTAAATTCGGTAATTTTTTTTGTTTGTTTTGTTTTAAGATCGTATTCAAAGAGGTTCATTGTTCTGTCCCTGTCGCTGGCGTAATAAATTTTATCACCATACCACATAGGAAAAAGATCCTGTGCATTATTGTTGCTGATATTTTCCCAGTTCTTAGTATCAAAATCAAATATCCATACCTCATCAGCCATTCCTCCTTTGTAATATTTCCAGGTACGGAATTCACGGAATACCCGATTCATAGCAATCCTCTTTTTATCCGGTGAATAGGAACAGAATCCACCAACAGAAAATGGCAGTTCTTCACTTAATCCACCGCCGGTTGATGCAACAAACAATTGACCTTTAAAATCGTTGAATGATTTTTTTCGTGATCGGTAAACAACGCTCTTATCATCACGCCATGTCATTACAATATTATTGGGACCCATCCTATCGCTTATATCGTCACGACTCAGTGTGGCTGTATAGGTCAAACGATGAGGTATCCCACCATTTGCAGGCATACTGTAAACCTCTGAATTGCCATCATATTGCCCGGCAAATGCGATTGTACTTCCATCCGGAGAAAAGCGCGGAAAGATTTCATAACCTACATCGCTTGTAATTTTACGAGCAATTCCTCCGCTGCGTGCTACTGAATATAAATCCCCTGCATAGGAAAACACCACAGAATTTTCCGACACAGCCGGAAAGCGAAGCAATCGGGATTCAGCAGATTGTGCTTTTAATAATGTAAGCGATAATAATACAATGATACCGGCTAAAATAATATTTTTCATAAATTAATTTTAATTTGACAAACAGAATGATAGGTGATTTGTAGTCCTTTAATTTAATGGAGTGTATCAGGAAATGATGTACAAATAAAAAATTCCTGATTTGAATTCATGTTTCAAAAATAATAAAATATCCTGTGATTCGAAGCCTGCCTGCATTGCATTTCGGCAGACGCAATATCACGAGGAGCTGAGATTCAGGGCTATTATTTTAATGCAAAAAGAACGTTTAGAGCGAGGTCAGGAGAGATCAGACAAACTAAGCCCGGGTTACAAAAATTTGCAGGGATAAGCTGAGTGATCAAAATCACCTGCAACTAATTTATTTTTATAATGGCGGACAATCTAAATTAAAGGACCATTAGCAGCGAAATGGCCTTTTGAATTAGCTTCCACACATCCTTAGTCACATAATTCCGCACATAGGCTATGCGAAATCAGTCATGGATCAAATAAAAATTTACACTACTCTTTTGTCACAACCAGCCTTTTTGTATAGATCTTTTCTCCTGCCTGAACACTAAGTAAGTAAATGCCCTCTACAAGCGAATGTAAAGATATATCCTCTGTCATCCTGTTGCCGTTTGCATTTATATTTTTTGAATGCACTAACCTTCCTTGCAAATCATAAAGAGAAATTTTTGCTGCAGTCCCATGTGCCGGTATTGTAACAGTTAAATAAGTATTCGCCGGGTTTGGAAAAACCTGCAGTTGCTCTCCACGAATCTCAGCTATACCAACAGAACCAAAGGTCAGCCTTGCATTGGGAGTATAATTAATTCCGGTCAGGTTAGTGGAAGCAGAGATCGGATTTGCCCCATAATATCTGCGACTTTGTTCAGAACTCAGAGTTTCATAACGCCACCTTACAGCAACAGGAGTGTTTGCAACAGCAGCCTGATAGCCTTTCACGACCAGGATGACGAGATTCGATGAATTGATATAATTAAAGGGTGCATCAAGCGCAACTTCCTGCCAGCCGGTCCCAACGTTTGGAAATTTTCCGAAGTAGACCTGCTGATAGTTAGCAGTAGAAAAAACACTGTCAGGCATTGTGATCTGGCTTGAGTGCTTCATATAGATAGTAACGCTGTCGATGTCAGCTTCATCCGTTCCATCCAGGCGATCGAAAGCCAGGTGCGTGATCGTACCTGAAATTACGATATCTGAAGAATTATAAATGGTCTCTGTAACACCATAATCAGCTCTTCTGGTAATTGGTGTGTATAAAGATGGTCCCGTTCCGGCACCAACGATAATCTGTTGGGCCATTAAATCGGTAGCGAACAATAATAAGATGAGGGAGGATAGGTAGAGTTTTTTCATATCGTGCAAATAAAATTAAGGAGCAATAAAGGTACAGAATTGTATTAAAAATACCAGTGTTTAAAAAATCTTAAAAAACCAATCTGGATATTTCGTTATTATTGCCGCTTCTTGTCCAGACGGCTTTAACACCTCAAAGTTTTGTTGTCGTACAGTATAAAACGAATGGAATTGCAATCGATATTGATCGGTGAATTCATCAGGGCAATCTTTTTGAAATGAGAGGATCGGTGAGTTTGAAATCTCAATGGATGCTACTTATCAAAGGGTGATCATCTGCTCCAAATAAGGTTGTCCGGGTGACCGGAATTTGCAGGAGAGGCCTGAACGAAACATTTTTACTTGTTTATTCAAAATTAATATACCTAATCCATTTTCATTACCTTTTTGAAAATGAACTAACCGAATCATTTATTTTTTGTTTTACCGAATCCCAGTTTTTGGATTTAATCGAAACCGGATCAGGTTCTTGTTCCGCATCTACAAAGTAAACAAGGCTTTTTAGTAAAATCAATTGCGAAGAAAAGTCATACTTGGAATTATAAAAAGAAATCAGTTCCATCAAATTGAAATGATTAAGCAATTCATCAATGTCATAAAAATCTTTCTTGGAACCACGGTTCATCATGCTATTTAATTTCATTGCTGCAATGTCTTCTACGGAAAGTAATTTAATACCCTCAATTGTCTGAACAGGATTCAACAGTGGATAATTGTGTCGAATAAAATCTGCTTTAACCGATCGAATATTTAATGTGAGTGTGTTCTTCGCCTGCGATAAAATCTGAAGCTTATACTTTTCTTTGAAAGAATCTATTAATATGTGTGTGTCAAATTCATTGTCTGTAAAAAAATCCAGATCGACAGACATCCTGTGACCGTAATGTAAAGCCAAAGCGGTTCCGCCCACGAGATAAAAATCATTCAAAACCGGCAGACTTTGGATTTCCCTTAATAATTCCAACGCTTCGGAGCTGACTGCTGAAAAGTGTAACATCGAAATTCTTCTTTGGGAACATTAAAAATCAAACTAAAATAATTAAGTGTCTTTTGATCCAGATAACGCGTCTTCAAAAGTTCTGTTTTTATTTTCTCAATGCCATATTGAGATTTCAACAATAACCAATCCTGCCAGGTTCCCAACATACAGACACGTTGAATGATGAAACCGGTATGATTTTTCTCAGAAATCGTTTTAAAATCGGTGTCCCAAAAAAGTGCCGGCGTGTATTGATTTATCATTGACACAAATATAAGAAATTTAAATTTGTTAGACTGAAAATGGACGTTTCGTTAACTTCAACTTTCCTGATCCCGCCGGATTAACACCTCAAAGTTTTGTTGTAGTACAGTATAAAACGAATGGAATTGCAATCGATATTGATCGGTGAACCTATACCTTGCAAGCTGTACCATTGCAGAGCTTGCTCCCATTTCGGTTCAAAGCTAAACACCCAACGATAAACTAGCATTAAAACCTGTCGAAAAAAGAAGCCACATTCAAAATGCCAGGTATTTGCAAGGACGGATTGACATCTCTTTGGGCTTTCACACAACAAGGCGCTAATCGGAGTTTCCACATTCAAATCGTACAGAAATAAATTCCAAACGTCGGAAAAATTAATCATGCAAAAAGTTTTTTTTCAATCTCAGGATAGATCCCTGCATAAACTTCATTCCAGGAGACATCATCGCGGAGCTGAAGAACTTCTGCGACAAGTTTAATGCTGCCGCTGTCCATCAATCGGCTCAACACTTCATTTTTCTCTCGTGGCACGAATCCGATCTTCTGATTCTGATAATAGATTGCAATGGCACGTTTATCAAATGGATTTTCGGCTTCACGTCGCAATTCAAGTCTGTCACCTGCTTGCATCTTTTCAATCAGGTTCGGGCCTTCATAATATTGAAAACCCCTTATCCCAAATTTTAAAAGCCATACTTTTTTTGACTTTGTCAGTCCCGGAAGCGGGATTAAGGAAACTCCGACAAGAGTAATCAATCGTTTCAAAAATTCAGCTCTTTTCATTTTTAGTTTTTAGTTGATTCAACGATTCGAAAATGATGACAAAAATGATCGCTAAAATATTCAGCAGTTTTATGATCTGTCTGATCCAAGAGATGTGATCATCAGAAGGTCATTCTTATCATTACAAATGTAAAGAGGCAGAACGCAGTCTATTTGCGTGGTGAGGAAAACATTATCCGGAAAAAACATGAAATTAATTGACGATTACACCCGGCAGAATATTGTACGAAAGACTTCACCCCGTTAAAGGGAAAGTTTTGGGCATTTATGCTCCAGGTGATCCGTTTTGTTTAAATCCAGGTATAAATGAATATATCGATGAAGATGGATTTCAGATCTATCCGAATCCGGCTCATGATAAACTGCATGTGATAGTTGAACCGGGAAACCTGCAGTATGCATTACATTCTGTATTCAATTCAATTGGACAAGAAATTTTCTCTAAAGAAATTTCATTGGATGGAAGTAAAGTCTTCGATGTTTCTACATGACCTCGTAGGATCTATGAAGTATTCATGTTGGGTGGTGGAAAAAAGTCGCCGAGGTGAATAGTTCTGCATTAGATACTGCGATGTCTTTGCCAAAACATTTATTCTGATCTGATTGATTTCAAATTCATGCTGAATTTACTTGTCAGCTTTTTGATGGTTTTATGTTCATCAAATTTGAGCGTAGAATGTTTTTTAGAACATGTCCTGTTTATACTATTGCGATTTTATCTGATGGGACGATGAATTATTTCGGTTGAAGTTTCGATGTGACATTGGAATCTTATGAATAGATAATTACTTCGAATAACCTTTTGATTTTTATTTTCTTTTCAACTTCGGATCATCAAGTGGATTCCTTACAACATTCACCGGACTTCCTTTCTTCAGATAAGAAGGTTTATGCGTCGCCTGCTCGATTGTTTTTCCATACAATTCGGGAGTTAGATAGGTTCCTTTTTCACTTTCGGGTTTGTCAACAAGGTCCTGTATCCGGTATTTATTTGCCAATGGATCGTGGCGAACCCCTGTGACCATCCAGCTGACTTCCACATTCGGTTTGTCGGTACGGATGGTGAACTGGTTGTTATGGATCTTTTCACCAACAATCGCCTGAGCGAATTCGTTGATGCAGGTAAACTGGTAACGAAAGTCTTTGTTGAGTGTCTCAAAATATTCAGGTAAAAGAACAACTGCGTAACCTTGCGCGTCTGTTGTTATGTTTCCGCTATACATATTCAGCATCTCATTGCTTTCTACTGATGAATGAATCAGATATTTGTTTTCGGGATCAAGCGGATAATCAATTTTAAATGCTTTAATACCTGAACTGGCACTGGTGGCATAAATATTACCCAGGAAATATCCGGCATAATCAGCTACCGTTGAACCGACAGTATATCCAAAAATAGCAACCTGATCGGCACCGGAAAGTACATCGCCTTCGATTCCATGGCCATTGCTTCCTGCACTACCGGGATCAGATATTCCAAGCAGACCGGTCGCTGAAGTAGGATCATCCGAAACACCAAGCACACCCCAATTCCGTGCATTGGTACCCATGGCGCCTCTTGCATAACCAAATATTCCTGTATTATTTTTACTTCCTCCGCTTGTTGCCGTTCCGACGACACCATAGCTGATTCCATTTGTAGTGCTGTTAACCTGGCCACTGCCCTCTACTCCGATGCATTCTAAAAAGCTGCTCCCATAGTAACTGGTACGGCCTGTTCCGCTTCCTGTTCCGCCACCGTACACCCCAACCTGATCACTATATCCAAATGCTCCGATATTGGTACCTGATCCTCCGAATGTACTTCCATACAAGCCATGATAATACTGCGAACCGGTTGGTTCAACAGTGCCTGAAACTCCCTGATATCCTCCACGAAATACACCACCGATGCCATGCCAATCATCTACATCATTTGCGCCATATACAGCATAAGCGTCCGAATAACTCAACGGGCTTTGTGTTGCTGTCACATTCAGGATTCCGGTGTTTGGAGCAGGTGATGCGTGCTGTACATCTAAACGGTGAGTTGGTGTTGAAGTTCCGATTCCAACATTTCCCGCGATAATGTCTTTCCAAATATCATTTCCGAATGAAGACCAGTGGTTATCGAGTGAGGTGATTGAAGTGTTTGAAAAATAACTGTAAGGAACGCTAAGCAGTTGAGACGTGCCCATGTCAATCCAGGAAGTTCCGCCGGCGGGATCAAATTCTACCTGAAGAAAATGATCGGTACTCTCCCAGGATATCGCGTTCCATGAACCTGAACTTACCGTTCCGCTGCCGATTGCTGTGGAGAAAAGTCCAAAGGAGTTTGTTGTGAGAGATTGTGTTTCCTGGTATTCAATGGTTCCGGAAGCAGTGGTTGCACGAATTGAGAAGCGCACGCTGATGGCTTGCGAAAGCAAAGGATTTCCTGCAGCATCTCTTGCCACTGCCTGGTAATTCATTTTCTCAGGAGCTGTAACTACCCCTGCTAAAATAGTTGTGAAACTGAAACAAAGCAGATTTAAAACAAAAAACAAAGGCAGATGAAGCCGGAATAAGATGTGTTGATTGAGTTTCATGTTATATGTTTTTAAAATTTGAATGTTTTTATATGTGATTAGGTGTTAGTTCGAGATTTACTAAATCCTCGCTACTGTTTCATAATTTTATTCGTGAATGACCAGGAAGTGGATATCAAGATATTTAGTGGAATCCATGCATATTAGCTAAAAATACTATTGAATCATTTACAATTGCCTGTAATCTATGTGGATCAGTTAACTCCGGTTTACCACTTAAATCATGAGCTATACACCATTATTATTTTATAAGCTGAAGCTGTACTGTCTTACGAAACATTTCGCTTCCTGAAGCGTCTGTTAAGATAACCTGAACCATATAGGCTCCATTTCGCATGCCTGTCAAATCGAGCGCTTGCCGCTGGTCACCTGTAAGATTTTGAACTTCTTCTCTTTTAACCATCTGTCCGATTATATCCAAGACACGAATGCGAACACTAGCTGCTGATGGAGTTTTAAAATCGATATAAAAATTCCCTCTACCGGGATTCGGAAATACTTCCATGGAATAAGCGGCGTTTGGATATTCCGGAACCCTTACAGAACCACTTTGCGGCTGCTGCATGCCTTGTGTGAGGATTGAAGCTCCTGAGGAAAAAGTTTGAACCATGGTCATCTCTCCGACCGTTTGTGAAAGAGAATGCCCTCCATTACTCTGGTAGCTTCCTGCAGGAGAAAGAACTATTGGTGCAAGTGATTGTGCTCCGACATATTGTGTGACTGAAAGCAGAAACAACCAGAGAAAAAATATTTTCGTTTTCATATGCTCTGTGTTTTGATTAATAGCCCGATCTATTTCAGTATAAAATTAATTAATTATACGATTAAACCAAATCCGATCCCTTGCTAGGATTAACCAACTGTTACGGACTCAATACCCCAAACTGAACCTTTCATCTTTTTTCAAATATTAAGAAAAGTTTAGAGTGAAGTCTATCGCAGCCGGGAGGACGGTAGCTTAGCTATAAGTCACAGGCGGAGACACTTTCAGTAAATTCATCAAGAGTAAAGTCAAAATCAATTCCGGCTTTAGGTCGTAATTGTCTTCTTCGATAAGCCATCAGCGCTGCACAACCAGCCGCATAGGATAGATTTCATCGCCCGACTTCAAACGGAGAACATAGATTCCCGCCGGAAGAGCACCAGTGTTCAGATGGATTTCGTTCTCCCCAGTTTGGATCCTGCCGTGGAACACCGTTTCAAGATACCGGCCGGAGAGGTCGAATAATTCAATGAGTGCGGATGAGGGCATAGAGGAGCGAATGAGGAGGGCTTGGTTGTTCAGCCAGCTTATGCTGCCCTTTTCCGGACGGTTGATGTCCGTGCTTATAATAACCACCGAATCCGTGGTCGAGGAAAGCGAAGCCGAGCAGTTGTTGGGCCCTCCGCTAACAGACAAACCCGTATAGTACGTACCCGGTACGCTATAGGTCACGACGGGATTCTGCTGGTTAGAAGTGGTTGGCGTACCACCATTAAAAAACCACGACCACATGTCCGGGTTATCAGGACAACTTCCAAAATACTGCACCTGATTGCCGTTAATCACATGTGTAATGCTCACCTGGCAGACCTGGGCCATGGCGAATAAAGGAATTATAAGTGTGGAAATGAGAAGGAGTTTTTTCATGTGTAAATTTTTGGGAAAGATAAGGATAATTGGCAATACCTTGCATGGGTGGAATGAGCCTGCGCATTGGCTTTAACACAACAGCCCACCGAGCGGGCGAAAAAATGACATGGCAAAAACTGAAATATATACATCGTAATCCGGTTGTTGACAAAATTGTTTACAATGAACAGGATTATCTTTTTAGCTCTGCTCCAAATTATTACGGAATACCAAATGTTTTGGAGATTGATTGTTTAACTCCTCCGTTTATTAATGTTCGGCTAATAATTTCTTTAATCCTTAATTGCTCCTCAACAAATATTAGCGGTTATTAAACACGATGAGCATTTTATGGTGAATGAATATTACACAGCTCAAAACAACGGACGAATGTCCGTCGAAGCAGTCCGGATTATTCTTTATTTGGCTAAAAGAAAAGTTTAGAGTGAGGTCTGTCGCAGCTGGTAAAATATAAGCCTGTTTCAATTATTGACAATCACTCCGGATGCATCCAGATGCATGTATACTATTTTATTCGCATTCTCTTTCTCTTTCAGCAAGCCGATCAACCCGATTGTGCCATCGGCAAGATAAACGGCATCAAATCCTTTGGATGGAGAATCAGTTTCAATTGATCGTGCCCAGTTAAAGACTGCATTATGATCAAGTTTTATCAGCACTATATTATTTGGAGAAACTAATTCTCCCTGCGAATACTGGTTATTACTACCGACAAGAAGAAATCCTCCGTCTGGCGATGGAGTGCTTTGCCGAATGCGTGTGTCCGAGCCCCCTACTTTGGGATAGACGATTTCTCCTTCGAAATCGCCGGACGTGGAATAGGTCCTCGCGAAGACATCTCCGTAGTATTCGTAGTATTGATTATCAGCTTTTGATCCGAACAAGATGATCTTATCATTGATATAGGCAAGGCCGGCACCTGATTCCATGTGAGTGGAATCATAATTATCGGAATACCATTTCTTGACCATGTTTTCATTTACCGCACGAAGAAAACAATTTTCAATGTCGCTTTCATAGCGGTCGATCGTTATTCCCTGAGCGATGATCAATGTATCATTTACCTGAAAAAAATCCGAATAACGTTCACCGTAATTCAGTCCGGAACCATAATGAACTGCATTGGGCGTAGGAAACTTAATGTTGGATACCTCATTGCCATCGGCATCTCCTTTCCATATATAATAACCCGATCCATAGGACTGGTACATTACCTGGTAATAATTATCGGGACTGATCTTCGCTACCGGTTCATTCAGGCTTGTTCCGAATTTAACGGTGAATGACTTTGACCATAATTTCTCGCCTGAATCATCGAGATAATAAATAGCTATATAGGAGAACGTATTAGAGGTTCCACAGACGAAGAAGCCACCATTGATACCCCTTACAGCACTCATGTGTTGGAACAAAGTATCGGAAAGAGAGATCCTGCGCTGCACTACTCCGCCGGCATTAATCAAGATGAGTTCCTGATGGGAAGCAGGTACAATGAGATCTCCGGAGGTCGACAAGGCAAGTAATGTTCCGTCATTCGAAGAAACCAGCTTCACTTGTTTAGGCTCGGTCACTGTAGAAATCACCTTGATGGAAGAATTAGAACCGCCGGTGAGATCGTCCTTCTTACAGGAGAAGACAATAGATGCCAAACAAAAGAAATATAGAACCCTTTTAAGCATAGACAGGCATTTAATATTGTTTTCTATGAACAGGCATTATACTATCTGCACACAACTAATTTTACATTTTGTTCCTTGTCTCCATTATTGAACCTGACGAAATAAATTCCGTTGGGTACATTATCGTCATTGTCAATATTCCACTCAAAGGAGTGATTTCCTGATGGCAGAATTCCATCTTTAAGTTTTGAAATGAACCTTCCTTGCAGGTCGAAAAGGGACAAGGAAATAAATTCCGAATGTTTAAGAGTGAAAGTGATCAAAGCAGATGATTGAGCAGGATTAGGTGAAACAATAAGAGACAAGGCCTTGTCTTCAGGCTCCGAAACTTTGGTGGTAAAAGATCCCAGTTTCATTACCCAGAAGTCCGGTTCTGATAATGCTCCATGGTGGCCACTGACATCAAAGTCATTGGAATGGGATTCAGCTCCGACAATAAATCCTCCGTCAGAGGTTTGTACTATGCTTGTTCCATCATCATTTTCCGATCCTCCATAGCTACGTTGCCAATCAATATCCCCGGCTGCATCAAGCTTAAGAATCCAGACATCACCTGAGCCATAATTATTAGTAAGGTCGCTGTCGTTAGACATTGCAGACCCTATTAAAACAAAGCCACCGTCGCTTGTAGGTCGTGCAGATTTGAAGAATTCACCCTGCGTTCCGCCATAGCAATTGTGCCAAACCAGGTTGCCAACACTATCGACTTTAACAAGATAATAATCAAGACTACCATTTGCTCCGGGTAAGTCACCAGATGCCGTTGAAGCTCCAAGAATATAACCCCCATCGGCAGTAGGATAAACTTCGCGACCAAAATCCAATGAACTTCCGCCAAAAGTATTAAACCACTCCACATTTCCTGTTGAATCAGTCTTTAAAATAAATGCCGAACCTAAAGGTGAGCCAATGTTCCCGATGAAATCGCCATCTGTGGAACTGGTCTCTCCTGCAAGTACAAAGCCATGATCGTCCGTTTCCCGAACCGTATAAGCTCCATCGTTAGCTGTTCCCCCAATGCATTTTTGCCATTGCATCATTCCAAATGCATCGAATTTCACCAACCATATGTCACTGCCGCCATGATTCCCTGCAACATCGCTGTCGTTGGAAGCGGTTTGTGTACCTAATAAAAATCCACCATCGTATGTTTCGCAAACAGAACGACCATGATCGCCTGAAGATCCTCCAACAGCCTGTTCCCATTCGATATTTCCGATTGAATCAAGCTTCACCAACCATGTATCGAAAATGCCGCCATTGAAACCGGTGACATCACCATCAATTGAATTGGTGTTTGCGCTGAAGATATAGCCGCCATTGCTGGTGGGTTTAATACATTGAATATTTTCATCCTCCGATCCGCCGTAAGAGCGCTGCCATTCAATACTACCAAGGCTATCCAACTTCACAACCCAACAATCAAGGGTGCTTGTCAGCCCATGATGACCGGTAACATCACCATCATTGGAATAAGAATACCCACCAATAATGAACCCGCCATCTGGAGTAGGCTCGATCTGGTCGTGCTGCGCATTTCCCTGGCTCAGGCCATCACCGAGGGTTCCCCCATAGGAATTCTGCCATTGAATAGCCGGTTGCGCTGTTAGTACAAGAGAAAAACATAAGCAAATAATAAGTTGAAGGAGTATTTTTGAACGCTTCATGATGTGTAGAATTTATCTTTTCGATCTATCGGTTTATGAGAACTACTCTTTGAGAGAGTGAATGATTTGAAGTTTTTATCTGAATGAAATAGGTTCCTGAACTAAGGTTTGAATTTTCTGAGCGGGGATTCCAGGCAAACTCATGTTTCCCGGCATTCATTTGCTCATTAACCAGCGACTTAATCTTCTTACCCATGACATCCAGAATGTCAATCACCACATTTTCATTTTGATCCAGGTTAAATGAAATCACAGCTGTTGAATTTATTGGATTTGGAGTAACCATCATTGCTGAAATCTCATCAAAGAGCATATCAATATTCGTTGTAAGCGAATTCAGTCTGACAGCCCAAATATCATTATCACTCAAGGCGCCATGATGACCGGCAACATCTATATCGTTCGAACTCGATTCACCGACAAAGAAATAACCTGCATTAGAGGCAGGTACTGCAGCGGCCATATTTTCCCTCCCGGTACCACCATAGGTCTTTTCCCATTCAATCGTGCCCATGCTATCAGTCTTCACGATCCAACAGTCTTGAACGCCTATAGCTGAGGATACATCACCATCGGAACTTTCAGTTGACCCGGAAATCAAATATCCTTTGTCAGGAGTCTCCCTGACAGATTTAGCTTGCTCGCTGGAAGTTCCACCGTAACATTTGGACCACCGGATGTTGCCAACAGAATCAAGTCTGGCCAACCAAATATCCGTTCCACCATGATTACCGACTATATCGTCATCGGTTGAGCTTGTTGCTGAACAAAGGACATACCCTGAATCAGCAGTTTGCCTTATATTATATCCCCAATCCAGAGAAGATCCACCATAACATTTGTCCCATTCCTTATTTCCTGTACTATCCAGTTTTATAAGCCAAATGTCCCAAAGAAAACCCGGATGCGCGTTGAAAGTGATATCACTGTCATTAGATGTAGTAGTCCCGCAAACAAGGAAGCTTCCGTCAAAAGTCTGGCAAAAATTATATGCCCTCTCAGCTCCCGAACCACCAAGCGATTTTTCCCATTCAATTGTTCCAACACTATCAAGTTTAACCACCCAGAAATCAAGTGATCCCTTGTTGATGGAAACATCGCCGTCAGATGACCTGCTATCACCTGTAAAGACATATCCGCCATCGGTAGTCTGTTCTATATGAGAAGCAGTTTCAAAATCACTGCCTCCATAAGAATGTTCCCATTCAATATTTCCAATGGCATCAAGCTTAACTACCCAGGCATCAGTTGTATTCGTAGAATCGTGATGACCGGAGACATCTCCATCGTCAGAATAAGAATCTCCGCAAATGATATATCCGCCATCCTGTGTCTGGAACACACTCTTTGCCACTTCGTCGAACGAACCGCCTAACGACTTCTGCCATTCAATGCTGCCGCTGCTATCCAGTTTCACTACCCAGTAATCACTGGTGCCGCTCAGACCATGATGACCGGTTACATCGCCATCGTTCGAAAAAGAATGACCGGCAATAATCACACCGCCATCCACTGTTGCAGCCATATTATTATTAATTACATTTCCCTGGTCAATCTGATCAACCAAAGATCCGCCTAGAGATACTTGCCATTGAATAGTCGGTTGTCCTGTCACTTTAAGAATACTAATTATATTGAATGCAATCGCGAGTAATGTAATTTTCATAGCCATATATGATATTAATTATGATTCCTAATTATTTAATTAATTGTCCTTCCACTTAATCAACACCAGTTTATTATTTGGTCCGCTGAAACTCTGGATTTTTCCCATGATGATAAAACCTCCGTCACTCGTAGCTGCAGTCGAAGGGAAAAAATCTGAATAGAATTCCTGGAAGGAAAATGATTTAGATGTCTGCCATCCGCCGTCGCCTGTAAGAAACAATGTTTGAAACGCTGAATAATCACTTGTCACGTCCACCGTACCTTTCTTGTACGCAGTCAAGAGAAAATTTCCTTTCCCTCTGGTACAGGAAAGAACCCGGTAGCCAATAGGCAGAGGCATCGGAATTGTATCCAAGATGGCACCCTCATTATTCATTCGGATAAAACCATTTACTACATCCGATCCAAGTGGTAAACCGGTAAGCAGAGAAACCGCTCCTGAATAATGATAGATCCATTCTCCAAATCCGTCTTCTAAAAGCCTTCCGCCATATTGATTATAATATCCACTCTTTGTTCCGCTCGATTGAACTTCATAGCCTGTTTGGTCAATTATATAACTTTCATAATCGACGGAATCAGCGTTAATCACTCCTCTTAAAATCCCGTAAGAAACACTATCTGCCTGAATCTTATTTCCCTTAAATGAAAACTCCGCCAGAAACTTGCCACCGGGAAGCGGTACAACAGAATTTTGTTCATAAGACGGTTTGGCTTGTTGACTGATATTGAATGCAGTTAACACAGCCCAATCCTTACCATAAGAAGGGTTGAGTTTCACGACAAAAGATTCCTGACTTAACGGAAAGCCAACTAAAAATGACTGCAAATACACTCCGGAAATAATGAGTCCGTCATCAGGCAGTACACACATCGTAGCACTCAGAACTCCGTCAGAACCTCCGGTTGAAGTCTGTACAACCCCATGCAAATTAACCGTGCCATTGGGAAGAACAACATACAAAACGAATATCTGCTCGTATCCCGGTAAATCTCTCACGGCTAAAACAATACTTCCGTCGTTTCTTCTGACCATATCCATGGGAATGCAGTCAGGAAAGGACTTCTTCCAGACAAGTGTTCCCGTGGGATCACACTTCATCACAACTGCTTGCTTGGGAAATTCGGAATAATAATACAAGTAAATATTATCTTCGGAATCGGTCAGCACTTTACCATTTTGTCCGAGAAATGTATCGTCTTCTGTAATACCGGAAATATTTTCATCCAGAACGTGCATCCATTCGATTTGCTCACCTGCTGTTGAAATCCCGGAATCCTTCTTGCAGGAGTTATTGCCGAATGCGAAAAGGAAAAGTGCAATCAACGTATATCGGACCTTTATTTTTCGTTGTTCAAATTTCATCAGATTAATTCCACTTACAGATGCTACAATAAATAATAAACTCAGACAAAATAGGCAATTTGACTTTACAATTTTACTCGTATGGAGTCAACAATTCCGCTATCATAGTATAAAATCTCTTTGATATAGATTTTCGATAAATTAATTGCAGAAAACCCTGTTTTTGAATGCTATTTAAGGAATAAAGCTATGTTAAAAGTCAAAGCACTTGTCTCACCAATGTATATTTAGCCTAAATCAATGTATAATTGGTAAACCCAATAGTCATTGAGGCCCAGGTTTTCGAAAGTGCTTCCAAAAACTCTTCCTTCCTGCTCCGCTCAGCGAATGTTGTGTGAAAGCCGGTGCGCAAGGTCATTCCGCCAAAGCAGGAAGTACAAATCTAAGATTATTATTAACGATCAGTAATATAGATTATGCAAATTAATCAACGAAACTTGTACCGGACCTTTCCCTCCGGAATAATCAATTGCGCTACTGTACAAATAATCTTCCGGCCTGGCAACCAAGCCGGCTTCAACAGGATTCATATGAATATACTTAATTTTGCATAACGTAAAGCTCGGGCTGTAGACTTCTTCTGCATGGCTATCATATTGCCATACTTGATTCTCCGACTTACAGGATTGTTTAGACCCTCCATGTCTAAATAGCTCAGGCATCCCCGCCTATTGGCGGACAAGCAATCCTTCCGACTTTCTCTTCCGGATTGAAATGATTTTAAGATCTCAGAACTGCTGAACTTCTTGATTCCCTAACTATGTCATTCAAATCTGCATTTTTTGCTCTTACTATCATGTGTATCTGACTAGTCATGATTACATAGGCAAATATTTCTAATCCTTTCTCTTGAACACAAAAATTGAGGCTTTCACAAATCATATTCTTTTGTTCTGGTCTCAATAAAGCATCAGCCCATTCTACAATTGTGGGTGTTAAGAAATAGGCAGCATCTTGTTTATGTATTTGTTAAGCATACGGCATTAGATAAAAATCAGCCAAATGTTCTATTCATACAATCTTTCATTGCTGTATTCTTTACTAGATTTTTTTATTTCTATCTTTATACAAAGGATGTGCAAGGGTGGAAAGAGCCATCACACTTGGCATGCACACAACTTTCGCCGAGCGGAGTTTGCAATCCTTTGCAGCGGTGAAAAAAGTAAGAAGAAGGGAGTAAGTTGAACTGACGATTGTTATTAGGCATTCTGGAATTAGATACCTTATCCTATTAATTTTTTTCGTCTTTAATAATCAATCACCTGAAGAGTAAAATCAGTAGTAGCACCAACACCCGATTGGGCTCTTGTAATTGCATAAGCCTTTGTTCCGGTAGCAGATCCAAAAATGAATTGTCCTAAGGCTGGTACTAAAGGATCAGGCAAGGATGAAATTGTTGAAAGAAAAGGTTCGAAGGCAATACGGGAAGTAATTGCTAAGGATGTAGCATCATACACATACATAGCCGAGTCAGCTATATAGGATGATGGATTATATCCTGAACTAAAAATACATAGTAATTTATTGCTCGAAACAGCTTGAAACATTCCGGTCAGCCGCGGAACAGGTCCGGAAAGGGATGGCATGACCAAGGCCCCAAAATAAAGTAAATCCTGACTTTGAAGTACTGAAGTGCTTAAACTTGTGCCGGCACGAGAAATTAAATTGTAACTGCCATTAAGAAACCAAAAATCGCCGGAAAAATCATAGTCCCCATGATATGGAGAATCATAAAGCCGTTCAGCAGTCCCCGAGCTTATATCATATTTTTCAATATCTGATGGAGAAAGACCATTATTGGCTCCATAAATATAATTTCCGGGAGGATACAATTTGGCTTTAGTATTCCCGTAAATCGAATTGCCGGTAGATAGAGATTCTGCCCCAGTCGATAAGTTTATACAACGGATTTTTGTCCATTGTTGATCAGCCGGAAAGACGTAGACCCATCCATTTCCTCCATGTACAATATCAAATGATTTGCAGGTGACATTATAAGTCTGAATGATATGCAAATTTGTCAAATCAATCAAGGTCACCTTTCCATCATGCCCTACTACTGCCTCGGATCCTGAAGGAGAAATAGAAACACAAAACGGAATGTAATTTAAAGCAAGAGTTGAGATAATAGGATTCTGAGGGTTTTGAATAACGTTCAAGGACATAGGATTTGCAGAAACAAAAATAATCTTGTCGGCATTCTGATCAAATTCTGCATCCACCACATCTTTGTTTAGATAGGTTTTACTTTCTTGAAAATCTCTAACTCTGGTGACCAGTCGGGCAATTCGAGAACCGCCGGAATAAGTAACATCCAAGGTGCTGTAGTAATTGCCGTAAGAGGTAAATGTAGATCTATCCAAGACAAACTGGAGAGTAACTGATTCTCCCGGCCCTAATGTTCCAGAAGAAGGATTTATGCTTAGATAGGGAGCTGAAGAGCTGATTGTCCATGAAGATTGTTTATTACCAAAAGATTTTAAAATCACTGTTCCGGAATCGGTTCCATAATCAAAAAAAAGCGTATCAGTTAGAAATGAAATAACTTCCGATCCTTCCTCTTTTTTACAAGATGATATAAATATAAGAATGAAGGATGCAAGCAAGTAAATGACTGGTGTGATTTTGTTCATGCTTTAGAAAGCGAAAGATTTAATTTTGACTGACAATATTAGGTATTTTTCAATCAATTACTACTCTATTGACTGGAACTCCCCTCTTATGGTTCAGCTATTGAAGAAGGTTCCATTTTAAAAAAAACGGCTATCCACTTAGAATAATAACCCCCGCTCGGCGATTTCTATGCCAAATTCAAGTCTTTTTTATTTCTCCGCGTCTTCACATTCGGATTTAGCTCTGCTGAATCCTTCGGCACCAAAGTCTAAATGAAATCCTCGCGCTTACAGCGCTATGGTCTTTTTTATTTCTCCGCGTCTTCAATTTCGGATTTAGCTGCGCTGGATCCTTCAAGACTAAAGTCTGAATGAAGCGTTCAATCCCATGCGCTCTGCGAGCGCTATGGTTTTTTTTATTTTTACGCTCCTTCAAGCCTTCGGCTTGGTCGCTCCAAAATAAAAAATCCCAATCACTGCGTGATGGGATTTTCTAAATCATTCTTTGAGGTCCCGAGCGATCTTTAAGCATTTTTACATGCTCTTGGTTTGCTTGCCGTTATAGAGTGAGATGTTGATTCAGCGAAACATGAGCGAAACGCTTTAGCTTGATTCTGTTATCAAATGACTGGAATTTTAGAAATAGGTTTTAACTGCAAATTCAAACTGATTTATAAAAATTTCTTTAAACGCATTAATATTATTTTGCTCATAAAATACCAGCATTGCTTTTTTGTAATCAATAGAGTCAACTGTCCTGAAAGAAATCGGACAGAAATTATTATTTATAAATATCGCATTACTGATAATTCTCGCCGTTCTTTTATTCCCGTCAACAAATGGCTGGATGTAAGAAATCAAGACTAAAACCAATAGTGCCTTTTCAAAAACATTTTCCTTTTCATTTACCACAATACACATATCCTCCAATGCCTCTTTAATCTGAAACTCATTATCAAGAGGTTTATAATTGGTCCCTGTAATACCAACTATACTGTTCCTGATATTGCGTGAAATTCCAAGGTCTTTAATCAGGATACTATGTATATTTTCAATTGTTGAAACTGTTACTGTTTTTACATACGAAGGATTTGCTATTATGAAATCCAGTGCAGCTTTATGGTTTAGTAACATGACTGCTTCATCTTTCGTCTTTCCGGCAGCGGTTTCCTTTTCTTTAAGCAGTCGTTCGGTTTCCAGTAAAGAATAAGTATTGCCTTCAATCTGCGATGATTTCCAACTTAAGTCGATGGCTAATCGTTCAAGTTCTTTATTGTACTCCGTTGCCGATAATTTCGTAATATTGTTTTTGTATTGAGTTTGCAAATTTGTCAGGAATTCTAATTCTTCTTTTGAGAAAATAGAAACGCGAATTAATGTTTCTCTGATCAGAGAATGATTAAAAGTATTTCTGACAATTCTTTCATCAATTTCTTTCCGGAAATATTGCTCAACATTAATCGGATGTAATAAATTATAAGCCTGGCTGATTTGGTATTTAGTCCCTTTACCTTTACCGGCTGTTGTGATCAGGTTTTCTGCAAGTAGTTTTTGCAGAATCCTTTTAACGGTTGCATATCCAATTTTCTCACCTAGCCCATCATGAATTTCCTTTGATGAACACAATGGGTTCGATTCGATGAACTTTAGAATTATAATATTTGTGTTTTTGATTGATTTCGGCATATCTAATATTTGCAGCTCACAAATATATAGCTTGTGGATCAAATATCATACAAAATGAGCCTTAATATTTACCTTTTTGAGCCGTAATTACACTTTTATAGCTCCTTCTGAGCCAATTTAGGGCTCATTTTTATTCAAATCTGTGCCAAATAGTAAGGATAATGAGCTTTAATTGGAAATTCCGGTCTATCTGATCATCAAATTCCTGATTAAATTGTCTGAATTGCCCGGAAATAGGTGATCACATTCTCCGGAATTTCCACTAAAGGCTCCTAACGGCTCCTAATGAAAAGCAAAAAGCCCCGTTTTGGTGAAACGGGGCCTAATGGCTTCTAATGAAACGAAATGTGAGGTCCCGAGCGGATTTGAACCGCTGTACAAGGTTTTGCAGACCTCTGCCTAACCACTCGGCCACAGGACCTAAATTTTATTTATTATTGATACTAAAGAACTAGCACTCTATTTGAACCAGTATATCCCCCGGCTTGCATACAGACCTCTGCTCTTAGCAGCCGAAGCATAGCAAAGGCTGCAAATATACGAATCCTCAGTGCTTTTGTCAATTTTAATGTCAATGGTATTATATTGGTAATCAGTGAAAGGCAATAGTTCATTTGCTTTAAAAGCATTAAATACCGCCTTTCTGTCGAAGGGTTTTGGCTTTGTCCGAGAGAGGAAAATCAAGGTTTGTAACCAATCCGCTTCATAGGTATACTCTTTGCAGGAAGAAGTTTTCTCTGAATCTCAAACAATCTTCGGATATCATCATCCTGTTGATTACCTTCTTTCCGATTATATCCAATTGATTTGCCGGTTCTTATTGTTCTGCAAATATTCTTCGCATTCTGTTGAAAGCCCTTACAACAGCGACACTCGTCTTAACCGCCTCATCACTATTAAGTACACTGGCTAACATCACTGTACCATGTTCAGTAAATACATAAGGCAATTAGAATAAAAATTTTAATTGCCTGAGGTGGTCGCAAAATGCGACCACCTCTGATTTCTCTTCCGGATTTAATTGAATCATGAAATCTACCGGAAAGCGTTTTATATTCCGCTTAACCTGCTCATTAAGTCTTTTGGTTGATACACCAAATACAACTGCGAGGTCTGCATCGACTATTACATTCTGATTCCTGATGCATAAAATCCTTGAAGCAGGGTCGATGGCTTCAATTTCGTTATGTTTTTGCATGATGCAATTTATGCTCCATTCGAAAAAATCACAAACGCATAAATTAGAAAATAATTATTGCAAATTAAAAATCAAGAATAATCAACGACTAACCGAAACCTCCACGCTCACACTCTCCACATCGCCATTCATCGGCGGAGCGATTTTTGTTACACAAACATCCGCCGAATCAATTTTCTTATCCATCTTTAAAAGAGCATCTCCTATTCTTTGTGCAACATGCTCTATCAACTTTGACCTGATCGCCATTTCCCGTTTGACAACTTCATACACTTCACAATAATCTACGGTCTCACTTAAATCGTCACTCTCTGATGCCCCCGAAAAATCAGTGAAGATGTCTACATCAACAAGGTAATGCCCTCCTATCCCGGCTTCCTCCTCCAGACAACCATGATAAGAATAGGTTTTGATATTATTCAGAGAAATGATCATGTTATATTGATAAACAAATTCAAATGTTATTGGGAAACCTTTGCCCAGGAATCTTTCAGAGAAACTGTCCGGTTGAAAATGAGTTTTCCATCCTTCGAATCGCTGTCAAGGCAAAAATATCCTTTGCGGATAAACTGGAACTTATCACTTGCCCTAGCTTCTTTCAGAGAGGGTTCTGCCATGGCATTGGAAACTATCTGCAAACTATCAGGATTGATGTGATCTTTGAAATCTCCTTCAGCCGTTGCAGGATCCTCCACTCTGAATAACCTGTCGTACAATCTTATCTCACAAGGTATAGCTGCTTCCTTACTCACCCAATGTATAGTCCCTTTTACGTTGATGCCACTGCTATCCTGCCCACTTTTACTTTCAGGAATATACTTACATCGTATTTCTGTAATGTTCCCGGCAGCATCCTTATCATAAGCTTCGCACTCGATGATGTAGGCATGTTTCAACCGCACTTTCAACCCGGGCCCGAGTCTGAAATATTTCTTTCCGGGATTTTCCATGAAATCATCGCGCTCAATCCAAAGCTCCTTCCCGAATGGCAGATCACGCTCTCCTCCCTTGTCTTCCATCTCAGGATTATTCTCTCCCTTGAGTATTTCTGATCTACCCTCAGGATAATTTGTTATGACCAACTTCACCGGATCCATCACTACCATCACCCGGTTCGCGATCTTATTAAGATCTTCCCGAACGCAATATTCAAGTAAGCCTACATCAATGACATTCTCTCTTCTTGCAACGCCTATCCGATCACAAAAATTCCGAATACTCAAAGGTGTATAACCTCTTCTTCTTAATCCGCTGATAGTTGGCATACGAGGGTCATTCCATCCACTCACGTGCTTGTCATTGACTAGTTGCAAAAGTTTTCTCTTGCTCATGACTGTATAGTTCAGATTCAGGCGGGCGAATTCATACTGACGACTAGGGAAAATTTCCAGCTTCTCAATGAACCATTCATATAATGGACGATGGACTTCAAACTCCAGCGTACAAACAGAATGAGTGATCTCTTCAATAGAATCGCTCTGTCCATGTGCAAAATCATACATCGGATAAATACACCAGTCGTTTCCGGTACGATGATGTGCAACATGTTTTATGCGATACATCAATGGATCACGGAAATGCATATTGGGCGATGCCATATCCACTTTGGCTCGTAATACCTTTTCTCCATCTTTAAATTCGCCTTGCCTCATGCGGTTGAAAAGATCAAGATTCTCTTCAATTGTTCGGTCACGATAAGGGCTATTCTTTCCGGGCTCTGTAGGTGTACCCTTCATAGCTGCGATCTCCTCGGCAGATGAATCGTCCACGTAAGCCAATCCTTTTTTTATTAATGTGACTGCAAACTCATATAACTTCGGAAAATAATCAGAAGCATAAAATTCATTTGCCCATTCAAAGCCAAGCCAACGTATATCTTCCTTAATACTGTCGACATACTCTGTATCTTCAGTAACAGGATTAGTGTCATCAAAACGCAAATTGGTCTTTCCGCCGAATTCTTTTGCCAATCCAAAATTCAGACAAATTGCTTTTGAGTGCCCAATATGCAAATAACCATTCGGTTCAGGAGGAAAACGTGTCAGTACACGTCCTCCGTGCTTGCCGTTTTTAACGTCTTCGGCAACGATCTCTTCAAGAAAATTGGGAGCTTTATCGGGATTCATCTCTTTTACTCAATTAAAAATTATACTTTTTGTAGGAATAAATATGGAACACGGATGACACAGATTGTACGGATTTTCACGGAAAATTTATTATTTTTTGATCAATTTGAATTTATTCTTGTCTGATTAAATATTAATTTTAAAATCAGTCCACATCCGTACAATCTGTGTCATCCGTGTTCTAAATTGCATTTAATGAACGCAAGGCTACTTTCATACGTTGAATTACTTCCTGCTGTCCCAGCAATTCTGCCATGCCGAACAAGTTCACACCACCTGCCTGTCCGCTTAAGAATACACGAAAGAGCTGCAGCACTTCACCAGGCTTTAGAGCATTAGCTGCAGCCGTTTCCTGAAACACTTGTTCAGCACTTGCTGAACTAAAGTCATTCATGTTTTCATAAGCATCTAACAAAGCTTTAAAGAATACTGCATGACTGTCACGCCATTTCTTTGATATCACTTGTTGATCATATTCATTGGGTCTTAAAAATAAATATCTTCCAACCTCCAGCATCTCGTGTTCAAAATGTACACGCTCTTTTAAGAGTGGAATTGCTTTCAACAAAAAATCATCCTGTATTCGGGGATCATCATCGTTAAAATTAAATTCTTTTTTTATAATTCCTTTAAGGTGTTCAGCCAGTATTTCGTCCGGCTTGAGGCGCAGGTAATGCTGGTTGAACCACTTGGTCTTTTCAGGATCGAATTTAGCTCCTGATTTATTTACTCTCTCAAGCGAAAAATCCTGAATGAGCTCTTCCATGCTATAGATTTCTTTATCCCCGCTGGGATGCCAGCCTAACAAAGCAAGCATATTGGTGAATGCTTCAGGATAGTATTCCTTCTCTCTGTATCCGGAAGATTCTTCCTTTGTTTGAGGATCAATCCATCGCAAAGGAAATACAGGAAATCCAAGACGGTCACCATCTCGTTTACTCAACTTTCCATTTCCTTCTGGTTTAAGAAGCAAAGGAAGGTGAGCAAACTGAGGCATCTCTTTTTCCCAGCCGAATGACCGGTACAAAAGTACATGTAAAGGAGCTGATGGTAACCATTCTTCTCCTCTGATCACATGAGTGATTTTCATGAGGTAGTCATCCACAACATTTGCCAAGTGATATGTTGGCATCCCGTCACTTTTGAACAATACTTTATCGTCCATCTGAGAAGTATGCACACTCACATCGCCGCGAATGATATCATTCACATGGATCTCCTCATTCTCCGGAACTTTTAATCTTATCACATAATGCTCGCCATTTGAAATTCGTTTGTCAACTTCTGTTTTGGAAAGTGTGAGTGAATTAACAAGCTTCTTTCTTGTAATGGAATTGTATGCAAAGGATAATTTCTCTTGCTCCATTTCTGCACGCAATGCGCCGAGCTCTTCTTCAGTATCAAAGGCATGATATGCATGTCCTGAGCCGATGAGTTGATCAGCATACTTCTTATAAATTCCCTGGCGTTCACTTTGACGGTAAGGTGCATGTTTACCATCTCCAAACCCAACACCTTCATTTGGTGTGATACCACACCAGGTCAAGGCTTCGATGATATATTCTTCAGCACCGGGAACAAATCGATTCCGGTCTGTATCTTCAATTCTCAGGATGAAATCACCACCGTGTTTTTTTGCGAAAAGATAATTGTACAGTGCTGTCCGTACTCCACCCATGTGCAGGGGACCTGTAGGACTCGGTGCAAAACGAACGCGAATTATAGATGACATAATCAATTTAATTGTGGGACAAAGGTAAAAAATTGAATCGCTTTTAGAGATATCGTGAAAAGCTTACTTCCTAGACATAGCCTGCTGAAAACCCGAACGATAGAACAGATAGACCCCATTTCTCCGTATCGATCGCTTTTCGCAACATCTCAGATACTAAGAATGACCTGGAACCAGAGTTAAATAAGAAATTTTAAATGACAGACCATCAGTTTGAAACAGCGATCCCCCTGATCAAAAGATCGAGTCATCTTCTAAATTACACATTCATCCTTTTCATTGGAAAGCACATTGCATTATTCCTTCTTAGCCAATAGCTATTTTTAACCCGGCTATTTGTTTTCGATGATCAATTTTCTCGATAAGTTCTTCATGCCATTACTTACTCTCACAAAATAAATTCCGGCTGTCAATTCAGAATGTATAATTTCTCTTTTACTCCTGAGTGAGGAAGAATACACTTGTTTCCCATGAATAGTAAAGATGTCCAGTTCTGCATTTTCGATTTCTCCATTGACTTGAATCAGAAAAGTAGATCCGGTCGGGTTTGGTGAGATGCTGAAGTAAGTTTTCAGGTCAACAGAAGTTGTTTTAGTGAATAGGGTTGAATCAATTTCAACTAATTTACCGATCGCACCTCCAAAGTTTGCCTGATCAATTACTTTCACATAAACACCAGTATTAATATCATAGGAAAAAATGGTCCCATTGCGAAAACTACCACCCTGAATTGTGATACCATAAAGTTTTCTGTCACTAGCCTGAATTAAATTCCAAAGCGGAAACCTTCCAATAAAGTCATAAAAATCTATCAACTTATTAAAGGACCCATTGACTGGATCAAAACTAAAAAGAGTCCCTTTATCGTTCGTCCCACCATGATAGGCCAGACCATAAAGTATACCGTTGTCTGCTTCGAGCAAGCCACCCACTGGCAGGCGTCCATCAATACTGTCAAAATCGTGTACTTTTTGATAGTGATTCAATGAGGGATCATAACAATAAATGACACCATAATTTTTCAGTCCGCCGGCGCAAGCCATTCCATACAATTTCCCATTGCTGGCCTGGATCAGATCTCCCTGAGGGTCAGCGCCGGTTGATTGTTCAAAATTGTAATGATTGACAAGGTTATTGTTTGAAATATCTATACTAAATAAAACCCCGACACCAAAATTACCACCGAATGCCGTGAGGCCGTATAAAAAATGATTACTCGCTTCCAACAGATTATCTGTCACCCAATAACCATCACTACTGATAAACTCATGAACCAAAGAAAAATATGAATTGTTAATATCATACCTGAACACTGTACCCTTCAGATCGATACCACCAAAACTGTTCATCCCATAGATTACATTGTTTGAGGCTGCACACAAACTACCAAGATTTTGATACCCTGAGTTGAGATCAAAATCATACAGCGCACTATAGTGAAGATTTGCCGGGTCGAAAGAAAACAATCCTCCACGATTCCACATCCCTCCACCTGTGGTCACACCATACAATTTTCCGTCTTGAAAAACCATATTACCGGTTGGCCATGCACCGGTAAGTGAGTCAAAAGAATAGATGATCTGAAGGCCTGACCCATCTCCATTTACTTTAAAGATAGTCCCTCCGTTATATGCTCCTCCTCCTCGAGTCATTCCCCATAACTGTGGCACTTGAGAAAATGTGTTCGAGCTAAATGAGAAGATCACAAGCATTAAAACCACATTAGACAACAGAGGAACCCGGATGCTCATCCTACCAGCCTTTTTAATATATCAGCCTTGAAACTTTAGTGTAAATATAGTCTGTGATCGTAAAGAAAAAGTGAGGGATCAAAGATCGTCCCTGTTCATAGCACTCTTTCGTGGCCCGGGGATATGATATTTAGCCTGAATACCTCTTTTGTTTGCCTCTTCATTCGCAGATTCTTTTTCTTCAGTGCCACCTGAACTTTCAATATCGCCTGAATCAATGAATGCTTTACCTTTCTCAGTTATCTCATAATGACCTTTCTTTCTTGCACCTGTATAGGTGATCAGACCCATCTTTTTCAAAGTTGCTACATAGCGTGCTCCCGTAACTCCACCCACACCACTCAAATTAAATAGTTCTGCTGCACGAAGCTTTTTGGTATTATACAAGTGCAGCATCATCAATACCTGCTTACGCAGATTCGGTGCATTACTTGCTTCCTGTCCGGGATAGTTTCTCCATTTTTCAAACAACTGATCCAGATCAAATTGATAGGCAGGATCGGATACAGTTTCGAGTGTGTTGAAATATTTCATGCCTGATGAGCCGGCAGAATAAGCCTGACCTCGACCGGCATAAGCATCACTTCCTTTACCAATGGCATAATCAGTCCGACGGCGTAAATTATCATTCAGATGAAGTTGATTGCTGTTGATCAACTGAAGCTCTTCTATTCGCAAATGCAGATCATCAATAATGTTTTGAAGGTCGTCAACCCGCTTTAACAGCTTAGTGTTGCGGATCATCAGGTGGTTGAACTGATGAAAAAGCTCCTCATTTTCTTCCGTCAATTGATCAATAAAATTCTTTTGATTACTGATTTTCAATTGCATCGTTTCAATAGTCATTTGTGGTGGAGTTTTTTCAGAAGACATATAATGGTTGAATAAAATGAGTTAATGATGGTATAAAAGTATTTTATTGATTCGTTTTCCGCTAAACTGTTTATAACTTCTGATAAGACATGAGGATAAATGAAGGTAAAAAATTGACTTTAATGACATTATAAAATCAGCGGAAATAAATGTTAACAGAGAAAAGGCCTGCAATAGATCAAACTATAAGATCCGGTGGGCTCATTGCTCTAAGCTTAAAACAGCAAAGGAAATTATCTACTTTCGCCACATGCTCCTTTTAAGTCCAAGCCAATTCCCCGACTACGAATTGATCGATTGCGGTAATTTTGAAAAACTGGAAAGGTTTGGAAAATATGTCACTATCCGTCCCGAACCCCAAGCTATATGGGATCCAAAATTATCTGAAAAGGAATGGGATAAAACTGCACACGTCCGCTTTGTTTCCAAGTCAAGTTCCAGTGGCACATGGAAAAAAATTAAGGACATGCCTGACCGCTGGACCATAAGCTATCCGATCAAAGATCCGCTTGAGCACAAAAGTCTTGATTTCAGATTAGCTCTTACCTCTTTCAAGCATGTAGGTATTTTTCCTGAGCAAGCTTGTAACTGGGATTATATTAGTGATTGTGTCCGGGATATGAATGCAGAGACCCCGAAGGTGTTGAACTTATTTGCTTACACAGGTGGAGCATCTCTGGCTGCCAAGGCTGCCGGTGCAGACATCATACATCTTGATTCTATCAAACAGGTGGTCACGTGGGCGAGGGATAATATGGAACTCAGCGGCCTGCGTGATATACGATGGGTTGTTGAAGATGCTCTTACATTCGTAAAAAGAGAAGTGAAGCGCGGTAAAAAATACAATGGAATAATTCTGGACCCTCCTGCATACGGGCATGGTAACGAAGGGCAAAAATGGAAGCTGGAAGACATGATCAATGAAATGATGAAACTTGTTTTTCAGTTACTTGATGAAGAAGAACATTTTCTCATTTTGAATACATATTCGCTTGGCTTTTCTTCCCTAATAGTGGAGAATCTGCTTGCCGGTCCAAAAAATTTACAAACCGGAGAGTTGTTTTTAAATGCAAGTTCCGGAATAAAGCTTCCTCTGGGAGTTTTCGGAAGGTATTATACCGGAGATCTTTAAACACTTCTCTAAGATCCGGAAACTATTAATGTCTTTTTCTGTTAAAAGAATCGATAATTCACCCTCTTTTAACGAAGCTTAACAGCAATATCGAGGCCTTTTTCCTCGTTATTACGTATCTTTGTTATTCTACGAAGTCAATAGAATTAAGCCTTTCATGACAAATAGCTACCAACAGCTCATTGAAAAACTGGATGCTTTCATCAGAAAGTATTACAAGAATCTCCTGATTCGTGGAGCCATTTATGCTTTTGCCCTATCGCTTGCCTTTTATTTATTGGTCATCAGCCTTGAATTTTTCGGGCATTTTGACAGTAATACCCGAACAATACTTTTCTATTCATTTGTTGGCGGTTTTCTCTTCATTCTGGGAAAATTTGTTGCCATACCTCTGGCTCATCTCTACCGTATAGGAAAAATTATATCTCACGAGCAAGCTGCCGGGATCATTGGAACTCATTTTGCCAATGTACAGGACAAGCTATTGAATGTTCTTCAACTGAAAAAACTTCAGGAAGGATCGAAAGATCAACAACCATGGCTTGCAGCAAGTAATGACCTCTTAGATGCGGGTATCGATCAAAAGATCCTTGAATTGCAACCGATCCCATTTGTAAGTGCAATCAACATTTCAGAAAACAAAAAATACTTGCGCTATGCCATGCTTCCTTTGCTGGCATTCTTTCTTCTATTGTTCACAGCTCCAAGCCTTATCAAGGACAGTACAAAAAGGCTGATCTCACACGGAACATATTTTGAAAAGCCGGCTCCTTTCACATTTACTGTCTTAAACAAAGACCTACAAGCCATTCAACAACAGGATTTTCAAATTGACATAAAAATAGATGGCAAAGAAGTTCCTGCTGAAGCCTTTATTGAAATAGATGAAAATCAATTTCGTCTCGAAAAAGAAAACATTAACACCTTCCATTATACTTTTAGAAACATACAAGGCAACGAAACTTTTCGTTTGTATGCCGACGGTTTTTATTCCGAAGAGTATGAACTGGAGGCACTGCCGAATCCCGTCCTTATAAATTTTGATGTACGCCTTGATTATCCTTCATACCTCAACAAACAAAACGAAACGATTCAAAATACCGGTGACCTTGTAATTCCTGCAGGCACAAAAGTGCATTGGTCATTTAACACTCAAAATACTGAAAACGTCAGGATGATCTTTCAGGACAGTACTATCAGCCCGGAAAGAACGGGTCAAGATAACTTCACTTTTTCCAGGAAGTTTTTTAGGAATGATGCATATATCATCAGTACTGCCAATAATTTTCTATCGAATAAAGATTCCATACGATTTGGGATCTCTGTCATCCCGGATGTTTATCCATCTATTTCGGTAGAACAGCAAAGAGATTCTTTATCAAGCAAGCGCACCTATTTCAAGGGGCTGGTAAAAGATGATTATGGATTTTCTAAACTCACTTTCAATTATCGTTTCCTGAAGTCTAATGACTCTTTAGAAAACAAAAAAGGAAAAGAGTTTACTGAAAGTCTTCCTTTCAATCGAAATACAAGCTCTGATCAGTTCTTTCACTACTGGGATCTGTCAACCATTAACATTCATGCAGGTGATGAGGTAGAATATTATTTTGAGATTTTCGATAACGATGGAATTGCAGGTCCGAAATCGACAAGGTCACAGACATTGGTTTTCAAGGCACCAAGTCTTAAAGAAATCTCTGACGATACCGAGAAAAGCAATGCTTCAATTAAAGATGATCTCAAAAAAAGTATCGCTGAATCAAAACAAATCCAGAAGGATATCAATGAGCTGACAAAAAAACTTTTAGACAAAAAGGAGGTCAACTGGGAAGATAAAAAGAAAGCGGAAGAACTTCTGAAAAAGCAAGAGGAGTTGGCAAAGAAGATGGAAGAAATCCGCAGGAAAAACGAACAAAAAAATAACCAGGAACAAGAATACAAGAAGGTTAATGAAGACATTCTGCAAAAACAGGAGCAACTTCAGTCCATGATGGATAAAATGATGTCTCCTGAATTGAAGAAGCTTATGGATGAACTTCAAAAGCTCATGGAGAATGTCGACAAGAACAAGTTGCAGGAACAGTTGAGCCAGATGAAGACAGATAGTAAAGATCTGCAGAAGGAGCTTGAAAGAGCCATAGAGCTGTTCAAGCAATTGGAAGTTGAACAAAAGCTTCAGGAAAACATTGATAAGCTTGATGAGTTGGCAAAGAAGCAGGATGAGCTTTCAAAGGAATCAGAAGATAAAAACAGTGACAGTAAGGAGTTGCAGGCTAAGCAGGATGAGCTTAACAAAGAGTTTGATGAATTCCGCAAGGACATGGATGAGCTTGCCGAAAAGAATGAAGCATTAGAAGAGAAAAAAGACCTTCCAGATACAGATGAACAGGAGCAAAGTATAGAAGAAGACATGCAAAAAAGTTCTGAAGAACTGGGAGATCAGAAGAAGAGTAAAGCATCCAAGTCTCAAAAAAGTTCTTCCCAAAAAATGGAAAAGCTTGCCCAAAAAATGAAGGACAAGCAACAACAAATGGAGCAAGAACAGAATGAGGAAGACATGCAGGCACTTCGCGCCCTTCTCGAAAATTTGCTGCGTCTTTCTTTCGATCAGGAAAAATTGATGGAAGCTTTGCGTACTATGGATATCAACAATCCTCAGTATTTAAAAATGAGTCAGGAGCAACACAAGCTAAAGGACAATGCCAAAATGGTTGAAGATTCTCTTTTTGCATTGAGCAAGCGTGTGATGCAGATCAAATCAAAGGTCAACCAGGAAATAGCAGCCATCAATCTGAACATGGAACATGCCCTCGAAAATCTGGAAGATCGTCTGGTACCTCAGGCTCGTAGTCGTCAACAATTCGTGATGACATCTATCAACAACCTCACGCTTATGTTAAGTGAGGCACTTCAACAAATGCAACAACAACAAGCCAGTGCCCAGTCGAGCGGATCTTGCAAAAAACCGGGAAAAAAGACCCCTTCTTTATCAGAAATGGCTAAAATGCAGGAAGAGCTCAACAAAAACATGCAGAAGATGAAGGAAAAGATGGAAAAAGAGGGGAATAAGCCGGGAAAAACCGGGAAAAAGGGACAAGGAGAAGGAATGAGCGAGGAACTTGCCAAGATGGCCGCTCAGCAGGAATATTTACGAAATGAGCTGCAAAAGCTTAACCAGCAAGAGAATAAGGACGGCAAGAATAGCCTTGGAAACCTGGAAGATATGGCCAAAAGGATGGAAGAAACCGAGAAAGACATCGTTAACCGCATGATCTCTGAACAAACACTTAAGCGTCAACAGGACATACTCACAAAACTCCTTGAAAGCGACCGAGCTCAGAGAGAAAGAGACCAGGATGAACAGCGAAAATCAGAAGAAGCAAAAAGTCTCTATCACCGTAACCCTGCGGAGTTTGAGGAGTATAAAAGATTAAAGTTGAAAGAAATGGAATTGCTTAGGACGGTACCCCCTTCCTTGAATTCTTATTACAAACAGAAAGTTAACGATTATTTCCAATCACTTGAAAAATAGTTCACTTATGCTCGTGGACGGAGAAAGTCAAACGGTGGAATTAAACTCAAACCCAGATAGCATCTC
>Ga0116143_10000899_pt1 | contig 38454 bp, 34 predicted proteins | sample AD_UKC034_MetaG_FD_89745 | JGI IMG/M metagenome (GOLD analysis project Ga0116143, IMG submission 89745) | Active sludge microbial communities of municipal wastewater-treating anaerobic digesters from USA - AD_UKC034_MetaG | ecosystem: Engineered > Bioreactor > Anaerobic > Digestate | place: USA... | reverse complement strand
TGGTCGGGCTCGTCCTCATCGTGGCGGGGGTTATCGTGCAGCAGTACGCAAGCCGAGCAAAGGGGGCATGACCGATGGCGAACTCCTTCGAGGACATCCGGAAAACCCTGCTCGAAGAAGGCGCCGACCTTGTGGGCTTTGCCGACGTGACGGCCGTTGCCGCCGAAGAGCGCAGGGGCATGCCCCGGGCGATTTCGATTGCGGCGGCCCTGCAGCCCGCAATCGTCTCACGGATCGCGAAGGGGCCCACTCAGGAGTACTTCCGGGAATACGGGAGAGCCAACTCTCTGCTCTCCTCGCTTGCGCACCGGGCCGCAGGGCTTTTGAAAGACAGGGGTTTCGAGGCCATTGCCCTGGAGCCCACGACGGAGGAGTTCGACGCGGTGCGGCTCCGGGCGGGGCTCTCCCACAAGATCGCCGCCACGCGCTCGGGACTGGGCTGGATCGGGAAGAATGCGCTGGTGATCACGAAACCCTTCGGCTCGGCCGTCCGGTTCACGACGGTCCTTGCCGATGCGCCCCTCGAGACGGGCACGCCCCTCGACGAGTCCCGGTGCGGCACCTGCACGGCCTGCGTCGATGTCTGTCCGGCGAAGGCGCCGTCGGGGAAGAACTGGCGCCTTGGAACCGGCCGGGACGAGTTTTTCGACGCCCATGCCTGCCGCCGGAAGGCGACGGAGTTCTGCAAGGCCGCGGGGATCGACTCCACGATCTGCGGCATCTGCATCGAGGCCTGCCCGTGGACGAGGAAGTACCTGAAGAGAGCCTCGCGCGAGACGCCTCGAGCCGCAAAGGAATAACAAAGAATCCCCTCTTTGCCCCCTTGCTCCGCTCAGCGGGGCGGCCCGGCAGTGAATGAATGAACCAGAAATGGTTGCGCCTCTCCCGGGATGCGCCCCGGACGAGAAGACATTCAGCGGGTCATGGAATCGTTACAGCGCCTGGATGGCCCAGGAGGGGAGGGCTCTCCTGACCCGCCTCACCATTCCGTTCATGAAGAACACGGCGACGAGCAGGAGCAGCAGGGGCTGCGAGCCCAGCGTGCGGATGGCTTTCTCAGTGAGATGTTCGAGCTTCTTCATGGCGGGTAAACTGCGGGCTCCCCGCCCTGCGCGGAGGGGAGCCCGCTTGTCTCTCTGTTTTCTTTCCTCAGCCGATCATGTTCTTGATGGCATCGGCAACGGGCGAGGTGAAGAGGGCGATCAGCACCGCGTAGAGGGCGAAGGAGCCGGCGGCCTCGCTCACGTAGAGCTTCTCGTACTTCTGCTTGAGCGAGAGGATCGTGAGCCCCCCAATCACCATCGCGCCAAGGTGGAAATAGGGGAAGTTGTCGGCGCCCGCGGCGGCGTACTCGGCATAGCTGAAGGTCCCGGTGATCAGAACGACGAAGACGGTCAGGGCGAGCATCGAAAGCGACTTCTTCATTTTTATGTTCCTCCTTGCGACTGGTTTATTTTCCGATCGTTGCCCGATGATATTGAAACGATCGTGCCAGGCCGGGGGTACGGGGCAAGAAAAATTATAACCAATCAATATCATGGAGGAAAATATCTCACTGCCCGGAATTGCAACGCTCTGCAGCCGCCGAGAAAACGGGACTTGGTTGAATGGAATGTTCAATCGGGTTGAACAGAAAATTAAAAAAGGGGGCCCTATCCCTTGATGCATCCGATCGCCTTGAGCCGGGCGACCTTTCTCGAAAGCCCCGCCCCGTGGACGACATGGATGACCTCGTCGATGTCCTTGTAGGCCTCGGGGATCTCCTCGGCCAGGGTGCCCTTGGCGGCGGCCATGACGAGGACGCCGCGGTCCTCCATCTCCCGACGGATCGCCCGGCCCTTGCTGGCCTTGATGGCCGCCGCGCGGCTCAGCACGCGCCCCGCCCCGTGGCAGGTGCTTCCGAAGGTCTCCTCCATGGCCTTCTCGGTCCCCACGAGCACGTAGGAACCCGTTCCCATGTCCCCGGGGATCAGAACGGGCTGACCCGTCTTCCTGAATTTCCCGGCGAGCGCCGGGTGCCCCGGCGGGAAGGCGCGGGTGGCCCCCTTGCGGTGAACGCAGAGGGTCATCTTCCTGCCGTCCACGACATGCTCCTCGATCTTGGCGATGTTGTGGCAGACGTCGTAGACGAGCCGCATGCCGAGGTCCCGCGGACTCATCCCCAGGGCGCGCTCGAGGGCCTCGCCCGTCCAGTGCATGAGCATCTGCCGGTTTGCCCAGGCGTAGTTTGCCGCACAGGCCATGGCCGAAAGGTATTGCCGACCCTCCGGCGACTGGATGTAGGCGCAGGCCAGCTGCCGGTCGGGCAGGCTGATCCCGATCTTGTCGACATGCTTCACCAGCCTCGCCAGGTAGTCATCGCAGACCTGGTGCCCGAGGCCGCGGGAGCCGCTGTGGATCATCACGGCCACCCGGCCGATCTCGATCCCCAGTGCGGAGGCCGCATCCCTGTCGAAAATCTCCTCGACGATCTCCAACTCGAGGAAGTGGTTGCCCGAGCCCAAGGTGCCCACCTGATCCTTGCCTCTCTCGAGGGCGCGCTCGCTGACGGCTTCCGGATCGGCCCCGGCAAGACAGCCCCCGTCCTCCATGGATTCCAGATCGCCGGCGGAGCCGTAGCCGTTTTTGACGGCCCAACGGGCCCCCTCGACGAGAACGTTCTTTTCCTCGCTGCGGGGCAGCTTCAGGGATCCCCTGGAGCCCACTCCGGAGGGCACGTGATGGAAGAGGGCGTTGAGGATCCTCGCGATCTGCGGGCGGAACTCCTCTGCACGAAGGTTTGTCATCATGAGCCGGCAGCCGCAGTTGATGTCATACCCCACGCCCCCGGGAGAAACGATGCCCCCGTCGAGATCGAACGCGGCCACCCCTCCGATGGGGAAGCCGTAGCCCCAGTGCATATCGGGCATGGCGAGCGAGTGCTTCACGATCCCCGGCAACTGGGCCACGTTGGCCACCTGCTTCGGGCTTTCGTCCTGCCCCATGGCCTTCATGAGCCTGTCGCTTGCGTAGATGATCCCCGGGACGCGCATGGCGCCCTCCTTCGGCACTTCCCACCTGAACTCGTCGAGACGGCGCAGCTTCACATCAGACATCGAAGATCACCCTTGCTTCCCAGCCCTTCGGCGTTTGCCGAACCAGGGCTTGGTGATAGGTTACCGCCTTGATTTCTTTTCGGATTTCATGCTTCCGCCCGTCGAGGGACTCACCGCGGGCCTCGGCCTCGAGCACGTTGCCATCGATCCGGGTAACTCGGATCTCCCTCAGGAGCCAGCGATCGCCGTTGTAGAGGTAAAGGATTTCACGCAGGAAGTTGATCAGCAGATCCTCGGGGCTGTCCCCCTCGACAATGATCCGCCGAGTCTCCAGGGCTTCGACACGCCCGAGGTCGGTGATGATGTCAAACACGGCAAACGCCGCGTTTGCGTAGAGATCCCCTTTGCTTTTTCCCATTACGATCAGGCCGAGATCGGCCGTGTGATCAAAGGTCCTGTAGGGATGCATGGATTCATCCTTGTGCCCAGGGCGCGGGCCTGTCAAAGACCGGGCCGCTCATTTTCCTCTTGCCTGAAGCCTTGTCCTGCTTCGTCATTTTTGTCGATGATGGCTTATTTCCTTTTATTTCCTGTGCGCACCGGGGATTCTTTCATCCCACTTTTTTGCGTTTCGACATTCATTGCCGGCCCGTTGGACGGCGGGAAAGAAAAATGTTATTATATTTCGGTACATTGCATTATAATCGGGCGATGGCACGATAGGTGCAATACTGGAATACAACTCGCTTGACAGCGCGAGTGAAACAGGAAACCGAAGAAAGCGAAGAAAAGGTAACAAGAAATCAACGATCTCCTCCAGGGAGGCGACCCGAATCGGGTCGTCTCCCTCCCCCCCCTGCTAAAAACCCCGTTGAAAAACGGGGTTTTTTATCGCCGGGCAGAAACCATCATCAGATGTTCCTGGCCTTCATGCGATCCATGATGGCCCGAATGACGGCCTCCTTGTGTTTCAGGCTCCGGCGGAACTCCCGGTCGTCGGTGTTGGCGATCTCAACGCGAAGATCGTGATAATACCGCTCGATGAAGGGGAAAAGCTCCTTTTCCTCTTCAGCCGTCAGTTCCAGATTTCCCATCTTCCGCACCTCCTTTCAAGGCGGTCGTCTCCGTCTCTAGGCCCCCTGTTTCTTCACCAGTTCCTTTGTCGCCCCGAGGGGCCACACGGGAAAGATCTCGAACATCAGCAGATTGATCCAGGCTGCACGGCAGGCGATGAGTCCGGCGGCGTCGCAGTCGACCACGTAGATGGTCCGACATCCCTGGAGATCATAGAACTCCGAGATCACCCGCACCTCCTTCGGCCACTCCCAGTTTGCCCGTTTGGTCCTGACCTCCCGTTCGTCTTGCGGATCCCAGGTGCAAATCATCATGAACAGCATATGACCACCTCCCGTTCTGGACTTTTCCCCGTTGCGGGCACGCGGCGCTGACGGCTGTCCCTTTTTCTGTGGCCCGGCGGCGGGGAACGGTTTGCTGGTGCGTTGACCTGTTGTGACGCGGACGAGCGAATGGAGAATGCCGGAAGCGCAGAGCCGAATCGATAACGCGAGCAGGAAGCGTCGACCCTGGTGATCGGAAAAAACTCTATATCTATTTTTTAGCGCGGCAGGACCGGCAAGTCAACGAAAAACAGCCGGACGGGCCCTTGACCCGACCGGCTTCCCGGGTTCATCGATGGTGTGGCCCCCGGCCCTTACTCCCTGAAGATTTCGTTGAGCCGTTTCTGGTTGAAGCCGACGATCACCTCGTCGCTCACGACGATCACGGGCACTCCGGTCTGTCCCGAGATTTTCACCATCTCCTCGAGGCCATTGCGGTCGCTGGTCACATCGACTTCGCGATAGCGGATTTTCTTGTCCCGGAACCAGGCCTTCGCCTTGTGGCACCAGGGGCAGGTGGGCGTCGTGTAGATGGTGACCTCGCCGGGACGGACGCGGAAGGCCCTCGTCTCCCCGGGGGCTTCGGTCTTCGACCCTTTCTCCGTGTCCTCCCCGACGACGGCCTGGGCCACGTTCATCTTCCCTTCGGGGGGGCTCTCGGAGACGTGAACCACCCCCCGGTCATCAACCCAGCGGTAGAGGGTCGCGGCACCGGAGACGGCGACGGCCAGGGCCATGCACAAGACGGCTGCGCAGATCAGAATCGGGGGGAGCAAACGGTTTCTCATTCGGGACTCCTTTTGTATCTCTGGACCACGTTTCCCGAAAGTTCCGGGAGGGCCTGCCTAACTCATCGGCCCGTTCATCCATAACCTTAATCCGTCGCCCATTCAAGCCCAAATCCAAGGACCCCCGTGATGCGCAGTGAGGGTTTGACAAATGGGCCGAGTCAGACTATACGTAGACCCCTGCACGGACGCTTGCCCCTGCGGTGAGGCAGAGGTGTGGTAAATCACGATGGGACGGAAAACATGATGGAAGAAGAAAAGAGTTTCGCCGAGCTCCTGGAGGCCTCCGAGCGCAAGCCGGTCCGGCTCAAACAGGGGCAGAGCGTGGAGGCGGTGATCGCCAAGATCACGTCGGACTGGGTGTTCATCGACCTCGGCGGCAAGACCGAGGGGATCGTCGAGCGCAGCGAGTTTCTCGACAAGGAAGGGCAGCCGACGGTCAAGGAAGGCGACACCGTCAAGGTCTACTACCTCTCGTCGCGGCACGGCGAGAGGGTCTTCACGACGAGGGTTTCGGGGGACGCCGCCCGCCAGTACCTCGAAGAGGCCTGGCGGAATGCCATCCCCGTCGAGGGCGTCGTGGAGAAGGAAGTCAAGGGCGGGCTCGAGGTCCGCATCGCGGGAACCCATCGGGCGTTCTGCCCCTTTTCGCAGGCGGGCATCCCCCGCGGGGAGACGGCGGCCTTCATCGGGCAGCGCCTCCCGTTTATCGTCATCGAGTACGCCGAGAGGGGGCGGCGGATCATCCTCTCGAGGCGCAGGATCCTCGAAGAGGAAGAGCGCAAGAGAAAGGACGCCATCAGGGGCACGCTTCGCGAGGGGATGATGGTGACGGGCGTCGTGAAGTCCCTGAGGGACTTCGGCGCCTTTGTGGACATCGGCGGCATCGAAGCCCTGTTGCCCATTTCCGAGGTCGGCTGGGGCCGCGTGGAAGACATCCGTGACCGCTTCACCGTGGGTCAATCGATCGAGGCGATCATCCTCAACCTCGACTGGGCAAAAGACCGCATCACCCTGAGCATCAAGGGAACCCTGCCGGACCCCTGGGAGAACGTGGAGTCCCGCTACCCCGAAGGCTCGCGCCACCAGGGGATAGTCGCGAGGCTCGCGGACTTCGGGGCCTTCATCACCCTGGAGCCCGGCATCGACGGGCTGATCCCCATCTCCCGGTTGTCCCGGGGCAAGAAGATCCGCCATCCGCGGGAGGTCCTCGTCCAGGGAGACACGATCGAGGTGGTGGTGGAATCCTCCGACCGGGCAAAGAGGCGGCTCTCTCTCTCGCCGGTGTTGCCCGAGGAGGAGCAGGAGGACTCGTATCGGCCCTTCCTCCAGCAGAAGGGTGCCGCCAAGGGGTTCGGTTCCCTCGGCGACATGATGAACCGAAAGGACCCGAAGGGGAAGAAGGACGGTCCCGAAAACTGATCCCCGCCCGGGAAGGACCTGAGCCATGCCTCTCGAAGCGATTTTCGGGTACATCGGCCCGGCGATTCTCATCGCGGTCCCTTTCCTGCTCGTCTATGCCCTGGCCTTCAAGGAGATTCGCCGCCGCAGGGACCGCAGAGCCGCCCTCGAGGCCATCGGACGGGAATTGAGCGAACTGCGGGAGAAGATCGCCGTCTTCCCGACGGCGACGGTTCCCGGCAGGAAGATCGCCGGGGACCTGGGACCGGTCAGCGCCGAGGGTTCGGCGGGAGCCGGCTTTCTCGGGGTCGCCGAAAAGAGGGCCCTGATCCTCCTGCTCAAGCGGGCCCTTGCCCTGGGGGCGGACGCCGTCGTCGATATCCGTCACGAGCGCGCGACGGATTCGGCGGGGAATGTCCGCTGGCAATCCGGCGTCGTCAAGCTTGCCGGCAGGGCCGTCAGGCTGTCCGAAGAAGGGCGGCCCGATCCATCCTTGTGAAAACAGACGGTTTCTGGTACATTTCGTGCAGTACTTCTCACCATGATGGACAGGCTCGTTCCTCGAGCGCGATGCTGGACATTCTCTGCTCTTCTGTTCGCGATCTCCGTTCGGTAACCCCTGCGACACCCTTCGAGGGAGAACGAGTCCGGTAAACGGAAGGTCATACTATTCTCGTAGCGTGAAATCATACCGGCGTCGTATTGCAAATCGGGGAGGGTTTGTTATCGTCAAGGGCCTGGAATCCCGAGGTCTTTCGGTTCGGGCGGACGGTCCCAGGGGCCCGGTCAACCGGTTGTCGTGACACACAAGGTGGGAATGCCATGAAACACCCTCGCTTCAATGTCAGCCTTTACATCCTCGTGCCGATCATCTTCGGCGGGATCGCCCTGCTGTCGGTCATCACGACCCACCAGATCCTGCGGTACACGAACCTCATCCCCAACCCGGATCTCTACCTGAAGTGGTGGGGCATAGGGATCGGGGCGTTTTCTTTCCTGTGCGCGCTGCTCATCACGTGGCTTCTGCTGAAGCCCATGAAAAACTTCATCGCCAGGATGAAGACCATTCCCGCCGTTTCGAGACAGTCCAACGGAAAGCTGAAGGGCAAGGGCGACGATCTGAAGGAGTTCAACGTCGTCTTCGAGCAGGTCAGCGATCTGCTGAGCAAGGTTGAGGGCAAGGCCCTCTTTCCGGAATTCATCGGTCAGGGCAAGCGCGTCCGGATCCTCTTCAACCAGATCATGATGATCAGGCCCGAAGACCGCACCGTGCTCATCCTCGGCGAGCCGGGAACGGGCAAGTCGCTCCTGGCCAAGACATTCCACAATTTCACCGCCAAAAACGAACCCTTCGTGATCGTCAACTGCGAGGGACTCTCGGAGCAGGTCCTTGAGGCCGAGCTGTTCGGATACGAAAAGGGGTCCTACACTGGGGCCACGAGCCGCAAGACGGGCAAATTCGAGGAGGCCGGCAACGGCACCCTCTTCCTGCACCAGGTCTCGGCCCTGCCCCTGAATCTCCAGGCGCGCCTGCTGCGGGTCCTCGAGACGGGCGAGTTCCAGCGCATCGGGGGCCGCGAGAAGATCCCGCTCGGGGCGCGGGTCATCGCCGCCACCGACAGGGACATCCGGGGGATGATCAAGGAGGGCACTTTCCGCGACGATCTCTACTACCGGCTCAACGTGGTCACCCTCTACGTGCCTCCCCTTCGGGAGCGCAGGGAGGACATCCCGCTGCTGGTGGACTACTTCATCCAGCTCATCAACCAGGAGTTCCGGAAGGGTCTCCACGGCGTCACCCGCGAGGTGATGGACCGATTCCTCGAGTACACCTGGCCCGGCAACGTGGCGGAACTGGAAAAGATCCTCCTCAGGGCCGCATCGGTGGCCAAGGAGCAGACCCTGAGCGAGAGCGATTTCCCGGAATTCATCACCGAGCTCGAAGTCGCGAAGGCCGGGCCGAGCGACCTGGCCGTCGTCGACGGGCAGTGGAAGAAGCTGGGCGAGCTGCTCCTGGAGGCGCGTCTGCTCGACGAGATGCAGCTCGAGGAGGCCCTGGCGGCCCAGCGCTACACGGGTCTTCGGCTCGGCAAGCTCCTCGTCCAGCAGGGGTTCCTCCGGGATTCCCAGATCGTCGACATCCTGAGCCACCAGCTCCGGATCGAGCGCTACATGCCCGACAAGTACCCCGTCGACCTGAGCCTCTCGAGGCTCATCCCGATGGACTTCGCCCGGAAGTATCAGGCCGCGCCGCTCAAGAAAACGGCCGATCGCCTCATCGTGGCCATGCCGGACCCCACCAACCGCTATGCCCTCGACCTGCTCCGGATGCAGTCGGAAGAAGGCGTGGCGCCCGTGATCTGCACGGAGCGCGAGTTCGACAGGCTCATGGGGCTCATCTACGAGATGCCCGCAGGCAGTTACTCCTCCGAGGCCCGCCGCCAGCCGGCAGCCGAGCCGGCGCGCCCCCAGGCCCCGCCGGCACCGGAAAACGGCGATCCGGCCGGCCGGTTCCTCGAAACGCTGATCTCGCAGGCCGTGCGCGAGGGCGCCACGGACATCCACATCACCCCCCAGACCAAGAACGTCCGTGTCCGGTTCCGCGTCAACGGATCGACCCACGATCTACCGGACCTTCCGAAATCGATGTCGATCCCCGTCATCACCTGGGTCAAGGATCTCGCGAACATCGACGGCAGCGTGCGCGGGGTGCCTCAGGAAGGCCGTTTCGTCGAGCGGGTCGGGGACCGGGACATCAGCGTGGTGGTGTCCTCGATCCCGAGCATTCACGGCGAGAGTCTCATCCTCCACCTGACGGATCTCAGCACGAATTCCATCGGCCTGGAGCAGCTGGGGCTCGCCCCGAAGGAACTCGACGGGCTGGGTGCCGTCCTGGAGAAGCCGCAGGGCCTGATCCTCGTTTCGGGCCCCGAGGGAAGCGGCAAGAGCACCACCCTCTACGCCATGCTCCGGCGGCTGGCGAAGTCCGATGCGGAGATCATCACGCTGGAGGATCCCGTCAGGTACCCGCTGGCCGGCGTGACACAGATCGAATTCAACCGCACCGCGGGCGTGACCCTGGCGGCAAGCCTGCGTCTCATCCTGAAGCAGGACCCCGACGTGGTCTACCTCGAGGAGATCCGTGACGGCGAATCGGCGGCGCTCGCCGTCCAGGCGGCCCTCTCGAATCACCGGGTCCTGAGCACCCTGCCGTCGCCGGATGCGGCAGGCGCCGTCGCCCGACTCATCGAGATGGGCGTGGAGCGATTCCCCGCGGCCTCGGCCCTCTCGGCGTCGGTTGCCCAGCGGCTCGTGCGGACGATCTGCCCCGCCTGCCGGGAGCCCTACGAGCCCTCCGAGCAGGTCCTGGCCTCCCTGGAACTGGAGTCGATGGCAGGCGGGCGGTTTTTCCGCGGGGCGGGCTGCCCGGCCTGCAAGAACTCGGGGTTCAAGGGCCGCACGGCCCTCTTCGAGATCCTCTTCAACGACAACGGGCTGCAGGAGCTGATCCTCAAGGGCGCCGACGCGGCCGCGATCCGGGCCGCCGCGGAGCGGGACGGCAGCTTCCGGCCCCTGAAGCAGGATGCGATCAACAAGATGCTCCAGGGGGTCATCAGCCTCGAGGATGCCGTGACGGCGATGAGGATCTGAGCGCGGAGTCGAGCAAGGACAAAAAAAGGCAGTGCCCCGAAAGGCGCTGCCTTTTTTGCGTGATGGGGACCTTCAGGCCAGGGTGAGGATCTTGTCGATCTCGTTCATCACCTCGACGGGGGTGACGGGCTTGGCGAGGATCGGGTGGCCGTGAATCTGGCCGAGGCGCTCCTCCGCCTCGTCCTTCTTGATCGCCGCCGTGATGAAGATGAGGGGAATGTTCCGGGTCGCCTCGTCGTCGAGGAGGTATTCTGCGGCTTCGGTGCCGTCCATGTCGGGCATCATGAGATCCAGCAGGATCACGTCGGGCCTCTCGATCTGGGCGTAGCGGACCCCCATCCTGGCATCCGTGAAGGTCGTGACCTCGTACTTGCCGGTCTTTTCGAGGTACTCCTTCATCAGCCGGCAGATTTCCTTGTTGTCGTCGATCATGAGCACTTTGGGTCGCTGGACCATGACTCCTCCCCTTGCGATCGGAGATCGTGCAGCCCTCGATTCTCTCAGGTTCATCTCCCACCTTCCTCCCGCAACTGGAATGGCCCCGCACCGGGGCGCCGGGGTTCTGCAAACTCAAGGAATCGGTGCTTTCTTTCCGGCCGATCCGCGGCACGGCCCGTCGGGCTTTTCCCGGTCGCCGCCGCGGCGTCCAACCTCTCGGTTACACCGTGCAGCATAGCAATAACCGTACCACACCGGGCAACGGCTTTCGCAGGCTCTGCTAAAGTTTCCCCGCCTGTCTGCCGATCAGAGAGATGAACGATTTGACGCGCCTGAAAAGGGCAACCCGTCCGAAAGGATGGGGCGCAAAGCCTCTGGCCTACGTCCCGCGGGCTCGCGGGATAGGGCGGCAGGGCTGCCAGGCGAGCCGAACACTCCCCGGATCCGGGCCCCCCGGGACCGGGGGCTGCCCCCGGTGCCCGCCTTGCACTTCCCCCATCGTTTCCCGATTGCCCCGCTCCCGTCATGACCACCCGCACGCGCGCTCGAAACCCAGGCGCCGGGTACCGCAGGAGGGAAGCCATGAAAACCCGCTGTCTCGTTCTCGCCGTCCTACTGGTCGCACTGCTTGCCGCAACGTCCGCCCCGGCGCAGACCGCGCCCCAGTTCATCCGCCAGTTCGGCTCCGTCGACTACGACTACGCCGTGAAAACGACCATCGACACCCAGGGCAACGTCTATGTCGCCGGCATGACCCGAAGCACGCTCGACGCCCCGTCGCAGGCCGTCCCGAACCGCAACAGCGGCGGCGCCGACATCTTCGTAGCCAAGTTCGACCCCCGCGGTGATCTCCTGTGGGTCACGCAGTTCGGGTCGGCGGCCGATGACTCGATCGGCGGGATCGCCGTGGGGACGCAAAACGGCTTTCTTTCCCTCTTTGTCTCAGGATCGACCCTGGGGGACATGCCCGGCGGGGCCGACGGCTACGTAAACGTCAGCGCGGGGGGCTCCGATCTGTTCCTGGCGAAGATTCACCCCGAGAGCGGGACCCTCCGCTGGGTCAGGCAGTACGGCACCGCCGGGGACGACGTCGCCCAGGGAATCGCCGTCGATGTCAGCTGCATGGTCTTCCTGGCCGGGTCGACGACGGGGAGCCTGGACGGCACGGCGGCCCCCGGCAACGTCGAGGAAGCCTTCCTGATGAAGCTCAATGCATCGGGGGACAGGATGGGCACTCTTCAGTTCAACATCGATTCCAACCCCCTGGGCTCGGCCGCACGCGCCGTGGCCCTGGAATACCCCGACAGGGCCAATCCCCTCATCTACGTCGCCGGCAGCGTCCCCGGCAACGAGCAGGGCTCCCTTTTCGTGGCCCGGATCAGCTGGGACCTGGACCTCCTCGGCCTCGCCCGGCTGGGCGGGCCCAACCGGGGCAGCGACAACGACAGGGCCCTGGCAATGGCCGTGGACGGAAGCCGCAACGTCGTGGTCGCGGGCTCCTCGCCGGGGAATTTCGAGGGAGGCGTCTCTTCCGGTGCCGAGGACATCATCGTCGTAAAATTCGACCGGCTCCTGAATCTGCTCTGGGCTCGGCAATATGGAACAGACGGGCACGATGCCGCCTACGGGGTTGCCGTCGACGCCGAGGGGAGCATCTACGTCACGGGTGTCACCGAATCGTTCGGCGCCGGAAGGGGTCTCGACGGGCAGGCGTCCATGGGCGGCGCGGACATCTTCCTGTCCCGCCTGGCGCCGGAGGACGGACGGCGGGTCTTCACCCGACAGATCGGCACGGCATACAAGGACTACGGCTACGGGGTCGTCCTGGACCCCTCCGGGGCCGTCTACGTCGCCGGACTGACGGAAGGGACCCTGGGCGAGCAGAACTACGGGCTGTGGGACGCCGTCCTGATCAAGTACGGACCGGACGGGGCCGTCCCGCCCCCCGTGACGGAGTTTTCCATCAACGGCACGGTGCAGGAGATCCCCTCGGGCTCGGGGCTGGCGGGCGTCAGCATCACCGTGAAGGACGAGCTCGGTCAGGTCCAGGGCGAATATACCACCGACTCGGCGGGCAGGTTCGCCTCGAAGGTCTCGAAGGCGGGCAGGTACTTCATCCACAAGCTCAAGATCGGCTACCGTGCCCCGGTGGACCCCGACGAGGTCACCGTAACCGAGCAGGCACCCGCCGCCGCCCCGGTCTCCGTCATGGAGAGGATCGTCGTCCCGACGTCGATGGCCTTCCGCAAGGGCTACAACTCCGTCCGGTTCGAGAAGCTGCCCGCCGCGGACCGCTCCGTCCAGGGCGTCTTCGGGCCCTACGCGGGCAACCCCTACGTGGGCCTCATCTTCAGCTTCGATCGGCCCATGCAGTTCCTGATCCTGGCCAAGCCGAGGACCGCCGGGAACCTCAAGACCCTGGAGTTCGGCCGCAGCTACCTGATCTACACGAGCCGGGCCTTCACGATCGACACGACGACCTGGGTCGAGCGGGAGGCGGTCCCCGCAACAGCCTTGCCTGCCGCAAAATACCGCGGCAAGGTGTCACGCTGAGACGAAACGAGGAAACCCGCCGGGCGAACGCCGGCGGGTTTTTTTCATCCCCTCTTCTGTGCTTGCAATTCTTCGGAACCAGGACGGGCGGAACGGATCAAGTGTTTTTTCGGTTTGCCCCGTTTTCGCCTTTCCGGTCTTCGCCCCCCTGCCCCTGTGTCCCGGGGACCGCTCCCGGCCGCTCCGGCGGCAGCACCTCCACCGTCGGGCCCGGCGACGCTTTCGCATAGCGCTGGTACATAAACGTCCCCCGGACGGAGTTGACAAAGAGCAGCATCAGGATGCCGGCCGTCATAACACGCAGCATGTCTCCGCCCTGCAGCGAGAACAGGACTTCGGGCGCCATCATGAAGGCCCCGAGGACCGCTGCGATGCGGGATTGCTTTCGCTTCGCGAGGTACCCGCAGAGCGCCACGACGAGGACGTCCAGTAGTTTCTGGGGTTGTGCCGAGAGAACGACCCCGAAGGAAAGGATCAGGTAAAGGATAGCCGCCATGAACCCTTGCTCGGCGGCCTTCTTCGCCGATTCCAGGTCCTTGATGGTGGGCCAGAAAAAATCCTGCAGATACTTGAAATCCATGCTTGATCGCTCCTTTCGGTAAAGGGGAGCGCCCCCGGGGCCGCCGGATCAGGCCCCGCTCTCTTCTCCGCCGTCGCCTTCGGCATCGAAAAGGGTCTCCTCCTCGGCGGCATCCTCCCCGCCGCGGCTCTCGCTTTCCCGCTCCACCCGGGCGATGCCGGAAAAGTTCTCCCCTTCCTCGAGATCGATCAGCTTGACGCCCTGGGTCACGCGGTGCAGCACGGGGACCTCGTCGACGCGGATGCGGATGATGTTCCCCGAGTCGCTGATGAGCATGAGGTCCTCGTTGCCCGTCACCTGGCGGATGCCCGAGACGAGGCCGATGCGCGGGGTGGTCTTGAGGTTGAGAATGCCCTTGCCGCCCCGGCTCTGGAGGCGGTACTCCTCGATCTCGGTGCGCTTGCCGAAGCCGCGCTCGGAGACGGTCATGATGGAGTTGCCCTCGGTGAGGATCTCCATGCCCACCACGTGGTCGTCGTCGTCGAGCCGGATGCCGATGACACCCGTGGCCGTGCGGCCCATGGGGCGGACGTCTTCCTCCTTGAACCGGATGGCCATGCCCTTGCGGGTCCCGAGGAAGATCTCCTGGGTGCCGTTGGTCTGCTTGACGTCCATGAGCTCGTCGCCCGCCTCGACGTTGATGGCGATGATGCCGCCGGTGCGCGGGTTGGAGTAGGCCGCCAACTCCGTCTTCTTGATGATGCCCTTCTTGGTGGCCATGACGACGAACTTGTTGTCCTCGAACTCGCGCACGGGAAGGATGGCGGCCACCTTCTCGCCGGGGTTCATGCTGACGAGGTTGACGATCGCCTTGCCCTTGGCGGCGCGCCCCGCCTGGGGGATCTGGTAGACCTTGAGCCAGTAGACACGACCCTGGTTGGTGAAGATGAGGATGTAGTGGTGGGTCGAGGCGATGAAGATGTGCTCCACGAAGTCCTCCTCCTTCGTGGTCATGCCCATCTTGCCCTTGCCGCCGCGGCGCTGGATCCGGTACAGGCTGGCGGCGTTGCGCTTGATGTAGCCCTGGTGGGACACGGTGACGACCATGTCCTCCTCGACGATCATGTCCTCGATGTCGATGTCCTCCGTCGACTCGACGATCTCCGTGCGGCGCTCGTCGCCGAAGCGCTTCTTGGAATCCAGGAGCTCCTCCACGATGATGTCGAGAACCTTCTGGGGGTCCTCGAGGATCCCCTTGAGCTTCGCGATGAGCTGCGTGAGCTCGGCGTGCTCCGAGAGGATCTTTTCGCGCTCGAGCCCCGTGAGCCGCTGCAGGCGCATGTCCAGAATCGCTTTCGCCTGGGCCTCCGAGAGGCCGAAGGTCGACATGAGGCCCTCGGCCGCCGTCTGGGGGTTCTCCGAGGCCTTGATGAGGGCCACGACGGCGTCGATGTGGTCCAGGGCCGTGATGAGCCCCTCGAGGATGTGGGCCCTCTCGCTGGCCTTGTTGAGCTCGAAGATCGTCCTGCGCGTGACGACGATCTTGCGGAAGTCGACGAAGCGCTGGAGCATCTCCTTGAGGTTCATGACCCGCGGCTGGCCGGCGTCGATGGCGAGCATGCTGATCCCGAAGGAGCTCTCCATCTGGGTGTGCTTGAAGAGCTGGTTGAGGATGACGCCGGAGACCTCGTCGCGCTTGAGGTCGATGACGATCCGGATGCCGTCGCGGTCCGACTCGTCGCGCAGGTCGGCGATGCCCTCGATCTTGCGCTCCTTGACGAGGTCGGAGATCTTCTCGATGAGGCTCGCCTTGTTGACGAGATAGGGGAGCTGGGTGATGACGATGCTCTCGCGTTCGGTGCGGTGGGCCCGCTCGACCATGGCCCGCGCGCGGATGCGCACGGTGCCGCGGCCCGTCCGGTAGGCCGAGAGGATCCCGTCGCGGCCGTTGATGAAGCCCGCCGTGGGGAAGTCGGGGCCCTGGATGTGCTGCATGAGCCCCTCGACGTTGATGTCGGGATTGCGGATGAGGGCCACCGTGCCGTCGACGATCTCGCCCAGGTTGTGGGGCGGGATGTTGGTGGCCACACCGACGGCGATCCCCGAGGTGCCGTTCAGGAGCAGCATCGGCAGCCGCGAGGGCAGCACCACGGGCTCCTCCAGCGAGCCGTCGTAGTTGGGCACGAAGTCGACGGTGTTCTTCTCGAGGTCCTCCAGGAGCTCCTCGGTGATCCGGGCCATCCGGATCTCGGTGTACCGCATGGCCGCCGGCGGGTCGCCGTCGATGGAGCCGAAGTTTCCCTGGCCGTCGATGAGCGGGTAGCGCAGCGAGAAGTCCTGCGCCATGCGCACGATCGTGTCGTAGGCGGCCGAGTCGCCGTGGGGGTGGTACTTGCCGATGATGTCGCCGACGATGCGGGCCGACTTCTTGTAGGGCCGGTTCCAGCGGTTGCCCATCTCGTGCATGGCGAACAGGGCGCGCCGGTGGACGGGCTTGAGCCCGTCGCGCACGTCGGGGATGGCACGCCCGATGATGACGCTCATGGCGTAGTCCATGTAGGACTTCTTCATCTCGTCTTCGATGTTCACCGGGATGTTCTTCTGATAGAGCTCCATGAAAAACGACTCTCCTTCGGGAAACAAAATTCCCCCCTTCCCGGGGGGACGGAAGCAGTCGGCGTCCGGGCTTCCGGATGCAGGGCCCCGGACCCGGTCGATTGGAACGGTTCATCCCGAGGCCTGGCGCCTGAAGCCTGTTGCCTGCCGCGAAGCGGCGTCAGATGTCCAAGTTCGAGACGTACAGGGCGTTGCGGTAGATGAACTCCTTGCGCGGCTCCACCTGATCGCCCATCAGCGTCGTGAAGATCTCGTCGGCCAGCACCGCATCCTCCACCTTCACCTGCAGCAGGGTCCGCTTCTCGGGGTTCATCGTGGTCTCCCAGAGCTGCTCGGGGTTCATCTCGCCGAGGCCCTTGTAGCGCTGGATGGTGAGGCCCTTCTGGCCGAGGGTCATGACGAACTCCGTGAGGGCCTGGAGGCTATCGAACCGACGGCTTTCCTTTCCCCCGTCGTCGTCGACGAACACCGTGTAGGGCGGCTCCCCGAGGGCCTTGAGCTGGGCCAGCAGGTTTCTCGCCTCGATGAACTTCGGCGCGGCCAGGAGGTCCTGGTCGATCGTCGTGGTCGTCTCGAGGCCGTCGCGGCGGATCGTGAAGACCAGGTTGTAGCCGCCGTGCTCGAGGTTGAAATCCGTGGCGACCTGCACCACCTGGTCCCCCAGCTGCCGGGCCACCCGCTTGCCCACGGCCTCGAGGGCCAGCTGGGAGCCGAAGTCGGCGGCTGTGAACGAGGGGTCGGCCGCAAGGACATGGATCACGTCGCGGTTCTTCTCTTCCTTCTCGAACTTCTGCAGGATCGTGTCTAGCCGAATGGCCCGCTGGATCAGGGTGGCCAGCCGGCTGCCCGTGATGGGGTTGCCGTTGCCCGTTCCCATGCGGATCCGGCTCACGCCGTTTTCGAGGATGAACTTCTTCATCTCCTCGTCGGTGTTGATGTAGAGCTCCCGTTTCTTGTCGCCGATCTTGTACAGCGGCGGCTGGGCGATGTAGAGATAGCCGCGCTCGACGAGCTTTTTCATCTTGCGGAAGAAGAAAGTGAGCAGCAGGGTGCGGATGTGCGACCCGTCGACATCGGCGTCGGTCATGATGATGATCTTGTGATAGCGCAGGCGGGCGATGTCGATGTCGTCCTCGCTGTCGTCGCTGCTGCCGATCCCCACGCCGAGGGCCGTGACGATCGTCTTGATCTCCTCGTTCTGCAGGATCTTGTCGAAGCGGGCCTTCTCGACATTGAGGACCTTGCCGCGCAGGGGCAGGATGGCCTGGTTGCGGCGGTCCCGGCCCTGCTTGGCCGAGCCGCCTGCGGAGTCGCCCTCGACCAAATAGAGTTCGCTTGCGGCCGGGTCCTTCTCCTGGCAGTCGGCCAGCTTGCCGGGCAGGGTCGAGACCTCGAGGGCGCTCTTGCGCCGCGTGAGCTCCTTGGCACGCCGGGCCGCCTCGCGGGCCCGCGAGGCGTCGAGGGCCTTGCCGATGATCGCCCGGGCCACGGGCGGGTGCTCCTCGAGGTAGGTGGTGAGCTTGTCGTAGACGATCCCCTCGACCAGGCCCTTCACCTCGCTGTTGCCGAGCTTGGTCTTCGTCTGACCCTCGAACTGGGGCTCGCGGATCTTGACGCTGATGACGGCGGCCAGCCCCTCGCGCACGTCCTCGCCCTTGATCGAGTCCTTCCCGTTCTTCAGGAAGCCGTTTTGCGCGGCGTAGTTGTTGATCGCGCGGGTCAGCGAGGATCTGAACCCGCTCAGATGGGTGCCGCCCTCGATCGTGTTGATGCTGTTGGCGTAGGAGAAGACGTTTTCGCCGTAGGTGTCGTTGTACTGGATGGCCACCTCTGCGAAGCAATCCTCCTTCTCGCCCTCGATGTAGATGGGCTTCTTGTGCAGCACGCCCTTGTTCTTGTTGATGAACTCCACGAAGGAGACGATGCCGCCCTGGTAGTAGAACTCGGCCTTCTCGTCGGTGCGCTCGTCGATGAGGGTGATGCGGATCCCCTTGTTCAGGAAGGCCAGTTCGCGCATGCGGTTCGAGAGGATGTCGAAGCTGAACTCCGTCTCCTCGAAGATCTCGGGGTCCGGCGTGAAGGTGACCGTCGTGCCCCTGCCCCTCGTCTTGCCCACTTCCCTGAGCGGCGCCGTGGGCACGCCCCGCTCGTAGGACTGGCGGTAGACCTTTCCCTCGCGGCGGACCTCGAGCTCGAGGTGGCTCGAGAGGGCGTTGACCACGGAGACGCCTACGCCGTGCAGGCCGCCGGAGATCTTGTAGCTGTCGCGGTCGAACTTGCCGCCCGCGTGCAGTTTCGTCATGACGACCTCTGCGGCCGAGACCCCCTCGGTCTTGTGCATGTCCACGGGGATCCCGCGTCCGTTGTCGTCGACCTGGATGCTGTTGTCGACGCGGATCTTGACGACGATCGTGTCGCAGAAGCCGGCGGCGGCCTCGTCGACGCTGTTGTCGACCACCTCGTAGACCAGATGGTGCAGGCCGTCGCGGCCGGTGCTGCCGATGTACATGGCGGGCCGTTTGCGGACCGCCTCGAGCCCGTTCAATACCTTGATGCTGTCAGCGCTGTAGGTTTCAGACATGTGAAATGACGTGTTCTCCTGTAGTTGGTGCGCGGTGCGTATTGTCGTTTGCGCGCCGTTTTTCAATCCTGTCATCCCGGGACCAGCCCAGGGTCCACCTGAAACCCCAATGGCTTTCCATTCCCGCGGAAATGATCACGAAAGCAAACGCCTGCGGCATGTTGATTTGCTTTTTCCTTTCCCTGTGCCATAAGCCGTTTGCCCTACGCCCGCCTTATATCTTCAGCGGCATGACGATGCACATGTAGCCGCTGTCCTGCGCCGGCTTGACCATGGCGGGTCTGAGTCCGCTGCGGATCTCGAGCGTGAATTTCTCCTCGTCGACGGCCTCGATGGCCTCCAGCAGGTAGCGGACATTGAAGCCGACCTCCACGTCGCCTTCGCTGTACCGGATCTCGACCTCCTCGCTGGCCTCGCCGACGTCGGGGTTGATGGAGTTGAAGACCATCCTGTCGGTCAGCAGCTTGATCCGCACGCCGTTGTAGCGCTCGCTGGCCATGACGCTCATTCGCCGCAGCGCATGGAGAACCGCGGCGCGGTCGAGTTCCACCAGGATTCCCTTGTCCTTCGGGATGACGCGCTTGTAGTCGGGGAACTCGGCATCGATGAGACTGACCTTCAGGATGACGCCGTCCTTCTTCAGGACGCACATGCCCTTCCGGGCCCCGAGTTCGACGGCCCCGTCCTTGTCCTCGACAAGGCGACGGATTTCCGTGATGCCCTTGCGTGGGATGATCATCCCCTTTTCGAATTCCATGACCTGCTCGACCTTCGGGTTTGCACCGACGATGGAGAGACGGTGCCCGTCGGTCGCCACCATGCGCATGACGATCTCCCCCGACGGCTCTTTTTCCGCCTTCAGGTAGACGCCGTTGAGATTGACCCTGGACTCGTCGGTGGACATGGCGAAGTAGGTTTTCCTGATCATGTCGCCAATCATGGCACCGTCGACCCGGATGAACCCGATCTCCTCATCGTCCATGATCTTCGGGAACTCCTCGGCCGGGATGCCGGGTACCCGGAAGTTGACCTTTCCGCAGTTGATGGACACCCAGTTCGTTTCCTCTTTCTTGAAGTGGACCTCATCGCCCTGGATCTCCCGAAGCATTTCGTAGAGCTTGCGGGCGGGCAGCGTGATCTCCCCGTCCTGGACGACCTGCGCCTCATAGTCCGCAATGAGCCCAATTTCCCGGTCCGTCGCCACGATGCGGATCCGTTCCGTCTCGGCCCTGATGAGGACGTTGTTCAGCACCGGCATCGACGTGCGCCTGTCCACAATACCCAGCGTCCTCTGAACACCGCCCAGGAAAACGTCACGCTTCACACTGAATTCCATAAGCCCGCATCCTTTCCTTCGCTTGGTTTTCGACTGCCCCCCTCGAGACCTTCCCGATCCCGGCTGTTTCCCCACACCCCACAGGCCCTATATATCCTTAACAAGATAACAAAAAAGAAGAAAACAGGATTGTTCGTAATAGGACCTGTTCATATGTGCATATCTCCGATTCTTCTTCACGTTCGAGGTGATACCCCGCTCAATCCTGTGGATTTCGGCCTCCGATCCCTGTCAGTTCCTGTTGAGACTCTCTTCGATTTCCCTGACGACGAGCTCCATCTTCGGGTCTTTCTCCAGGAGGTCCTTTATCTTGTTGTTTGCATAGATGACGGTCGAGTGATCCTTTCCGCCGATTTTTGCACCGATATCCGGGTACGAATTGGAGGTGAGCCTTCTTGCAAGATACATGGCAATCTGCCGGGGAATCACCAGGTTCTTGTTTTTTTTCTGCGATTTCAAGTCCGCGATTCTTATGTTGAATTTTGCAGCAACCGTTTTCATGATTTCCTCGACGGTCACTTCCGGCTTTTCTCCCTGCTTGAAGAACTTCTTGAGCACTTCCTTGACGAGATCCATGTCGATTTCCCGTCCCGTGAGCGACGCATAGGCGCCGATACGGATGATAAACCCCTCAAGTTCACGAATGTTCGATTCCGCCTTCGAGGCGATGTAGTAGGCGACGTTCTTCGGGAGGGAGATGTTGTTCTCCTGGGCCTTCTTGTCGACGATGGCCACCTTCGTTTCGATCTCCGGCGGCTGGATGTCGGCGATCAGGCCCCACTCGAACCGGGACCGAAGCCTTCCCTCAAGGTTCGGGATGTCCTTGGGGAACTTGTCGCTCGTGACGACGATCTGCTTTCCCGAGTCATGAAGCGTGTTGAACGTGTGGAAAAACTCCTCCTGCGTCCTCTCCTTTCCGGCGATGAACTGGATGTCGTCGATGAGCAGGGAGTCGATATTTCGGTATTTTTCCCTGAATTTCTGCATCTTGTCGTAGCGGATCGAATTGATCATCTCGTTCATGAACTCCTCCGCCGAGACGTAGAGGACGTTGGCCGACGGATCGATCTTGAACGTATGCAGCCCGATGGCGTTGAGCAGATGCGTCTTGCCGAGACCCACTCCGCCGTAGATGAACAGCGGGTTGTAGTTCTTGGCCGGAGCCTCCGCGACGGCTACCGCCGCGGCATGGGCAAACTGGTTGCTCGGTCCGACGACGAATCGTTCGAAATTGTAGTTCATGTTCAGCGAGGGGTGGACCCGGTTGGCGAGATCCGCCGGCTCGCTGTTTTTCGGACGGTCGCTCTGCACGGTCTCGGAAACGGGGGGCCTGCCCTGCACGGGGGTCTTGTCGATGACGAATCGGATGCTCATGGGTACCCCCGATACGGACGATACCGAATCCTTGATGACGTCCATGAAGTGCTCCGTCAGCCAGTCCCGGAAAAAGCGGTTCGGAACCGAAAGCTCGACGCCCGAGGCCTCCAGGGCGCTGATCCTCACGGGGCTGATCCAGGTATCGAAATTTTGCTTCGTTACCTTTTCCTTAATTATGTCAACACTTTTTTTCCAGAAAGCGTCCACGTTCCCCCGCCTTATGAACAGAAATTAAACAATTGTTGACAAGATCAGCACGAGAATCCATCCAAGGTCAGCCCGCTACGATCATTGACGGTTTCCGCAGAACAAGGGTCCCGTCACGCGCGCAGGAGAACATCGAGAAGCCTTTCGAGCTCTTCCGGTGAGCCGAAGCGAATCTCGATGGCTCCACCCCGCCTCCCGGAACGGACGGTCACCCTTGTCATCAGGCGCCGGGAGAGCCGCTTCTCGAGATCCGCGATGTGCTCGTCGGCCCCGCGTTTTTTCCTGCTTGCCCCGGCGGTCTTTTTCCCCCTTGAGAAAGCCTCGGCCTCCCGCACGTTGAGACCCTTCGAGAGGATCGCCCTGAACAGTCGATCCTGCTCCTCGAGCGTCTCCAGGGCGAGGATGGCCCGTGCATGGCCTGCCGAGATTGTTTTCTTGGCGATGGCCTCGCGGATTTCCTTCGGCAGCTTCAGCAGCCTCAGTGCGTTGGTGACCGTGGAGCGGTCCTTGCCGACGGTCGCGGAAATCGCCTCGTGCGACAGGCCGAACTCGTGGATCAGCCGATGAAAGGCCTCGGCCTCCTCCATCGGGTTGAGATTGGCCCTCAGGAGGTTTTCGATGAGCGAGAAAACCGCCGCGTCCTGGTCCGCCGCTTCACGGAGGATGACCGGAACGCTCTTGAGCCCGGCCTCCTGGGCCGCACGCCAGCGCCGCTCGCCGGCGATGATCTCGTAGCCCCCGTCGAACTTCCTGGCCACGATCGGCTGGATGATCCCGCTCTTGCGGATCGATGCGACGAGGCTCTTGTGTTCCTCGGGGTCGAAATCCTTTCTTGCCTGGTAGCGGTTCGGGACGAGCTCCTCGATGCCGCACGTCATCAGGACGGGCTTGTCCCCGATCTTCTCAAGGAGGTCGGGGAACATGGCCCCGAGACCCTTCCCCAACGAGTTTTTCTTGATCATCCTAGGCTCTCCCGTCGTAGAGGATTTCGTGGGCCAGGTCCATGTAGGCCACGGCCCCCCGGGACTTCACATCATAGAGAATGATCGGGAGCCCGTGACTGGGGCTCTCGGAGATCCGGACGTTTCGCGGGATGACCGTGTTGAAGACCTTGGAGCCGAAATGGTTCCTGACTTCCTCGACGACCCGGTGGGACAACCGGTTGCGGACGTCGAACATCGTGAGCAGGATCCCCCCCAGGGAAAGCGACGGGTTCATCCGGGAACGCACCAGTTTGACGGTGTTCAGCAGGTGCGCCAGCCCCTCGAGGGCGAAATACTCGCACTGCAGCGGGATGATCAGGTAATCCGACGCCACCAGCGCGTTCAGCGTGAGGAAGCCCAGCGAGGGCGGGCAGTCGATGATGCAGTAATCGTAAGGGGCCTCCAGCCTCGCGAGGAGGGCCTTGAGCTTTTTTTCGCGCTCCTCGAGGGAGACAAACTCGATCTCCACGCCCACGAGGTCCTGGTTAGAAGGCGCCACATCGAGAGTCGGGATCTGGGTCTTCACGATGATCTCTTCGAGGCTGCAGCGCCCGATGAGGGCATGGTAAAGATTCTTGTTTACGATCGAGGCCTTGTCGATCCCCATCCCGCTTGTCGTGTTGCCCTGGGGGTCGACGTCGATGAGCAGGACCCGCTTTTCGGCCGTCGCGAGGGACGACGATAGATTGATGGCCGTCGTGGTCTTCCCGACCCCTCCCTTCTGATTGGCGATACAAATAATTTTTCGCATGCGAATTCGCAGAAAATGGATGTTCAGCCGGCTGGATGAAGTTGGTCGATGCTAGCATAAAAAAGGGGTTTTTCAAAGGAAATTCTGGGAGGGGAGATCAATTGAATTAGTCAATAATATCGATAGCTTAAATTTTTATTAACGGCATGCTCAGCGGGGTTTATCCACAAGGACGATCCGCCGCCGGTCGCCGGTGAGCGGTAGGGTGAATGAATGATCGTTAAGGATTCGAAAATCCTTGATTTTCATGGTATCCAAGGCCTCGATCTCCTCTTCGAGCCCCGGACCCTTCATGGCGGCAAGAATCCCGCCCGGCTTCAGCAGGGGCAGAGCATGCACCAGGAGCTCTTTCATCTTGAACGTCGCCCGGGACACGATCATGTCGAACGCAGGCGGGACGTCCCTGGCGAGCAGCGACTCGAGGCGGCAATGCATGACCGTGATGTCCTTCAGCCCCAGTTTCCGAATGACCTCCTTGAGAAAAGAGCATTTCTTGCGCGAGGCCTCGAGCAGGGTCATCTGGAGATCGGGGCGGAAAATCTTGAGCGGAATCGCGGGAAAGCCGGCCCCGGAACCGATGTCGAGAAGCCTGACCCCTCCGGCGGGGAGAAAGGGCAGCAGCGTGAGCGAATCGAGGATGTGTCGCACGGGCAGGTCGACCTCGGACTGCAGGGAGACGAGGTTCATCTTGCTGTTCCACAGCAGAAGCGTATCCCTGTAGGCCTCGAAGAGAGCGATCCGGTCCTCCGGCATGTCGATGCCCATCTCGCCCGCCACCTCGACAAGGATCTCGCGAAAATCCCCTACCTTTGCCATATGCCTTGAGCCCTCAGCCATAAGCCAATTTTGGATTACCAGACGGGGCGGTGCGTGGCAACGAAAAAGAAGGAATCGAACCCCCGATCTGTGTTAAACTCGCCCCACTTTGCTGGGAGGTCCGCAGGGATGGCCGCAGGGGTTCTCTTGGAGAATGTCACCGTCGTGCTCAACAGGCCCAAGTACCCGGGCAACATCGGCTCCGCGGCCCGGTGCGCCAAGAACATGGGGGTCGAGAACATCCTCGTCGTCAGCGACATCGATTACGACCAGGAGAAGATCCGTCAGATGTCCACGCATCTGGCCTCGGACGTGGTGGACCGGATCCGCTACGAGCGCGACCTGGAGAAGGCCCTGTCCGGGTTTCAGTACATCGTGGCGACGACGGCCCGGGTGGGACGCGCCAGGCCCGCCTTCCAGACCCCCCGGGATGCGGCGGCAAAGCTCGTGGAGATCTCGCGGAAAAACCGGGTGGCCCTGCTCTTCGGCTCCGAGGACGCGGGGCTCACCAACGAGGAACTTCGCTACGGCCACCTGCTCGTGCACATCCCCGTCTCGGAACGATTCCGTTCCATCAATCTCTCCCACGCCGTCATGATCCTGTGCTATGAAATCTTCACGGCGGCCTCCGAGAAGAGGACCTTCGCACCGAGGCTCGCCACGGCGGGTGAACTCGAGGGGATGTACGGGCATATCAAGGAGGTGAGCCTCCGCATCGGGTTCATCAACCCCCAGAACCCCGAGTACTGGATGACCAGCATCCGGCGCTTCCTTTCACGGGTGGAGCTGCGGTCGCGGGAGGTGAAGATCATCCGGGGTTTCTGCCGCCAGCTCGACTGGTTCTGCGGGAAACAAAATCCTTGACTTTCGGCGGCTGTCTGCGCCATTCTTCACCGAAGCGCCCTCGGGAATTCCATAAGCATCAAAGGGGGTTGCAGGAGGCTCGATTCATGCTGAAAACCTTTTCCTTCACGGGGGCGAGAAAGATCGTCTTCGGCTGCGGCTCCGTTTCCGGGCTTGCCGCCCAGGTGCGTGACCTGAGGGCGAAAAAGCCCTTCGTCGCCATCGACGGCAACCTGGCCAAGCTTGGGATGCGGGACAGGATCATGGAGATGTTCGACCGGGAGGGCATGAAGGCCGTCCTGTATGACGGGGTGCTGCCGGAGCCGCCCCTCGAGCAGGCCGATGAGGGTGCCAGGCTCGCCCTGAAGGGCAAATGCGATATCGTCATCGGAATCGGCGGCGGGAGCGCCATGGACGTGGCCAAGGCCGTCGCCGTGGTTGCGGCCCACGGAGCAGAGGCGAAGGACTTTCTGGGCCTCAACAGGGTCCCGGGTCCGGGCCTGCCGACGATCATGGTCCCCACGACGGCGGGGACGGGCAGCGAGGTGACCTTCACGGCCGTATTCGTCCGGCCCGATCTTCGAAAGAAAGAAGGGATGAACAGCGTCTACATGTACCCGGACCTCGCGCTGCTCGACCCGGAACTCACCCTGAGCCTTCCGCCCCAGCCCACGGCCGCCTCCGGCATGGACGCGCTCTGCCACGCCATCGAGTCCTACACGTCGGTCATCGCGAGCCCCGCAAGCGAGATGTTCTCCCTGGAGGCCATCCGGCTGATCGCCGAGAACCTGAGGACCTGCGTCCACAACGGCAAGGACCTCGAGGCCCGGGAGGCCCAGTTGCTGGGCAGCCTCTACGCGGGCATCGGTCTGGCCAATGCAGGTGTCGGTGCGGCCCATTCACTGTCCTATCCCCTGGGCGGCAAGTACGGGATCTCCCACGGCGTTGCCAACACGCTGATGCTGCCCCGGATCATGGAGTACAACCTGCCCGGGGCCCTGGAGAAGTTCGCCCTTGTCGCCGAGGTCATGGGGGAGAACACGGAAGGGCTCTCCGTTCGCGACGCGGCGATGCTGGCCGTGGAGGCCGTCGACGCCCTGATCGAGGACTGCGGCATCGCCACGGGCCTGGAGGAACTCGGGATTCCCGAGGAGGACTTCCCCGAAATGGCGCGGGTGGCCATGACGGTGGCCAGGCCCCTCGAGAACAACCCCCGCAAGGTGACCCTCGAGGACGCCATCGAGATCTACCGCACGGCCATGTGAAAAGATAGACGTTACGAAGTGAGAAAGAGCGGAAATATCTTCACTTGACAACTTCCCGGCCACAAGGTCGGGACTTTACATCAAGGCAAACCATAAACACTCACTGGACAGCGGAGGCAGCAAGAAATGGCCGGTTCGGAACTGATCGGAAAAGAGGAGATCAAGGAAGTCATGGACGTCCTGGAGACGGGCGTCCTGATGCGATACGGGCACGACAAGGAACGCAAGGGGGTCTTCAAGGTTCGGCAGTTCGAGCAGGAGTTCGCCCGGTACCTCGGCGCCGGGTATGCCCTGGGGGTGACCTCGGGTTCTGCCGCCCTCAAAGTGGCCCTCACGGCCCTGGATGTGGGGCCGGGGGACGAGGTGATCGTGCCGCCCTTCACCTTCATCGCCACCTACGAGGCGGTCCTGGAGACGGGGGCCGTCCCCGTGGTCGGCGATATCGACGACAGCCTCAATCTCGACCCCGACAGCATCGAGAAGCGGCTCTCCCCGTACACGAAAGCCGTCATCCCGGTGCACATGTGCGGGGCGCCCTCGCGCATCGACCGGATCGTCGAGGTCGCGAAGAAGCACAACCTCAAGGTCCTCGAGGACAACGCCCAGAGCGCCGGCGGGAGCTTCCGGGGCAAGAAGCTGGGCACCTTCGGTGACGCCGGGATCCTCAGCTTCGATTACTACAAGACCATGACGACGGGCGAGGGCGGCATGGTGATCACGGACAGCAAGGAGATCTACGACCGCGCGGACTGGTACCACGATCACGGCCACGACCACAACCCCAACGTGACGCGGGCCATGGAGGGGCGGTTCATCCTCGGCTTCAACTTCCGCATGAACGAGCTCCAGGGGGCCCTGGGGCTCGCCCAGCTCCGAAAGCTCGACGCGATCATCGCCGAGCAGCGGAAGAACAAGGCCGCCGTGAGAGAGGCGCTGGGCGGGGTGCCCGGCATCCGGTTCCGCGACATCCCCGACCCGGAGGGCGACACGGCCACGTTCATCGCCTTCAGCCTTCCCTCGGCGTCTCTCGCGAAGTCGTTCCAGAAGGCCATGTCGGAAAACGGCGTCGACTTCGTCTACTTCTACGAGAACTTCTGGCACTACCTGCCCAACTGGGAGCACTTCATCGCCAAGTGCACGGCCTGCACCGCCCGGTACCCATTCGCGGACCCGTCCTACAAGGGCCAGGCCGCCTACGGCCGGGAGCTCTACCCGAAGGCCGAGGAGATCCTGTCGCGGACCCTCTTCATGGCCATCCCCGTGAAGATGCCGGCCGGGCGCATCGAGCAGATCGCCGCCGCCTCAGAGAAGGCAGCAAAAGCGATCTGAAAAACAGCATGGATAGTCTTTAGTTCCAAGTCATGTGCCCTTCGCCCGCCGCGAAGCGGCATACGAACCAGGAGAACAGCATGTACATCGTCACCGGCGGGGCCGGGTTCATCGGCAGCGCGTTGGTCTGGAAACTCAACCGGGAGGGGATCGACGACATTCTGATCGTCGATTCGCTGGGGACCTCGGAGAAGTGGAAGAACCTCGTGAAGCGGCGCTACGCCGACTTCATCCACAAGGATGCCTTCTACGAGATGCTCTGCGGGGGCTCCCTTCCGTTCAAGGCCGAGGCCGTCATCCACATGGGGGCCTGCTCCTCGACGACGGAGCGCGACGCCGACTACCTCATGGAGAACAATTTCCACTACAGCTGCGCCCTGGCCCGCTGGGCCGTCGAGAGGAAGGTCCCCTTTCTCTACGCCTCGAGCGGCGCGACTTACGGCGACGGCTCCCTGGGCTTCTCCGACGACGACCGGGTGACCCCGCAGCTCAGGCCCATCAACATGTACGGCTACTCCAAGCAGCTCTTCGACCTGTGGGTGATGCGCAACCGGCTCCTCGGCAAGGTCGTGGGAATCAAGTTCTTCAACGTCTTCGGCCCCAACGAGTACCACAAGGCGGAGATGCAGAGCGTCGTGCGCAAATCCTTCTTCCAGATCCGGGACACGGGGAAGGTGAGACTCTTCAAGTCCCACCGCGCCGGCTTCGGCCACGGCGAGCAGATCCGGGATTTCGTCTACGTGAAGGACTGCGTCGAGGTCCTGTGGTGGTTCCTGCAGAATCCGAAGGTCCGGGGCATCTTCAACCTCGGCACGGGAAAGGCCCGCACGTGGAACGATCTGGTGAAGGCCGTCTTCAAGGCCTCGGGCGTGAAGCCCAAGATCGAGTACATCGACATGCCCGCCGAGATCCGCGACCAGTACCAGTACGTGACCGAGGCGAAGATGGACAAGCTCCGTAGGGCCGGCTGCCCGGTGAAGTGCCGCTCGCTCGAGGACGCCGTCGAGGATTACGTGAAGGGGCATCTGCAGAAAACGGATCCGTATCTGTGAAAGGCCGTTGTCCGGGAGCGCATACCAACGAGACGGTGAGAAGGTGAGAGGGTAAAAAGGCTGGGAGGGTCGGTGGCCGAAACCATCCCCCACTGCTTCTCCAACCTTCACCTCTTCTTGCCTTCTGGCCCGCTGGGGCCTTGAGTTCTGACCTCTGTCGGTAGAGAGACAAGATGGCATCGGGTGACCAGGAAGGGAACATGAAGGTCGTCGTCATCATCCCCTCGCGGTACCAGTCGACGCGGTTCATGGGCAAGCCGCTGGCCGACGTCCTCGGCAAGCCCATGATCCAGCACGTCTACGAGCGGGTCCTGCAATCGAAAACGGCTTCGCTGGCTGCCGTGGCCACGGACGACAGGCGGATCTTCGAGGCCGTGGAAGGATTCGGCGGGCGGGCCATCCTCACCTCGCCGGACCACCCCTCCGGGACGGACCGGATCGCCGAGGCGGCGGCGAAGCTGGGGCTGGCCGACAGGGATATCGTCGTCAACATCCAGGGCGACCAGCCCACCTTCGAGCCGACCCAGATCGACGAGGTGGTGAAGCCGCTGCTGGAGGATCCCTCCTTGGACTTCTCGACGCTGATCTACCGGATCCGCAGGGACGAGGAGGTGACCGACCCCAACGCCGTCAAGGTCGCCTTCGACAGGGACCACTTCGCCCTCTATTTCTCGCGGTCGACGATCCCCTTCGTGCGGGACCGGGGGAAGAAGGCCGACTACTGGAAACACCACGGCATCTACGCCTACCGCATGTCCTTCCTCGTGGCCTTCACGAAGCTTCCCCAGGGGACCCTGGAGAAGCTCGAGGCCCTGGAACAGCTCCGGGCGCTCGAGCACGGTTACCGGATCAAGGTCGTGGAGACGGAGTTCGACTCCATCGAGGTGGACACCCCGGCGGACCTGGAGCGCGTCAAGGCGCTCATGTCCGCACGGAAAACGTGACGGGCCCATGAAGATCATCGATTCCCACATGCACTGCGGAATCCAGAATTCGGACCAGCCCATCGAGCTGATCCGGGCCTACCTGGACCGGGCGGGCATCCAGGGGGCCTGCCTCTACCCCCCCGTGGAGGACATCTACGACCGATACGACGATCACTTCGAGGACAACGCCCGCTGGGTTGCCTGCCGGCAGATGGCCAACGAGTACCTCCTCGAGATCCAGCAGCGGGACCCTGACATCCACGCGTACTACTTCGTCTGGAACGATTTCCGAAAAGGCGAGCTGAAGAAGGGTTACCGGGGGATCAAGTGGCACCGCCACGAGTACGAGCCGGTCTACCACTACGAGGACCCCGCCTGCGAGGCGTTCCTGGAAGAGATCTACAGGCTGCGGCTTCCCGTTGTCCTGGAGGAGTCCTTCCAGAACACGCGGTATTTCATCGAGCGGGTTGCCGGTCGCACCCCGATCATCATCCCGCACCTCGGTGGGCTCAACGGCGGCTTCGAGGCGCTCTTCGAGGCGGGCGTGTGGGAAGATGAAACGGTCTATGCCGACACGGCCCTGGCCTCGACCCGGGAAATGGAGATCTTTCTGAAGCGCTACGGCAGCCGCAGGCTGCTCTTCGGCAGCGACTTCCCCTTCGGCATCCCCTCGAGCGAGCTTTCAAAGGTCCGAAGCCTGGGGCTGAAGGAAGGGGATTTCGAGAACGTCGTGAATCGGAACATCCTGCAGCTCATTCGCCGGGCCTAGGGGGCCGTCCGATCCGGGGCGCTCGATGTCGATCGCCCTGACAGGGCTTGTCGCTCCAGGTCCGTAAAGCCGGGAAGAGCCGATCGGAAGAATTTTTCATCCGCTCCTGACTGCCGCTCTTCAAAACTTCCTAACTGCGTAAAGCCATGGATGGGGCCTTGTCTGCCGGCAAGCAAGGTGAAGAAAGGGAAGAAGCAATGAAGATTGTCGACGGCCTCTACGGGTTCATCTGGCGCAGCGCAAGCGAGAACAACTGCAACAGCTTTCTCGTCGACGGGACGAAGAGGATCCTCGTCGACCCGGGGCACCGCCACCTCTTTCAGCACGTCCGCCGGGGGCTGGATCGGATCGGGATCACGCCCGAGCAGATCGACGTCGTCCTGGTCACCCACGGGCACCCCGATCACCTCGAGACGGCCGGTTCCTTCGGCACCGGGACCCGATGGGCCATGAGCCGGATCGACTACGACTTCGTCCTGAAGTACCTCGGCTCCCCGGCGGGGTTCCCGCGGCCCGCGTTTTTTCTCCAGGAAGGCGATCTGGTGATCGGCGACAAGACCTTCCAGGTGCTCCTCACGCCGGGGCACTCCCCGGGTTCGGTATGCCTGTACTGGCCGGAGAAAAAGGTGCTCTTCACGGGGGACGTGGTTTTCAGCCAGAGCATCGGCAGGACGGATCTTCCCGGCGGGTCGGGCAGGCAGCTCAAAGAGAGCATCACGAGACTGGCGGCGCTCGACGTGGAGGTCCTCTGCCCGGGTCACGGGGAGGTGGTGACCGGGCGCGAGAACGTCAGGAAGAACTTCAAGATGATCAAGGAGTTCTGGTTCAACTATCTATGACCCCGAGGAAGCGCTTCGAGCAGTCAGCCTGCATCCGCTCCCGCAGCGCCTTCCACTGCGGGTCTGCCTCGGGGTTGGGCAGGACAGCCGAACCCTTGATTCCCAGCGTTTCCAGCTCCCCTCGTTGCCGCTCCGTCAGGGCGGCCTTCCTCGCGAGGAACTCCGCCTGGCAGGACCGAAGGGTCTCCTGCAGCCGCTTCTCGGGCGTTCCGGCAAGCTCGTTGGCGATCCGGAAGAGCCGCTCGTTGTCCGAATCGGGGTCGACGTGGAAGGCCAGGGCGTTCTTCAGATGCTCCAAGACTTCCGCGGCGCGGCCGCCCTTCTTTTCCTTTTCCAGCTCGTCCTTGACGTCGTCGAGAGTCAGGCTGTCGTCCAGGAGCCGCTGGATGAGGCTCCGGATGTGCTTTTCACGCTCCTGCCGGTGCCACGCCTCGCGTTCCTCCGGGCTTGCGGAGAGGTTTTTCGTCCGCTCCATGATGAGGTCGATGGTGCTTTTGATCTCTGCCATGTTCTTTCTCCGGACTTCTTCGCTTCACAACTTCCCGGCTTCCGTCTTTTCAGAGGGCCCGCAGGATAATCCCTTCGCGAAGAATTGTCCATGAAAATAGAGGGGCCGCAGGCTACGTGCGCAGGATGTCCACGGGCTCGAACTGGGTGGCCTTCTTGGACGGGTAGATGCCCGCCAGAACCCCGACGAGGACGGAGGCCGCGAAGGCGATGGCGAGGCCCGTGAGGGAAATCGTGAAGGGGTATTTCAAGGCGCCCAGCAGGATGACGCTGATCAGGGCCCCCGAGAAGACGCCGATCATGCCGCCCGCAAGCGAGATGATGGAGGATTCGATCAGGAACTGCAGCACGATGTCGCGCTTGCGCGACCCGACGGCTCGCCGGATTCCGATCTCGAGCTTTCTCTCGTTGACGATCAGGATCATGATCGAGAGGATGCCGAGACCGCCGATGATGAAGGATACCGCTGCGGCGATCCGCCCGAGCACCGTGATGAGATCCATGGCCTGCGCCTTCAGGGCCATGACGTCCTTCATGTCGATGACGGCGAAGTCGTCGTTCTGCCCCGGCCCGATCTTGTGGCGCTTGCGTAGCAGGGCTTCAATGTCGGTCTTCGTCGAGGAAACAAGCTCGTCACGGGTCACCTGGACGAAGATGTTGCTGACGTTCGTCTTGTTGACCAGGACCTTCAGATAGGTCTTCAGGGGAACGAAGATCTGGTTGTCCTGGTCCGCCCCGGAGACGTCCGAGCCCTTCTCCTCCATGATGCCGATCACCTGGAAGGGCACGCGCCAGATCAGGATGTACTTCCCGATCGGGTCCTCGTCGCCGAAGAGCTTCTCCACGACCGTCCGGCCCAGGACGGCCACCTTGTTGCGGTCTGCATTGTCCTGTTCGGAGATGAAGCTCCCCTCCCTGGCGCGGAAGTTCCGGATGTCCTGGAAATTCGGTTCCACGCCGCCGATGAGGATCCCCTTCAGGGAGACGCTGCCGTAACGGACGGGTAAGGTCTTGTACCCCGCGGCGGACAGATCGGCGACAGAGGGGAGTGACTCCCGGATGGCGAGGGCGTCCTCGGGGGTCAGGTTTGTCGCCTGGCTCATCAGGGGCGTGCCCGCGCCGACGCGCCGGACGATGCCGCTGCGGACGATGAGGAGATTCTTGCCGAGGCTGTCGATCTCCTGCTCGGTCTTGACGGCGAGCGAGCCGGAGAGATTGGAGACGATGATGAGCGAGAACGTGCCGAAGAACACGCCCAGCACGGCCAGCGCGGTGCGCCACTTGAACTGCACCAGCGAGCGCCGCGCGATCTTCAGGTTGAGCAGGATACGCCTGAGGTCCATCGATGCATCTCTTCGGTTTGACCGGTGCAGACGGATTTGAATGCCGGGTGCCCCATGCCGCAGGGGGTAAGAGGGTGAGAAGGTAAGAAGATTGGAGAATCCCCGAGTTGGAATCCGGCTGTTGGCATATCCAACGTTCTCACCCTCTCACCTTCATACCTTCTGTTTCGATTACGTCCGGATGGCCTCGATCGGCTTGAGGTTCGCCGCCTGCCGCGCCGGGTGCAGGCCGAATCCCACCCCGACGGCCCAGGACAGCACGAGGCCGATGACAAAAGCCTTCCAGGAGAAATACACGGGAAACTCGGCCACGTACGTGAGCAGCTGGGCCGAGACGACTCCGAGGATGAACCCCACGATGCCCCCGGCCGAGGTGATGATCACGGCCTCCGTGAGAAACTGCACCAGGATGTCCTTTTTGCGGGCGCCCACGGAACGGCGGATGCGGATTTCCTTGACCCGCTCCTTGACGGACAGCAGGAACAGGTTGGCCAGGACGAACCCCGCGACGATAAGCGAAATCACGCCCACGACGCCGATGAAGACCACGAGGGAGCCCGTGAGGGCCACGAGGAACTTGACGATGTCCTTGGACGTGAAGATCCTGAAATCGTCGGGCTGCCCGTCGGGGATCCGGTGGCGGTAACGCAGGAGCCGCTTGAGCTCCTCGACGCGGCCGTCGATGTTTTCGATGTCGGTGAATCGAAGGCGCATGGCGTGAACGTACCGCTGCTCGTTCAGGAGCTTCTTCATCACCGTCGTGTAGGGCATGATGATGCGGTTGTCGAGGCTGCCGCCCCCCGGAGAGGTCCCCCGTTCGGAGAGCACGCCCACGATCTGGACGGGAAGGTTGCGCACCTGGACGAACTTGCCCACGGGGCTCTGCTCGCCGAAGAGCTCCCGGGCCGTTTCCTGGCCGATGATCCCCACGTTGGCGGAGCGCCGGATGTCGTCCTCGGTGAAGTCGGAGCCCTCCACGACGGGCCACGTCCAGGCCACACTGTAATCGCTTGTGGATCCCACGATCTGGCTCTGGTACCGGTTGCCCCTGTAGGAGACCGTGGCGGTTCCGACCCATGCCGAGGGGGCGACGACGTAGGCCGTGGGGAAGGCCTGGCGGATGGCCTCCACGTCCTCGAGGGTGATCGTTTTTTCCCGCTGGCCGATGGCGCGGGACTCCTCGCTCCCGCCCATCAGCATGACGGAGTCGGGACCGAAGCTGGCGACGATGTCGAAGGCCTTCTTGTAGGCGCCTTCCGTGGCGGCGACAATGATCGTGATGGCCGAGATTCCCAGGGCGACGCTCACGAGGCAGAAGAAGGTCCTGAGCTTGAAGGCCTTGACGGCCTCGTAGGACTGGATGAGCAGCAGGGAGAAGCGCTCCATAGAAAAACCGGGCTTAAGGCGAAGGGCTAAGGGCTAAAGGGAAAAGAAGTCGAACAGGCAATCACTTTCTTCCGTGAACCATACGCCTTTCGCCTTCAGCCATTTATTCGCTGATGACCCCGTCGCGGATGTGGATGATCCGCCGGGCGTAGGCGGCGATGTCGGCGTCGTGGGTGATGACCACGACGGTCTTGCCGCGCTCGTTGGTGCGGGTCAGGACCCCCATGATCTCCTCGGCCGTGCGGCTGTCGAGCTGCCCCGTGGGTTCGTCGGCGAGCAGCAGCTCCGGGTCGTTGATGAGGGCCCTGCAGATGGCCACGCGCTGCTGCTCTCCGCCCGAAAGCTGGGTGGGTCGGAACTTCATCCGCTCCTCGAGGCCGACGAGCTTGAGCAGCTCCACGGCCCGTTCGCGGACGTGATCCTTTTTCTTCTCGCGGTAGAGCGTCGGCACCAGGACGTTTTCCAGGACCGTGGCGTAGGGAAGCAGGTAGAAGCTCTGGAAGACGAACCCGATGTGCTCGTTGCGCAGCTCCGAGAGCTCGTCGTCGTCGAGCTGCGTGACGTCGCGGCCCGCGAGAAGGAAGCGGCCCGAGGTCGGAACATCGAGGCAGCCCATGAGGTTCATCAACGTGGACTTCCCGGAGCCGGAGGTGCCCATGATGGCCGTGAATTCGCCCTGCTCGATCCGGAGGTTGACGCCCTTGAGGACGTGCAGTTCCTGGTCGCCCACGCGGAAGCTCTTGGTGATGTTCTCCATGAGACAGACGGGGGTGGACATTACTTCATCGCCCCCTTCTGCGGGGCCTGCTGGGCGTCGGCGGAGACGGGAAGGATGATCTTCGTGGCCAGCACATCGCCTTCGCTCGCCCCGGAAAGGATCTCCGTCCGGTCCTCTCCGCGGATACCGATCTTGAGATTCAGTTTCTCGACCTTGTTCTTCCCCGTGACCTTGAAGGCCACCTGTTTTCCGCGCTCGAACTTGACGGCGGCGTTGGGCGCGGTGAGGATGTCTTTCTTCTCCTCCGTGATGATCCGCACGTGGGTGGTCATCTCCGGCTTGAGGTAGGCGGCGTCATCCGGGGAGATCTTCATCGTGGAGAGATAGTAGACGATGTTCTCCTTGACGACGGGCTGGGGGTAGATCTTCTCGATCTTTCCCTTGAACGTCTTGGACGGGAAGGTGTCGACGTAGAACTCCACGTCCTGCCCGACGGCGGCCTTTCCGATGTCCGTCTCGTCGACGTAGATCCACATCTCGAGCCTCGAGGGATCCAGCACGGTCACCAGGTTGGCCACCTGGAGCCCCGCGACGATCGTCTCGCCCTCCTGGGCCGTCACGTCGGAAACAACCCCGTCGATGGGGGCGTAGATCTTCGTGTAGGTCATCCGAACCTCCTGCTGGCGCAGGCGGGCCTGGATCTCCTCGAGGTTGGAACGGGAAATGGTCAGCTGTGTCTTGTACTCGTCCTGGAGCCGCTGCAGGACGGCCTCGGCCGCCGTGAACTGGCTTTCGGCCTTGTCGACGGCGTCCTTCGTCGTGTACTCGTGCTTCAGCAGTTCGCGCTCGCGCTCCGCGTTGACCTTCGCATAGTCATAGTTGGCCCGGGCCTCGCGGATCCGCTCCGGGTAGGTTTTCTCGACCTGGGCGAGCGTGTTCTGCGCCGACACGAGGGCCGCCTGCTGCTGGCTGATCTGCTGCCGGATCTCGCGGTCGTCCACGAGGGCGATGAGCTCTCCCGCCTTGACGCGGTCGCCCACCTTGACCTTCATCTGCTGAATCCGTCCCGTGGTCTGGGCGCCGATCTTGACGACGGCCCCGACCTGGGACTTGATGATGCCCGTTTCCACAAGGACCCCGCGGATGCTGCCCTTCTCGACCTTTCCCGTTTCGAGGACCTGCAGGGCCGGCTTGGCGAAAAAAACCCGGTAGAGAAGGAATGCCGCCATCAGGAGCACAGCGGCGGCGGCCGCGGCGATGGCGATCTTTTTCTTCATCGGAAGCGCTCTGAGCGAGGAGAGGTTCATGGGCGGATGAATCCGTTCTAAAGGGTAATTGAGCGGGCCCTAGCGGGTCCCCGCGTCGGCGGATTGCGCCGTGGCTTCCTGCAAGGCTTCCAGGCGTTCAATGCCCGAAACCCTTTCCAGAAGAGCCTTTGCAAGGTACAGGCTGAGCTTTGCCTGAACGTCCTGTTCCCGGGCCTGTGAAAGAAGCGTCTCGGCGAACACCACGGACAGGATGTCCCCCTTGCCGACCTTGTATTCGCCGAAGGCCTGGTCGTAGTTCTGCTGGGCCTGCCGGAGCTGCTCCTCGGCGACCTTCACGTTCCGCGACGCGGTGATGAAATCCTCGTAGCTCTTGCGGAGTTCGAGCCGCAGCGATCGCTCCGTCTCCTTGAGGTTCTTCGATGCGGTCAGGGTGTCGATCGAGGCGGCCTTCCTCCGGTAGAATTTACCGAGTTCGAAGAGATTCCACGTGGCCAGCAGCGACGCCGAGCGGTCCTCGTAAGGGTTACCGTAAGCAGACGCGGACGACAAGGCGGGGTTGCTGGCATCCGTCCGGGAGTAGCTCAGGTTGCCGGAGACAACCGGCATGAAGTCGCCCGTCGAGACCCCTTCCGCGCTTTCGGCGCGCTTGACGGCCAGTTGGGCCTGGAGAATCTCGGGGCGCCGCATCAGGGCCTCTTCCAGCCTCTTTTCGTCGGGCAGGGCGAAATCGAAGGCCAGGACTCCCTGAAGCTCGTCGGCGTCGGCGACCGGCGTGCCGATCAGGGAGCTCAGCTCGGAGAGGCTCTTCTTGAGGCTGCCCTCGGCCTGGACGAGGTTGAAACGGGCCTGTTCGAGTCTCACGGAGACCTGCAGGACGTCGGAGAGTTTCGCCACGCCGAACTTTCTCCTCCCCTCGGCCACCTCGTAGTTCTTCTGGGCATTGTCGAGCTGGATTTTCCTCTGGGCGAGGATCCCGCGGCTAGCCAGGGTCGTGTAGAAAGAGGTCTTCACGCTCAGCTCGAGGTCGAGGAGGCTCTTGCGGAGGCCTTCCTGCTCGGCGTTGAAGTTGTAGCGGGAAATGTCCCGGGTGTAGCCTCGCTTGTAGTCGAAAAGCCGCAGCGAGGCGGTCACGTCGACGTTGTTGGAGGAGGAGTCGTAGCCCGCGATGTCCCGGCGGGTCGCTGCGCCGGAGGCATCGAGGCTCGGAACGTAGGCCCCGAGGGTCGCCTTGTAGAGGGCCTCCGAGGACTGGACCCGGGCGGCCTGGGCCTGGTAGGCGGGAAGGTTCGACTTGGCCAGCGACAGGGCCTCCTCGAGCGTGAGGGCCCGGGAAGAAAGGGGCGCCGCGATGACCGTCAGAAGAGCGAGGATCATCGGCGCGAAAAAAATCTTGTCGGCCCACTTGCGGCAGACCATAGCGTTACCTCACCTCGACGGCGGGGGCGATCCCCGGGGATGGTCACGACTGCGGTAATGTATGAAGTTTCACGCCCATTGCGCAAGCAGATTTTCGACATGGGCCCTTCGGTACGGCTCGGGAGAGGAAATAGCATATCGCATGCCACCGGGCATGAATATCGCAAGTATTTAATATTGCTCAACAATGCTCTGATTTCGCCTGAAGCCGTCTCCTGGCGGGACAGCCATGTGGATACAAATTATCCGGAAAGGAGAAAAAACGGGGATAATTCCTATCCACAAGGTTTCGGCCATGTCGAGGCGATGCCGTCGCGGGATCCCGTTTTCTCTGATTCTTCGT
>Ga0116143_10000896_pt1 | contig 38492 bp, 35 predicted proteins | sample AD_UKC034_MetaG_FD_89745 | JGI IMG/M metagenome (GOLD analysis project Ga0116143, IMG submission 89745) | Active sludge microbial communities of municipal wastewater-treating anaerobic digesters from USA - AD_UKC034_MetaG | ecosystem: Engineered > Bioreactor > Anaerobic > Digestate | place: USA... | reverse complement strand
CATGATGACTCATTTTACTTCTCTATCTTCCTCTGGCGCGTTCGACACTGACAATTTGTGGCGTGGCGCGCAGGGCCGCTACAATATTATTCAAATGTTTGGTGTCTGTCACGGCCACATCGAGATACATGTCCCAGAAATCTATGGTACGGCTGGTGATTTTCAAGTTGGTGATGTTTCCGCCGGATTTACCGATCACGGTCGAAATCGTTCCCAAGGCACCGGGCGTGTTCGAGATCGTAACCATCAGACGGCCCACGCGGTTTTCGGGGTTATCCTGACCTTCGCCCCACGAGACGTCGATCCAGCGTTCGGGGGTGTCGGCAAATTGTTCCAAGGTTTCGCAGTCGATGGTGTGAACCGTGACGCCTTTTCCGGTGGTCACGATCCCCACAATGCGGTCGCCGGGCAGCGGGTGACAGCAACGGGCGAAGTGAACAGCCATGCCGGGGATCAGCCCCTTGATCGGCATCGGCTGGAGTTTGCCCGTTCGCAGCTGGTTCTGCGCCGCCTTGATCGTCGGAATTTCTTCAGGATCGTTCAGTTTTGCCAGTTCCTGATCGGATTTATGGGCGGGGAAGATGCTGCGGAAAATGTCGCGGGCGACAATGTTTCCTGCTCCTATTCCAGCGTAAACGTCATCGACATCCTCGCATTCGCGGTATTGATCGACAATTCCGGCGACGGCCTTGTCGGTGAATTCATAGCCTTCGGATTTGAAAACTTTTTGCAGCATGGCTTTGCCGAGCGTTACGTATTCGGTGCGCTGCTGCTGGCGAATGAAGCGGCGAATATGCGAGCGCGCTTTACCCGTGACGACAAAGCGTTCCCAGGTCGGGGACGGGTTCTGGGTCTTGGCGGTGACGATTTCCACCTGATCGCCGTTTTGCAGTTTGGTGTTCAGTGGCGCAATGCGGCCATTGATCTTTGCCCCGACGCAGCGATTTCCGACATCCGAGTGGATGGCGTAGGCAAAGTCGATCGGGGTTGAACCTGCGGGCAATTCAAACAGATCGCCTTTCGGTGTGAAGGCGAAGACGTGTTCCTGAAAAAGTTCGAGTTTAGTGTTTTCCCAAAAATCCTCGGGACGCTGGTCCTGTTCAAGAATATCCAGAAGCTCGCGCATCCAGCGATATTTTTTAGCCTCGCCAATCGCTTCTTTGACATCCGATTGCTTATACGCCCAGTGCGCGGCCACCCCAAGATCAGCTTCGGCGTTCATTTCCGAGGTTCTGATCTGGATTTCGATGCGCTGGTTTTCTGGGCCAATCACCGTGGTGTGAAGTGAGCGGTAGCCGTTGGGCTTCGGCGTCGAGATGTAATCTTTGAAGCGGCCCGGAACCACAGAATATTTCGAGTGAACCACCCCCAGCGCATGGTAACATTCGGCAATTGTATCGACAACAATGCGGAAGGCCATGATGTCAGAAAGCTGTTCGAACGAGACGTTCTTCCGCTGCATCTTTTTCCAGATGGAATAGCGGGTTTTCTCGCGTCCCGTGACCTGTCCGCTAATTCCCGCTTCCCCGATCAGTTTGTTCAGTTCACGGATAACGGTGTTGACCAGATCGCTTCCTGCCTGACGCAAAAAAGACAGCCGATTGGTGATGCTGTCCCGCGCTTCGGGATTCATGTAGGAGAAAGCAAGATCTTCGATATCTTCCTTGATTTTGTGCAGCCCCACACGTTCGGCCAGAGGGCCGTATAATTCCATTGTTTCACGAGCGATGCGGTAACGTTTTTCCGGTTTCTGGATATGATGCAGTGTACGCATGTTGTGAAGGCGATCAGCGAGTTTGATCAGCAGCACACGAATGTCTTCGGACATTGCCAAAAGGAGTTTACGGAAGTTCTCCGCCTGCTTCCCTTCAATTGTCTGGCTTTCGATTTTGGAAAGTTTGGATACGCCATTGACCAGAGACGCCACTTCGGGAGAGAATTTTTTGGCTATCTCATCATAGGTGGCGTCGGTGTCTTCCAGCGTGTCGTGTAAAATGGCAGTTACAATCGTGACCGTATCCATTTTCATGTCAGCCAGAATGCCCGCCACCTCCAGAGGGTGGGTGTAATAAGGTTCACCTGATGTCCGGAATTGGCCTTCGTGCTTAATTCTGGCAAAATCAACTGCATCCTCGATCAACTTGGCATTGACCTCGGGGTTGTAAGTCTTGATTTGCGATACGAGTTCGGCGGCCGAAGACGTCATTTGGGGGTAATTACTCCATCATTCTGATCTTTCAGGATAAAACCCTATCATGAATGAAGTGTAAAAGCACCTGCTTCGCCAAGAATATTATTTCACATATAGGTTGGGGAAAGCATCTTTTAAAGCCTGAAGCTTTGGCAGGTCATGAATCGTGACATAAAGATTGTCCGGATGAAACGCCACATAGTTCTGGTGGTAAGGCTCGGCTGCGTAGAATTTCTTCAAGGGCTCGAGCGTCGTTTCAATTTTTTTGTCGAAAACCCGTTCCGTATTCAGCTGGGCCATATAACGGGACGCAATGTTTTTCTGGTCGGGCGTGGCGTAAAAAATGGCCGAGCGGTACTGGGTTCCGGTATCCGGCCCCTGACGGTTCAGTTCGGTCGGGTTGTGAGCCACAGAAAAATAGACTTTGAGAATTTGGCCCAAGGTAATTTGCGACGGGTCGTACATGACCTCAACTGCTTCGGCGTGGCCGGTCGAACCACCGCTCACCTGTTCGTAAGTCGCGGTCTCGGCTGCGCCGCCCGCGTAGCCGCTCACGACATTTTTGACACCTTTGAGGTGCAGGAATACGGCTTCCATCCCCCAGAAGCACCCGCCCGCCAACACAATCTTTTCTTCTCCCGCATCCCCCTTTTCGTCGAAGGCAGGGTCGGGAAGCGGGGTGGCAAGGGCGGGGCCAGTCATACATCCAAGCATTATCATCACCGTTCCAATGGCTCTGAGCGTTGTTTTCATTTATTTTCGTCCACCGCGACAAATTTTAGTGACAGGCCGTTATTGCAATATCTCAAACCCGTCGGTTCAGGCCCGTCGTTGAAAACATGGCCTTGATGCCCGCCGCAGCGCGCGCAGTGATATTCGGTGCGGGCCACAATCAGTTTATGATCGGTTTTGGTTTCAACATGACCCTCGATTGCCCGGTAAAAACTCGGCCAACCCGTGCCGGAGTCGAATTTGGTTTCGGACTTGAACAACGGTAACCCGCATCCCGCGCAGACAAATGCCCCCGCACGATGTTCGTCCAGAAGCGGCGACGTGAAGGGGCGTTCCGTCCCTTCCTCGCGCAATATATCATATTGCTGGGGCGTCAGTTCTTTTTTCCATTCTTCATCAGGTTTTGAAATTTTCTCGATCCTTTCTCCAGCCATAGCTATCTGCATTCCAATCGAACTGCAGGCCACCGAGACCAGAACTCCCGTTCCCAGCATCCTCACAAAAGTACGACGCGTACACACATTTCTTTCTTCCATGTACGCATATTCGTATTCTATTTAGATAGAGTTACATTATTTTTCGATAAGAGCTGCGTTCAGGCTTTTCTGGGTGATTTGGAAATTCTGTTCCACCGAACCGCCCAAGGCTTCGACCGATACGTACCCCCCGCCCGTTTCCGCCCCGGAATAGAGATGGTTGACGAAATCATATTGAGCCAAGGTCGCGCCCGTCGTGGGGTCGCGTTTTTCAACCATCCAGACACCCGTATTGGTGCAAGCTCCAATATAGTAATCCGGAGCCTCCCTCATCGGCCCCTTGACCTGCTTCATACAGGCACGTGCCGCTCGAACAGCCGGACTCTGGGGCTGTTCGCCTTCGAACATCGCGCAGGCCGACAAGAGCCCTGTTGCACATAACAGGACCAGAATTCTCAAGAATGAATGTCGTTTTACTGACGGAGTGTCAGTTTGTGTTCGACCACTTTCTTGCCTTGAGGAAGGCTCAAAAGCGTCACTTTCAGATCGACATCCATATAGGGTGTGGTTGGCAGATCGGTGCATTTGGACAAGGATTCGGCAAAACGGTTTGCTGCCTCCACAGGTTCGGTCTCGCTCATGGGTCTGAGCAAGAGAAGAGCGTATTCGTTTTCGCGCAGCTGGGCGATGATATCCGATTGACGGCGGATGCGGACCAAATGCTGGGCCAGTTTTGCTGCAATCAGTTCCGCATCGTATGATCCGTCCTTGGCCGCGATATCCTTATAATTTTCAAAGGTAATGAAAATCGTGTTGGCGGTTTCGCCATAGCGCCCCGCGCGGTCAATACAGGAGAGAAACAGCTGGTTATAAGCCGATTTCGCGATAACACCGCCGGCGCTCGGGAAATCCACTTCGTCATTCGAGAGGTGGCGGAGCAAATTGTTCATATAATCCGCACGTTCGACGATATCCATCACAACGCTTGGATCAAGCGGTTTGCTCATCGCATCATTGAAGCCCGCCGTCACCGCATCTTCAAATCCCAGCGTGTTGGACAGTAAAACCATGTAAAGATTGTTGCGCGATGTGCGGCGGATTTGCATGGCCATCGGCTGGATGGTGGTCATGGGCGACGGATCAACAAATACAATATCCCAACCCAGACGGATGACTTCGTCCAGATTGGATTTGTCAGGGTGAATTTCAACCGTATGACCCATCGGTTCCAGACGCGATTTAATCAGGTGTGAAGTAACATCATCCCGATCGACAATAAGTATTTTCATAATTTATCCTATGACTGTGCTAGGAAGGGCGGTTCCCGACTCTGCACTCCATGATCTCAGAATTCTTAGAAAAAAAAAGTTAAAAAAGCGAAAACAGAGCGAAAATGTCGTGCCAGCGCGCTCTTTTATATTGAGATTGACAAAGACGGGGCTCTTCGTTAGATGTACCCTCCTTAAATGGGCCCTGATGGCGGAATTGGTAGACGCGCAAGTTTCAGGTACTTGTGTCCGTAAGGACGTGGAAGTTCGAGTCTTCTTCAGGGCACCATCCTCTCCCTCTTTTTCCTCAAAATACTTGAAAAATCACGCAAAAACCGATACTCCCAAGGGATGACGATTTACTTGCATCAGAATGATTTGCCGAACGATCTGGCCTTTGGCGGCTCGGTGGCTATCGACACGGAAACGATGGGGTTGAACCTTACCCGTGACCGTTTGTGTTTGGTCCAGCTTTCCTTCGGCGACGGGGATGCCCATCTGGTCAAATTTCCAATGGGATCGGATTACGCCGCCCCCAACCTGCGGCGATTGCTCGAAGATCCCGATATTGTGAAAATTTTCCATTTCGGGCGATTCGACATTGCGTCGATCAAGGCCTATATGGGCGTGACCTGCCGTCCGGTTTATTGCACCAAGATTGCCTCGCGGCTGGTGCGGACCTTTACCGATCGCCATTCGCTCAAGGAATTGTGCAAGGAGCTTCTGGGCGTTGAACTTAGCAAGCAGCAACAATCCTCGGACTGGGGCGCGAACGATCTCAGCGAGGATCAAAAAATTTATGCCGCCAACGATGTTTTGTACCTGCACAAGCTCCGCGACATTCTCGACGGGATGCTGGTTCGCGAGGGTCGCAAAGACATCGCCCAAGCCTGTTTCGATTTTCTTCCGGCACGTGCTGATCTCGATTTGAGCGGCTGGCCCGAAATAGATATTTTTGCCCATAACAGCTAAAAGACCGCAACGATGCAGCCCGCGATGAAAAACGATCCTTCTTCTTCCGACCAAACCGATTTGCAATCTGCGCGGCGAACATTGGAGCGCGAAATCGAAGGTCTTTCCGCTTTGTCTCATTCTTTGAATGGTGAATTTGTCGCAGCGATTGAAACTATTCAGGCGATGAAGGACAAAGGACGCGGACGTTTGATCGTAGCCGGTATCGGCAAGAGCGGTCATGTGGCGCGCAAGATTGCAGCAACACTCGCTTCGACCGCCACGCCATCCTACTACATCCATCCGGGTGAAGCGAGCCACGGGGATCTCGGCATGATTACCGAGGACGATGTGATTATCATGCTGTCCTATTCGGGGGCGAACGCCGAACTGTCGGACATGATTGCCTATGCAAAACGTTTCCACATTCCGCTGATTGCCATGACGGGCAACAGTGAGAGTGAGTTGGCCAAGCATGCCGATATTCCTCTTATTCTGCCGCGTGTGCCGGAAGCCTGTCCCAACGGGTTGGCCCCGACCACATCGACGACGCAGATGATGGCATTAGGCGATGCGATTGCGATTGCGTTGCTGGAGCGGATGGGCCTAACGGCTGAACAATTCCGCGTGTGGCATCCGGGTGGCAAGCTCGGCCAGAAACTTAAAAAGGTTTCAGATTTGATGGTCGGAGGCAACGATTTGCCGGTTGTGTCTGCCGATACGTTGATGGCCGATGCGATTATTACGCTGTCTTCCAAAAATCTCGGTTCCGTCGTTGTTGCCGACAAGAATATGAATTTGCTCGGCATCGTCACAGACGGCGATTTGAAACGCCACATGTCACCAGACCTGTTGCAGCAAAAGGTCGAAACTGTCATGACCAGAGGTCCGCGAACTGTGAAGGCCGATGCACTGGCCGCGGAAGCGCTCGATATCATGCTGAATTCCGCTTCGTCGCCAATTACGTCCTTGGTGGTGGTCGATGGCGCCGGAAAAGTTGCCGGATTGATCCGGATTCAGGAATTGCTGAAAGCCGGATTGGCCTGATTGATTTCCATGACACAAACATCCCCTTCATCCCCGCTTCCCGAAGACGTCACTGTCGACCGTCTGGTACGGAGCGAAGAAGAGATCGCAACGCGGGCCGAGGCCACACGCCGGACGTCAAAAATCGTACGGTGGATGCGTCTGGTCCTTCCCGTTGTTGCGCTCGCGATTGTGGCCGTTCTGATGATCTGGTCGAATCCCGACCAACAGATCAAAGCCGTGCCGCGCGCGGAAGTTTCCCCGCAGACCGTCTCGCGCAACGAGCTGATCAACCCGAAATTCCAATCGGAAGACAAAAACAGCCAGCCTTATACCATCACCGCCGACAAGGCCGTACAAAACGCCGACAATATGGATGCGATCCTGCTCGACAAGCCGGTGGCGGATATCAGTCTCAAAAGCGGGAACTGGGTTGCACTCAAGGCCACCCAAGGCGTTTACAACCAGCAATCGGGGACGCTCGATCTGGATGGCGCGGTGGAAATGCACCACGACACGGGGTACGAGCTGCACACCGACAAGATGAGCATCAATGTCGATGCCCAGAAAATCATCTCCGATCAGGCGGTTACCGGTCACGGTCCGACGGCGGAGATTACCGCAACAGGCCTTGAAGCCGACGGAAAAACCGACAATGTAATCTTCAAAGGTCCTGCGAAATTGATCCTGAGGCCCGTCAATGATACAAGGAAGAGTGAGAAACAGGAATGACCATGCCTATTTTCAAGTCTTTTACCATTTTTGCCCTTACTTGCGTTTTGTCGGCCCTGCCCGTTTCGGCCGCCGAAGAGCTGCCGCTCGAAATTACCGCCGATACGGCTCTGGAATGGAACCAGACAGCTAAAACCTATATCGCGCGCGGCAATGCTCTGGCGCAGCAGGGCGAAATGTCGGTAGCGGGCGATGTCCTCACCGCAGAATATGCCGGTGAAAAAGACAGCACCAGCGATCTAACCAAAGTCACCGCCGAAGGTCATGTGATGCTGAAATCCGCCACGGATACCGCTATAGGCGACAAGGCCGTCTATGATCTGGTTTCCGGCGTGGTGACGCTAACCGGAACGCGACCCAAGGTGGTCAGGGAAAACGGCGATATACTCGAAGCCGACCAGATGGTCGTTTTTCTCAAGGACCGTTTGCTTGATCATGCAGAAGCCACCGGCAATGTCATCATCACCATGGCGGGTGAAAAGAAGGCCACGGGCGATAAAGGCATTTACACCAGGTCCACCAATGTTGCCGAACTGGTTGGCAATGTGAAAATTATGCAAGGGGCCAACTGGCTCGAGGGCGACAAAGCCGAAATGAACCTGACCACCAAAGTCAGCAAAATGATCGGCGCTAAGAACCGTCCACGCGTCAAAGGGATTTTCTATCCTTCTGCGGGAAAGAAAAAATAAGGCTCAGAATGGCTCCGAATTCTTCCTTTCCGCATCGTTATTTGCAGCCGGTTCCGAAAGGTCTGGCGATCAAGCATATTTCCAAATCCTATAAAAAGCGTCCGGTGTTGCGTGATGTGTCCCTTCATGTCGAACGCGGCGAGGCTGTGGCCATTCTCGGCCCAAACGGAGCAGGAAAGACGACCTGTTTCTACATCATTACCGGATTGATCCCACCTGACGGCGGCGACATTCTGCTCGACGGACAGGACATCACCACTTTGCCGATGTATCGCCGCGCACGATTAGGGATTGGTTATCTGCCGCAAGAGGCCTCGATCTTTCGCGGGCTGTCGGTCGAAGACAACCTCCGCGGCATTATCCAGACGCAGGAAGATTTAAACAGCGACGATCAGGATGCGTTGCTCGAAGATCTTCTTGTCGAGTTTTCAATCTCGCATTTGCGTCGTGCACCAGCCATTGCGCTTTCGGGCGGGGAACGGCGGCGGGTCGAAATTGCGCGGGCCTTGGCATCGCGTCCGCATTTCGTATTGCTTGACGAGCCGCTGGCAGGGATAGACCCGATTGCGGTTGGCGATATCCGTACGCTGATCGGCCAACTCAAGACCCGCAATATCGGCGTGCTGATTACCGACCACAACGTCCGCGATACTCTGGGGATTGTTGACCGCGCCTATGTGTTTCATGATGGCATGGTTTTGACCGACGGAACACCCGACGAGATCGTTGGCAATGACGAAGTCCGCCGCGTTTATCTCGGCGAAGGGTTTTCATTATAGTTTTTGATTTTTAGTGATTTCTGGACTGGAGCGGGTGAAGGGATTACTTTGACTGCATTTCATTTGTCAAAGTTGCAAACGCTAAACTCACGCCACGCGTTCATTAAGCTCTTTGTCGAACCCTCGCGGCTTTCGTGATTTCCATCATTTTTTAGTGATTTCTGGACTGGAGCGGGTGAAGGGATTCGAGCCCTCGACATTTACCTTGGCAAGGTAACGCTCTACCCCTGAGCTACACCCGCGCTGGCCAGTTCTTAAGACAGGGCGGATTTATACTGATCATCTTCGGGAATTGCAAGAGGGAATCTTTGGATTTTTAGGCGCCAACCTGGATCAGCGAGGCGTAATACCCCATCGGACGGCCCGTGATCGCATCGGGTTCGACAATTACCATTGAAGAGCGCTTTTTGACCTTTTCCGCCACATCATCGCGGAGTTCATAGTGCATCAGGTCGCCTTCATGGTCGGGAATATCGTAAATCAGCATAAACAGCTTCTGGTCACGGTAATATTCAATGCGTTTGACATCACCCGGCAGACTTGACCCGCTTATCAAAGCAAGATCTCCGTCGGGGAGCTGTCCAAGCTGAATATTAAGGGGTGTTGCTGTCATAATCTACGCTCCAGTCGGGCCAAATCCGTTCAACGGGAATTGAGGGGCAGAAGGCTGTGCCGACTTTACCCCCACATCTGCAACCTGAAAACCGTTGCAGGATATGGCTGTCCCGGGACCGCATAGGTTGCCCATATCTATCACTGGGCCTTTTGTATCCATTTCAAATTTTGATACTGCCATATTCTTTCTACCCCTGTTTTTTCCTTCCTTTTATCTATAGCTCACAAAAGTTTCATAATTATTGAAAATAGATCAAATTTGATCTATTTCCGGCTACAGACATTCTTTTGGTCCTTTTGGGACCATAGAATATATTGTTCATTATATATGATTAAATATAAGTCTATCATAGAATTTGAGCCAAAAACAAGTTTTTCCACAGAAGAACGAAACAGGCCGTTCCAAAATGTAGAGATTTCTGTTTTTACCGAAAAAGTTGTGCAGGCAAAGCCTACACTCAACTGCTAGATCCCCGGATCGGTAGTCGGTTGACACCTCCTTTGTCGGGGATGACAAACAGGGAGATTTCACCCTTTTGTCAACACACCCTAGGCGATTTTGGTTAATTCTTCGATATCATCCTTCAGGCGACGCGAGAATTCCGCGATTTTATTGGCATTGTGCGAGATTTCGTTGGCGGCCACACCCTGCTGGGAGATGGCTTCGCTGATGGCTCTGGAAACCTCGAAAACCCCGCCAATCGAGTTGTTGATTTCCTCGATCAAATTGACAACTGTGGCACTCTCATTCTGAATGGCCTGAACTTGCGAATTGATGCTTCCGGTCGCTTCGGTCGTCTGGGAGGAGAGAACCTTGACCTCGCCTGCGACCACGCTGAATCCCCGCCCTGCTTCGCCGGCGCGGGCGGCTTCGATAGTTGCGTTCAAGGCCAGCAAGTTGGTTTTTTCGGCGATTTCACGAATCAAATCGACCACCGTATCAATTTCTTTGGTCAGGGTTCCCAGCCCTTGAACTTTGCCGGTCGAGGATTCGGAAACGCTTCTGGTCTGGTCGACCAGAGTGACGGCCCGCGCCACCTGATCGCCGATTTCGCGGATCGACGCCGTCATTTCTTCCATGGACGATGCCAGACTCTCGATATTTTTCATGTTTTTGCCGATAAAGCCGTTCAGTTTCTCCTGTTTTTCATGACGGTGCGCGACCAATTGCTCGTGCTGTTCGAGGACCTCACGGGATGTCTGCTCAATTTTTTCAAGGTTATGCAGTTTTTGCTTCAATGCCATGACGGCCTGAGCGATCTTTGCAAAGTCGTTTGATCCCTTTACTTCCAGATGGACTGATTCCATCTTTCCGTCGGCTAAAGACTGGATGGAGACGGCTGAAACCGAGAGCATGCGGCGCAGACTTTTAACCGTAAAAAAAGCAAACAATGTGAGAATGAGCGCGGCAAGTCCCAGCCCAGCCATGTAGGTCGAAGACTCTTTGTTTCCAACCACTATGAAAAGGGAGTACAGGAGCGCTGGCGCTGCCACAACCAGCCAAAGGCGGCCAATCACCATTTGAGTCTTCATCCTGCCTCTCCTCAGATTCGATCAACTTACCCAGAAAGAACACAGAAGAAACGTAAATGAAACCACTCTTCAGCGCGGTCGTTTTCATCTTGCACGCTTGAACAGCCATTCGCAACATACTTCTGTACGCATTAGAACGTACTTATGCTACCAAATTTCTTTTTCCGCCACCAGAGCGTTTGAGGTTTTTGATTTTGACAGTGTGTCACAAGCGCGTTATCGGTAAAACATGACCGAAATTATTCCCAAATTCGCGCCCGAGAGCCTTTTGGAACACCTGGGGGAGCTGGAAATTTCTTTCGAGCTTTTTCACCATGTGCCTGTTTTCACGGTGGCCGAGGCCGATAAGGTTTCTGCAGAAATTCCGGGCCTTCATACCCGCAATCTGTTCCTGAAAGACAAAAAGGGAAATATGGTTCTGGTTACGTTGGGGCACGAAACCCCCATTGATCTGAAAAAACTCTCAAATTTGCTGAATATGGGGCGGTTTTCTTTCGGATCGCCCGAGCGTTTATGGGAGAATCTGGGGGTGCGGCCCGGGTCGGTCACGCCGCTGGCTATCCTCAATAATATCCAGCGCAATATCCGTATGATTCTGGAAGCTCAGATGATGGATTTCGAGCGGATCAACGTCCATCCGCTCGACAATTCGATGACGGTGAGCCTTGCTCCGCAAGATTTGATGACAATCCTTGAAAAACACGCTATCACACCCCAGATTATCGACCTTGGACCGGCCGCGCCGGACAAAGAAGAATAGAAAGAGTTTTGTGTGATGTTGTACGGATTAAATCCTTCGGCCCCTGCCCCGAAAAACAGTGCGGATGTTTTCGAAGCCACGACTTCGACTTTTGAAAAAGATGTTCTGGCCGCGTCAATGGAGCGTCCCATTCTGGTCGATTTCTGGGCGCCGTGGTGCGGGCCTTGCAAACAATTGATGCCGGTTCTGGAGAAATGTGTGGCCGCGCAAAACGGTGCCGTCGCGCTGGCCAAGGTCGATATCGACCAGAACCCTGAGCTCGCACAGGCGTTTCGCGTGCAGTCCGTGCCGATGGTTGTTGCACTCTATATGGGACAACCGGTCGGGGCGTTTTCCGGTGCGCGCCCGCAAAGCGACATTGAAAATGTGATTGCGCAATTGATTGCGCTCAAGAACCAGAACGCGCCGGAGGCGATTGATATTCCCGCTGCCCTTAAAGAAGCAGCGTTGCTTCTCGATCAAGGGGATCTGGGCGCTGCGCAGGATATCTATGCCGCCATTTTGCAGCAAGACGCGCAGCATGCCGAAAGCTATGCCGGAATTGTCCGCGTGATGACCGCCGCAGGCGATTTCGAGCAAGCCGAGGCGATGATTGCGGCGGCGACACCAGCCATTGCGAATTCTTCCTTTATGGTGGCGGCCAAGACCACACTGGATTTGGCAAAAAATGCGTCTTCCGCCGGAGATCTGGCCGAGTTCGAGCGCAAAATTTCTGCCAATCCCGATGACCTTCAGACTCGCTTCGATCTGGCTGAAGCCTGTTTTGCCAAGAGTCTAAAAGACCGTGCCGCGGACGAACTGATTGAAATCATTCGCCGAAACCGGACATGGGAAGACGACAAGGCGAAAACACAGCTTTTGAAATATTTCGAAGCGTGGGGATTTGCCGATCCGGCCAGTGTGGCAGGTCGTCGCAAATTGTCGGCGATCCTTTTTTCCTGATTTTTGCGCCCTATATCTGTCGATTATGAGCATATCTTTCGCGCCAGATTTTGACGATTTACCGGAGCAGTTGGCGATTTTCCCGCTGGACGGGGTTGTCCTGTTGCCCAAGGGGGATTTGCCTCTCAATATTTTTGAATCCCGTTATATTGCAATGATAGATGATGCCTTGAAATCCTCGCGGATGATCGGGATCGTCCAACCCTATGGCGACATCCCTTCCATTTTCAAAACCGGATGCGCCGGACGCATCACCCAATTTTCCGAGACGGGGGACGGGCGTTATCTGGTTACTCTGACCGGTATTTGCCGCTTTCATATTCTGAAAGAACTTCCCCTTCATGAGAACGGGTTTCGTACAGCACGAATTGCATGGGGGGCGTTCAGGGACGATATGTCTCCGGCCTGCCTTGATCTGGACCGTGCGGCGCTGATTGACCTTTTGGGAGAATATCTCGACCAGCACGGGATTTCGCTCGACTGGTCTTTACTCAACACCGTGAGCGACGAGCACCTGATGACGACCTTGGCCATGGTGTGTCCGTTTTCGGCATCTGAAAAACAGGCCTTGCTCGAAGCCCCTTGCTGTGTGTCACGGGCCAATCTGTTTTTGTCCCTGCTTGAACTTTCTGTTCGGCATGGCGGACCGTCTTGTTCTTCGCATTAAATTGGTGGTAGAGTTTTTAATGAGCCAAAGTTCCATCGACCCCCGCTTGCTTGAAGTTCTGGTTTGCCCGCTGAGCAAAGTGCCGTTGCGCTATGACCGCGAAAAACAGGAATTGATTTCCGATCAGGCAAAGCTCGCCTATCCGATACGCGACGGAGTCCCGATTATGCTGGTCGAAGAAGCTAGAAATCTTGACAAATAGGGCCAATTTCCTTTACCAAGAGGGCCTTAACCCCTACTGCGTCAGGAGAAATAAATGAACGACCGCCAGCCAACTACCCTTGAAGATAAACTTAACTCTTTTGCTATTAAATCCGGTCTTACAGGAATTGGCGGGGCCCTTACTGTATCTTTCGGGGCTAATGCCTTGGGAAGTTTTGCTACAGAGCCACTCTCCGCAGTCGTTAATGGCGCTTTGTGCTTCACATTCGGAGCTGCTACCAAGTACGGATATACTCAAGCCACCGAGCAGCGCGCTCAAATTGTAAATGGGTATGATCGTTAAGGCATGACAGCACCGCACTGGCCGACTGAAATTTCTTACAAAAAATCCGAACGGGTTTTGTATGTGACGTTTGATACGGGCGAGAGGTTTGGCCTGACCGCCGAGCTGTTACGTGTTGAAAGTCCGTCGGCCGAAGTGCAGGGCCACAGACCCGAAGAGAAAGTGACCGTGACTAATAAAGAGAATGTCACCATTTCAGCGATTGAGCCAGTCGGCAATTATGCTGTGCGTCTAGTGTTTGACGACGGGCATAATACGGGACTTTATAGCTGGACTTACCTTTATGAACTGGCACAAAAATTCCGTGAACCGCACGGACATGTCTGCGGGTGTGGCAAGTCCGGCGGGTGCCATTAATACTTTTCATATATATTTATTTCTTTTTTTAGATAGCTTATTTCCCTCAATCAGGAGATTTTTATGACTTTAAAAGATATGTACGGCTCTTTGGCTGAGGCTCATATTAAAATGGACGAACTCGAAGAAAGTTTACGCCAGAATGGTTGGAAGTCCTCTGTAGAGCTTTTGGCAGATCGGGCTGCTGCTGAATATGCGGCCTATATGAATTCCATCCCAGCTATCCGCCCTTAATTCAAAAAACATCTTTTTCTTGCGCGGTGCGGCGAAATCTGGTTGGATCGTTCCATGATCAGCGTTTACACCAACTCGCTTCTCCTTCTACGACTTACCAACCCCTGAGGCAGGGCGTTGGGTTTGATGCTTGCTCCCTCTCAGGGGACTGAAATTTTCACGACATTCACGATTTAATTGATAGAAGGATCAATCATGCCTGATAGTAACCGTATTATTATTTTCGACACCACATTGCGCGACGGCGAGCAGTCGCCCGGATGTTCCATGAATCTGGAAGAGAAGTTGCGCATGGCGCGGTTGCTCGACGAGATGGGAGTCGATGTGATCGAAGCCGGATTTCCGATTGCTTCGAAAGGTGATTTCGAAGCCGTTGAAGCGATTTCTAGAGAGATCAAGAATTCGACTGTTGCGGGTTTGTGCCGCGCGATCAAACGCGATATCGAAGCATCTGCCGAGGCGATCAAGGCCGCTCCGCATAAGCGCATTCACACCTTTATTTCGACGTCGCCTTTGCACATGAAATACAAATTGCAGATGACGCCCGAAGCCGTGCTGGAGGCAATTACCGAGTCCGTGACCTTTGCCCGTAAATTCACGGACGACGTCGAATGGTCTGCCGAGGATGGCAGCCGCACGGAAGACGATTTTCTGTGCCGATGTGTCGAGGCAGCCATTAAGGCCGGAGCCACCACCATTAATATTCCCGATACAGTCGGGTACGCGATGCCTGATGATTACGCCGCAAAGTTTACAATGTTGCGTGACCGTGTGCCTAATATGAACCGTGCCGTTCTTTCGACCCATTGCCACAATGATCTCGGTCTGGCGGTTGCCAATTCGCTGTCTGCCGTCGATGCGGGCGCACGGCAGATCGAATGTACCATCAACGGGATCGGCGAACGCGCGGGGAATGCGGCGCTTGAAGAGCTGGTGATGGCCATGCGCACGCGTCCCGATGCGATGCCGTATCACAACGGCATCAAGACCGAGATGATTACCAAGGTCTCGCGCACGTTGTCTTCGATTACCGGTTTTGTGGTTCAGCCCAACAAGGCCATTGTCGGCGCCAATGCGTTCGCGCATGAAAGCGGCATCCATCAGGATGGCGTTTTGAAACATGCCCAGACATACGAGATTATGACGCCGGAATCCGTCGGGTTGCACCGTTCCAATCTGGTCATGGGTAAGCATTCGGGGCGACATGCGTTCAAATCGAAACTTGAAGAAATGGGGTATGGCGATCTGGGTGAGAATGCGTTTGAAGACGCCTTTAATCGTTTCAAAGACCTTGCAGATAAAAAGAAACAAATTTTCGATGAGGATATTGTGGCTTTGGTCGAGGATGAAACCGGACGCGATAATGAAAATATCAGATTCACTTCTCTGGTTATTCAGGCTGGCACTAAAGGGCCACAGATTGCTTCAATCGAGATGGATGTCGATGGGACACGCAAATTCGCTATGTCGGAAGGCAACGGTCCGGTGGATGCCATTTTCAAGGCCATCCGCATGATTATTCCGCATGATGATGCCGTCTTGCAGCTTTATCAGGTTCATGCCGTCACAGGCGGAACCGATGCGCAGGCCGAAGTGACTGTCAAGATCGAGGAAAACGGCAAGATCGTCGTCGGACAGGGAACGGATGCCGATACGCTCGTTGCGTCTGCCCGCGCCTATATCCACGCGCTCAATAAACTCATCGACAAGCGGGCGCGCACGGCGCCGCCAGACGTTCACATGAACGAGGTCGAGCGCGCCGGCCCGTAGGCAGAGCCGACCGCTTGACAGTCTCCGGTTTTACTTCAGAATGAGAGGATCCTGACGAATCAGGGTCCTTCTTTTTTACTCTCATTCCTTTTTAGGGGATCTTCATGAAAGCGATTTCTGTTCTTTCCACTGCCGCTCTTGTGGCTGTTTCCTTTTTTTCGACTTCCGCCGCCCGCGCCGACAATAAAGGTCTCGACCTGCCCGGCGATTTTTCAGCCAATGTCGCCCTGACCACCGATTATGTGTTCCGCGGCATTTCCCAAAGCAATGAAGAGCCCACTATTCAGGGCGGGATTGATTGGTCAGAATCCACCACCGGACTTTATCTCGGCCTTTGGGGGTCGGGAGTCGATTTTAACGACGCCAGCGCCGAATTCGACTTTTATGGCGGAATATCGGGCAGCAAGGATGCCATTAGCTGGGATCTGGGGGCCATATATTACCATTATCCCGGGTCGGCAGATGATCTGAACTACGATTTTTGGGAATTGGCCGCGGCCGCCGGATATGATTTCGGAGTTCTGCAAACCAGCCTGTCCCTCAACTATTCTCCCGACTATTTCGGGGCCAGCGGGGACGCTTACTATCTGGCCGCCTATGTTACCGCTCCGCTTCCTTATGATCTGACGGCCAGCGGTCATGTCGCCCACCAATGGATTTCGGATAATGCCGCTTTCGGGACTCCCGACTATACCGACTGGTCTTTGGGGCTGGGATATACGTTCAAAGGGTTTGATCTGGGCCTGACCTATCATGATACCGACCTGAACGAACCCGGAGAATGCGCCGACGGGTGCAGCGGACGAGTGGTTTTCACGATTTCCAAGGCTTTTTAAAAAGTTTGCATAATACATAAATCGGGGGTATAGTCCCCTCACTCGATCACACTTAAAGGAGTTGTCCATGCGCTTCGTTTTGTCTTTTCTTGCCGTGATGGCTTTGATTTCTTCTTCGGCTGTTGCTGCGGAAAATTCGTCTAAACCCGTTCTGGTCAAGGGGACCAAATCGTATCAATCACGCGCTGTAAACACTGAGCAGGACCCATCCGTAGAAATGATCGAACCTGCTGCGGGTGAAGACAATGCGCCAATGGAAAACACAGACCCTTCTGTAAAAACCGAAGAGCCGGTCAAAGCCCCTGCGCTCGAACAAAAATTGCACTTGCCGCGCAAAAACTAGCCAAAAGATTCACTTTCGTGTTTTTAGTATAGGGCCATCAATGATGGCCCTTTCTCTATTTCGTTATACAGCACTTTCCTGTATGATACGAAGATATTCTATTTGCTGGCATCGCTATCAAATCTCTGCGTCTTTCCGATTTCTCAAAAATTCTATAAGGAAAATTTTTATGCTCTTCTCTTTCGTTGATAACGCCAAAGTTTCCGTCAAGCTTCCTCTTTTCATGATTGCCCTTGCGGCCCTGAACGCGGCCGGAGTGGGTTACATGGCCATCAAGGATGCCGATGAAGTTATCACCAATCAAACCAAGGCAGAGATGTCCGCCATCCGCTCACAGACTGTCAAGTCTCTCGATAATTACATCAAATCCATTTCGGAAGATTTGCAAATCACCGCCAGCAGCGATTTCACACGCCAAGTCTTGCGCAATTATGCCACCGCCTGGAACGATCTTCCCGCCGGCGACAAGACCACCTATCTGCAAAAGGCGTATATCGACAATAACCCCAATGAAACGGGGAAAAAGCACCTGTTGGATGCTGCATCTGACGGGTCGATGTATTCGGCTCTTCATGCCAAATATCATCCGTGGTTCCGGAAGTTTCTGGAAACCCGCGAGTATTACGACATTTTTCTTTTCGATGCCGATGGAGATATCGTCTATACAGTTTTCAAAGAACGTGATTTCGCCACCAATGCCGTAAGGGGGCAGTGGAAAGATACGGACATTATGGCCCTGTTCCGCGCCGCAAAAGACAATCCTGAAAAAGACAAAATCTTTTTTTACGATTTCAAACCCTATGCTCCAAGCGCCGACGTTCCGGCAGCTTTTATCGGTACCCCGATTCTCGACTCTGACGGATCGTTTATGGGGGTTTTGGCTTTTCAAATGCCGATAGGCCGGATTAATGCCATCACCCACATTCCGGAAGACGTCAGTTCGACTTCGGAAGTTCATATCGTCGGAGCCGATGGCCTGTTGCGCAATGATCCGAACATTAATGACAATGAAGACCCGATCCTGAAACAACAAATGGATATGTCTTTGGTTGCAAAAATGATGAATGGCGAGACCGGAGCGGGCTGGAGCAATGATGGGGGCGAAGTCACCATGGTTGCGTACCAACCCTATGAGGTTTATGGGACTAAGTGGGGGGTTTTTGCCGATATGTTGCATGAGGAAGCTCTTGAGGCCAATCATGTCATCGAAAAGGGAATCTTGGGATCTTCTGTGGTTATCCTCCTGATCGTTGCTGTGATTTCATCCCTGATCGCCAAAGGACTAACCTCTCCGATCAATAAAATGGTTTCTATTATGGCGACGATGGCCAAAGGTGATTATACTCTGACCGTTCCATCTCAGGACCGCGGAGACGAGATCGGCAATATCGCCCGTGCTGTTGAAGTGTTCCGAGGAAACGGGCTTGCCGTCGAGAGAATGAGGGCTGAACAAGAAGCATTGGAGGCTCGTGCCGAAATCGAAAAACGCACGGCGATGAATAAACTGGCCGACGATTTCGATAGCCGGACGGCGGGGATTATTAAATCCTTGGCGGCTGCGGCCACCGAGATGCAGGCGACTGCCCAACAAATGACCGCCGTTTCCGCCAACACCGCCCAAGCCAGCCGTGTTGTGGCTTCGGCCGCATCGGACGCCGATAACAATGTCCAGATTGTTGCGTCCGCCGCGGAAGAGCTTTCCGTTTCGAGCCGCGAGATTTCGCAACAAATCACAAATGTTGCGCAAAAGTCGAGCCGCGCTTCTGGCGAGGCCCAGCGCACCAACGAGCAAGTTTCCGAACTCAATGTGTTGGCTGATTCGATCGGCGACGTGATCTCCTCAATCAAGGAAATCGCAGAGCAAACCAACCTTCTGGCACTCAACGCCACGATCGAGGCTGCCCGTGCCGGAGAGGCTGGAAAAGGTTTCGCGGTTGTGGCCGATGAAGTCAAAAAGCTCGCGACCGAGACGGCCTCGAAAACCATCGAGATTGACGAACGGGTCGGGCGCATTCAGGAAGCCATTCGCAGCAGTGTCGAGGCGGTCGGCCGTATTATCGGCGACGTGCAGGAAATTGACCATGCCACCACCACCGTGGCTGGTGCAGTTGAAGAACAAAACGCCGCCACCGCCGAAATCGGACGCAACGTGGCCGAGGCTTCGCACGGAACGCAACAAGTGGCGCACAATATCCATGAAGTCGAGCGCAATGCCTCGGAAACCGGAGATTCGGCCAGAGCGTTGAACGAGGCGGCTTCGGAATTGGCGCATATCGCCGAAACCCTGCAGGTTCAAGTTGCGGAATTCCTTTCCGGAATCCGGAGAGGGTAAAAAGCGCGGAATTCCGGCTTTTTTACAGGAATGTCTTGATTTTCGGGTGGGAGCTGTCTATAAGTCTCCCACCCGCTCTTTTTATGTTTTTTGAAAAGGAATTAAGATGGCTCGCGTTACCGTTGAAGATTGTATCCTGAAAGTGCCAAACCGTTTCGAACTGGTGATGGTTTCTGCCCAGCGCGCACGCCGCATCGGGACCGGCGCTCCGCTCACTGTCGACCGCGACAATGACAAGAATACCGTTGTGTCTTTGCGTGAAATTGCAGAAGACACCGTTCAGGTTGAAGACCTTAAAGAGGATTTGATCCGTTCGCATCAGCGTGTCTTCGCTCTTGAAGACGATCAGGATGATGTGATGGAAGAAATGGAAGGCGAAGAAGAGTGGAACGCTCTGGTCGCACAAGCCAATGACAGCGGCTTTGACGCCTCCGAATCTTTTGACGATGATGACGACGATGAAGGCGGGATCGAAGATCTGGCAGGATTCAGCGAAGAAGAAGAATAGGTCCTTCCTGTTCTCCAATTGATTAACCCCGCAAGATATGCGGGGTTTTTTTATGTTTACAGTTATTCCATTTAAAAACACTTGTTTTTTAATTGGAAGTTCTCAAATGCCGGACAGGCTTCGAGTCTAGCCCACCTCGCCTTGCTCAGTGTAATTTCGAATAGGAATCTACCTGATTCCCGTTCGAAATTACACTATATCCAGAAAATAGTTTCCCGAGCCGTCGGCACGCACCATATCCTGCGCGTTATAGGGTTCGAGTTTCTGGCGCAATCTGTAGAGGTGTGTTTCGAGTGTGTGGGTTTCCACACCTTCCTTATACCCCCAGACATCTTTCAGCAAAGTTTCGCGGGAGAGTTTATGGTCTGGCGTCTCGACCAATATTCTAAGCAACAGACGCTCCTTGTCTGTCAGGCGCACTGTATCTCCGCTCTCCTTGTGAACCAATCTGTTTTCATCGGCTTCCAACCGAAATTTTCCCAGATCGTAAACGGTATCTTTTTCCGCCCATTGATCGCGGCCGGAAAACCGGTAGCGCAAGCGGTCGAGCAATTCTCCGAGCCTTACAGGGACTACCACGTCACGATCCGTCAAAACCAACGTGGCTGCGGATATTTCTTCGACAATCTCGACCCCGTCCACCCGTTCCAACTGTTCGCGGACCAGTTCCTTTAAACGGGGGTTTTCAAAATCAAGGGCGATGGTCGATTTGGTAGGCATGGTTAAATTTCATGGTTGTGCCAATTAAGTAAACCAGAGTTTTTTAATTGGCAGTCCTTAAACGCCGGACAGGCTTCGGGCATAGTCTGCCTCGCCTTGCTCGGTACAATTTTGAATAAAATTTTTATTCAAAATCACTTTAACCCGACTTTTCCGAAAATGGTACGGGTCTTGCAAGTTTTTAACGAGAAAGGACCGTTATTTATGATTTATGCTCCCCAGTCCGGGGCGGCTCAGGCGCTGGAAACGCCTAAAAAGCCTGCCTTCCTGATGAAATCCGACCCGAATGGCCGGATTGACGGGAGTGTTCCAGTGATTGGCGCAAGCTCTTCAGACAAGGCAGCTTTTGCCCAAGCTCTTTCAAATACGTCCTCTGCGGCTCCTATTTCAGAAGATGAAGGCGCTTCGTTCGGGTTTTTCGATTTTCTGGATATTATCAATCCGCTTCAGCATATTCCGATTGTCGGAACCATTTACCGCCACATTACCGGAGACGAGATCGGACCTGTCGCGCAGGTGCTGGGCGGCGCCGTTTTTGGTGGTCCGGTCGGTGCGGCCACTGGTCTGGCAAGTGCGATTGTAACCCACGAAACCGGAAAAGATGTCGGCGACGCTGTGGCGGGACTATTCTCTTCCGATCACTCCGGATTGGACGGAACAACGATTGCCCTGGCGGATTTGTCACGTACACGTTCGCCCTATAATGGCTAGCTTTACTTTCTTTTTGCCTGAATGATTTTAAAGCCGTCCTTAGATTGCAAAACCATTATATCTTTAAAATCTTCTTTCAGTTTTTCTTCATATGGCAAATGTACGTTAGCTACAATTAGAAGCGTACTATTCGCGCGTAAAGATTCGGCTGCCTTGGAAATAAAGGCCTGACCAAGGTCGATGCGCTGCTGTTTGCCTTGGTGAAAGGGTGGATTCATCACAACAAAATCAAGGCCGCGCGGTAGCGGGTCGTTGCTTGCAATATCGGCCCAAAGCGCCCCTGTACGTGTCCCGAATTCTTCCAGATTGAGGCGCGCGCAGGACACAGCACGGGAATCGTGGTCGATGACAGTGAGTTTTTTCACGACGTCAAAATTTTTCAGAATATATTTCGACAAATCCCCGATCCCGCAGCCGAAATCGGCACCGTGACCCGCAATTGTGAATATATCGGCTCGGGATTTATTTAAAGTTTCGATCAATAAGGCGGTCCCGCGGTCGAGTTTTTCGAAGGAGAATACTCCGGCTTCGGTCCACTCCCCATCCGCACGGCGGTGTAGAGCGGCGGCTTTCAATGCCTTGTCAATGGTCGCCGGATCAGCGAATTGAGAGGAAGACGTCCAGACCACGCGCGATTTATGCTTTGAAAAATGGTCCGCCGGACAGCCAAAGCTGGCCAGAAGTTTATCCAGACCCTTGCCGCCCCAGTCGTTTTCCAGCGCAACCATCACCAGCGCATCATGAGCCGCGCGTTCCAAGGCCATGGCCACCAAACCCGCGGTTTCTTCCTTTTGCTTTGTACCGATCACTATGATTTTGGCGTATTTATGGTTGTTCGACGGATCAAACGGGAGGCCGCCTTTTGATGCGGCGAGGTCGCTTTCTCCCTTATACGGCGTGTGAAAAACAGTTCCGCGCCCGACCAGTCCGACCGCCCCCATAACAAGGGCTTCGGACAGATTTACGGATATGTCTTCAAGAACATGAAGAAGGGCTTTTTCACTTTCGCGCATCCTTACGTTTAGACCCATTTTTCCAAATAATTTCAACAGGTTTATTTTTACCAAAGGGTTGCTCTTTACCCCTTGGCGCTCTATTTTTTGGGGGACTGTTTTTCAAGGATTTGACACAATGTTTGCCGATGATACCCCCCCCCGCAGAACAAAAAAAATCTGGCCGCTGATTGTCATCTTTCTGATTGTCATCGCCGCATTGGGGGGAACGGGATTTGTCCTTACCATGAAAATCAAATTTGCCGATTTCAAGCCCCCGATGGCGCCCGCCAATGTGGTTATCACAAAAGCCGCTCCGCTATTGTTTGAAGATAAGATTGAAGCCATCGGAACAACCCAAGCCAATGAATCAACCGATCTGACTGCGACTGTGATCGAGACTGTCAAATCAATTTCTGTCGGTGAGGGTGAGTTCGTCTCCGCCGGAACGGTTTTGGCGCAACTGACCGATGATGAAGAGCAGGCCACACTCGATGAGGCGACGCGTGCCTATATCCGTTACAATAAATTGACCAGCAACAAGCTGGGGTCTATTGCCCAGCGCGACGAGGCCAAAGCTGCAATGGATATTGCCAAGGCCAAGCTTGGCGAGCGCAAGATCGTTGCGCCGTTTGACGGCGTTGTCGGTCTTCGTCATGTCAGCGTCGGCGATCTGGTCAGTCCGGGAACGTTGATTACCACGATTGACGACATTGATCCGGTAAAGGTCGATTTTGCCGTGCCCGAAACCTATCTTTCCGCAATCAAGGCCGGATTGACCGTTAAGGCGCGGACCGCTGCCTATCAGGACAAGGATTTCGAGGGAACTATTTACGCCGTCGATTCCCGCGTCGATCCCGATACGCGTTCGATCAGCGCGCGCGCCACTATTCCCAATGGAGATCATTTATTGCGCCCAGGTATGCTGATGAATGTGACTATCGTCAAATCTTCGCAGTCTTTACTGGCCATTCCCGAAGAAGCCATCATGTCGGCGGGTGAACGTCATTTCGTTTATACAGTGACGCCGGAAAGCAAAATCGAGGAAAAAACCGTGACCACCGGATTGCGGGAACCCGGTTATGTAGCTGTGCTGTCAGGCCTTAATGAAGGCGACCAAGTGGTGATTGAAGGGCAGATGAAGACCGGAGCCGGAGCGCCCGTTAACATTGCCGATGAAAAATCCACTGCAGATGCAACCGCGGCAGCCCTAAAGTTTTCGGTGACACGCAAAAAAGAGGCGATTGAAAACAAGAGCGAGAAGGCGGAATAGATGTTTTTATCCGATCTTTCTATTAAACGTCCGGTCTTTGCCACCGTTCTCAATCTTCTTGTTATCATTGTCGGGATTGTCGCTTTTACCCGTCTGGAGCTTCGCGAATATCCGGATATCGACGCGCCGATTGTATCTGTCGAAACTTCTTACACCGGTGCGTCGGCCGAGATTATCGAGACGCGCGTTACCAAAATTCTGGAAGACAGTATTGCGGGTATTTCCGGCGTCAAATCCATTGATTCCAAATCATCTGATGGATTTTCGAGTATTTCGGTCGAGTTCAATCTGGACAAGGATATTGAAGAAGCTGCCAACGATGTCCGTGACCGTGTGCAGCGTGTGCAGAGCAAGTTGCCCGATGAAGTCGATTCACCGCAAATCTCAAAAGTCGATGCCAATACGCGCGCGTTGTTCTGGATTTCGTTCAGGTCACCGATGCGCGATGGGTTGGCGCTCACCGATTACGCCACGCGCTATGTGAAGGATCGGCTTTCGGTGGTGGATGGCGTATCGCGCGTGCAGATCGGCGGTGAACGTCGTTATGCCATGCGCATCTGGCTTGACCGCGTGGGGCTGGCGGCTCGCGGATTGACCGTCACAGATGTGCAACGTGCTCTGCTTTCAGAGAATATCGAGTTGCCTGCGGGACGGATTGAATCGCTCGACCGCGAATTTTCGGTGCGCGTTAACCGCGTTTATAACACCGTGGCCGATTTCGGCAATCTGGTTATCAAGCGTGGCAAAGACGGGTATCCCGTTCGCCTGAAAGATGTCGCCAAAGTCGAACGCGGGGCAGAGAACGAGCGGACCGAGCTTCATTATAACGGCACGGCGTCCATCGGTCTGGGGATTGTCAAGCAATCGAATGCAAATACGCTCGATGTGATCCGCGGCGTCAAGGCCGAGATGGAAAAGATCAAGGCAACGCTTCCCAAAGACATCATCATGGAAACCGCATTTGATTCCGGTATCTTTATTGAGGAATCGGTTCATGAGGTTTATTTCACATCGGCATTACGTTGCTTCTTGTTATTTTTGTGATCTGGCTGTTCCTTGGGGATTTGCGGGCGACCATCATTCCGGCGGTGGCCATTCCCGTTTCCCTGATCGGAGCGTTTACCGTTCTTTGGGCCCTTGGGTTCTCGATCAACCTTCTGACACTCCTCGCTCTTGTTCTGGCCATCGGTCTGGTGGTGGATGATGCGATTGTGGTTTTGGAGAATGTTTATAAGCGGATCGAGCGCGGCGCGCCGTCACTGGCTTCAGCCCAGATCGGCACCAATCAGGTTGCATTTGCGGTGATTGCGACCACGCTCGTTCTGGTGGCGGTGTTCCTGCCTGTTTCCCTGATGCCCGGCAATTCGGGACGGTTATTTACCGAGTTTTCGTGGGCAATTATCGGGGCTATTTCTTTTTCGGCGTTTACGGCTTTGTCGCTGTCGCCGATGTTGTGTTCGCAGATTTTGAAAAAACCGAAACTTGATGCGGACGGTCATCACAAAACCAATTTCGTGACCGATACGGTCAACCGTTTTCTCGACCGGATGGGCGGGAAATATGTATCGGCACTCGATTATTTTTTCAAAAAACCATTGTGGGTGATTGCCTTCCTGTTTCTGATGCTGGCATTCGGAGCGGGGCTGGTTCATTTCATTTCGTCCGAATATGCGCCCAAGGAAGACCGCGGATATTTTCTGGCCTTTATCAAAGCACCAGAAGGGGCTTCGCTTGAATATACCAAGCGGCAAGTTTCCGTTGTGGAATCCAAACTCCAGAAACTTTTGCCGTCCGGTCCGCTCAATAACAATGAGGGCACAGGCGAAGCGCGCGGTGTTGTGACCATCGTTCCGGGAAGTTTTTCTTCGACCGGCGTTGTGAACTCAGCGTTCTCTTTTATCTTGCTGGAGCCGTGGAGCCAGCGCGAGCGTGCCGTCAGCCAAATCATCTGGGGTGACTTCATGAAGGGAACGCCCGGTCTGTTTCAGGAATTCATGGGCATTCCCGGCGTCATGGCATTTCCTATCGAGCCTGGATCACTCGGTCAGGGTGGGTTTTCTTCGCCTGTGCAATTCGTTATTCTGGGTACGGATTATGCCGAGCTGGCCCATTGGCGCGATTTGTTGATGCCCGAGATCAAAAAAAATGACAGACTCAGAAACGTTGATTGGGATTACAAAGAAACCAAGCCGCAACTGCGGATCGAGATTAACCGCGACCGTGCTGCAGATCTTGGCGTCAGTGTCGAGGATATCGGCAATACTCTCCAGATTTTTATGGGATCGTTGCAGGTCACGAATTATATCGAGGACGGCGAACAATATGACGTGATCCTTCAGGGGCAAGACGAAGATCGCGTCAAACCGATGGACATGACCAACATCTATGTCCGTTCCACCCGCACAAATGATCTGATTCCGCTTTCGAACCTCATTTCGTTCAAGGAAACTGCCAATTCGGGCGAGCTGAACCGTTATAACCGGATGCGGTCCATCACGATTTCGGCGAGCCTTGCCCCAGGTTATACGTTGGGCGATGCTCTGTCCTATCTTGAGACCACGGCCAAATCGGTTTTGCCGGCCGATGCACGCTTTGATTACAAAGGCGAGTCACGTGAATTCAAAGAAAGCGGATTTGCGATTTATCTGACTTTCGGGTTTGCAATTCTTGCCGTCTATCTGTTTCTGGCCGCGCAGTTCGAGAACTGGATTCACCCGTTCGTCATCATGATGGCCGTGCCATTGGCGATTGTCGGGGCGTTGTGGGGGTTGTTCCTGTCCGGTGCGACACTCAATATCTATACCCAGATCGGTCTTATCATGTTGGTGGGGCTTGCGGCCAAGAACGGAATTCTGATTGTCGAATTTGCCAACCAGTTGCGCGATGAGGGGTTAGAATTTTATGAGGCCCTTAAAAAAGCATCTCTCACCCGTTTGCGTCCGATTGTGATGACATCCGTTGCCTCGGCCGCAGGGGCGGTTCCCCTGATTCTGGCCAGTGGTGCCGGAGCAGAAAGCCGCTTTCCCATCGGGATCGTAATTTTCAGCGGTGTGATCTTCTCAACTTTCTTCACACTGTTTGTTGTTCCGACATTCTATTCATTGTTTGCCAAAAATACAAAATCGCCGGAATATACGGGCCGCAAGCTTGAAGCCGAACTCAAAGCTCTCGAAACTTCCAACCCACAGTAAAAAAACTGAACGACATGAGCCATTCTTCTTCCAAAAGGGATTTGACCGAAGGGTCCGTCCGCCGCCATTTGATCCGACTGACCATTCCGATGATCTGGGGCATTCTGGCGATTATCAGTTTTCAATTGGTTGATGCTTATTACATTTCGTTGTTGGGGACGGACCATCTCGCGGCCATCAGTTATACGTTTCCTATAACATACGGGATTTTCTCGCTGTTTATCGGAATGGGGGTTGCTACCTCTTCCGTGATTTCGCGTTTGATCGGCGCGAAGGAATTCGAGACCATCAAGCGCGTGACATCGCATGCTATTGTTCTGGTTCTTGGGATCAGTGTGGTTGCCGCGATAATCGGCATTCCGTTTCTCAATCCTTTGTTTGGCGCCATGGGCGCAGATGAAAAAGAATTGGAAATGATCCGGTCTTTTATGTTTCCTTATTTTCTTGGGACTTTTTTTGTCAGTATGCCGGTGGTTGGCAATGCTGCACTTCGCGCATCGGGGGATGCCGTCGTTCCCGCCATTATTATGACGGTGGCAGCTGTTGCCAATATGATTGTCGATCCGATCCTGATTTTCGGGTTATTCGGGTTTCCCCGGCTCGAATTATTTGGCGCGGCCATTTCGACCGTTATTGCCAATTTTTGTGCAATGCTCGCCGGATTTTACGTGATGTACCGGCGCGAACTGTTTGATTTCGAGCATCTGCGTAACTGGCACAAATTCGGGGATTCGTGTAAACGTCTTTTGATTATCGGACTGCCGGTGGGGATTACCAGCATGTTGCCGTCCTTTGTGAATTCAACCATCACCGGTCTTTTGTCCAAGACAGGTCCGGCGGCGGTGGCCGCGTTCGGAGCGGCAACACGAATCGAAGCCCTTACGCTCGTTGTTATGATGGCACTCTCCATCGGGATGGCGCCACTGGTCGGACAAAACTGGGGCGCCAAAAATGTCGACCGCGTTAAAACCGCCGTGAGGGAAGCCTTGATCTTTTCCGTTTTATGGTCGGTGGTGATGGCGGCTTTGTTGGTCGGGTTTTCATCCCAGATTGCCGATTTGTTTTCAACCGAGTCCGTGTTGCACCATTATCTGGTTCTGTTTCTGATGATTGTTCCCTTGTCCTATCCGCTTGGCAATCTGACCCATAGCTGGGGGTCGGCTTTCAACGCTATGGGTAAGCCGCAAATTTCTTCGGGCCTTCTTTTCCTGAAGCTGATTGTCATTATGATTCCTGCGACGATGGTCGGATATGATCTTGCCGGTGCAATGGGCGTGTTCATTGCCATTGCAGCGGTCAATGTCATCACCGGTGTCGGATTCCATTTCTGGGCATGGCGGCGCATCGGCCACCATGCTTCGAAACTAGCGTAAGGTCCGGAGTTGCTGGTCGATTACGACCAGCGTCGCCATATCCGCGCTTCCCGATTTTTCCATGTCGGCAATCGTTTCCAATACAAATCGGGCGCGCGGACAATATCTCTCGACCCAGTTTTCGGCACTGTCCAGACCCAGTTCCTTCGCTGGAAGATCGTGAATTACATGCGCCGTCATATCGGATTGAATGGTATTGAGCGAGTCAACCATACCCGCCGCAGCCAAGGCCATGTGCGGATTATCACCATCCAAAGCCAATACTTTTGTTCGCAGTTTTTCAAAGCGGAACAGGGACCCGAGCGAGAAGTATACTTGCGCCACTTTCCTGATTTCAATTTTGCGGGCGTGGGCAATTTGCAGGATATCGAACGCCGAGCCGAGCAGCGGCAGCATCGCCACTTCTTTGGCCAGCTTTTCAGGCAGGCCGTTCGAAACCCATTCGTCCACACGCATATCGTAGTTGGCGCGAACATCTTTCGGCAAAATCGCGGTGATATTCTTTTTAAGGTCCAGCAGACCTTTCGAGAAGAATTCCGAATCCTTGCCGCGGTGCAGTTCGCGGCCCAGTTTGGTTAGAATCCAGTACGTTTCGCGTTCGGCCAGTTTGACCGTTTTGAGCATGGCACGAAGCTGGACTGATGCCGGAACCTTGTTATCCTGCGCTTCAAGTTCCGCCCACAGGTTTCTCAGCCCGAAGGCATCGCGAACAATCAAATAGGCGTATGTCACCGTTGCCACGTCCGCACCGGTGCGATCCATGACCTTGCGAATGAAGGTTGGACCCAAGCGGTTGACAACGCTGTTGGAGACCGCCATCGCAATGATTTCACGGCGCAGTTGGTGCGATTCGATTTGTTTTTTGTACTTTTTCTGCAAGATTTCAGGAAAATAGCTGACGACCCAGTCCAGCATGTCCGGATCATCCGGCAACTTTGAAGACAGCAGCGCATTGGTGTAGGTCAGCTTGCCGTAGCAAACCAGAAGCGACAATTCAGGACGCGTCAGGCCTTTATGAATGCGCATCCGCTCTTCCAGCTCTTCGTCATTCGGCAAGAATTCAACCTTGCGGTTGAGAAGCCCTGCGCGTTCCAGCGAGCGCATAAACTCGGCATGTTCGGTCAACAGGTCTGCCGACGTCATTTCCAAGAGCGAGAGTGCCTGAGTTTGCTGGTAGTTGTCTTTCAATACCAATTCCGCGATATCGCCCGTCATATCGGCCAGCAATTTATTGCGGGTCGGCTGGGTCAATTTTTCTTTCGGATCACGAACGACTTCTGAAAGCAGGATTTTGATATTGACCTCGTGGTCGGATGTGTCCACGCCTGCCGAATTGTCAATAAAGTCGGTATTGAGACGTCCGCCTTTTTTAGCAAACTCGATCCGGCCCCGTTGGGTTACAGCCAAGTTTGCGCCTTCGCCAATGACTTTGGCGCGAATATCAGCTGCGTTGACGCGAAGCGCGTCGTTGCTGCGGTCGCCTGCGTCGGCATTGGTTTCATTCGTCGATTTTATGTAGGTGCCGATACCACCGAAGAACAACAGATCCGTGCGCGCCCTCAACATCGCCTGAATCAGTTCGTTCGGGGAAACCGTGTCTTTTTCAAGATCGAAGCGTTTCTGGATTTCAGGGGTCAGTTTCAACGATTTTTCGGAGCGCAGATAAATGCGACCACCCTTCGAGAGTTTTGCGGTATCGTAATCGCCCCAGCCTTTCACGGCTTTGAACAGGCGGTCGCGCTCCTTGAACGTTTCTTCTGTGTCGGGTGCTGGATCGCAGAAAATATGCATGTGGTTGAATGCACCAACCATGCGGATTTTTTTCGAGCGCAACAAACCGTTTCCGAATACATCACCGCCCATATCGCCGATACCAACGCAATCGAATTCCTGAGTCTGGGTGTCATGGTTGAGTTCACGGAAATGGCGTTTGACCGATTCCCACGCGCCACGTGCGGTGATACCCATTTTTTTGTGATCGTAGCCCACAGACCCGCCGGAGGCGAAAGCATCGCCCAGCCAGAATCCATACTCTGCGGAAATGGCGTTGGCGATATCCGAGAAAGTTGCCGTTCCCTTATCCGCCGCAACAACGAGGTAAGGGTCATCGCCATCAAGACGGACCACGTCTTTCGGCGGGATAATTTTCTGGCCCAGACGGTTGTCAGTAATATCCAGAAGACCGCGAATAAAGGTCTGGTAACAGGCGATCCCTTCGGCTTGATACGCTTCACGGCCGCCGGATTTCGGCGGCATCTTGACGACGAATCCGCCCTTCGCGCCCATCGGCACGATCACGGCGTTTTTAACCTGTTGCGCCTTCATCAGGCCCAGAACTTCAACACGGAAATCTTCGTGACGATCGGACCAGCGCAGACCCCCACGGGCAATTTTCCCGCCACGCAAGTGAACCCCTTCGATTCTTGGTGAATAGACAAATATTTCACGGAACGGGCGCGGATCGGGAATGTTTGGCACTTGCGCGCTGTCGAGTTTGACCGAAACCCAGCTTTTGAGCATTCCGCTTTGATCCATCTGGAAAAAGTTGGTGCGCAAAGTGGCTTTCATGGTTGCGAGCAAGGCGCGCAGCACACGGTCCTGATCGAGCGAGGACACATTCTGGAGTTCCTGTTCGATTTTGGCCGCAATGGTGTCCGCCAGATTGGCAGGTTTCTTTTCTTTTGCCGTCGAAAACTTCGCATAAAAATAATCAATCAGCAATTTGGCGATTTGCGGATAGTCGGTTGCCGCCTGTTCCATATAAGGCAGCGAGAACGGAATGCGCGATTGGCGCATGTAACGCACATAAGTGCGCAAAATTTTAACATCGCGCCATTTCATATCGGCTAGCAGAACCAAGCGGTTCAGGCTGTCATTTTCGATGTTTTTATTCCAGATTCCTTTCAGGCATTCCTTGAAGTTCTCACGAACCGCCTGAACCGAAGCTTTGTCTACTTTGTTTGATGCCATGCCATCGATGCGGGCATGAAAATCCTGAATCCAGATAGCATGTTCGGCGCCCATCGGCCAAATCTGGTAGGGGTATTCGGCTTCAACCCTTAATCCCATATTTTCAAGGATCGGCAGAATATCCGACAGAGATACCGGATCTTTTGGAGAGTAGATTTTGAGCGAGACGCGGTCGGTTCCGGAATCGTAAGGTTTAAACAAATCGGCATCGGCATCTCCGCTTTGCAGAACGTTTTCGATGCGCACAATATCGTGCACGGCCTGACGCGTCTGGTGGGCTTCCTGATATCCCACCGGAAAAGCGTTCGCATATTTGTAGGCGAGATCGGCGGCTTCATCTTCGTTTTCAAGACGTTCCACCAGCATATCGTTCAGGCGTTCCGCCCAGTTCTGGCCCTCCTGTTGCAGGCGTTTTTCAATTCTGGCCAGATTGTAATCGTGTTTCATATCCGGCGCGCAAGTCAGGGTAAAGCTGGTTCGCACCAGCGGTGAATCATCCACCGCCGACTGGAATCCGATGAATTCGGCGTTCATTTCCTCTTCCAGAATCATACTGAAGCGGATGCGAATGCGCGTATCGTAACGGTCACGCGGAATATATACCAGACAAGACATGGTCCGGCCAAACGGGTCGGGGCGCACAAAAAGCGAAATGCGCGGGCGTTCCTGCAGGCGCAGGATATCCATACAGGCGGTATAAAGTTTGTCTTCGGAAATCTGAAAGAGTTCGTCACGCGGGTATTTTTCAAGAATGTGACGCAAAGCGCGTTCACTGTGCTCGCCCGATTCAAAACCCGCACGTTTTAGAACGTGGTCAACTTTGTACCACAGGTAAGGAACCGTCGCGATGCCACGCGAGTACGTGACCGACGTAAACAGGCCGATATAATGCGTCTCGCCGGTCAGCTCTTCCTTGTCATTAAACTGACGGACAACGATAACATCAACCGGCACGCGACGGTGCACGGGAGATTTTTTAACAAGTTTGGTTACGAAGAGCTGCGGGAAATTCTTGCGGGCATCCAGATTCATCAGAAACTGGTTGTAATCAACATCGGACAAAAATTCTTTCAGGCGGTCCGCACTGAACAGACCGAGGCCGGAACCTTCGACAATTTTGAGCTTCTTCTCTTTTCCTTTTCCGGTCACGCGGTAATCACGACACCCCAGCAGAGTGAAGTTGTCATCATGGACGTATTGCAAAAACTGTTTGCATTCGCCAAAGAACAACGGGTCCTGATTTCTCAACGGTTCCAGATCTTCCTTGGTCTGGTGAAGATGAGTTTTCATCTGTCTCCAGTCGCGCGTGGACAGGCGGACATCGGACACAATTTTTCTAAGTTCTACATCCAGTTCGATCATCTGCGTTTCAGTCAGACGGCGATTCAACTGGATATACATGTGGGTTTGGGCCTGCAGGTGCTCTTCGACCGCCTGACGTTTTTCCACATATTCGATTTTGCCCGCCTTGCCTTTGCGGGAATAGATGTGCGGGTGGAAAATCTGTTCGATCAGGTAGGACTTTTCCGAGATATAGGCCGTCACCGAATCAATCAGGAAAACCATGTCGTCGGAAACGAGATTGATAACTGTATGAAGTCCAAACCAACCATGCGAGACTTCGGTAGGATTGCAAACTTCAATATGAATCTGGCCGGTTTTATGCTTTGCAGAGAGTTTTTCATGGTGAGAAATAATCTGGCCGAGCAATTGCTCCCCTACACTCTGCCGATCACTCTCGCGCAGAGATCCGCTAAAGATTTTTGTAAATTCACTTTGCTTTTCGCTTTGTTTTTTGGGGGAAGTTTTGGTTTTGTTTTTCTTAGCTGTCGACACGACCGACTCCTTGGACACCGTTGCTGGTAACAGCGAGAAAACATGATATCCCAGAGAAAATCAAGGGGGAGTGCCTTGCACAAAAGAGAGGTCAGATATCTCCATCGATCGAGATTTCCGTTGCCTCGCGTCCCTTCTCGGCCACTTTGAAAGAAACTCTTACACGCTGACCAGGATAGATCATTTCAATGGATGCTTTATCCAAGCAAGATTTATGCACAAATATGTCTTTCATTCCGTCGTCCGGCGTGATGAACCCGTAACCCTTTTCTTCGGCATAAAGTTTGACGATGCCTTTGGTGCGGTAGGCGCCATCCAGCTGTTCGGGATCATAGACAACCGTATCGCTGGAACAGGATCCAGGGTTGAGAACGCTAATCACTTCCAACACGGAAGCCCCTTTTTCACCGTATTCGACACGGCATAGAATCTCCGCCCCTTCGCCCAATCCATGAACGCCCAGTCTTTGCAATTGGGTAATGTGCAAAAAAGCATCAACGGGATCGACTTCGGGAATCACGAATCCGAACCCCTTTGCAGCATTAAACCATTTCAGTTTCGCTTTTGACTCAATTACCCCAGATTGAAATGCGGATTCAGTATTGCTGTTCATTCTTAATTTTTGCCCTGATCAAAATCTTCTGAATATAATATAATATGAACTAAAGTACAGCGTCCAGACTTTAAATGTTGCGCTCAGCTTATGTCTTTATCGACTTCTTATTGCAGCGTACCATGACTTTGCTGCAATTTGATGCTAAAATTATCAGATAGATTTTCTTCTTTTTTCATATAAGGAAACCAAGGGTGCAAAAAACACAGAATTTCTGGGATTCTTCCTATCCTTCAAAAGTTCAATGGAACATACACGGGAATGGCGAACTCTGGTCTGGCCCGATCTATAATTATCTGGAAATTACGCGCAAAAAATTTCCGCATAAACCTGCTTTTTTCTTCATGGGCAAGAGGTGGACATGGGAGGAAATCGGGAGTCTTGTAGACCGGATGGCCAAGGGTCTGCACGATCACGGGGTCGAAAAGGGAGTCAAGGTAGGGTTGTGTTTGCCGAATTGCCCCTATTACCTTATTGCATACTATGCCATCGCCAAAACCGGTGCGACCATTGTCAATTACAACCCTCTTTATGCCGAAGACGAGCTGGCGAAACAGATCGAAGATAGTCAGACCGACTATATGGTGACAGTCGACCTGAAGATCATTTACGACAAACTGGAAAAGATGCTGCATTGCACAAGACTGAACCAGATTATCGTGTGTTCCTTTGCCAAGTCCCTGCCTTTTCCCAAAAACTTCCTTTTTCCATTCGTTAAAAAATCGGATATCGCCGTTGTCAGGAATGACGACCGCAATCTGCCCTTTTCCCGTTTGATTGCCAATGACGGGTTATTTACTCCTCCCCCCATTGATGTTCATAACGACGTTGCCCTGCTGCAATATACGGGTGGGACAACGGGCATTCCCAAAGGGGCCATGCTGACCCATGCCAATTTGACGGCCAATGTCGAGCAATCCATCCGCTGGTTCTACGACATCCATTACGGCGAAGAAAAAATGCTCGCCGTCATTCCGTTTTTTCATGTGTTCGCCATGACTACAGTTCTCAACCTCAGTGTCAAATGCGGGTTTGAAATTATCGCGTCGCCCAAATTCAACCTTGATGAAACGCTGGAGCTTATCAACGAGCAACGTCCGCACTTCTTTCCGGCTGTTCCTGCGATCTACAATGCCATCAACACTCATCCGAACTTGAAGAAGTACGATCTGACATCTTTGCGGTACTGTATTTCAGGCGGTGCGCCGTTACCCGTAGAGGTTAAACGCGCATTCGAGGCCGAGACCGGATGTGTTTTAGTCGAGGGGTACGGCTTGACCGAGACATCTCCTGTGGCTTGCGCCAACCCGATTGAGGGTGCCAACAAGTCGGGCTCTATCGGATTGCCTTTTCCGGGAACATTCATCGAGTTGCACGATACCGAGACAGGCGCTCTGATCGAACAACCACACCAGCGCGGTGAAATCCGGATCAAGGGGCAGCAGGTGATGAAAGGATACTGGCGTAGGCCCGACGAAACCGAAAAAGTCATGGTCGATGGTTTTCTCAAAACCGGTGATGTGGCCGAATTTGACGAAGACGGATATCTGTTTATCGTCGACCGGATCAAGGATTTGATTCTGGTCAACGGATATAATGTCTATCCGCGTGTTATTGAAGAGGCGATTTACAAGCATCCATCCGTCGAGGAATGTGTGGTGGCGGGAATCAAGGATCCGCACCGCGGCGAAGTTCCGAAGGCATGGATCAAGGCCAAGGAAGGCCGCAGCCTGAATGAGGAGGATCTGCGCGAATTCCTGAAGGAAAAGATTTCCCCCATCGAGATGCCCCGCCATTTCGAGTTCCGCGATGAGCCTTTGCCCAAAACCATGATCGGCAAATTGTCCAAGAAAGACCTTCTGGCCCAGGAGAACATCGGCGCCCGCTGATTTCTTTATCCGCGGAGTGTCGCGCCGGTTTTCTGTTCGACCACCGCAACAATCTTCTGAGTGATTCCGTCGATTTCCGCGTCGGTCAGTGTGTGATCGCGCGGTTGGAGCGTTACCGTAATTGCCACGGATTTTTTACCCGGCTCAATTCCCTTGCCTGTATAAATGTCAAAGATTTCGACATTCGCAATCAAATTGCGGTCGACGAATTTGATTGCGCGAACGAAGCTGTCGGCTTCGACGCCTACATCGGCCAGGAACGCAAAGTCACGTTCAATCGGCTGGAATTGCGGTAGATTGACCAGCGGCAGCGCCGTTCCTTTTTTCTTGGATTCAGGAATGTTTTCCAAGAATAGTTCAAAGCCCACCACCGCATCGGTGATTTTCATTTTATCCAGAATGGCCGGATGGATTTCTCCGAAATAGGCGACAACGTTCGCACCCAAACGCAATGCCCCCGAACGTCCCGGGTGGTAATAGGACGGGGCGTCGCGCGTGACCTGTAAATTTCCCGACGGGCCGCCACAGGATTCGATCGTGCGCAAAACATCTGCCTTTGCATCATAGAGATCGACATTGCGCGAGCTGTCTGCTCCGCTCCAGTGTTTCGGACCCATCGTTCCGGTGCGTACACCACAGGCAACAAAAGGTTGTTCCGTTAGATCGGTTCCAAAGAAAACCGGACCAACCTCGAACAAAGCGGCATTTGCAAATCCGCGGTCGGCGTTGCGGCTTGCGGCTTCGATCAGGTTCGGCAAAATGGACGGGCGCATTTGAACGAGTTCGGAGCTGATCGGGTTCACCAGCTTCAGCCGCGCGGCTTGCTGGCGATCGTTCGCGCCGAATTGGTGCGCCAGATCTTCGGCCATAAAGGACCAAGTGATGCATTCCTGCAGTCCTGATGATGACAGCGCCCCTCTTGCCCGGCGCACTTTTACGCCGCGTGGGGTCTCAGCCGGTTTTGCCACGGCTCCGTCTTTCAGAACCGATACGGCAGGGATCGCGGCAAATCCGTGAATGCGGGCAATTTCTTCGACCAGATCGACCACACCAAAGATATCGGGGCGCCACGCGGGAGTTGTGACCGTCCAGTTAGGTGCAACCGTGAAGCCTAAGGATTCGAGAATACGTTTTTGTTCCGCTTCGGACACATCGTCGCCCATCAGTTTCGTATAACGGGCGGGGTCGTATTTATATTCTTTTGTGCAAGGAGGAACGTCGCCTGCCTTAATAACCGTTCCGGCTTCGCCGCCGCACAGATCGAGGATCATTTGTGTGGCCAGTTCAACCGCATCAACCGTAAAAGCCGGATCAATACCACGTTCGAAACGGTAACGCGCATCGGAGACAATTTGCAAATCGCGACCCGTACGCGCGATGCGCATCGGATCGAAATAGGCGCATTCCAGATAGACATTTTTTGTATTGTCTTCGCAGCCAGTTTTCGTGCCGCCGACAATACCACCTAGCCCCAGAATGCCCGAGTTGTCGCAGATCGCAATCATACCGTCTTCGAGGGTGTAGGATTTATCATTGAGCGCATCGAGGGTTTCGCCCTTTTTGCTCATGCGAACGTGAATATCACCGTCAAGTTTGTTCGCGTCATAGACGTGAAGCGGACGGGACAGGCCGATACAGAAATAGTTGGTGATATCGACCAGTGCCGAGATCGGGCGCAGACCAATGGCTTTGAGGCGCTGCTGCAGCCATTCCGGTGACGGGCCGTTTTTAACACCTTTGATCAGGCGGCCCATGAAGAGCGGGCAGGCCTCCTTGTCACCTTCCGCGAATTGCAAGGTGACTTTCGGTGTCGATTCAAATCTTGATTGAATATTGGATGTGGGGAGCGGTTTCAGCGTTCCGAGACCCGCCGCCGCGAGATCGCGAGCGACACCACGTACGCCCGCACAGTCAGGGCGGTTCGGCGTGACATTGATTTCAATCACAGGATCATTCAGGCCGTAAATTTCGGCCAAGGGTGTTCCGATGGGCGTATCGACGGGCAGGTCGATAATTCCAGTCTGGTTATCACCCAGATTCATTTCACGTTCCGAGACCATCATCCCGTTTGAATCCTGACCGCGGATTTTGGTTTTCTTCAAGGTGACATCAAGACCTGGAATATAAGTACCTGCCGGAGCAAAGACCGCCTTCATTCCCTTGCGGGCGTTCGGTGCGCCGCAGACGACTTGCAACACGCCTTCGGCGGTTTTGACCTGACAAACCCTGAGACGATCTGCATCAGGGTGCGGGTCGGCTTCCAAAACTTCGGCAACCTTGAACGGCGCATAGATCGACGCACGATCTTCAACCCCTTCGACCTCGAGACCAACATCGGTAAGCTTTTCAACAATCTGGTCCAGCGTTGCCGTTGTATCCAGATAATCTTTCAACCAATTCAGTGTGAATTTCATTTTACAAGTCTTTCGTATCTTATTTTGTGGCGCGGTTGGGGCGATTGAGCGGATCAAACCCGTAATGGGTGAGCCAACGTGTGTCACTTTCAAACATGCTGCGCAGATCGGGGATGCCGTATTTGAGCATCGTTGCGCGTTCCAGACCCATACCGAACGCAAAACCTTGATACACTTCGGGGTCGAGACCGCAATTTCTCAGCACATTCGGATGCACCATGCCAGACCCCAGAATTTCCAGCCATTTCTGGTTTTCTGGATTTG
>Ga0116143_10000895_pt1 | contig 38532 bp, 28 predicted proteins | sample AD_UKC034_MetaG_FD_89745 | JGI IMG/M metagenome (GOLD analysis project Ga0116143, IMG submission 89745) | Active sludge microbial communities of municipal wastewater-treating anaerobic digesters from USA - AD_UKC034_MetaG | ecosystem: Engineered > Bioreactor > Anaerobic > Digestate | place: USA... | reverse complement strand
GCACGAGGGGCGACCCGCGCCAGCACGCCCTTCTTGGTCTGTGCTTTAGTTTCAATCCACGCCCCCGCACGAGGGGCGACGTGGGATAAATTTCAATGCAGGGTATTTTCTTCCGTTTCAATCCACGCCCCCGCACGAGGGGCGACGTTAACGGGTTCCACTGCTCGCGGCGCATCCTGGTTTCAATCCACGCCCCCGCACGAGGGGCGACGGTATCAGGTTGCTTGCAAGTTATTACAAGGTGTTGAAACGCTTATTCCGCGAACCCTGTTTTTTTGTTACTGTTTTAAAAAGCACATTAACCAAAATCTAATGCTTTTCCTTATGCAATCAACGTTTTAAAAAATCGCGAACCCCCCGGGGTTATTGTGGTCACTCCTGGTTCGCGGAAAAATTTACAAGACAAGAGGTCCCTCTGGATCATAGGTCGGCTTAGCCCCTGCATGTTCTACCCGGCGTTGCCAATTAGAACCGAGAAAATAAAAACGCAAACTGTCTTTTTGAAGATCTATTGTGCTCACCAATTTATGACGTAAATTTATCCAGAGGGCGGGATCGACCAAACATTCAAAAACTGAGTTTTGAACCCTTTGTCCAAAATTTCCGCACGCTTTCGCAATCTTGCGAAGACGCCTCCGCCCTTCGGGGGTCTCGGTATTCACATCATATGTAATGAGAACCATCATAGAAACCTCATTTCCAAAAAAATGGCGGGTAGGCGTCCAACTCTCCGCGCAAGTGCCGTGACAGTAGCAAAGCCTGAACATGGGGTATCAATCCCCAGGTTATTTGCTCACCCAAAAACGGGTGTTGAATCTCCTCCTGCTTTCGTTTCTGGTAAGCAACAAGAATCTCTTTGCGTGTAACATCATTCATGAAAACCGCCCCTGTTTCTGTGGTTCGAAACCCGGAAACCTTTACCTGTTGTCTGTTTATCAAAGATAAAGCCAGACGATCCGCCAATAGGGGTCGTAATTCCTCCATTAAATCCAAAGCAAGGCCGGGACGGCCGGGACGGTCTCGATGAAGATATCCCACGGCTGAATCCAGTCCAACTCCTTCCAGCGCCGCAGTCACGTCGTGAACAAGCAACGCATATAAAAAAGAGAGCAGGGCGTTTATGTTATCTAAAGGAGGTCGGCGATTCCGTTCAACAAAAGTGAAAGATTCTTTTTGTGCCAGGACAAGATGATCAAAAACGCCAAAATAGATTCGAGTAGCCTCACCTTCTTTTCCTCGAATAATATTCAATGACAGTGGTTCACGCAGGTCTTTCATAATCCTTGCCATTCGACCAACGGCAAGCTCGAGACACGGGGATTCGGAACGATCGGGATTATCGCGCAAAGCCCTCAAAAGAACGATGCGATAGTTAGCGATTTTCCCAATCACAATTGATTGTGCAATCCTGGCCGACTTTTCCTCGCTGTCAGCCCATCGATATTGTTCGCGGCGCAAAAGAACATTCCCTGCAAATGCACCTTGTACACGCGCAAGAAATCGTCCTTGTTCGGTCAAAAAAGAAATAGGCACATTATGTTCGGCACAAAGCCCCATTAAAAAAGGGCTGCAAGATACCTGACCAAAACAAACCACTCCGCCGAGGGTATGAATGGGTATCCGAAACCTTGTTTCTTCTCCAACACGTATCAGTATGGTTTCCCCTTCGCGAGCCAGATAGGTTCCCTGCGTTGTAATATACAGGGTGTTAAGAAGGTGCTTCATGGAATTTCAATTGCCGCCATTATTCACAATACCCAAAAGATAAGTGCGGGCACTTTTGGGTGATCCGGTGGTCTTTGGCAAACAAAGAGTAAACAACGAACACCCGGTACACTTTTTTTCATAACGGGCAACCGGGACCCTTTTGTCAAAGATCATTTGGTGCAACTGCAACGCAATTCTTTCGGTTCTTTGACGAAGAGATTGATCAAAAACAATATCCAGACGCCGTTTCGTTTGTCCGTAATAAACCGCACCCCTGGGAATGGTTACTTCCAGCATTTCTTCCAGGCAGAGAGCTTGGGCACAAAGTTGTACTTCGTACCCTTCTTCATGGCGCAGCCGACCACGCTTATACTCAATTGGAAAGGGAAGCCAGCTCCCGCATTCGTCGACAACCCGATCCGAAGCATTCTTTAAGGTTGTTTTCTCCCGTGGCGCTCGTTGAAATTCTACCACGTCGGCTTTACCCATCAGACCGAGACGCAATGAACGCATCGGCAATCCCCGAACGATACGAAGATCGCCTCGCATCTCCGTTTGGTATCCTTCACTGCGCTCGTGAAAAATTTTACCGTCTGCCGTAAAGAAATTTTCCTCCCAAGCCCCCTCCAGAAGAATAAGGGCCGCTCGACGCTCGCAAAAAGCAAAATGCTGGAGCGCCGAAATGGGCAGCAAATCCTCTTCTGCAAACACTTGCCTCAAACCATGATTACAGAAACCCCAGCCGGCGGCGTATCCCAATGTATTTCGGCCTCTCCACCCATCCCGTTCACCGCAAATCCGACCTGAACTCCTTGCGGAAGGCTGCTTTTCTGAAAGACAACCCGATAATCCGAGAAAGAACGGGGCGTTTCCACACCTTCTGCTTTTTTGACTTTGACCAAATCAAAGAGTTTGTGGGCTGGAGCGCATCCCAGTTTGGCCTGTTGCAAACGCTGTTCCGGATTAGTATCCGTACCAACGTGTTTGAAAATAAAAACTGGTTCGCGTACGGCCATAAGACCCTTGCTGGAAGAACGGTCATGTTCGTACATCCTCAAAACCGCATCCCAAAAGAGTACAAGGTCCACCTCGGAAAAACCGGTTTCGGCGGCGAGGTGGGCGCTGATAAATCCCTTGGCCAGATAAAGTCCATAGGGAATCAGTGTTTTACGACCCATGGTACGAAGTTTATCCTCGGGCTGTAGATCTTCCCATTCTTTGTATTTTTCAGCCTTTGAATCTCGCGGTAAACCTTCATCGGTTGTTGCCATTCTTGTGATTGACATATCCAGGGGAAGTACTGGATCTATCGAGCGGGCAAAAGAAAATTGAACCGGACCCCTTACCTGTCCGGCGTTGGGCCCGGTGGATAAGACTGCGCCAAAAGTCCTGATATCATAAAAATTCCGGCACATCCACATCCTCGCGGCTTTCACCTTCTCCTTGGTGGCACCCTTTTCCACCGGAATGCCGCCCGTTTCTTCATGGGCGCGGGCAATTTGGTAGTTAAGGGCCGTTGCATGCTCAATGAAAATCGCATTGGGCATTTCATTCTTCTTCGCGATCTGCACGTAGTTCCGTATCCGGCGTTTAAGAGCGACATCGGAAACCAGTCCGTGCATATCCTGGGGGTCTATCCGGGGCGCGTTGCCAGCGTCCGGATCGCCGTTGGGATTCCCGTTTTCACAATCGAAGAGAAAAAGAAACTCGTACCTGTTCTTAATCGTATCGTTCATCTTCCCCTCCTTAAAAGTTTTGAACTCCTGAATTCTACTTTTTTTTGGACCGCAAATCCGCCAGTTGTTGATAGTAGCCAAGAGCAAAAAGGCTCTGCCCCTCCAAGGTCAGCGTAGGTGGCACACCATCTCCCAGCTCTTTCCAGATCCGAGCCAGTTTTTCTTCGTACCAATACGCCAGGCCAGGTTCCAATTTGCCCAGGTGATACTGGCTGTTGCGAATTAACCGCCCCAGTACCAGAGCCGGCGTGGCCGAAGCCGCCGCGTAATAGCGCTCAATCAACCCGGCGTTGATATTTCCGAGAGCGCTTCTTTGCAACTGGGCCAAGATCGCCAGTATTCTGCCACAGTGATAGGCTGGGCTCGGATGCTTCTCATTCAATTCCGGCCGCAGTAAATCTTCTTCCATTGTGTCCCTCCTTTCTCCGTTTGTTCTTGTTTTCCGCAGATGGTAGGCTTTAATCAATCCCAGCCCAATCTGATTCGGATTTTCTCCTTTTAATATATGCCTCCTGACTTTATTCAACGCCCGAACTAAAACCGTCTCGGGAATCGGCTCATTCTGAACCGCAACCCGCCAGATTCTACTGGCCAAAGGAGCGGGTAAATCAGCCGGGGCTTCTTCAATGGCACCTAAAACAGCATAAAATTTCGGCGGCGGTGCGGGACCGCCTCCATCACGTTGTACAATGGACATATCATCAAACCAATTGGCAATGTTCGCCACCAATCGCTTGAACTCCCCCTCCACCCAGTCGCGGACCATTACCCGGCCGCCGGCACCGGAAAGCGTCAACGCGTAATACCGATTGCGGGCAAGATCGGGTCTTTTCCCGGTTTGAACGGCCTCCAGCAATTCCCGGACGCGGCGCTGGGCCATTCCTGCAAACTGCTGTACTGGTATTTCGCTGTTTTCCAACCAAACCAGAGGATCATCTTCAGAAGACACCCTCTCTTTAAACCAGTAAATCACCCGGGCGCCGGGAAGACGACCGGAAGATCTTCGTATCAATTCATTAATGGCCCGGCAATAGGTAGCGGCCTCTTCTTCCGACATGGCGGCATTGACCGATTGCTCCAGTCCATAGGAACAGAAGGCCTCCTTGTCAAAACCAATTAGAACATCGCCGGACGGTTGTCCTCCAACACCGGCAAGCCCTTTGATTTTATTAGGATGGGTGACCGCCGGCTGAACAAGTCGGCCGGTAAGAAAAGAACGGCTTGCTCCAGGTGCCTTTTTTACCCCGGACACGAGGCTGGCTCGGAATTCACGCCACCAGTTGTGCCAGACGGTTGATTCAACCGGATAGGTATTTCCTAACCGGAAGGTCATCTTATCTGTCGGCTTGGCTTTATAATCTTCCAACCGTTGTCTGATTCTGACAAGCAAGTCGGAATCCTGAAGTAAATCCGCAATTTTTTTCAATTCCGGCATCGCGGCGCCAGCCTGACGCAAGAGGTCAACAAAATAAGCATGCTTTCCTTTGATCTTAACGCTGGACGTCTCTTTGGAAAATAACGTCACCACCTCCACGCTTTCCACTAAAAAATGGGCTTTGGTTGTGCCTCCCGCAACCATTTCCGGCTGGGTAAAATCTGGACACATGGCAAATTCCTGGCCTTGATTCTTCTTGGAAGTCGTATCGCCGATCTCAATCACATCCAGATAGCGGCCGTCTTCGGCACAGGCAATAATCCAGCGGACAAACTTGGAATTAAAGCCGGGTTCGGCTTGAATGTTCTGATTTTGAAGGTATTCTATCACCTGTCCCAGCATTATCTTCCTCCTTCGCCGCTTTTATAGACCAAATCACTTTCATAGATCGGCACTTCCATAACGCCCTGGCAGACCTCAGCCTGAAAAAGGCTGACGCAAGGCGGGTCTTCAGGTCTGCCGGGGCGTGAAAGATCAAAAACATCATAAAGCATCCAGCCGATTTTAATATCCAGCGGCGCCGGTAAAATTGGAGAAGCTCCGACCTCGACCAATTCAAACCAGGCCGGAAATTCCCGGCAACCCAAATAAGGCTGATAGATGCATTTCCCTCCGGCGGCCCGGCGGCGGAATTGCATCTCCAGGGCGGTAAGTTTTGATTCAAAACCCGGCCAGGGCCAAATTTCGGCATGAAGCCGGTAGCGGACATTCTTAAGCGCCATGGTCTGGCGTTGTGTGCGCCCCTTCTGATCCGTACCAAGAAAACTCTTGTCCCCATCGGCCCAGATGGGAACCGGCGTTTCTTTGCCGGCCATCCACCTGGAGATGGTTCGTTCCGGGGGGACCTTATCCTTGACTTCGTTGCGCCGCAGCGCAATATACGAGGGTTCGGTAAAAATCTCCACCCGAATGATCTGCCAACGAAACTCGATCGGCTTGCAGTAAATGGCGTCGTAGATACCCCGGGCCGCCGATGGCGTAATAATCGGATAACTAAAACGCTCCACCTTCATTTCCGGTCGAGAAAAACAGGCCAAATCCCCCCATACATCCAAGACCTGATCTTTGGCTGACATAGCCCTCCTTTCATCTCCAGAGAATATTAGACAATGCCATCCCAGGAAGCGGGAGATACCAAACCTCTTTTGGGGTCATAGTCATCTTCGTTTAAGTAAACAAACCACTCGTCGGATTTGACGCCGATGCCCAGAGGAACCGGCTCCAAATAATTTAAAATCAGGTCTCTCCCCATTCTGGGCCTGAAAAAATTGACCGAGTAAGGCTGTGCCTTGGCAAACCAGTCTCGGGTTGGAATCTTTCTCTGGATTTCCATCCGCAAGTTTTGAAAAATCCTCGTATCATAGGGAACAAGAATGTTGATGGCATCCTGATTGATAAGACGATAATGCTTGGCCGTTTCTGCAAAATCAAAACCCTGGATTGCCTCCACAAGGTCTGATGCCTGGTCTTGCGGTTGGGAAAGAGAGTAAAGTTCTCGATAGTACTCCTCAAATCGTTGAAGATCGTAAATGGACATTGCCTGAACACCGTGTTTGCTAATAAGAGCACGGCTGACAGAGGTCGCCTGTCTATAGGCCGGATCGGGATAATCATCTTCTTCCGGCACAAAAACAAAAACCCGGCCAACACCCAATTTACCGTTGCGATTACATCTTCCGGCAGCCTGAGCAATTGCGTCCAAAGGCCCGAGCGCGCGAAAGACCACCGGAAAATCTATATCTATTCCCGCCTCAATGCATTGGGTCGAAATTAAACGGCAAGGGGAACCATTTTTCAATCGTTCGCGTACTTGAAAAAGGGTGGCCAGTCGGTGGGACGGACACATATTTGTTGAAAGGTGAAAAGTGGCGTCTTCTTCTTGTTGACTGCACACCTGGTTGTAAAGAGCAAGCGCGTGTCGCTTGAGGTTGACTATACACAATACCTGCCGATGTTGAAGTATTCGATTAACCAGTTGCGGCCAGGATATTTTCTGCTCCAACCATTCAATTCGAGTCCGTTCCGAACGGCTGAAAAGTTGCAGGTCAGGCGGCACAATTTCCCGTGGTTGCCATCCGTATACCCCATATTTTTTTACCTGCCCATTCAAATGAGTAAATGCCGGTTGCGTGGCGGTGGAAAAAACAACTGAAATTCCGTATCTCTCGGCAAGATGAGAAAGGCTTGCCAAGGTAGGAACCACCAGTCGAATCGGAAGAGTTTGAACCTCATCAAAAAGAATCACACTCTGCGCCAGGTTGTGTAACTTGCGACAGGCGGCCGGCCGGTTCGAAAAAAGAGACTCCAACAACTGCAAACTCGTAGTAATGATAATCGGGGCGTCCCAATTCTCGGTCAAAAAACGTTTGTGCTGGCAGGATTCATTTTGATCATCAGGGTTTTCTTCGGAACAACCGTCGATATGTAATCGTATGCCGCTTAAACTATGGTGTTCCAGAAGATATTCTTCCGTTTTTTGTTTGCCGAAACAGAATTCGCATATCCTGCGATACTCCCGGGCAGTTTGCTCGATGATGTTAAGATAAGGCAGAACAACGATAATTCGTTTCAGGTTATGTTTATTGGCATGATTTAAGGCAAAAGCGAGCATACTAAGAGTTTTGCCGGATCCGGTCGGTGCTGTTAGGGTGAATATCCCCGGTGACAATGAAGAAGCGGCCCGACACGCCTGTAATAAATCCTTCCGAATGGCTGTAATTGACGATGCGGCTTGGGAATCACGAACTAACTTATCCAGATAGGTGTCCAAACCGACGAGCAAACGGTCAGGTTGCAATAAAGGCCCTGATCTGCGATAACGCTTTTCTCCCTCTATTCCAGTTTGAAAATGGGCCTCGGTTTCAATAAAGTCGGCATCCACTAAAGTCGAAAAAAGCATCCGCACATCCAACATGCTGGCACAGGGTCGCTTCCAATTCCAGATTGACGAATCCAAGTTAGGAAAAGTCAATCCGTCGTCGGAAAAACGCTTGCAAAGGATCCCCATATCCGATTCGGAAAGGCGCAATCCGAGGGGATGATATTCGATCAATCGTTTGGGATCCAGGGATCTCAACGAATCGGGATCACCCTTTTGCAGCCCAATGTGGTGCCCCTGAATAGCAAGAGCGACAGCCACTCCTTTTGATTTATATTTTTTCAAGGCAATCCAGGCGCCTGCCGACCAGTGATCAATACCCTGTTCTTTCCCCAGCAACCGCCTTTGAAAAAGATCCCCGTATTTACCAAGATCATGCAGTATTCCCGCCACAAGCGCTTCGTTTTGCAAAGATAATGATTTCGCCCATCTTACAGCCCTTAAAGCCACATTTTGCTGGTGTGACTTAATGGAATCGGTAAAACCCGCCCGGTTCTTTGAATGTGCATCCATCCTAAATCCACGCCAAATGATAATCCATGCTGATTTTTATGCCGATTGTCATTGTTCCATGCCCGGCCTTAAGCAACATATCATCAATAAATACACTTGAAGAACTTGTCAACCAGAGTGCGATCCAAGGTTTTAAGAATCCTGTGTTCTTCTAAGGCTGCAAACCGATTGCCTATCTTTAGATGGGTAACCCCAAGATTGAAATGGGCCTGGGCGTTGTCAGAATCGAGTTCAATAACCCGCTGATAAGCCAGGATTGTCTCCTGGTACCGATCGAGAGCAAAATAGGTAAGGCCGAGAAAATATTGTATCTGGGAATTCTCCGGTTCAATGCTGATAAGTTTTTCGAAGATCCCAAGCGCCGCCGTATAATTCTTGAGCTCGCCATAGGTGATACCAAGTAGTACTTGTGCCTCAAAGTGCTCCGGTTGGATCTCCACCGCTCGTTGCAATGGCTGAAGCGCTTCCTGGTGGCGTCCCAGTCGGATCAGGAGATTGCCAAGCAAGAAATTGGATGTGAAGGGGTCGGGGTGGGTTTTCATTGATCGCTTTAATGGCTCGATTGCCTCTCGCCACCGGTCGGCCTGGATATAAGCCTCGGCCAGGATGAAATGCGTTCGAGAATCTTCAGGCCGGCGACGGGCTTCCTCTTCAAGCATTTTTATCTTTTCTTCGAGGGTTCCAGACCTCTTCAAGTCCATCCTGACAGAGATATCCGAGATTTTTCCGGCGCCAGCGAAACCGGAGAAGGCCTCCTTAAGCCGTGGATTTAATTCTTCTTGGATAATCCTGGCCACTTGATCGTTAAGTGCCGGATCGTCACTCTGTCCGAAAAAAGAGGTGATGTCAAAGACAAATTCTCGCGTGCGGCCGTCGGCCAGCAGCACTGTTAAAACGTCATAGGCCTTCCCCAAATCGTCCCAGCGCAACCTCTGGGATTGCGTCTTCCAGGCCACTCCCTCCTTTTCAAGTACGCAACTAATGTGTTCATACTCAGCCGCAATGCCTTCTTTTTCGGTTCGGGCCAAGATAATAATGGCCTTCTCCCTCAAATCACCGCCATTATTCATGTTCACCCCATTTGCCCGCCTGGCGCGCAGCCGTTTCGTTTGTCTCTCTGCCGCCAAACTCTTCTTCTATCGCGCGCGCCTATTTCTTCAGATCAAGATTGCCTGACCTTTTGCAATTGAGTTTGGTTCGAGGGGCTGACTGTTGTGACATTCAATTCAATCGCCCGGGTTGTCAAGGAGGCCTGGTTGACAAACAATAGAAATTTTTATATAATTGTAGCCTAAAATGCCGAGTATGTCAAGCCGGCCGATAAAAAAGTTATGATCAGAAAACGACTCAGACAGTTCCGCCTCGCCCGGGGCCTCTCCCTCGAAGGGTTGGCCGCCCAGCTGGACCACCTGGTCACCCGGCAGACCCTCTCGAAATACGAGCGGGGCCTCTGCCGACCGTCGGCCCGGGTCGCCGCCCGGATCGCCCGAGTTCTGGGGGTGAAGAATTTCGCCCTACTCGAAATACCTCGGCTCTCCTTCCATTCCGTCGCCTACCGGTCGGAGCCCGGCCTGCGCAAGAAGGAGAAGGCGCGGGTGGAGAACCTGACCCGGTTGCAGATGGAAGAACGGGTCCGGATACAGAACGCGCTGCGACCGGTGCTGGGCATCGACTTTAACCTGCCCCAGTTCCGGGTCGGGAGCCTGGAAGAAGTGGAGAAGGCCTCCCTGCAGCTCCGGCGTGACTGGCAGCTGGGGTTGGGGCCGATACCATGCGTGACCGACCTTTTGGAGGACCGGCTGATCCACGTGGTGGAGATGGAGGTTGACGACACCCGGTTCGATGGCATTTCGGCCATCGCCCAGAACGAAGCCAGGGAGGCGGTCGCCGCGATCGTCGTCAGCCGCCGCGGGGTCTGCGGAGAACGGCAGCGGCTCAGCCTGCTGCACGAGCTGGGCCACCTGGTCCTGGAGATGAAGCCGGGGCTGGATCCGGAACGGGCGGCCTTTTACTTCGGCGCCGCCCTGCTGGCCCCGAAACCAACCCTGCACCAGACGGTCGGAACCCGAAGGAAGCGCATCGAGGCCGAGGAGCTCCTGCTCCACAAGCGTTACTTCGGCATCAGCCTCCAGGCCCTGCTCCACCGCCTTTTTGACCTGGAGATCATCAACCAGTCCTACTTCAAGCGCTGGTCCCGGGAGATCAACCGCCGGGGTTGGAAGGCCTGCGAACCAAACGAGAGCCCTTCGGAAACACCGACCTGGCTGCGCCGCAATCTTTTGCGCGCCCGGGCCGAGGGGGTGATTACCCGCTCAAGCGATATATAACCGTCTTCAAATTTTACTTCATCATCTCCAGGTTTACCGTTGCCCAACCTTTTTTATTATTTTCACATTAAAAAACGCCCTCCGTTGTCTCGCCTTTTACACGGAGGGAGGCGGGGACTGGCTGTTGGCCTGGGCGTTGATGTGGGCGTGGATGAGGTCCTTGACCTTCAGCGGGCGGGGGATGTCGTCCCAGTGGAAGACCGGCGTCTCGGTGCCGGCGGTGGTGATGAAGATGTCGCCGCAGCCGATCAGCCGCTGGCTGATGCTGATGGTGACCCGGATGTCCTGGATGCGGGAGAGGGGCATCTCGTAAAGGTCCTTGGCGATGATTCCCCGGTGGCGGAATAGGCGCCGGTTGGTAAAGCCGTAGATGGTCTTCCGCCAGCGCAGGATGTGGAGCGAAATGAAAAGAAGGCCGGCCAGGATCAGGACCGCCCCGGTTATCCTGGCCGGCTTGACGTTGAGCCGGTCAACCAGGATCAGGGCCAGGCCGCCGGCCAGTAGGACGAGGGTGATGAGGCAGGAGCGGAAGAAGTAGTAGAACTGCTGGGGACGGCTGGCGAAGATAACCTTCTCGTCGGCTTCGAGCATGCCCGGCGGCACCAGGCGCGAATAATCCCTTTCCTTCTTATCGGTATCCATCCACCCCCCTTTTTTATAAGAATTATATACCGGGGGCATAAAAAATACCACCGAGGGATTATAAAAGCCCGGCATGCTCGCCGGCCGCTGACGAGCATTCAAAAAAGCACGCCATACCCGCGGATAGTAAGCGGGCATCCAGTCCTTAAGAGGGTTTGAACTGAAAGCAACCGGTAAAAACATGGATTCCCTCCTACTACGAGAGGGAATGACCCCTGAAGTAGAACGCTTCGCGTACACTTCAGGGCTTTGGATTGGTTTTTCAGACGAATTGAAAAAAGTCCATAATACTCGCATGCCGTAGGGGAAGCATCCCAAAAGCATGTCATGCCCGTATGTTGTAGACGGGCATCCAGTCCTTAAGAGGGGTTAACTGATAAATACGTGGATGCCCGCCAACCACCTGCGGAAATGCGGGTAATGATCGGCCTCGATTTTCCTGCTTAACAAATCCGGTTGTCCGCGGTATAATAAAAAACGGAAGTAGGAGGAAGGGGAAACAGACGAGACCGTAACCGAACCCGAGCAAGTTGAGGGCTATTCCGTTCGGGCGTCCTTCCTCTTCCCGAGTTCCTGCTTCCAGGAGAGGGTTGGGCGCAAGACCGGATTAAGCATTTCCCAATCCTCTCCTTCTTTTTGGCCGGGGTCAAGCAGAATCCAGCGGCACCTTCCCGGCGCCCCAATCGAAAGGAGACCCCCTTGAAATTCAAACAATTGCTCTTCCTGTCACTACTGGCGCTGGCGGCGCTGACCGGCTTTGCGGCCCCCGGCGCGGGAGACGAAACATCCGCTAAAAAACCGGACCCGGCGGCCGCGGCGGCCCCCGGCCATATTTATTACGTAAGCTCGAAAGGCTCGGATGCCAACGATGGCGCCAGCGTCAAAACGCCGTTCGCCTCGATAGCCAAGCTCAACGGCGTTCTCGCCGCGGGTGATACCGCCCGGTTCAAACGCGGCGAAATCTTCTTCGGTACCCTGAGGCCGAAAACGTCCGGTACGGCGGCCGCGCCCATACGGATCGGCGCTTACGGCACCGGCGCCCGGCCGATCATCACCGGCTTCAGGAGAATCACCGGCTGGAAGGCGGCCGGACCCGGACTTTACCAGGCGACGCTGGATCCCGCCCCAACCGGACGGCTGGAGATGATCCGCTTCGACGGCCGGCTGCAGCCCAAGGGACGGCTGCCGAAGGCCGGCCGCGGCTGGAAGCCGGGCAGCGATACCGACAGCTGGTTTGAAATCAGGAGCCACCTTGCCAACCGGGAGATCACGAGCGCCGACGCCGTCCCCGACGTTGCCGGCGGCGAGATCGTGCAGAAAAAATACCAGTGGATCATCGACCGCGGCCGCATCGATACCGTCCTGACGAACAACGTGGACGGGCAAACCTTGCGCACCATCAAGATCACCGAGTATCCGACCCTCTACGACAACCCCTATCACGCCTTCGACAAGAACGGCTTCTTCGTCCAGAACCACGTCAGCTGCCTGACCGAACCGGGCGACTGGTGCTATGACGAAACGACGCGCCGGATCACGATGCATTTCGGAGCCGGGCCGCCGGACCGGCACGTCGTCGAGGCCGCCGCGCTTGATAACGCAGTTGACCTTACCAACCGCGCTTACGTAAACCTCGAAGACCTGGCCCTGACCGGGGCCAACGGCGACCTGGTCCGGTTGGACGTCCCGGACAACCTTACCGGCAAGTGCCACCGCGTTTCGATCAACAACTGCGACCTCGCCTTCGCCGGCAGAAACGGCGTCGCCGTAATCGAGCACCGCTTCACCACCTACACCAGCGACGCGGCCGACGGCTCGATCACCAACTGCACGATCTCCGAGATCAACAACAACGGGATCAGCCTCGGCGAGAATCCCCGCTGGACGATCACCGGCAACACCTTGAGCCGGATCGCCCTGAACGAAGGCCTGCAACAAAACTCCGACGGCCAGGGCATCGGCATCTTCGCGGCCGGGGCTGACAGCCTCATCCAGCACAACGAAATTTCGCAGGTCGGCTACTCCGGCCTGTACTTCGTCGGAAGCGGCATCCAGATCAGGAACAACCACATCCACCACTTCTGCCTGGTCAAGTCCGACGGCGGCGGCATCTACACCTACGGCGGAGAAACGCGGAAAACCCACGCCAAACCCCGGGTCATCGACCGCAACGTCGTCCATGACGGGGTCGGCAGCATCGAAGGCCGCCACGTCAGCGAGGCCGGCAATCCCTACACGCCGCAGTGCCAGGGGATTTACATGGACGGCAACGCCACCGACGTGATCATCACCGGCAACACTTCTTTCCGAAATGCGTCCGCCGGGCTGTCCCTGGGCTCCAACAGCCGCATCACGGTCTACGGCAACACGCTGGCCGACAACCACACCACGCAACTCCAGATCGACGACCAGAAGAGCCCCCCGGCCAACCTGGACATCCACGACAACATCCTCTTTGCCTTCGAGCGCGAACAACTCTGCCTCTCGGTCGGCCTCGCCCGCAAACCGGGCAACCTCACCCAGGCCCAATACGTCGCCGCCATCGGGACCCTGGCCGACAACCTTTACCTGCGTCCGGTCCGCGAACCGGAGAACATCAGCACGATCGGCTATCCCCACTGCGGCGACGGCGGCGGCCACGATCCGAACCGGAGCCATGCCAACTACGGGGTCTTCAATGACTACCCCGGCGGCGGGATTATCGCGACGACCTGGAACGGGTCGCCGTTCCTGTCGCTCGACCGGTGGCAGAAAGAGTGGGGGCAGGACGCGGGGACCAGGAAGACCTTCCGGAGTGTCGCCGGCATCGCCGATCTCCGCCTCGAGTATAATCCGACCGATGCCGCCGCGGTGAAAAAACTCCCCGGCGTATTTGAAGACGCCAGGGGCGCCGTCTATAAAAACAGCCTCACGCTTCCGCCTTACTCCTCGGCGGTCCTGATGCGCAAACCCTGACCGGCGGAAGGATCGAAAACCCGGGGCGGGCGAAAAACTCTTTAACCTTGACAACGCGCGGCCGGGCCGGTATAAGTAATAGTGGAAGCGGGAGGAACGGGAAACAGACGAGACAAACCGAATCCCGATAAAGTTGAGGGCTACTCCATTCGGGCGTATTTCCCGATCCTGAAACCCCGCTTCCAAGAGAGGGCCGGGGGGTGGACAGGTTTAAGCGTGACCCGACCCTCTCTTTTTTTTGTGGAGGGGGGAACCAGGCGGCTCCGCGCCGCCGCGGCGGGCAGGAAGGACGGAAAAATTTTCAGCGCACGGAAGACAAAACCGCGGTCACCGCTTTTTCTTATGCTTGCCCCAAAGGCCGACGCCGCCCTCGGCGGCCTCCTTCTGGTACCGGCGAAACTCGTCCTGGTACTTGAAGGGGAACTCGGTGTAGGCGAAACCGTAACCCCGCTTTAAAAGTTCGGCGTTGAGGAAGAAGCCGTCCTCCAGGTAGACGTAGGCCAGCAGCCGGTCGTACTTGTCGCGGTTCTGGATGTACTTGTTGTTTTCGTCAAACTCCAGCCGGACCCGCTTGCCCTTGACCATCCGTTCGGTAAAATCAGCGGCTTCCTGGGCATAATACATGACCGACCGGGTGGAATGGCGCAGTTCCGGCGCGTCCACCCCGATCAGGCGGACCTTCTCCGGCTTGCCCTGGTAGGTAACCTTGATCGTGTCGCCGTCGAAAATATCGATCACCCGGACGAAGCTGGACCGGGAGGCCTGGGCCTTCAGCAAAAGGGGGATGGCGATGCCGATCGCCGCCAGCAGCAACAGGTAGCTGAAAATTTTCTTCATGGTCCGATCTCCAGATAAATACCGGGTATAACTGTCATAATTTATCACCCGGAGAGGTAAATAATCAAGGATGCCGCGGCAAAAAGTGAAAAACAGGAAGCTTTTGCGGATTTTCATTTGACAAGTAAGGTATAGTGGAGTATAATTATGCTCGGCGCATGAGAAGGCAGAGGTAAAACAGTTCTTTTTGAAAGTCAAATGAAGTATCAGATAAGCAGATAAAACGATATGCACATTTTGTGCAAATTTATGCAAAGGAGGAAAACAGAATGAAAAGTTTATTGAAAAATAAAAAGAGAAACTTCGCAATGAAATTTTATACTTCGCTTATTGCGCTGTTTTTTGGTATGAGTTTCGGAGCGTCCGCGGCGACCATTACAGTTGATGACAGCGGGGGAGCGAATTATACAACCATACAGGATGCGATAAACAACGCGGTTGCCGGCGACACGATACTGGTGGCGGCAGGCACCTACAATCAGAAAATTTCTATTGTTGGTCTGGATGGATTGACAGTTAAGTCTGCGAACGGTGCGGCTACCACAATCATAAACCTCCCGGATTCGATAGCGCCCGGCGGAGTTTTTATTAACTGCAACAACGTTACTTTTGATGGATTCACGATCAGGGACTTTTCCGATAACACAGCAGAAGATAAGATTATCCGCATCGGGGCGTCACCTGCTGTTGCCGATGGGAATGTTGTCAAAAATTGTATAATCCAGGGCAATCTGAACCAGCCTGGAGTTGCGGAACAGACAGACTACGGAATTATTCTGTACGGTACGAACTGCCAGATAATAGACAACGAAATTTTCGATATCGGATATATCGGAATCAACGTTGTCGGCGTTCCCCATTCGGATGCGGGAGGCAATACAATCAGCGGAAACAACCTGCATCATATGATGCGCGCCATTACGCTTGACAGAAGCCCGGGAAACAGCATCCTCAGCAACAACCAGATTTCAAACCTGGTAGCCGGAACTTTGTGGGGAGAAGAATATCCCCCGGAAAGATATTGCTATGCCATTATTTGCTGGGGCTCGCCGCTTGCAGGAACTGTCATAGAAAACCAGAATATAACCGGCGTACCCAACGGCATCTCTCTTTCTTCCGCCTGCGGAGTTATACTGGTAAACAACACCCTTGAGGTTACAAACATTGGGATATCGATGAGTTACGCGGGCTGGGGAGATAACCCTCCGGGAACGATGCCCGCGCCTGATAACAATATCATTGCAGGCAATACCATTACCGGGTGCGATAAGGCGTTGAATATAGGAGCAACCAATATAGGCACCAACAACTTCTTCGGATTCAACAACATCGAAGGCAATAGCATGGGTGTCAACAACACCGGTACTGAAGAATTCGTCGCGGAAAAGAACTGGTGGGGCGATGCAACCGGACCTTTTAATGGAACCACCAACCCCGGGGGACTGGGCAATGAGGTAAGCGACAACGTTGACTACACCCCGTGGCTGGGAGCGGAGGCCGCCGACCTGATGGTATTGAATTCGGAAGAACCTTCCGGGGAAAACGGAGAAGACGGCATAGCCGTCGACGTTGATTTTGACGGAGATGAAGGAACCGTCCTCGTCACCGTTTACAAAGACGACCCGGTTGGAAATGCGCCTTTTGAAGGGAGCTTTTTTGATGTATTCATCGCGCAGATGGGCGATATAGAAGAAATAAAAGTACGGCTTTATTACAACGAACCGTCGGCGAAAGTTGCTTACTGGCATAACGGTGCAAAATGGCTTGTTTGTTCTGCCCAGGAAGTTATAGCCGGAGCGGTTATGCTGGAAAACGTGATGTATGACGGATACGTTGAGGTAACCATAAATGACGGAACGTTTCCTTCTCTGGCAGACCTGACCGGAACAGTAATTGCTCTCAGGGATACGCCGCTGTACGATTCCGTTTCCGGGCAGAGCACCTGTTTCATAGCTACGGCGGCTTTCGGCTCTCCATTTGAACGGCACGTGCAGATTCTCAGAGAGTTCAGGGACAGGTATCTTCTTACCAATACCGCAGGACGGGCGTTTGTAAGATGGTACTACAGACACAGCCCGCGGTATGCCGCCGTAATAGCAGGAAATACCATGCTTAAAGCTGCGGTAAGAATAGCCCTTATGCCCGCCTACGCAGTAGCATTAATAGCTGTTAAAGGAGCTGTTCCGTACCTGCTGCTCGGATTGGGGCTGCTCCTTTTGGCATTAAGAAAGAAAACCGCCAAGTCTGCGGCAATACTGGCAGTAGCGGTGATTCTTGGATTTCCGGCTGTCTCATATACCGCCGACGGCAACCATTTTGACATCACGCCGGGCGACAAATACACAGCAACAGTTCCTACCACCAGTACGATCGGAGCTTCCAAATGGGCTTTTGATGTATTCTATTCGTACACTAACAAAATGCTGGAAGCAGACCTGGCGGGAACCGAAATGGACCTGGTGAAGGAACAACATCTGCTGCAGGCCGCACTGACCTTCGGCATCTCCGACCTCCAGCAGATGTCGCTTGTAGTTCCCTACGTTGCTCAACAGCGTTCCGAGATTGACGGAACAGGGAGAAGCGGATTTGGGAATCTTTCACTCGTTTATAAATTCCGATTTCCAACCGAGAATGAAAACGGGCTCAAAGCAGCCGTTGCTCCATTTCTGCAACTCGATACCAAGAAGAACGATATCTACCTGAATTCCGATGACTATGTTTTGGGAATCCGCGGAATAGTGGATAAGCAAATTAATGAAAATCTGCTCTGGACAGGAAACATAGGTTACGCCTATCAGCCGGAAGAAAAACTTGGCGACAATGTCAAGATAGAACACACCCTGCTTTTCGGCACCGGCCTGGTCTTCAAGATTCCGGAAACCCGTTCCTACGTTTCCGCCGAACTGTTCGGCAGGAGTGAAGATATGTTTGACACGGAAAATACGCCTGTGGAAGGCATCCTGTCGTACGGATTAGTCGGGGAAAACGCAACCTTTACAATCGGCGCCGGTATCGGATTGGTGGATGGTTATGGCGCTCCCGACTGGAGAGTATTCACAGGATTGCGCTTCGGGATATAAAGCATTGCATAGTCTGTACCAGTCGGCACCAATTCTTATTAGAGTTTGAAACACTCCCGCGCGGCTGGGATTTCTGTCTGTTTGGCAAACCTTCCAGGTGGTAAACCTCCAGGTGCACGAGGCGGCCTTTCCTTGCGGCCGGAATTCTGATAGACTATTTACGATGGCCGCGCCCGGCGTCAGGCGGCCCCGCGCAATCCCCTTTCAACTCAACCTGGAGGAGTGATGGCTGACTTCAAGCTGGACCTGGCCGTTCAGAGTTACACCTTCCGCGGCTTCAAGGATAACACAAAGGTGGCCGGGTTTCTGAACGAACTGGGCCTGAAGAAGATCGAGCTCTACGGTGCCCACGCCAGCCCGGCCGACCCGGCGGCCTTCGCCGCCGCGGTCGAGACCTACCGGAAGGCCGGGGTCGAGGTGGGCTCGATCGGCGTTTACGGGTTCGGCGACCAGGCCGAAAAGAACCGGCCCATTTTCGAGGCGGCCCGGAAGGCGGCCATCCCGCTCATCAGCGCCGATTTCGAACTGAAGAGTTTCCCGAACTGCATCCGGGTGGCCGGCGAGATGGCCCGGGAATACGGGATAAAGCTGGCGGTGCATAACCACGGCGCCCGCCACTGGCTCGGCTCGGCCCAGATGCTGAGCCACTTCTTCGGCCTGGCCGGACCGGAGATCGGACTCTGCCTGGACACAGCCTGGGCGCTCGATTCGCGCGAGGATCCGCTGGCCATGATAACCGCCTTCAAGGAACGCCTCTACGCGATCCACCTGAAGGACTTCCTCTTCGATTCGGCCCGCAAACCCCAGGACGTGGTGGTGGGCACCGGCAACCTGGACCTGAAGGCGCTCTTCGCAAAGCTGGCCGAGGCCGGCTTCAGCGGACCGGCGGTGCTGGAGTACGAGGGCGACGTGGAGGACCCGCGGCCGGCCTTGAAGAAGGCGATCGAGGCCATCGCGGCGGCGGTGAAGTAAGAACAACAACGGTTCTGGAAGAAAAGAGGCGGCCGGGGAGAAACATCCCCGGCCGTTTTTTTTGCCGGGCTATCCATAGCCCGTCATGCCCGCGGGCTTGCCCGCCGAAGCTCATTTTCCAGCGTAGGAGAATAGTTGGCGGGTATCCAACAAGCACGTCATACCCGCATGTTGTAGACGGGTATCCAATCCTTAAGAGGGGTTGACTGATAAATACGTGGATTCCCTCCTACTACATGAGGGAATGACAAGCATTTATGGATCCCCGCCTACGACGTGCGGGGACAGGCATGAGGGGATGACACGCAAGAAAATAAAAACATTTCATGCCCGTGTGCCTCAGGCGGGCTTGCCCGCCGAAGCTTGTTTTCTGAGCGCAGGCGGGCAGCCAATCCTTAAGAGGTTGAAATCAAAAACAACGGATTAAAGACAACTACTGGATTTCCTCCTACTACGAGAGGGAATGACATGCAAGAAAATAAAAGTGTGTCATGCCGTGTACCGTAGACGGGCATCCAAAACGCCTGTCATACCCGCAGGCTTCAGGCGGGTATCCAATCCTTAAGAGGGGTTGAACTAAAAAGAATGAATAAAGACAACTACTGGATCCCCTTCTACTACATTAAGGGGATGACATGCATTTATGGATTCCCATCTACTACCCCGGGGAGATGGGTATCCGCGGGGATTCCGCAGGAGCGCCGGTGGGAAAGAAGATCCGCTTGACAGGTAAGCGCCGACCCGGTATAATTAATAATGATTATTTTTTAATAATTATTTTCTAATAATTATGACAACTATTAACGCGGTAGCGAGTTACATCGAGGGACTGAAGCGGGCCGGCTTGAGGCTGACGCCCCAGCGGCTGGCCCTCTGCCGGCAGCTGGCCGGAAACCGGGAGCACCCGACCGCGGCCGCGCTCTACCGGAAGATGAAGTCCCGTTTCCCGACGCTGAGCCTGCCACGATCCACAAAACCCTGAATACCCTGCAAGAGTTGGGCCTTGTCCATGACCTGGGTGACACCGGCGGCGGTTCGGCGCGCTACGACACCGACCTGAAACCACACGCAAACGTCGTCTGCCGCCGGTGTCACTGCATTGAAGATATTTTCGACGAGAACTTGATCGGCCTGCGCCGGAAGGTGGCCAAGGCCTCCGGTTTTGACATCCGGGGCGAACGCCTCCTGTATTACGGGCGCTGCCCGAAGTGCGCCGGCCTCACGAAGAAAAGACAGGGTAAAAGCGGTTGAACGCCAAAAAAGGAGTAGAGAAAATGGAAAACGGACAGGAAGCTTATCGGATGCCGATGATCGGGGAGAAGGCGCCGGCCTTCACCGCCAAGACGACGCAGGGGATCATCAACTTCCCCGATGATTACAAGGGGAAATGGGTCATTCTCTTCAGCCATCCGGCCGATTTCACGCCGGTCTGCACCACCGAGTTCATGACCTTCGCCAGCCTGCAGGGCGATTTCAAGAAACTGAACTGCGAGCTGATCGGCCTCTCGATCGACAGCGGCTACAGCCACATCGCCTGGCTGCGGACGATCAAGGAGAAGATCCAGTTCCGCGGCATGAAGGACGTCGAGGTGACCTTCCCGGTCATCGAGGACCTCAAGATGGAAGTGGCCAGGAAGTTCGGCATGCTCCAGCCCAGCGCCAGCGACACCCAGGCGGTGCGGGCGGTCTTCTTCATGGATCCGAAGGGGATCATCAGGGCGATCATCTACTACCCGCTCTCCAACGGACGCAACTTCAAGGAGATCAAGCGGCTGCTGATCGCCATGCAGACCTCGGACCGCTTCGGCGTGGCCACGCCGGCCGACTGGGAGCCGGGCGAGGACGTGATCATCCCGCCGCCGGGCTCCTGCGGCCTGGCCAAGGAACGGGTCGAAAAGGCAAAGCAGGATGGTTACTACTGCCTGGACTGGTTCCTCTGCTTCAAGAAACTGCCCAAGAGCCAACTGGAAGCGAAGAAGTAAGGAAAAAGAGGCAAAAAAAGAGGCGGCGGAGGCCGGCAAAAGCCCCCGCCGCCTTTCTTTTTAACCGGTCTTTCAGCGCGCGACGCCGCTCAGGATCAGCTGGCCGTAACCGAACGGACTGCGGCGCGGCAGGTGGTTCCCGGTCCAGGAGAGAACCGCGGCCGGACCGTCGCCGTCCTGGTCAACCAGTTCGACATTCAGGCCGAGGGCCCGTTCCTGGCGGCCGGCCGTGCCGATCAGCTCCGAGGGCAGGCGCAGCTCAACCCGGCGGCCCTCATCGGTGTCAACTACCACCGCCTCGCACCGGCCGATCTCCCGCCCCTGGCCATCGATCACCGCCGGCTGCTGGGGGCCGCCGGCCAGGGCGACGGTTATGCTGAGGTCATCGGCATCCGGAAGCGGGTTGCCGAGGTCGTCCAACAGGTCGCGGTCAAGCTTGACGACCAGGCCGTCGCCGGGGCGTCGGACGCCGTCGAGCACCTCGAAGGCAAGGTAGGCGTCGCGGCCGTCCCAGAGGCTCTTGAAGGAGACCGAGGCGTCCTCGAGCTCGAAGATCCGGCTGAAGTTCTGGATGCCCTGGAGGGCCCCGTAGGAGCCGTCGAGGGCCGACCAGCAGTAGATGAAGGAGGGAGCGGCCTTCACCCAGGCCGCCTCATCCAGCCGTCCGTCGACCTTGACCGTGCCCGCGCCGACCAATCCGGCCACTGTCGCCCAGGAGGCATTGCGCTCGTACTGGCCTTGGTCGATCGGTTCGCTGAAACCGGCCCCGGCCGGGAAGGGCTGGCCGGAGACCTTCTCCATCCGCCCCTTGATCATCTTGAAGGTGGCCAGCTCCAGGCCGGGTCCGGCCGGCAGGACGACCCGCCGCTCCAGGTCCACCGGGTAGGCCTTGAGAGACCGGATGGCCGCCAGCAGTTTATCGCGGCCCAGGCCGTTATCCTCGATGACCAGCAGCTTGCTGACCGGCAGGACGAGCTTCGGGCTGAACGAAACCGGGTTTAACTGGTAGTCGTAAAGCGCGACCTGGCGGGCCGGCAGGTCAAGGTTGACCTCGATGTTCCCGTAACTGCCGTCCGGGCAGAGCAGGACGCAGAAACGGCCGTTCTTCCGGTAGAGGCCGGCGGCGTCCAGGCCGTAGGCGGTCTCCATCAGGATCAGGCCGTCGGGCCGGTGGCCGCGCAGGAAGTTGACCGCGTTGATGAAATTGGCGCTCCAGGGGCGCAGGGTATTGTCGCCGGCAAAGAGGGCGAACGGATCGCGGCCGCCGTCGAACTTGGCGGTGTAGAGGCCGAAGCGTTCGGTGCCCACGACGGCGGCCTCGTTGAAGACATCGTAGATGACCGACCGGTTACCGTTGAGCCAGCGGCCGCTCCAGTAGTCGCGCCGCGGCTGGAAGGTCTCCGGGTTGAGGACCGAACCCCAGTCGCCGGTGGTCCAACCCACGCCGACCACCCAGTATTGCTTGCCGGTAAAATCCTTGGCGTAACGGTCGTAGTTGAAGAGGTTGCGCTCGAAGCCGTGGCGGGAGCCGCCGATGGCGTCGCCGATATCCAGCTTGGGATTGAGATTGAGCATCTCCAGCAGGTGGGTGATCTGGGTGCTGTTCATGATCACCGCGCCCGGTACGTTCTTGCGGATGATGCGGTTGGCGATTTCGACGTAGGGAAGGCTCTCCTTCGGCCCCCGGTGGTAGCTCTGCTCGTCGGTCGGCTGCCAGGCCTTGATGTAGTTGGCGCGGCTGGTGAAGCGCTCCCAGAACTCGGCCCAATCCTGGTAGGGGATATTGGGCCCGTCCATGTGGGCGGCCGGTTCGACGCCGAGAATGTTCTCGGTGAACTTGGGTGGGTTGAAGTGTGGCCGCCAGAAGGAGTACTGGATGCCGTATTTCTCACCCCACATCCGGTAATACCGGTCGAAGAAACGCATCTCTTCCCGACTGGGCCAGATGTAGTCGAAGTAGGCCATCCGGTCGTTGAGGGAGTTGACCCAGTCGAAACCGGCCTGCTTGAAGATCTTCATGATCTCTTCGTTGGTGCTGATAATGGCGCCCAGCTGCGGACCGCTCCCGGCGAACTGCTTCGGGTCCTCGATCACCTGGAAGGGGATCGCGTAGCCGAGCTCCGGCCGCTTCTCCACCTCCCAGAGCAGCAGGTAGTTTCCCAGCCGGTCGAAGGCCGGCTTGACCGGCAGGGCGACCACGCCGCCGGGCCGGGATTGAACGCTCTGGCGGCCGGAAACCAGCACCTCCAGGTGGGGGCCCAGAATCCGGTAATTAATCCCGAGCCGTTCCGGACGCTGACCGACGGCCTGGCTGACCGAGATCTCCAGCGGCAGGTTCCGGCCCCGGTAGAAGCGGTTGCCCGGAACGCCGGTCTGAATGCCGACCTCCAGGCCGTCCAGGGGCTGATAATCGGAGGCCTGCCGGCCCCGTTCCAGCTGAAGGGCATCCACCCAGACCAGGGCCTGCGGGTCGTCGGTCGTAAAGCTGATGGACGCGGCGGGGGTATACTCAACCGTGTAGCGCTGCCAGTCGGTGTGGCTGACCGTCTTGCCGTTGACGCTCACCGGCCGGCCGTTGGTGCGCAGGTACCAGGAGAGCGTGAGGGGGCCGGTCACCGACTTTTTGAACTCCGTGGCCAGGAACTGGTTGAGATAAAAAACATTGAAGGCCATCCCGTAACGGATGCTGGCCTTACTGCCGGTGTAATCCTCGAGGAGGTTCTGGGGCCGCGGCACCAGCTTCAGGGAGTACCTGCCGTGGTAGGGACGCTCGGCGTCCAGGCAATCGTTGTCGACATTGTTGCCGGAGGTCATGGTATCGCCGGCGCCGGTGTAGAAGGGCTTGACCGAAAACTCGAAGCTGGAGTTGCGCAGCAGGTTGCGAGCCGGGAAGTAGGGCTCCCGCGCCGGCGGCAGGTTCTCGAAGGCGACCGCGGCCGGGGCCGAAGGATACTTGATCCGTTCGGCGCTCTGGCGCGGGTCGGCGCCGGCGAACTTCAGTTCGTTCCGACCCCGGCGGGTGTCCTTGATGATCTCAACCGGCTCGTCGGTGATTACCAGGCTGTCGAGGATGGCGTAGGGGCGCTGGTACTCCGGGTCGTCGCCGATGCCGCAGTTTTCCACGGTCACCGCCTCGATCTCAATGACCTGGCAGGGCAGGCCGGTCTTGAGGACGCCGGCCAGTTCGTACCAGCCGTAGCCGCTGCCGGTGAAGTCCTGGACGAAGGGAGCGGCGGCGTTGGCGGTGAACCTGCCGGCCGGGTCATAGTTGCCCAGCGAGGCCTTCAGCAGGTTCCGGGTGTTGGCCGAGCGATTCAGGCAGACCCGCAGGAGGAGCCGGTAGGAACCGGCCGGAACCGGGTTGTCCAGTTTCAGGTACATGCGGGCCGGATGGTGGGTCACGGCGAAGGCGCCGCCCGAGGCGTGGTAGTGGCGCTTGACGTACCAGCCGGGCATGTCCACCCAGTTGCCGACATAGTCCAGGTTATTGAACTTCTCCACCTCGGTGAAGAGTGACAGGGCGCCGGCCTCGACAGCCAGCCCCAACAACAGAAAAAAAGCCAGACAGGCACCTCTCAAAAGTTTCCGCTGCCGCATACCCACCCCCTTAAAATTTCGAGAATTGAAGTTTACTTGCCGGCCGACTGGAATATCTTCTTTATCTCCGCCTCGGGCAGCGGGCGGTCGTAAATCCTTATTTCGTCCAGGGCGCCGACAAGCCCGGTCAGGTCGCGGCCGATGGTCAGCGGCGTCTCGGTCGAGATGTCGGTCGGCATCTCGATCATGACGATGTCGCCGATCAGGACGCCGTTGACGAAGAGGCGCAGTCCGCGGTCCCTGGACCCGGTATTGTAAGTGGCGGCCAGGTGCACCCAGCGGCCCGGCTCAACGTACTTGGCCATGGGAACCGAGACCGTGTCCCGGCCGCCGACGCCGTCGACGGTGAAGAGGAAGCCGGCCCCTTCCTTGATCTTGGTCGGACCAGACGAGCCGTTGGTCCCGAGGTTGAAGCCCCGGAAGGGACGGTAGGCGGTCGGACCGCCGCCCTTGCCGGTCGCCTCGGTGGCCGCGTCCTTCTTCACGAAACTGGTCCAGCGGATGGCGTCGGTGTCCAGGCGCAGCCAGAGGGAAACGGTCAGGCCGTTCTTGATGGAGCGCAGGCTCGGGCTGTCGGGAACCAGGATGGCGCCCTTGCCGTCCAGGACCAGGGCCTTCCCGAACTGGCCGTCGGCCAAAGCCGCGCCCGGACCGAGTTTCAGGTGATTGTTGTTGCCGGAGAGGTCGCGGACCACACCGTCAACCGCCTCCTCCATGGAGTAATGCAGAACCAGGCCCGGCTCGGCGGCGCCAGCCGCCGGCGCCAGGGCCAGCAGCGCCAGGGCCAACAGCGGAATCAATCTCTTCATGGCTGACCTCATTTCGAAGCGGCCAGGCCGGCCAGGAACTCCCGGGCCGCGGCCAGCTGGTTGTCGGGAAGCGTCAGGTAAACATACGCGTAAGGCTGGACCAGGGCCAGGTAGCGCTTGCCGGCGCGGTTCAGGGTGATGTCGTTCCCCCAGATGTCCAGCTGGCGCAGGTTCAGGCCGGACGGGACCTCGACCTCGGCCGCGGCCGGCTTGCCAGGCATCACGGCCAGGAGCTTTCCCTTCCCCTGACCGAGCGAGAAGACGAAACCTTCCCAGGGCAGGCCAAGCTCACCCTCGGAGGCGCCGGCGGCGGTCAGGCCGTTGAAGCAGCCGAGGGCGACGATGGAGGGATCCAGGTGACCCCAGAGGTCGAAGGTCGACTGGTAGCCGCCGCCGGGCAGGCGGCCGTGGTAGATGATGACCGCCTTGACCCGCGGCCCGCCGCCGCCGGCCGGCCGCAGGTTGCGGACCAGCGTATCGTTGAAGCGGCTGGTGAAGTCGGAGAGGCAGCTGTCCACCTCCACGCCCTCGGCCGTCCGGCCGAGCCGGGAGGCGAACTTGCCCCAGCCGTTGAAATGGTCGGAGTGATAATTCATCAGGACCGAGCAGTCATAGAAGAAGAGCGGGAAGTCCGGCCCGGCCAGGTCGGCGGCCTTGACCGAATAACGGACCCGGCCCAGTTCCCGGCCCAGGTCGTAGAGGCCGCCGGTGGACTCCGGCCCGCCCCGGACATAGGCGAGGGCCGCGTTCCGCGGGTAGGTGGCCAAAAGAACCGCCTTGGGATCGACCGACTTCAGGGCCCGGGCTCCCTCGACCATCAGCTGAAGGTAGGCCGGACCGCCGAAGGGCACCTCGTCGATCATCTGCCAGTACTTGATGTAGGGCGAGTAATGGCGGGCCATGGTCTGCAGGTACTCCCGGAAGGCCGAGATCTTCAGGTAGCGCGGCCCGTTGGCCGATTCGAGGTCGATCGTCTCGCCGGGGATGGACTTCTCGGCCTCGGCCATCTTGGGGAAGACGTCAATGAAACCGGCGTCGGAGACGCAGCCGACGAAGCGCATCCGGTACCGGTCGCGGGCGGCCTTCAGGTAGGGCAGGTAGGCCTCGAACCAGTACTGGTCGCGGGCGTAAATCTTCTTCCACTCGGTGGTCGCGCCGGCGGACGACAGGGTGTTGTTCCAGTAGAGGCCGAGGCGGGTGGCCCGCTCCAGGCCCGGCACGCTCAACTGCAGGTAGAGGCCGAAGGGATTCCAGCCGTCCGGGTCGGGCCTGGGAACCACGTAGAAGGGAATCTCCATCCGGAGGCCGGAGCCGAAGGTCCCGCCGCCGGCCTCCCGGGCCAGCACCTGGAAGCGGAAGACGCCCTTGCGCTCCTTCGGAAAGGCGTACTTGAACTCGGAGACGCCGTCCTTCTTGAGCAGGAAGGAGGCCCGGGCGGAGGTCACCGGAAACTCCCTGCCGAAGCAGTCCCAGAGGCGGCCTTCCAGGTCAACCTTGACGTCGCGTCCGGTCGGGTTGACCCCGCGCAGGAGGACCTCCACCGGACCGCTGTCGTGAAAGATGTTGGCCGGCGGCAGGCAGACCAGCCGCAGTTCCGGGCCGGCCGGCGCGTAAGCTCCGGCCGTCTCGCCCGCTTCCAGCTGGAGCGAATCGAGCCAGAGGTGGCCGGCGTGCAGCTGGTTCGGATCGTAATCGGAGCCGCTGACCGCAACGGCCAGTTTCTCCGGCTTGTCGAGCGGCCCGGAAGCGGTCACCCGGCGCCAGCCCTCCTCCGGCAGCACGACGACCTGGATCTTGATGGCGCCGCAGGCCAGGTTGAAATTCAGCTTCCGGTCGCTCTTGACCCAGGCCGAGAGGGTGTAGGTCCCGGCCCCCGGCACCGGCACCGTGAAGGCGCTGGTCAGGGAAAGAAACGGGCTGAGGCTGTACCCGGTCCCGGCGCTCCAGGCGGTCAGGCGCAGCGAGGCGGTGCCGTCGTGGAAGACCTGGAAGTCGAGGTCGCTGTCGTCCACCAGACGGGCCGACTGGTAGGAGGCCACCCAGAGCCGGTAGGCGCCGGTTTCGAAGCCGGAGTTGGGGATGAGGTTGACGGCGGCGGCCGGCCGGCCGCCGAAGCAGAAGAGAACCGCGGTCAGGCAGAGCAACTTGCGAATCATGCGCACCTCCGGGTAAGGAACCCCGCCTGCCGGCGGGCGGTTATGGAAAGCCGGTTGTTTCATCTCTTTAGAAGACGGTCGGATTCGTCTTGTTTAAAAGACGCCCTTCGCCCCTTTGCGATCCGCGGGAGTTTCGGACCGGGCGCCGCCGGCTCCCGGCAAGCCGGAAGATCACCGCGGCCCGTCGAAGAGATTATACTTCTTCGCGTCCGGATTGTCCTGGTGCCACTTCCGGAAGGCCTCGGGACCCTGCAGTATGACATCCGCGGGCGCCACCTTCAGGCCGGGCAGGAGGGGCGCGGCATGCGTTCCCGGCTTATCGGGCAGCCGGCGGGCCCTGGCCAGGTCAAAGGCCGCTTTCGTCGCGTACACGCGCCCGGAGTAGGCCGGGACAACAACTTCGATCGCCGCGGCGCCCTTCTTGACCGGGTAGGCCTGCTCGGTCCGCACGTCCACCAGGCCCCCGGCGGCCTTGAGCGTCTTCGAGGCCAGCGGCAGCTTGACCGCCCGGGGTTGGCCGGTTCCGTTGAGCACGACCACCCCGCGCTCGTAAGCGCGCAGGTAAACGCCCTCCGCGACCTCGACGATACCGCTGCGGACCTGCTTGAGGCGAAGCCAGTTTATCTTGTCCAGCCCGGCGGCGGGCCAGGCCAGGACATACCTGCCGAGCCGGGCCGCCACGTACGCGAAGAAAGCCCGGTCTTCCTTGTCGCCGGGTATGCTCTCGGGCACGCGCGGCATGTAAAGCATGACCTTCCCGTGCTCGACCGCCTCCTGGTAGCGCCGGGCCGTCTTCACGACATAGGCGCAGACCTCGGCCGCGCTGCCGTCGGTCACCTCGTGCATGAAGCCCTCGATGAGCTGGCCGTCCACCAGCCGCCAGGGCGCCAGTCCCTGGCTGTTGGCCCACATGACGCGGTCGGGGTGGTAGCCCTTGATCACCTTGTAGAGTTCCCAGTAGAGGTCGTCGAGGACCTCGGCGTTGGTCCGGTCCGGAAAAAGGTGCCGATGCTTGCCGAGTTTATCGCCGAAGCAGGGCGGGCTTTTCTGGTAGTTGTCGAACATGATCCCGTCGTATCCCAGCTCCATGAGGGAGCGGATGGCCAGTTTCCAGGCGTCCTGGACTTCCTTGAGATTGACGCAGGTGATGTGCCGGCCCGGGTAGAAACCCCATTTCCAGACCCAGTTCCCGTCCGGGTCGTAGAGGTTCCACCGCGCTTCGCGGCCATCCTTGTTGACGTACTTGCCGGGCCAGCCCTGCTGACCGGGCAGCCAGCGTATCTTGATGGCGAGCTCGCCCCGCGGCGTGTCGCCCCGCTCGTCCTCCGTCCTGGTGATGCCGTGCTCCCGGACGAACTTCATGCCCAGCTCATGCTCAATGATGCCGAACATGGGGTTGTCCTGATAAGCCGAGGCGCGCGAACCCGCGGCGTTCCAGGCCTGACGGGTCTCCAGGCCCGCGTTCGGCCAGCCGTTCCCGGCCGCGTACCAGCCGGCCTTGGCGGCCTGGAATCCGCCCGAGGGATGGCTGAACTCCAGTTTCCCCGCCGTGGCGGGATCCGACGAGACGGCGTCGACCACTTCCAGCTCCTGGAACCACTTCGGGGCCGGGTAGCCGTATTGCTCGTCATACCGGCCAAGGCCGGGCGCCCGGGCAACCTGGCCGGCCGCGTACCCGGGCAAAACCGACAAAAAGAAACCGGCCAAAAACAAGGATAAAATCCAGGTACGCATGATGCGCTGCATGTTTATGCCTCCTGAAAGCGTGCCGGTAATTGACTACCCACCGATTTGCCAGAGAAATCCGTTTTTGGTTTTTCTTGTTTAATTATAAATATCAATAACGGGATAATTGACCGGCGGCCCGCCCCTTGATGGCGGCCATCCGGGAGGCGGCCCGCTGGCCGGCCCGGATTTTCTTCCGTATATATCATCTAAATTTAAGCCATGCGCACCTTCTTTGTCAAATTTTTATATATTATATAATCTATAATGACCGAAAAAAGGCGGGCGGAGATGCTTCTTGTCCGTCATGCACTCATGTCGTACGCCCGTCATGCCCACGGACTTGTCCGCCGAAGCTCATTTTTCAGCGTCGGAGGATAGTAGGCGGGTATCCAAAACGCCTGTCATGCCCGCGGATAGTTGGCGGGCATCCAATCCTTAAGAGGTTTTAACTGATAAATGCCTGGATTCCCTCCTACTACGAGAGGGAATGACATGCTACTGCTGGATTCCCTCCTACTGATGATTATGGAATACGTCTTACTTGGATCCCCGCCTACCACATGCGGGGACAGGCATGAGGGAATGACCCCTGAAGCCTTCGACAGGCTCAGGCTTGGCAAAGCCAAGTACAAAAAACTCGGCGTACACTTCAGGGCCTTGGATTGGTTGTTCAGACGAATTTCAAAAAGTCCGTCATGCCCGTATGTTGTAGACGGGTATCCATTCCTTAAGAGGTTTTGAGCCAAAAACGACCCCGGGTAACATTAAAGAACGAGGCACAAAAAAGAAGGCCGGCGTCGGGAAAGACCGCCGGCCGTCTTTACAAAGACTCTTTTCCGGATCGCCTCAGGGGTTGTTGTACCAGTAGTTGGTATCCTTGCACTGGTCGGTGGTCAAAAACTCCACGTGGCCATCGTAGAAAAGAAAGTTGGTGCCGCCCCGGTGCGTGGGCACGCCGGTGCACAGGCCGTAGTAACTCCCGGGAGAGTAGTAGGAGGTACCGTTACTGCCAACGCTCGAGAAGGTGTATTGATAGTTGCCGATGTTGGTATTGCCGGCCAGGGTTCCGCACATCGAAAAGATGAGCCGCTCCGGCCGCCGCACGTCCTTGGCCCGGTAGCGGGTGGTGGCCATCTTGTTCGGCCAGTTCCCGTTGGCGGGGTAGTCAAAGACGAACAGGAACAACCCGCTGCCGCCCGAGGTGCCGGTGTAGTAGCCCTCACCCATCGAGCCCCGGGACGGGTAGCAGTAAGCCCGGCGGTCCATCGCCTTCGTGCCGAACTTCGGACACCGCAAGGCCTCCTGGTTCTTGACGTAATTCTCATTATAGAGCATCTCCGGGTAACTGGGCCGGGATACGCCCACGTCGCCCCACCAGGAGGCCAGCAGGTAGTCGTCGTTGTCGTTCCAGTAGATCCGCATGGTGGTGCCGAGCTGCTTCAGGTTGCTCATGCACTGGGCCGCGTAGGCCTTCTCCCGGGCCGCGTTCAGGGCCGGCAGCAGCAGGGCGGCCAGGATGGCGATGATGGCCACCACCACCAGGAGTTCAATCAGGGTAAAGCCCGCCTTCTTTAATTTTCTCATGTTTCACCTCACCGGATGCGATTTCATTTCCACCAGGTCCGCAAGGAAGTGTTGTAGCTCATGTCATCCAGACTGACGGTCTCCACGTGGCCGTCCATGAAGGCCATGTTGACTTTTCCACTGTGAATGGCCCGCGGGTAATACTGGGTCGTCAGGCTGTTGGCCGTGGAGGGCACACCCGTGATCGAATAGTAAGTCCAGCCGCCCCAGGTACCGTCCACCACCCGGCTGGAATCGGCCGCGTAGGGCAGGCGGTCAATGGTGACGCCCGCGCCGGCCGCCTTCCGCTCCGCCTCGAAGCGGGTGCACTTCTGCATCGCCGCCCAGCCGTCGTAGGGAATGCCGTAGGTGTATTTGCCCGGCCACTGGTATCCTTGCGGCCAGTTGGCGTAGTATTTCGGGAAACCCTTGCCGCTCGGGCAGATGAAGACCTTCAGGTTCTTGATGTACTGGGCGTTGGAGGGATGGGCCAGGCTCCACATCCAGTTGCCGGGCACGCTGCCGGTCCCGTTCCCGTCGCCGTAATGGTAAGGCAGCCAGCCGTTATAGTCCTCCATGTACATCAGGACCGCCAGCATGATCTGCTTCAGGTTGTTCGTACAGGTCGCCTGGCGCGCCCGTTCCTGGGCCTTCGAGAGAGCCGGCAGCAGCATCGCCGCCAGGATCGCGATGATGGCAATGACAACCAGGAGTTCAATCAGCGTAAATCCTCTTTTCCTCATTTTTCACCTCGATGAAATATATGGATTGAAAACCAACCGCCTCAATCGCCTGGCCTCACCCCCTTTCTTTTTTCTTAAGATTTAAACCGGCACAAATTCCGCCCCGGCCAACGATAACCGGCGCCAGACAAAATTTAATTACCGGCACCCGTAAATCCCACCCTAAAAGTTTCTTCAATATAAAAATACAATAAAAACTTTCCGTTGTCAAGCATAGGGGTTAACTTTGAATAAAACATATAATTATATAATTGCAGCTTAATCCGGCGTCCGAAACCGCCTGTGTTAAAATATAGCCCGGAGCGGTTCACGCCACACCAAAAGGGGGCAGGCATGGAGAAGCGAAAACTGGGACGGAGCGGCATCGAGGTCAGCGGCCTCGGCCTGGGCTGCTGGGCCATCGGCGGGGAAACCATTCAAAAGGGAAAGCCGGTCGGCTGGGGAAAGGTGGACGATCAGGAATCGATCCGGGCCATCCACCGGGCGATTGAAATGGGCGTCAACTTCTTCGACACCGCCGACACTTACGGGGCCGGCCACAGCGAGAAGGTGCTGGCCGTGGCGCTGGCCGGCCGGCGGGACCGGGTGGTCATCGCCTCCAAGTTCGGCTACGCCTTCAACGAGGCGACCCGCGACCAGTTCGGACCCCACGAAGATATCACGCCGGAGTATGTAACGGCCTCCTGCGAGGCCAGCCTGCGGCGGCTGAAGACCGACTATCTCGACCTTTACCAGTTTCACCTCGGCCGCCACGAGCGGATGGCCGAAATCCGCGATACCCTGGAAGGCCTGGTAAAGACCGGCAAGATACGCTGGTACGGCTGGTCGACCGACAGCCCCGAATCGGCCCGGTTCTTCGCCGCCGGGGCCCATTGCGCGGCCATCCAGCAGAACTTCTCGGTCTTCGGCGGCAACCGGGAAACCCTGGCGATCTGCGAGGAGAACGACCTGGCCAGCATCATCCGGGGGCCGCTGGCCAAGGGGCTGCTGACCGGCAAGTTCACCCACCAGACCGCCTTCCCGGCCGAGGATGTCCGGTACACCTGGAACTTCAGGGAAGACGGGGACGCCGGCCGGAAGATCGACCTGCTGGATCAACTGCGGCCGATCCTGACCGGCGGCGGCCGGAGCCTGACCCAGGGCGCCCTGGCTTACCTGTGGGCGATCAGTCCCCAGACCATACCCATCCCCGGCTTCAAGACCGTCGCCCAGGTGGAGGAGAACTGCGGCGCGCTGGCCTTCGGACCCCTCACCCGGGACGAGGCCGCCAAGATTGACCGCCTGGTCGCGACCCTGAACGGCTGAAAAGCAAGCGCCGGAGTGGACAGGGTCCGATTTGCCTGTGATACAATAGGGGCATCGTATCCTTATCCAAGGAAAGGGGGACCCGATGGGAATGGGATGGTTTGCCTGGTGGATGGTAATCATCGCCAGCGTCTTGCTGATCGTGGTCGGGCTTCGTTTCACGCTGCGGGGGTGGAAAGATGAATGAGCTGATCTTCGCCCCGGTTCCGGTACCCGGGTTCGCTTATGGCGCCTGGGCCGCCGTCGGACTCGGCCTGATGCTGGCGGTCTGCTTCGCGGTCGGGTTCCTCAGCCGCAAGAAGGCCGCCACCTTCGAACACTTCCTGGTCGGCCACCGGGACATCGGCCCGGTCATGACCGGGCTGGCGCTGGGGGCCACCTGGCTGAGCGGCTGGGCGACCCTGGGCATGATGGGGGTCACTTACCAGGTCGGCTGGTCCGGCATGTGGTTCGCCGGCATCTGGACCCTCTTCGGCATCATTCCCTGCCTCTTCCTGACCGGCCGCAAGATGCAGCAGTACTCGGCCAAATTCGGGGCCCGGACGGTGCCGGACGTTCTCGGCATAAGGTTCCAGAGCCGGGTCGTCCAGTCGCTGGCGGCCCTGGTCATGATCTTCTTCACCACCCTCTACGCGGTCGGCCAGTTCAAGGCCGGCGCCACCTGCTGGCACGCGGTAACCGGCCTGCCCACCTTCTGGTGCCTGCTGCTCTCGACGGTGGTGGTCTTCATCTACATGATCGTCGGCGGCTACACCGGCACCCAGTGGTCGCTGGCCATCCAGGGGGCGGTCCTGGGCGTGGCCTGCTTCGCGCTGGGCCTGGCCGCCCTGGTCTTCGTCGGCGGCCCGGCGGCCATGAACCTGAAGCTGATGGCCGAGAATCCCAGCCTGCTGGCGTTGATGCGGACCGACCTGCCGGCCACCGGCAACACCCAGCTCTTCTCGCACCCGGTCGGCATCGTCTCCACCTTCTTCATCTTCCTGACCATGGCCGTCGGCTTCCCGCACAACGTCGCCCGTTTCCTGGGCATGCGGAAGATGACCCGGAAGGACATGATGCTGCTGACGCTGATGGTCTTCCTGGTGGCCGGGCCGCCCATCTTCCTGAATGCCATCACCGGCCTCTGCAGCCGGGCCCACTTCGGACCCCAGCTGCTGGGCCTCGCGCCCTGGAAGGCCGACCTGGCCGCGCCCTACCTGGCGATGGCGGCCGGCGGCACCTTCCTCTCGACGCTCTACATCACCGGCGTCTTCGCGGCCGCCCTCTCGACCCTGGCCGGGATGCTGATGGTGATGGCCGGCAACGTGACCCGGGACATCATCCACATCTGGCGGCCGCAGACCCCGGACAAAGTCCTGCTGAAACTCACCAAGGTCCTGCTGGCCATCTTCCTGCTCATTCCCTTCTACTGGACCTTCCACAAGCCGCCGGAGCTGCTGGCGGTCTTCATGGGCTACGCCTCGATCGGGCTGGGCGGGATCTTCATCTTCTGCACCGCCGCCTCCTTCTACTGGCGGCGGGCCACCGCCTCCGGGGCCATCCTCTGCATGGTCTACGGGGTGCTGTCCACCCTGATCGGCGCGATCTTCACCGCCCGGGGCAAGATCGGCATGGGAACCCTCGAGTTCATCGTGCTGATCGGCTGCGGCCTCTGCTACTTCCTCGGCAGCTACCTCCAGAAGCCGCTGCCGGCCGAGAAGCTGAAGGAGTTGTTCTGAGGAAGGGGGTTTCCGTCGCGGTGAAAGAAAACCTGAAGCGGATCGCCGCGGAGGTGGCCGCCAGCCTGGAGAAAATCGAACCCGGGCAGTTCGAGGCGGCCGCGGCGGAGATACTGAAGGCGCCGAACCTCTTCCTGGCCGGCGCGGGACGGAGCGGCCGGATGGTGGAGGCTTTCGCCATCCGGCTGGCCCAGCTGGGCCTGTCCGCCTACCTGGCCGGCGGCGCCACCACCCCGGCCATCACCGCCGGCGACCTGCTGGTAATCGGCTCCGGCTCCGGCCGGACGGCCGGACTGCTGGCCGCGGCCCAGACCGCCCGGGAGGCCGGCGCCCGCCTGCTGATCTTCACCGCCGAGCCGGAATCGCCCCTGGCCCGGCTGGCCGACCGCCTGGTCGTGATACCGGCCGGCGGCCGCCGGCGTGCCGGCCAAGGGCGGCCGAACTCGATCCAGCCGCTGGCGACGCTCTTCGAACAATCACTGCTGCTGCTCCTCGACGGACTGGTCCTGCGCCTGATGAAGGCGCGGCGGGTCTCCGCCGCCGCCATGGCCGGCCGTCACGCCAACCTCGAATAAAAAAAGGCCGGGCCGATACCCGACGTTCGGCCCGGCCTTTCACTCAAACCCCGATTGAACCCGCACCATCCAGATGGCGGTTTGATCTTTCAGGGCCGCCGGAAAATCTTGATTTCCCAGGGCGAAATCTTCCATTCCCGCGACCGGCGGCCGGTCTCCGCGTCCTCCCAAACTTCCTTGAAGACCAGGGTCTCCTCCCGGTGAAAGTAACTGGCGGCCGCCAGGTAGAACTCCTCGTTGACAAAGGCGCTCAGCACCAGGTCGCGCCAGAACCGACCGGCCAGCAGGTCCTGATCCTGGACCTCGGTGAAGACGTGGGTGCCGGGACGGGTCATCTTCCGGTAGATGGGAAAGTAGTGGAAGTAATCCTCCCGGTAGCGGGGGTTACCCGGCGGCTGCTCCCAGGGCGAGTAGATGGGTTCGGCCCCCGGGTGTTCCCTGTAATAACCGGCGATCTGGTCCGGCCAGGGAAGCTCGCCGGTCGCAACCGGAGCATATTTCAACTTCCGACCCCGGTACTTCTTGCCGGTGATCGGCCGGCCGTCGTAAAGAACCGGAAACTGCAGGTAGGGAATCGAGATGGCGTACACGGCCCGGGAATCCAGGCCGGGCTGCTGTTTTTCGATGTAGCGCCAGTCGGGAATGTAGAGTACGAAGGGCGGCTGACGCCTAACCTTGCGCAGGAGGGCGTCGAGGCTGCCGACCGCTTCGCCTGCGAAGGTGTAGTCGTAACACTGGAACCGGGGCGGCCAGGGATCGGGCGTGAAGTAGTTGTTGTAGGAACGATAGTAGCGGCCGAAATGGGTGGCGTAGATGCCCCGGTGACGCTTGACGATCGTGTAGAGTTCCTGGGTCAGGTCTTCAAAGGCGCCGTCCCGCTGGGGCGACTCCTCGAAGGCGTTCACCTGGCCCAGTTGCGGATCGGGCGGATCGTACATGGCCAGGCTGTTGTAGCCCACGTCGTTGTAAAGTCCGTCCAGCGGGTACTCGGCCATCAGCCGCTCGACGGCCCCCAGCAGGAAGGCCCGCCACTCCGGGCTCCGGGGCGAACACTCGGCCAGGTCGTAGTAACCGCCGGTCAGCGACTTGATCTTTCCGTTCAGGTAATTGGCCCACCGGGATCGAAAGCGGCGGCTGCGCTTGTCGTAGTAGCCGGTGGAGATGTAGGGCAGGAACTTCATCCCGTGGGCGTGGACCCGGTCGATCAGGGTCCTGAAGGCCCGCCGGTTGTTGGGCGAGAACTTGTCGGCGCCGTAAACCTCGAAGGCGTCGTTCCACTCCTCGTGGATCTTGAAGACCTCGATTCCCAGTTCCCGGTAGCGGGCGAACTTCCGCTCATCGGCCTCGTCCGGTATTGAAAGCGGTTCGGCCGGATACTCGGCATAGTTATACCAGACGTGGCCCGGCCGGTAGTCAACCAGGACCTGGTGGCCGATGGAACGGCGGATCAGCCGCCGCGCCAGGGCCAGGTTCTCCAGGCGCTGCCGTTCGGCCGCCGCCGACCAAACCCGCACCAGGGCCCCGACCTTCGTTTCTTTCGCCATCTCCGAATTCTCCCGAAACCTTTTCAAGGCCGCCGGCGCCGCGGTTGTCGTAGGGGCACCTCGTAAAAGAAGACGGCCGGATCACAGCCGCGGCGGCCTCAAAAGAGGATCCGCTTTTTAACCGCGGGCGGAATTTGCCGCCCGCCCTGGCGGCACGCACCGCCGGCCGGGACCCGGCCAATCACTCGATCACCACGATGGCGTAGGTCTCCAGCCAGTCAACCGTCACCTCCAGCCAGCCGTCGGGCCGCCGGCGCGCTTCGGCCCGGCGTTCGCCCGGGTCGAAGGAGAGCAGCCGGACCCGGCCGCCGGTGCCCTGGACCAGCTCGGGCCGGAAGCGCAGGCGCAGGCCGGCCGCTTCGGCGTCGGTCCGGTAGTTGACCAGGTGGACCAGGAGACGCCCCTTTTCCGGCTGGCGCAGGAACTCGGCCAGCACCGTCTCCGGACCGTCCAGGTAAACCGAGAAGCCGCCGGCGGCCCACTCGACCGCCCCGGCCAGTTCCCGCCAGTTGCCCGGCAGCTGGAAGGTCCGGTAGCCCAGGTAGCCCCAGTCGCGGTCCGGCGCCACCGGCCGGCAGAGCTCCAGGCGAGGCAGGTAGGCCACCCGGCCGCGGCCGGCCTCTCGGCGCAAGGCGATGGACTGGCGGTTGCGCTCCGGATCCGTCTCACCCCAGAGTTCGCCAATCGGCTGGCTGGACCGGCGCCGGCCGTGCTGGTCGAAGGTCGAAGCCGCCCCGGTGACCACCAGGCCCAGGCCATCCCGGACCATCCGGAGCACCCGTTCCACCTGGCCGTCGGACATCGACACCACCTCGGGCAGGACCAGGCAGCGGTAGGCGGCGGCCAGGTCCAGGTACCGGTCAAAGAGCAGGTCGAAGGGAACATGGCCCTGGATAAGCGTCTGCTCGGCCAGCTGAAGCTGGAGGCGCGCCTCGGCCGGAAAGGCGGCCTGGCTTTCGAATTGGCGCAGGACGGCCGCGTCGGAGATGTTTTCGGTCTCCAGAAAGAGGTCCCGGTGGCGGGTCCGGAATTCGATGACCCGGCGGCCGAAGGGCGTTCCCGGGTCGAGGCCGACCAGGGAGAGGGGATTGAAGGCCAGCGATTCGACCGCGTTGATCTTCTCGTTGCCGCGGCCGGGGCCGGAGATGTAGGTGAAGAGCGCCTGGTCGAAGAAGCGGGCCGCCTTGTAGTTGCGCACCCGGTTGACCAGTTCGCCCTCCGGGGTAATGGCGGCGTAACTACCCTCCTCGCTCCAGAAGGCGTCCACGTGGGGCAGCAGGCGCTGGTGGTCAACGCCCTTGAAGAGGTAGGTGTTGGTCCCCTCCAGTCCGGAGGGGTTGCATTCCACCACCACCCCCGGCTTGACCGAACGGGCATAGGCGGCCAGGTCGGCCAGGTTATCGGCCAGAACCTGGCACTGGAAGTCGGTCCAGTCACGCAGGAGCGGATCCCGGATCACCGGCGACCGCCAGGGTTCGCCGGACCAGGGCAGGTTGTAGCGGACCAGGTTGGGCGGTTCGATCGCCTCGGGGCTGGTCACTCCGTAGATATCGAGGAAGTCGCCGGGGCGGTACTTGCGGACCAGGAACTCCCGGAAGCGGCGGCGGCAGTGCTCGCAGCGGCACCACATCGGTTCCGGCCCGCTGAACCAGTTGTCGTAGTGGAGAAAATCGACCCCGATTTCCTCCAGGCTGATGCGGGTGGCCTCCCTGAGAAAATCGCGGTAGCCG
>Ga0116143_10000893_pt1 | contig 38545 bp, 28 predicted proteins | sample AD_UKC034_MetaG_FD_89745 | JGI IMG/M metagenome (GOLD analysis project Ga0116143, IMG submission 89745) | Active sludge microbial communities of municipal wastewater-treating anaerobic digesters from USA - AD_UKC034_MetaG | ecosystem: Engineered > Bioreactor > Anaerobic > Digestate | place: USA... | reverse complement strand
TCCTCTCATCATCAACCTTATAGGAAAAACTAATTTCAAGTCGGGAAGGATTTAAATCCCGCATATCTTGTTGATTTGAGGTCGGTTATGCCTCTTTTTTGCGCGAACGTTGGGACAGATGTGGGCTGAACATTCTTTTTACTGGCATCCGCGCCCGCTTCGGCGGACATGCCGCCCGGGCTCTGATTGTTCTTGCGGCAGCATACATGCTGATGGGCAGCGGAACGGATTTTTATCGCAGGGTCATCAAGCCCGGAAGTTATTCCGGGAACCTGATCCGGGTGATGCGGGCGGAAGGGCGGAGAAAAGAAAACACGGACCGGATGCTGGACTATTTGAACTGGACATCCGCCGGCACAGCCCGAGTGGCCGTCACGGAGGTGCAGCTTCGATACTTTGTGGATGAGAGAATTACGGTGCTGAGCCTGGATGGCCGCACCTCTTCCGAAATTCTCAAGTATATGGATCCTCGCACGGGAATGCCGAGGTTTGAAGAGTATCTGGAAAGCGTGAAGCCTGATTATGTTCAGCTGGGGCAGTGGAGCCGCGGGCAGAACTGGTTTCATTATTTGACGGGATACGAGGTGCCTGCCAATCTCATTGGAGAATGGGAGACCCGGGTGAAAGAGATGAATCTCGGGGACTCCTTTATGTGGAACGGGCGGAAGGTTGTTTTTGTGCAGCCCTCCTGGTTAAAAATCGAATGGGTAAAGAACATCTGAGGCAATTATGAGGCAAATTTCACAGAATTACAAAACAGGGTCCATCCGGCTTGAAAATGTCAGCATGCCTGCTCTCAAGCCGGGAGGTGTGCTGGTAAAAACCGCATACAGCGTCATTTCCATCGGCACCGAGGGCATGAAGGTGCGCGAAGGGCAGATGTCTTATCTCGGGATGGCCCGCTCCCGTCCCGATCAGGTGAAAAAGGTCATTCAGACCATCCAGCAGCAGGGCCTGCGCGCGGCGTATGAGAAGGTTATGAACAAGCTCGATTCGCTGACCCCGCTGGGCTATTCCGCAGCCGGGACGGTGACGGCGGTCGGTGCCGGCGTAAACGACCTGACCGTCGGACAGGCGGTCGCCTGCGCGGGCGCCGGCTATGCGAATCATGCTGAAGTTAATTTCGTGCCCCGCAATCTCGTGGTGCCGGTGCCCAAGGATGTCCGCATGGAGCATGCAGCGTTTTCCACCATTGGCGCGATTGCCATGCAGGGATTCCGGCAGGGGGAAATGCGCCTCGGGGAAACCGCCTGCGTGATCGGACTTGGGCTTCTGGGTCAGATTCTTGTTCAGATTCTCAATGCCGCCGGCGTGCGCGTGCTGGGCATTGACCTCTCGGAAGAGCGCTGCGAACTGGCCCGAAAACTGGGTGCGCTGAACGCCTGCCGGCCCGATGATCCCGGATTGAAATCCTCGGTGCGGCAGATCACCAGGGGGGTTGGATGCGATGCTGTTTTCATCTGCGCCGCGGGCGACAGCAAACAGCCTGCGGAACTGGCGGTCGAGCTTTCACGCGATCGCGGCCGTGTGATTGATATTGGGAAAACCCATCTTGATCTTCCTTGGAAGGATTATTATGAAAAGGAAATGGAGGTTAAGTTCTCCCGTTCCTACGGTCCTGGCCGTTATGATCCGAACTATGAAGAACGCGGCGTGGATTATCCGATCGGCTATGTCCGCTGGACCGAAAACAGAAATATGCAGGCGTTTCTCGATCTGGTCGCGTCCGGCCGCATGCAGCTTGATCCGATTATTTCGAATGTTTATCCGTTCAGCGAGGCGGAATCCGTTTTCGGACAGGTGGGCGACGGTACAATTCGCGGCCTGGGCTTCGTATTCAAATATGATGATGCTCCCGCTGAAAAGCCCGCATCTATCCCTTCCGCAAAACCTGCGAAAGCCGGGCCGGTCAGGCTGGGTGTCATCGGCGCGGGAAACTATGCTTCCAGCATGCTTCTTCCGCACCTTGCGGACAATCCCTCCGTTGAAATGCGCCATGTGGTTACCACAACCAGCCTGACAGCGCAAAATGCCGCGCGAAAGTTCGGATTCCAGAACAGCGGAACGGATGTTTCGGCTGTTCTCAATGACACGGACACAAATGCCGTGCTGATCGCCACGCGGCACGCCTCGCATGCAAAGCTGACGGCTCAGGCGCTTCGCGCCGGGAAAGCGGTATTTGTTGAGAAGCCGCTGGCCATTGATTTGGCCGGGGTCGAGGAGATTCGCGCGGCCATTGTGGAAAGCGGAAATGAACGTCTTCAGGTTGGATTCAACCGCCGGTTTTCTCCCGTCATTCGGGCGATGAAAGAGCATATCCGCGGGATCAAAACGCCGCTTGTGCTGAACTATCGGGTGCATGCAGGCCAGACCGACGCGAAATCGTGGTATGCCGATGCGAGCGAGGGCACGCGTTTTGCGGGCGAGGCCGGACATTTTCTCGATGTGTTTGCGTTTCTCACTGGAGCGAGGCCGTTCTCCGTGACGGCATCAGCGTTGTCGCCGGACAACGCCTCGGCCGATGACCGTGAGAACATCATTGCCACCGTCGAATATGACAACGGATCTGTGGCCAGTCTTCTCTATCTGACGCAGGGCTCGCCCAAAGTTCCCAAGGAGTGCCTGGAGGTGTTTGGCGGCGGGATGACCATGCAGATGATTAACTTCGAGTCGCTGCACATTTTCAGCGGCCTGAAGAAGAAAACGGTGAAAGGCGGCATGGACAAGGGCCAGAAAAATGAAATGAAGGCTTTCGTGGATGCCGTGGAGTCCGGCGGCCCGATGCCGATCTCGGTCGAGTGCCTGCTGGACACGACCCTGGTGACGCTTGCCGCGCTGGATTCCGTCAGAAGGGGTGAAAAGATCATGCTGGCCGACTGCTGGCAGTCCTGATTCGCTGCAAAAAGATCATGTCCGCGTCATGGTATTTACATCGTCTTCGGGCCATGAGCCTGGATGAGATATGTCATCGCGCCCGTTTTGCCGCCCGAAAACGGCACTGGCGGCGCGGCCCCGATGCATCATGGCGGCTGGACGAAGCGCCATTTCCCGCCGAAGGGAAGATTGTTTTTCAGAACCTGCCGGCCGCCGCGACGGAAGCCTTGCGGGCGGAGGCAAAAAGATATCTGGACCATCGCTGGCTTTTTTTCGGACTGGATATAAAAGAAGAACCCATCAACTGGCATGCCGATCCGGTATCCGGAAAACAGGCCCCGCAGATATTTGGTTTTGACATCAATCACCGTGATGCCTCGGCCATCGGCGATGTCAAGTTGATCTGGGAGAAGAATCGTCATCATCATCTGTCGGTATTGGCGGCAGCATATGCGCTGACAGGGGATGAACGCTTCAGTGATGAGGTTGAGCGGCAGATTCTGTCGTGGATCGGGCAGAATCCGCTGTTTTCAGGGGTCAACTGGACTCATCCGCTGGAGCAGGGCATCCGGCTGATATCCTGGGTCTGGTGCGAGCGACTTCTTCGCGATTCCAATGCCCACAGTCGTTTATTCGCGGCCGGGTCACCGGTTCTGCAGTCCATTTATCAGCAGCAGAGATTCATTGCGGAAACTTACTGCCGGGGATCATCCGCCAACAATCATCTGATTGGCGAGATGGCGGGACTGCTGATTTCTACAGGGCATTTTGTCCTGGCCGCCGAGTCGAATGAGTGGCGCCGGTTCAGCAAGAGCGTTTTGGAGGAGGAGCTGGTTAAGCAGACTTTCCCTTCGGGACTGAACCGCGAGCAGGCGTTTGACTATCATCTGTTTGTGCTTTCATTCGGTCTGCTGGCGCTCGCGGAAACAAAAGACTTCGGCGCGCCGGCAAAAGACATTCTGCAGAAAATGCTCCTTGCGATTCCCGTCCTGACCGACTGCGGAGGCCATCTGCCGCGTTATGGCGATGCGGATGAGGGGAAAGCCCTGCAGCTGGCCGCCTCGGCTGAAGCGCCGTCGGAATGGCTTCTTGATCTCGGCTCCCGGTTATTTGGCCTTGAACCGGCGCCGAAAAGAACCCTCACCGGCGAAATGGTGTCTCAATACTGCGGCATCGTCCCGGAAAGCAGGGCCGCCTGGCCGTCGCATGACGGGCCGGCGGCGTTTGACGATGCGGGCATTTATGTGCTGAAAAGCAGCCGGGGTGCGAGGAAGGATATCTTTGCGCTGGCTGATGCCGGACCGCACGGCTATTTGTCCATCGCTCCGCATGCGCACGCGGATGCCTTGTCGTTTACCCTGTCGGCGGGCGGCCTGGAGTTTCTTGTGGATCCTGGAACCTTTACCTATTACGGAGAACCGGACTGGCGCAGATATTTTCGGGGAACGCCGGCGCACAACACGGTGACGCTTGACCACAGGGACCAGTCCGATCAGGCGGGGGCCATGATGTGGAGGCGGCATACACAGACAACCGTTCTGGAGTGGAAGCCCGGCTCCGGAGGGGCGATACTTCGGGCCCGACATGACGGCTATCGCCGGAGCGGCGCTGTGCATGAGCGGACTTTGGAACTGGGCGGAAACCGGCTTCGTGTTTCAGACACACTGGCGGGCTCGGGCCGGCATCATGTTGAACTGCGCTTTCATTTTCATCCGGCCTGCGCGGTAGAACTGACCTCCCCCCTGACGGCCGTTGCAATGCGGCAGGGCCGCAGCCTCCGCATCACGCTTCCCGGGGGGCTTGTGCCGAAAATTTTGCATGCGGAGAATGACGGGGGCTGGTACTCTGCCGGTTTCATGAAGAAAGAACCGGCGTTCACACTCGCGGCGGCGGCAGATGTGAGACTGCCGGCGGCATTGGAAACCCTGATTGAGGTGTTGAATGAAGATTAGCGTTTTTGGAATGGGATACGTGGGAGTTGTAACTTCCGCCTGCATGGCCCGGGACGGCATGCAGGTTGTCGGGGTTGACGTGAGCCGTGAAAAGGTGGACATGATTGCGCGCGGCCAGTCGCCCATCATCGAGCTGGGCCTTTCCGAACTTCTGGACGAAGCCGTTAAATGCGGGGGCCTCACGGCCACCTCCGACGCGGAGCGGGCCGTGGCCCAAACGGAAGTCTCGCTGGTTTGTGTCGGTACACCGAGCCGCCCGGATGGATCACTGGACGACAGCTATGTCATGGCGGTGTGCGACCAGCTCGGCAGGGCGGTTGCCGCAAAGAAACAGCCTCACACCGTGATCATCCGCAGCACCATCCTGCCCGGCACCACCGCCCGGTGTGCGGAGCGCCTGCGCGCCGGGGCCAAAGGACAGACTGTGCGCGTGGCTTTCAATCCGGAATTTCTGCGCGAAGGAACGGCTATCCGGGACTATGACAATCCGCCCTACACCGTGGTGGGAACGGACGATGCAGATGCCGAGGAGGTTCTGCGCAGGGTGTATGCGTCGGTGAACGCTCCGCTGATCGTGACGGACGTGGCCGTGGCGGAAATGATCAAGTATACCGCGAATGCATGGCACGCCGCAAAAATAACATTTGCCAATGAAATCGGCCGCGTGGCCAAGGCCGCGGGCGTGGATGCCCGCAGAGTGATGGAGATCATTGCCGAGGACACAAAGCTCAATGTATCCCCCGTGTATATGCGGCCGGGGTTTGCCTATGGAGGCTCCTGTCTGCCGAAAGATCTGCGGGCCATCAACCATTTCGCAAGAACCCGCGATCTGGGGCTGCCGATGCTGGGCGCTCTGGATGTGTCGAACCGCCAGCAGATCAGCATCACCCTCGACCGGATTGCGGGAACAGGCTGCCGAAAAATCGGTCTGCTGGGCCTGGCCTTCAAGGCGGGAACCGATGATTTGAGGGAAAGCCCCGCGGTGGAACTGGCCGAGCGACTGATCGGAAAGGGATACGATCTGAAAATTATGGACCGGCATGTGCAGGAGGCCCGCCTGATCGGCGCAAACCGCAGTTATATAGAGGAGAAAATCCCGCATTTGTCGGCGCTGCTCGCGGATGCGGATGAAATCGCGGCGCATGCCGAGCTGCTGGTGATATGCAACACCACCGCCGAATTCAGAAATGTGGTGGCGTCTGCTCCAAAGTCCGTGCGCGTGCTGGATCTGGTGGGTCTCTTCAAGGCGCGGCCGGAAGGCGTGAATTATGACGGAATCTCCTGGTAAGTCGGCCGGCCGGATTCTTGTTGTTGTTGAGAATCTTCCCGTGCCGTTTGACCGGCGCGTGTGGATGGAGTCCACCACGCTGGCGCAAGCCGGATATCAGGTCTGCGTGATCTGTCCGACGGGCAAGGGGTATGAGAGCCTGCGCGAGGATATTGACGGGATCCACATTTTCCGCCACAGACTCCCGCCCGAAAAGAGTTCCGCCCTGGGATATTTTCGCGAATACAGCAGCGCCCTCTGGGCCGAGTGGCGGCTGGCGCGGAAAGTTTGGAAAGAATTTGGTTTTGATGTCATCCATGCCTGCAATCCGCCGGATCTGATCTTTCTGGTGGCGCTGTGGTTCAAGCTCCTGCACCGGACAAAATTCGTCTTCGATCACCATGACCTGACTCCGGAGCTGTACGAGTCCAAGTTCAACCGGCGCGGCTTTTTCTATCATATGATGCGTCTCGCCGAGCGCCTGACCTTTGCGCTTGCTGACCGGGTGATCTCGACCAATGAATCCTACCGGGAGGTGGCGATCAGGCGGGGTCACAAGCGTCCGGAACATGTGCAGGTGATCAGAAGCGGCCCGGATCTCTCGCGCTTCAACCCTGTTCCCCCCGATGGAAGATTCAAGAAGGGCCGCAAATGGCTTGTGGGCTATATGGGGGTGATGGGGGAGTTTGACGGGGTGGATCACCTTGTGCGTGCCGCTCATCATCTGATCGCCGCCCGGGGCCGGGAAGACATTCAGTTCTGCTTTATCGGCGGCGGTCCGTGCCTTGAGTCCCTGAAAGAACTGGCGGGCAGGCTGGGGATATCTCCTTATGTGGAATTCACGGGCCGTGTGCCGGACGCAGAAATGATTTCGAGGCTTTCAAGCTGCGATGTCTGCGTGGACTGCGATCCGCTGAACCCCCTCAATGACAAGTCTACAATGAACAAAATTCTGGAGTACATGGCTCTGGGCCGTCCGATTGTTCAATATGATTTGCTTGAGGGGCGGCGTTCCGCGGGTGATGCATCGCTTTACGCCCGCCCCAATGACATCGAGGATCTGGCCGAAAAGATATCCGATCTTCTGGCGGACGAGGTAAAACGGTCCGTTATGGGGAAAATCGGCCGGGAACGAATGATCAACGAGCTCGAATGGAGGCATCAGGCGCCGAAGCTGATCCAGTTTTACAGTCGACTGGTCTAGCCGGCCCCGAATGCTGCCCCCCGGCGCGCGAACGCAAGCTTGCGCGCCGGGGGGCAGTTGTTTATGCTGGGGATCATGGAATTGACCGCCGATTCTTCACAGGATAGATTTTCATACTACCGCCGGATGTTCTTGAACATGGGCGGGATTCTTCTGGGGGATGCGCTGGCCCTGCTGGCCGCCATTCTTCTGGCCGGCCTGGTGCGCTATATCCTGCGCGAGAGCCATATTCCGCCGTCCCGGGCGCTGTATCTGATTCCGCTGTGGGCGGTGGGCGCCATCATTTTCAAGATTGCCCCCCCATGGGGGATTGGTCCGATTGAAGAACTCCGGCGCATACAGGTCCTGCTGCTGGTCATTTTCGGCCTGGCCGCCGCCGCCATGTTTCTGACCAAGACCGGAGATGTCACCAGCCGCATTAAATTCGCGCTGATGTATCTCATCAGTGTTCCGCTGGTTCCCTTCACGCGCACACTGGTCAAAAGAGTCATGCTGAAACGCCGGTGCTGGGGTGTGCCTACAGCGGTCTACGGCAATGACAAGACCGTCTCCCATGTGCTGGATGTCATTACGCAGGAGGCCGGCCTGGGCTATATTCCCATTGGCATTTTTGACGATGACTTGAAGCCCTCGGACCGTGTTCGCGGAATCCCGGTCCTCGGGGGCCTGGAAGACTCCACGCTTGAGGCAAGCTTTGCTTTGCTGGGCGCACCCAGTATAGCGAGGGAGCGCCTGATGATGCTGCTGGAGGGACCTCTTTCGCATTACCGCCGGGTAATCATCATTCCTGACCTTTTCGATATTCCCTCCCTGTGGGTCAGTGCCCGGGATTTTCTGGGGGTGCTGGGGCTTGAGGTAGAGCGGAATCTGCTGAATCCCATAGCCCGCATTTCAAAACAGGCTATGGAGCTCATTGCGGTGCTGGCGCTCGCGCCCTTGTGGATTCCGGTGTGCCTCTTGCTGGCGCTGCTGATCCGAATGCAGACCGGCGCAAGCCCGCTGTACCGTCAGGAGCGGGTTGGACGGCACGGAAAGCTTTTCAAGACCTGGAAATTCCGGACCATGGTGCCCAACGCGGAAGAGGTTCTTGAAAAGGAAATGTCTGAACATCCCGAGCTCCGCGCGGAATGGAACGCTCATTACAAACTTAAAAACGATCCGCGCATCACTCCGATCGGCGCATTTCTCCGGCGCAGTTCTCTGGATGAGCTGCCGCAGTTGATTAATGTGCTGCGGGGAGAAATGTCGCTGGTCGGGCCCCGACCGCTTCCGAAATACCATCAGCAGCAGCTGCCCAGGAGTGTCTGTGCGCTCCGTGAAAGCGTGCTGCCCGGCATCACGGGGCTGTGGCAGGTCTCCGGGCGGAGCGAGACGGGCACCGAGGGCATGGAGCGCTGGGACACGTATTATGTCCGGAACTGGTCCATCTGGCTGGATACGGTCATCCTTGTCCGGACCTTCCGGGCCCTTCTTACCCGGGAAGGGGCGTATTGATCCGAAAAGTCAAACCGCTGATCCTGCTCTGCTGTTTGTTTGGTATTTCACTTGAGGCGGCACTTGCCCCGCATGAAGTGGTGCTTCTGGTCAATGAGAATTCGCCGCGGTCGCTTGAAGTGGCAAACCATTATGTGTCGCTGCGGCACATTCCTGCGCGAAACGTTATTCGGCTGGCCCTGCCGGACGCTGTGCGGAGGCCCGAAGCGACAATTAATGAGTCGGAATTTCTGCAGTATATCTGGGTCCCGGCAAATGAGGAAATACTGCGTCGGGGGCTGGGCGAACAGGTTCTTGCATGGATCTATTCGGCCGATTTTCCCGTTCGCGTTACACGGGCCAAAGGCGCGGCTGTTTCTCTGACGGGAATTACTTTTGTGCGCAACAGGCTGCCCGCGGATGCGCTGATTGTACAGGGGAAATATGTTTCTCCGCTCTTCTGCGGTCCGGCATCAAGAAAAGATCTGCGCGTGAAGCTGGCGGAGTCATTGGACAGCCTGGGTCATCGTTTGGGCGCAGAAATGCCGCTTCCCGCAATGATGCTGGCGCATACCGGCACCCGCGGTTTGAGCGTTGAAGAGGCGCTCGGAGTCCTGCGCCGCGGGGCCGCTTCAGACGGAACGTTTCCTCGGGGGCCCGTTATATTTGTCAAACGGGAGGATGTCCGGTCTTCATGCCGGGACTGGCAGTTTCCTGCAGCGGCGGAAGCCGTTAAATCGCTCAGGGGACGCGCGGAAATTCTTGACCGCTATCCTGCCGGCCAGACGGGGCTGCTGGGTGTTTTCGACGGGGTGCATGAAATAGCGCCCCCCCCCGGCTCTTTCCTCCCCGGCGCAGTGGCCGAACACCTGACCAGCCATGCCGCGAACTTTTCGGACCACAATCAGACCAAGCTTTCGGTCTGGCTTCGCGCCGGTGCAACCGCCTCGTCCGGAACAGTGGTGGAGCCCTATGCCATCGGCTCGAAATTTGCCAGTCCCTTTTTCTTTGCCCACTACTTGAGCGGCTGCAGCATCATCGAAAGCTATTATCTGGCCGTGCAGAGCCCGTTGCAGCTTCTGATGACAGGCGATCCGCTGGCGGCACCCTGGGCGGCTAAATTTCCCGTGGTTCTGGCGGCAATGGAAGACGGGTATCTCAAAGGGAAGGCCATGTTCTATACAGATACCGGTCTGCAGAATCCCCGCCTTCCGCCGCGCATCCAGTACATCCTGGATGGCGTGCTGAAAAACGATTTTCACTCTGGCCCCATGCTGTCCGTGGATACCACAAAGCTATCGGACGGGTATCATGAATTGAGGGTATCTGTCCGCAAGCAGGGTCCGGTGGCGGAGCATTCATTTGCGGTCAGGGGAATCACCGTCAACAACAGGGGGCGCGCAGTTGATCTTAAGGGGCTGCTCCCCGGACAGAAAGTGGATGTGCATCATCCGGTTGCCGTGACAATCGTCGGAACCCCAAGCCCGCGGGAAACCATCCTGATGGCTGGAGAGATGCGCATTCCCCTTGAAGGGGGGTGTTTCGATCCGGCCATTCTGGGGGCCGGGCCAGTCAGCCTTCAGGCCTGCGCGATCTACGAGGACGGAATGGAGGTCCGCTCGCCGCCGGCAAGCATCGAGATTGGCCGCTTCAATCAGCCGCCGGCGATTCGGGGTGTGGTTCCGACCGGCGATGGGGGATTGCGCGCCACCGCCGAAGATCCTGAAGGCGATTCGATTCGATACAGCTGGTTCCGCAGGATGGAGGCAGATCGCTGCAATGCGCGGGGGGGGCTGGTGCAGGACGGCGTTCTGGTTCCGGAAACAGCCGCTCCGATCAGTATATGCATTTTCAGCGACGGCACAGAGTCTTCATCCGAAATATCCGCTGAGATCATGGTGCCCGCGGGCCGTGCCGCCGGCCTGCTGCATGGCGCAGGAATCCTGTTTGATGTTCAGGACGAGAAGAATTACGGCTGGTTTGGTGCGTCGGGAAAGACCGGAGGATGGACGCTTGGTGTTTGCAGGGATGGGCTGTGGAAGGAACTGGAGGCATTTGGCGCGGGCATACCGTTGAATACATGGATTGAATTGTCTGTCCGCCGCCGCCCCGACGGAGTTGTGGAGGGAATGGTTGACGGCGAACGCGTTTGTGAAACGGCCATGCAGAAACCGGGATGGAGCGGACAGTTCGGACTCTGGGTGGAAGATAGGCCGCTTCAGTTTCGGAATGTTATGACCTGTATCCGGGACGGGAGTGCGGAGGTTTCGGCGGAACTGATGCGCGGTGCGGCAGATGGCTCCATTCTTGTGCGGGCAGATGACGGCGTTTCCGCATCGATAAAAACAGTAGAAACGGCGGGCAATGAAGACGGCAGCTAAAGAGCAAAAATGCGTTTTTTTTGACCGGGACGGCGTAGTAAATCGTGCGCCGTCTCCGGAGGAGTACTATGTCTTGTCGCTGGAGAGATTCTTCATTCTTCCGGCCTTCATGGAATCACTTCGGATAGTGAACAAAAAGGGCTATGCCGCCGTGATAGTGACCAACCAGCGCTGTATTGAACGAGGCCTGATTACATGGGATGAACTGAACCGGATTCATGATTATTTGAGGCTTTCCGTCAAAGAGGCGGGGCTTGAACTTCTGGATATTCTGGTATGCCCTCACGGCGCGGATCAATGTGAGTGCCGAAAGCCCAAACCGGGTCTTTTCCTTGAGGCGTCCCGCAGGTATCAACTTGATCTGGCGGCCTCCTGGATGGTCGGTGATTCCGAAACCGATGTGGAGGCCGGCCGCGCGGCCGGCTGCCGGACAGTGCGCATTGCCCATCCGGGTGCAATAACATCGGCGGACTTCCATCTGGAGGATATGAGCCTGCTTCCGGATTTTCTCTCCAGCCATTTGACTTGACCTTGTGGGGCGGCGTATAGTTTCACGACTTTGCCATGAAAGAAATTGACGAAAAAATCTGGAGCGAGCGCTGGAATCTTGCCGCTCTTGCAGCGGAGGACTTCATCCGGATTGGTCTGACTTCGGTCATAATCGGCCTGATCTTCGTTATGTATCATTTTCAGGGCAACACAGAGGATATTCCTTCCTACGGGCGCTCCGCGTTTGGATGGCTTGTTCAGCGCTGGAACAGCCCCTACAGCAATTTTTCCCACGGATGGATCATTGTTCCGGCAAGCCTTTTCCTTGTGTGGAAGAAGCGACGGGACCTTGCGGCAGCGTTCCCCTCCCGCAGTGTCTGCCGGAAAGGGCTTGCAATTGTGGTCATGGCGCTGTTTTTTCACTGGCTGGGCGTGCGTGTGACCCATCCCCGGATTTCCGTGATGGCCCTGATCATGCTTCTTTGGGGAATTCCATACTATTTCTGGGGCTGGCGAGTTGCGAAGGAGCTGATTTTCCCGTGTTCATATCTGATCTTCTGCATTCCGCTGAACTTTTTAGACACGCTGACGTTTCCGCTGCGAATCGTGGCGACGAAGATGTCTGTGCTGCTGATTAACGGTCTGGGGGTGGCTGTCCGGCGCGTGGGCTCGGGCATCTATTCCGAAACCGCGCAGGGATTCAAGCTGGATGTGGCCGATCCCTGCAGCGGGCTCCGCTCCCTGCTGGCCATGACGGCACTGACCGCCATCTATGCGTGGTTCACGCAGAAAACGATTCTAAAAAAGTGGGTGCTCTTCGCCTGCGCCGTTCCGCTCGCCATTGCGGGCAACATTGTGCGAATCACGGCCCTGGCCCTTGTGGCGGAGGCGTTTGGGGAAGAGGTGGCCACGGGTTTGTATCATGATTATTCGGGATACATTGTTTTTGCAGTGGCCATTCTGCTGATGGTGGGGCTGGGGAACCTTATTGACATGGATTTCAGAAAAGTGTGGAACAAATGGAAATGCGAACTTTCAGGCCGTACTTCGCCGTCATTATCCTGATGGCCCTGACCAGCATCGCGCTGGAGCTCAGCGTGGATGTGAACATTACGGACGAAGCCGGCATCAGGGTGGAGCTTCCCGACCGCATTGCGGCCTGGGAAGGGAATGAACTGCGGTACTGTCACAACAAGGAGTGCCTGAAAGCTTTTCTGGTGAATGACATTGAAGACCGGAACGTGTGCCCCGCATGCGGCGGCCCGCTTTCCGGCATGTCCTATGACGAGGCGGCGGTGCTCCCGGGCGACACGGTGCTGATGAAAAAGCGTTATGTGCATCCGACCGGCCGGCAGATTTTTGTTTCCATTGTGCTGAGCGGAGCCTCCCGTTCAAGCATTCACCGCCCGCAAATGTGCCTGACGGGGCAGGGGCAGGTCATCCTGAAAAGTGAAGTTCTGGAAGTTCCCATTGAGGGTCGGAAGCCCCTTGATGTGATGGTGCTGGACCTTGAGCCGCAGGGACGGGCGGAGGGCATGACGGGATTAACCACCTATTACGCCTACTGGTTTGTCGGGAAAGGGCGAGAAACTCCGTCGCATGTGCAGCGCATGATTTGGATGTCCACTGACCGCATATTCCACAACGTGGCTCATCGCTGGGCCTATATTGCCGTATCGGGCGCGCGTGAAGAGGATTCGGTCGCCTATCTGGATGAAATTCGGGAGTTTATCGGGGGGCTCTACCCGCACATTGCCTTGACGGAAAACATCATCAACTGATATTTGAGAACTCTGTCAATAACGGTCCATGCCGGGAATCATAGGCGATGCCTCCCATGACTGAGGCGTATTCCACGGAAGTTCCGTTTCACCGTCGGGTGTTGCGCATCCTGCCAGCAACGCGCCCAGCATGAGGGCGGAAGCAAAAATGACGACGGCCTTCACCGGATTTCCCTCTTATAGTGCAGAGGCCGGCCATACGGACGGCTCGCTCTTGTAGTGGCTCAATTCCACGGCCTGAAGGGTTATCAGGGCCAGAAAAAGCACGATCACCACCGCGGCCAGAACGCTCAGAATCTTAGAAGAGAACATAATCGCCCTCCTTTGGAGGCATGACCTCCCAGTCTGTAAGAATTTCGGCGATGGCCATTTTGTTGTCGGCGGCGCTGATGCGCACTTTCCCGATCAATTTGTCTTTGCGGTGCACGAGCATTTCAACGTTGGGACTCAACCCGTCATCGCGGCCGATGTCCAGCACCACGAAGTTCCAGTAGGGGTTGATGAAGAGAATCTTTCCGGTTAAACCCCTGGGCGCCACTTTTTCCGGCAGTTCGCCGAGTTCGCGGGACATATCCTCAATGGTTTGATTCAGGGATGCGATCTCGTCCTTCAGGTCTGTCGCTTCGCTTTTTGCATTGTCGAGTTGAGACTGTGTGTCGGCAAGCTGGGCGTTAAGATCTTCTTTTTCCACTTCAAGCTGTTCAATCTGCGTGTTGGCCTGCGCCAGCTCGACTTCCTTGCTTTCAAGCCGGGAGGTCAGATCCACAACCTGTGCCTCGGTGGCAACGAGTTTTTCTTCGGTGGCGGCCAGGGTTTCTCTGGTTGAAGTGAGTTCGGCTTTTGTGTTTTCAAGATCCAGCTTGGTGTCCTGCAGTTCGTCCCAGCGATTGGCGCCCTGCGCGGCAAGCTGGTTCAGGGGGGTGAGCATCTGCGCATAGTCTTTCAGCTGGGCTGCGTTGAAGTCGTCATAGTGAATGCTTTTGGCGAATTCAGCGGCGGCGTTCTCAAGGCGCTGAGTCCGTCCTTTGAGAATTTCCCGCTGATTGAAGAGCTGTATTCCAAGTACAAGTGCCACGATACTGAGAATAAGCACAATTATTATAAACGGCGTTGCCAGTTTGCTCATACGTTCATCCTCTGCAATAGATCCTAAAACGCAAGTATGTTTCTGCCGGATACTAGCGGGCTGCCGGGTGGTTTGTCAAATCACAATTGGTGTTCGCCCTGAATCGTCTGTGAAACAGGTTCTCCCTCTCCCGGATGCCGGGCCGGGGAGCCTGAAGGGCCGGGGGGAGAAAAGGGCTGGCAGCTATCGGCTTGCAGCCTTGAGCTTGTCAACAATAATGACCTTCCGGTCCGTGGAGGCGGTGCTCTCCTGCACCGTTGCATCGGGTCTCAGCCTGAAATCCAAAGTGGTCACATCCCGGATGACCTTCTTTTCACCGGGCATCAAGGTAAAGCCGGTCCACTCTATCGTAAAAGGAATAACCTCCACCCGCTGATGAGATGCGTTAACAAACTCGAGGTCTCGATCATCTTCTTCTCCGACTTCGCATCCGCTCGCGAGGATCAGGCCCAGACCAAGAACCAGGGGGATAATCGTCTTTTTCATAAGAGCATCCTTCTTACGGTATTAATGCATATCTACTTGAACAGGTTGCCAAAGCGGCTTTGCGGTGTCAAGTATCAGATTGCTCCAATTTGGGCTCCCGCACAGATTCAATCGGATGTGTTTTGTTGTTCCAGAAGGCGGCAGATATCGTCGGTAACCTCGCGCGCAGACAGGCAGGCTGTGTTCACGCTGAGGGGAACGGCATCGTACAGGGGCTCACGCTCCTTCATCAGTTCAATGATTTTCTGCCTCTTGTCGCCCTCTTCCAGCAGCGGCCGGTGTGAGGATTTCAGCACGCGCCGGAGGATGGTTTCATGACTGGCTTTAAGGCAAATGACGTGGCCGGTTTTTGAAAAGTCCTCAAGGTTCATCGGATTGAGAACCACTCCTCCGCCCGCTGCGACCACCAGGTTTTCCTCTTGTGCCAGTTCCTGTACCAATGCACGCTCCAGGGCGCGAAAATGCGCCTCCCCTTCCTGCGCAAATATGTCGGCAATTTTCTTTCCAGCCCGCTCCTCAATTTTATGATCCATGTCCACAAAGGTTTTATTGAGGCGTTCAGCAAGCATCCTTCCGACAGTGGTTTTCCCGGTTCCCATGAAACCCACCAGCATGATGTTGGTTTTTGTCATGGCATTGGGGCTCCGCCGGAAAGCAGGGCGGAATACCAGTGCCACACCTGCGGCCCCCAGAGAATCCAGATCATGGCCGCAAGGGCGATGTAGGGGCCATAGGGAATGCGGCTCTGCCATTCGTGTTTTTTGGCGACGATGAATCCCATCCCGACAAAGGCTCCGATGAACGAAGAGACCATGACGATAAACAGCACGGCTTGCCACCCCAGAAAGGCTCCCAGCCCGGCCAGAAGTTTCACGTCGCCGAGGCCCATGGCATCCTTCTTGAATGCCATCTTGCCGAGCACGCCCACGCCGTAAAGAAGACCTCCGCCGAGTGCCGCGCCGATGGCTGAAGCAATAAGAGCATCGAGCCATGCGGATTTCCCGTGCAGCGACGGGATCAGGGGGCTCAGGAGCAGCCCCGCCGCGAGCCCTCCGAGTGAAACGCGGTCGGGTATAATCATATGTTCAAGATCAACAAACGTCCCGAGTACAAGTCCCCCCATCATGAGCCAGTAAACGGGAGTCTTCGGGCTCAGGCCGTATTGAATCCATACCAGGAGAAAAAGGATCGCAACCAGGGCTTCAACGAGAATATACCGGGGAGAAATCCGCCCCCCGCAGTGGCGGCATTTGGCGCGGAGAACAATCCAGCTGAGCAGGGGGATGTTGTCGTACCAGGCAATCAGCTGTCCGCAGCCGGGGCAGTGGGAGCGGGGCCTGACAGTGGATTCTTCGCGAGGAATGCGGTAGATGCAGACATTGAGGTAGCTGCCGATGCATGCGCCGAAGAAAAGAACAAACAAGGTGATGAAATGCATGGCGGCCGGAGTGGCTTCAATCGTCTGGGCATCAAGCATGATAAACGGCCTCCTCCAGCGCCTTGCGCATGACATCCACGGGCGGTTTTATTCCTGTCCAGATTTCAAACGCGGCCGCACCCTGGTGAAGAAGCATGCCAAGTCCGCTGGCGGTTTGCGCGCCGGCCCTGCGGGCGGCGGCCAGCAGGGGTGTTTCCGGATACATGTAAATCAGGTCATATACAAACTGGCCTTCTCGGAATGCTTCCGGCAACAGCGGCACAGCATCTCCGGGCTTCATGCCTGCAGGGGTGGCCTGGATGATCAAATCGCATTCTCTGGCCCCGGCCTCCGGGCTTTCGCTGATCACAGACACGGGGAACCCCTTTTGATCCTTCTGGATATCCTCCGCCACGCGTCGGGCTCGGCCGCCATCGGTGTCAAAAAGCCTGATGGAGTCCGCCCCGTTTCGTGCGCACATCAGGGCCGCTGCGCGACCGGCTCCGCCCGTGCCGGCAACAAATACAGTCAGACCCTCCGGAGCGGAGCCAAACGCCTCCTTTAAGGCGCGCAGGAGTCCCTCGCCATCGGTGTTGTAGCCCATAACTTCATCGCCTCGGAAGGCGACCGTGTTGACTGCCCCGACGCGCTTTGCCGAAGCATCCAGAGTTTTGAGCCCGCGGAAGGCGATTTCCTTGAGAGGAACGGTCAGGTTGGCGCCGCCAAACCCCATGGCCTGCATGGCGGGCAGCACCTGCATCAGGCGGTCCGGCGCCACATCCAGCGCCAGATAGACAGCATCCATCCGCAGAGCCCGGAACGCCGCCATCTGCATCACGGGCGACAGGGTGTGACCGACGGGATGCCCCAGCACCGCATAAGGCTTGGTTTTTCCGCTAATTTTCATTCACTTCTTTTTTCGGGCATTCCGCTTCTTTGATGGTTTTTTCCCGCCGGCATTTTCCTGAACGATGAAGCTGTTGACGCAGTTGAGGTATGCCTTGGCGCTGGCCTCCACAATGTCGGTACTGGAAGCTTTTCCGTTCAAGATTCTGCTCCCGAAATCCACGCGGACGCTGACCTCTCCAACCGCGTCTTTTCCCCGCGTTACGGCCTGCAGCGAATAATCCAGCAGTTGTCCTTTCACCTCGGCAATGCGATCTATGGTTTTCAGCGCCGCATCAACAGGACCGTCTCCGCAGGCTGCGTCCTGTATGATCTCTCCCTTCTTTTTCAGGCGGACCGTGGCGGTCGGGATCGTATCGGTGCCGGATGCCACATGCAGATACTCCAGCGTGTAGTACTGCGGAATTTCAGACAGTTCATCCTGGATAATCGAAACCAGATCGTCGTCATACACGGTCTTCTTCTTGTCGGCCAGGCGGATAAATGCCCCGTATGCTCTTTCCATCTCATCTGCACTCAGGTGGAACCCCATCTTCTCCAGGTGATCGCGGAAGGCATGTCGGCCGGAGTGCTTGCCCAGCACCAGGTCTGTTCCGGAAATGCCAACATCCTGCGGCCGCATGATTTCGTAGGTGGTGCGTTCCTTCAAAATTCCGTCCTGATGGATTCCTGATTCATGCGCAAAGGCATTGGCGCCAACGATGGCCTTGTTGCGCTGAACCACCATGCCGGTCAACTGGCTGACCAGCCGGCTGGCGTGATACAGTTCACATGTGTTGATGCCCGTCCAGACCTTCATCCGGTCGGCGCGTGTTCGGATGGCCATGACCACTTCTTCCAGTGAACAGTTCCCGGCGCGTTCCCCCAGGCCGTTTATGGTGCACTCAATGCCGCGTGCGCCGTTCTGCACGGCAGCCAGGGAGTTGGCAACCGCCAGGCCCAGGTCATTGTGACAGTGGACATGCACGGTCACTTTGTTCAATGCCGGCACATGATCGTACAAACCGGCGATTACCTGACCAAACTCGCTCGGAATCGAATACCCCACCGTGTCCGGAATATTGATCGTGGTGGCTCCGGCATCAATCACGGCTCTCACCACCTCGGCCAGAAACTCAGGTTCTGTCCGGGATGCATCTTCGGGGCTGAACTGGACATTCGGGGTGAATTTTCTGGCATGCTGCACGCCCGTGACGGCCAGTTTGATGATTTCCTTTTCGGCCTTTTTCAGCTTGAACTTCCGGTGAATCGCGGAAGTGGCCAGAAAGACATGTATTCTTCCCCGCTTTCCGGCGGGGGCCACCGCCTCCGCGCAGCATTCAATGTCCTTGCTCAGGCATCGCGCCAGTCCGCATATTTCGGGGCCCCTGATTTTTTCAGCCAGCGCCCTGACGGCCTCAAAATCACCGGGCGAGGCAATGGGAAATCCAGCTTCGATGACATCTACATTCATTCTGGCCAGCACCTTGCCGACTTCCATTTTCTCGCGCAAACCCATGCTGGCCCCGGGGCACTGTTCCCCGTCCCTCAGTGTGGTGTCAAATATGATAACCCTGTTCTTGTCGTCTTTTTTCATAATCCGCTTCCAGTCCTTCAAGGCGATACAGCCGCCCAACAATCTATAAAAATCACGTGTTTAATGCACCAATAATTTGAGACGGCTTGCGGGCTTAGGGACGGGCTAGATAGAAATACCCCGTCCCGAGGCGTCGCAAGCCTCGAGAAGGGCGAGCAGCAGCGCCAGCAGCAGTCTGGCTCCCTGATCCTGATTCGACATGGCGAACTTGTATTTCATGGACAGAAAAGGTATCGGAAACACCCCGGTTTGTCAATTGACTGCGAGAAAATTCTCATTCAGCTTTCCTTTGAACTTGTCTTCTTCGGCCGATTATGAGAATCTGTCGGCTCCAAACGCATGGAAAGGAGAAGATATGAAGAAGTTGGCAGTCCTTTTAACTGTTGTTGCTGCAGGTGTGCTTCTGGCCGGCTGCGCCACAAATCCCTCAAAGACTATTAACGGAATCGAGCTGGGCATGACTCCCAAAAAGGTTCTGGATAAGATGGGTGAGCCCACGGTGAAGCGCGCCGCAAAGGTTTATGAGAACGGCCAGTGGACGCAGGTTTGGGAATATACCTCTCCTTTGCTCTCCATGAATCCAAAGACCTTCTGGCTTTATTTTGAAAATGACAAACTGGTGCAGTGGGGTCAGCCGGGTGATTTTTCCGGCAAGAGCGGAGCGAACGTGCCGGTCACTGAATATTCCGATCAGAAGATGATCAAATAGCCGACGTGAGCCCCCCCGGCCCTATGCCGCGCATGCGCAAACTTTGCGGAGGACTTTATATTGCATAACACCCGTCTGAAAAAAAGGCTGTCATTCTCCCGCCGCATATGGGGGGGCGGGTTTGGGTGGCTGGCTGTTGCGTTGCTGTTTCCGGCGTCTTCGTTTGCCCAGGCTCTCCGTCTGGGGCCCCTGGATATTGATGCCAAGGCAAGGACCGAGGCTGTTTACACCACAAACGTTGAGCAGGAGCGGGAGTCCGAAGCGACAGCCGACCGGGAAGATGTCTATTTTGTTGTTGGGCTTGATCTCATTGGAACGGCACTGGTTCAGCCCCGCACGGAACTGAAGCTCGAAACCGGCATCGCCATCGAGAAGCATCTCAATCGCGACGATCTGGACAATTCGGAAAACCCGTTCGGTTCGTTTCGGGCGGCGTCAAAAACCGAAATAGGCCGGGCAACGGTGATTAATGCGGAAGCCCACTATGAAAAGACGGCCGAATCAGAGGACGATTCCTATGATCTCCCCAGCCGCACGAGAGCCACTCCGGATGGCGGCACAGAGACGGTTTCCATCAACCGCAAGAAGCGCAAGGTGCATGATGCCTTTGGCTATTCGGCTGACGGGGCGTGGAACTGGAAGAGACTGTCTCTCAATGGCGGTTATCAGGTTGAATCCGAGCGCTATGAAGAAGAGGAGGACCAGGTGGATGATCAGGACGAGTCCACTCTGACCTTTGGCGCGATTCTGGAGCTGACCAGCATCTTGTCGCTCACCTATGATTACGAAAACACGAAAACCGAAACGCCCAACGTGGAAGATGACTGGGAGGGCTGGGAAGAAACGCAGACCGTGGGTCTGGACCTCACGGTCTATGAATCGGATCTGGCCACGTTTACCTATACCCTGGCTCTTGAAAAGGAAGACCAGCAGGATGAGGAGGGAGACTGGGAGCCTCTTCATGGCTTCAGCCTGAACGGGGACATCCTGGACAGGCCCCGTTTCAATTTGAGTTATTCCATGAGCTATGACTATGAAGAGGATCCCGAGGAGGATGATATCGGTTTTACCTATGATGTCCGGGCGTCTCACCAGATAACGGAAAGCATAAAACATTCGCTTTCTCTGACACGGGAGCCCTACGACACGCTGGGCTCAACCGAGGACACGGACAATACGACGTACGCGTATGACCTGATCTTCAGTGATCTTTTTATTAAGAATCTGGAACTGGGTATCAGCGCATCCTATGAAATAGACGAGCCCATGGGGCCGGATGCCGGCGACACGGAGACGGAAAGAACCACCATCTATGGGTTGAGGCTTGCGCATTCCCGTCAAGTCACAGAAAGAATAGAGCAGCGGCTGGCGTACACTTATGATCTTGAGGACTCCAATCTTGAAGAGGAGCTTCTTGAAGAACATCGAATTGTGCTGACTTACGAGTACACGTTCTGACCCCGCTGGAATTATACGGGAACGGGCGCTTGTCGCGCCGTTTAGTCCGTATTTTTTCAAAATGTTCTGGATATATTTCCGAGGTTCGGCTGTATACTGCTGAGGTGAGCTGTAAAGATTATGGAGTGGACGAATATGAAAACGGCGGGTACGGGGCGGAACGGGTTGCGGATTCATCAGATTCTTGCCGCGCTGGCGGTGACGGCGGTCCTGCTTGCCCCTTGCGGACATGCCCAGACTTCGGCGCAGGCGGAAGCCGGAGATTACGTTTCCCACCGCATTCTTCCCGGCGACCGGCTCAGCATTTCGGTCGATGAACAGCCCGACCTGAATGCGGAATACGCCGTGGCCGGAGACGGCACCATCGATTTCCCAATGATTGGAAGAATCCACGTGGCGGAACTGACAACGGAGCGAGCCTCCGACCTGATAGAAAACGAGCTTGAAGCAAAATATTTCAAGGATGCCACGATTCGCGTGAACGTGTCTGAATTCGTTGAGGGGGCCATTTTGATGCAGGGCGCCCTGAATCAGCCGGGCAGCATTCCTTTCCGGGGTGACCGCAACATCACGCTGCTGGAGGCGATTGCCATGTGCGAAGGACTTTCGGACCAGGCTGCGGGTACCGAAGTGCGAATACTCCGGTGGAAGCCCGGCGGCGGCATGGAGCGGCAGGTGATAACGGTGGATGTGCAGGCCATGACGCAGAACATGGATTTCAGCAATGACCAGTTTCTCCGGCCGCGTGACATTGTGATGGTGCCCACGCTGGACGCCACACAGGCGAGGGAGGAATTTCTTGCGCTGGGTCAGCTGGGTTCGCCCGGCTTTTATCCCTATTCTGAGAATATGGATGTGATTAGAGCTATAACCCGTGCTGGAGGTCTGACGATGCACGCACAGTTAAGCGCCGCGCGCCTCCTGCGCAGGAAGGCTGACGGATCTTATGAGGCGATTACCCTGGATCTCTCCCGCCTGTTCGGTGCCGGCGACATGGCCATGAATTATCCCATTCTCCCCGGAGATATTATCTTTGTGCCCACCCAGGGCCAGGCCAGCGGCGGAATGGTGTATATTCTGGGTGCGGTGATGAATCAGGGCGCAGTGGAGCTGCCGCTGGAGCAGCAGGTGACGCTCGCCAAAACCATACTGAAAGCCGGCGGCTTTGCAAAATTTGCAAATGAAAACAAAGTGAAGGTGCTTCGGACAGCCCCGGACGGATCTAAACAAACGCTGATTGTGGATGTGGGCGAAATTTTAAAGACGGGCCTTTTTGAGGAGGACATTCCCCTCAAGGCGGAAGACGTGATTATTGTGCCGGAGAAAATACTGGGATTCTGATTATGAAAGGTATCATCGAGCCTCCTAGCCCTCCCCATGCCGCCGGACAGGTCCCCGGGCAGAGTCCCGCTCCCGCCGGCAAGCCGTTCGATATTGTGATGCTCAAGCAGTATCTGCATATTGTCATCAAGCGCATATGGCTGATTGCGCTCTGTTTTGTGGTGGCAGAGGCCGTTATGGTGGTGATGCTGATGCGTCAGGAGGACACCTACTCTTCCACGGCAACTTTGATGTTCAGCGAGGGCCTCCCGATTCCGGCGCAGCTGCAGACGCGGGAAACCCGCACCATGGGTGATTATATCGCCACGCAGCAGCGCATCATCGAAACCAAGGTTATTCAGAAGCGGGCCATGGACAGAACTGGGTATTCTCCGGCGGATGCCCGAAGACTGCTGATTCGTGCGTCGGTGGCTCCTGTCGGCAAAACCTCCATTCTGGCCATCACGGTGAAATCGCGGGACCCGGTTTTCTCGGCCGCCTATGCGAACGCTCTTGCGGAAGAGTATATTGATTCCAAGGCGGAGGAGCGTATAGGAACTTCCGAATCCACGGTGATCGGGCTGACCCGGCAGGCGGATCGCCTGCGCGAGGAATTGCGCCGCGCGGACGAGAAGGTGCTGGCGTTCAAGAAAGACAATCGTGTGATCGCCATCCGCGAGCGCGGAAACATCGCGGCCGAGTATCTCGCCAAGCTGTCATCCCGGGCGGCCGCATACCGGACGGAGCGCATGCTGCTGGAGGCCGAGCAGCCGCTGATCAGCGATGCCTCTGATGAAATTGTTCTGGCTGCACTTTCAAGCCCCCAGCCTTCCATGGCAATGAGCGGGACGCCGGCCATTGCCGATCTGGCTGCCGGCACCAATATTGCGGTTGCTGTGCCGCACGGGCCGGCGGGACTGCTCGAGCGGGGCGTGGTCAGTCAGCCGGGCTGGCAGGGGCTGCGCCGCGAAAAAGCGCGCATGGAGTCGGAACTGGCTGAATTGAGAACCAAGTTTCGCGATGCTCATCCCGTGATCCAGCAGTATCTGGCGCGCCTCAAGGAGGTTGACCGTCAGATTGATGTGGAGCTCAAATTCGCACTGTCTCAGTATTATGCCAATCTTGAGGCGCTGGCCATCAAGGAGGAGGCCGTTCGCCGAGTGGAGAAGGAATGGGAGGAAGAGGCGCTGCGGGTTGCCCGAAAGAGTCATGAATATGAAAATCTGCAGCGCAACGTGGAACGGCTTCAGAGTCTGTATGACCTCATTTTCAACCGCCTGAAAGAGCTGGATATATCCATCGGAATCGAACCCGAATCCGTTCGGATCATGGAGCGCGCCCAGGCGGCATCCTCGCCGGATCAGCCCCGCCGCCTGAAAAACATATTCATGGCGGCCCTGATCGGACTGGGCGCAGGCCTTGCGCTGGTGTTCGGCATCGAATATATCGATGACTCCCTCCGCTATCCCGAGGAAATCACCCGTGATTTGCATCTTCCCTTCTTCGGGGTTGTGCCATCCGCCGCATGGGATGCGGAAGACATGCGTTCGCATCTCCTGAGCAATATTGACCAGAAGAGCGGGCTTGCGGAATCCTACCGCAACATCCGCTCCTCCATTGTTTCTCCTGCGGCCCCCGCGCGGGTCATGAAAACGCTGGCCATTACCTCCGCCGTTCCGCGCGAAGGGAAAACCACCAGTGCGGTGAACGTTGCGCTGAGTCTGGCCATGGCGGGTGAGAAGATACTCCTGATTGACGGGGACATGCGGCGCGGCGAGCTTCACAAGTATTTCGGACTCGAGGCCGGCAAGGGCCTTTCGGATGTTCTTCAGGGCCAGGCCAAGGCGGAGGCGGTTATTCAAAGGACCTCCTATTCCAATCTGGATCTGCTGGCAACCGGCGACTTCCCCGAGCATCCGGCGGAACTGGTGCTTCATCCAGAATTCAGGAAACTGCTGGAATACGGTCAGCGGACATATGACCGTGTCATTATAGACTGCCCGCCCGTCATGGCGGTGTCTGAAGCCGGCATCCTGACTTCGCAGGTGGAGGGTGTGATCTTTGTGGTATGGGCGGGTAAAACATCAAGAAAACTCACTCAGCTGGCGGTTCAGGTGCTCAAGCAGCGTGGCGCAAACATCGTCGGCTGCATCTTGAACAATCTGGAATTCGGCCGGGTGGGTTATTATTACTATTCGACATACTACGGATATTATGATTACGAATATCTTTACGAGCATCAGCATGAGGATAAAAGCTGAGCAGACGGGCCCGCTCGTTTGAGTAAAGGATACAAAGAGGAATGTATTTTGGACGGACATCCCGGTTTTCAGTGCGGCGGATGGCGCTTTTTGTATCCGATGTGCTGACCATTGTCCTGGCCGTGTTCCTGTCTGCGATTATGCGCCTGGGATGGAAGATCGGCCTGGAATATCTCGGGGACAATCTGCTTCCGCTGACTTCTGTGTCTTTTGTCTTTCTTCTCATATTCTATGCCGGCGGCATGTATGAGCGGGAGGTGATCACCCAGAAGCTGGGTGCCTCTTTTTTCCTGCCGGTGGTCGTCACGGCGCTGGGGCTTGTGGTCACAATTCTGGCGTTCTATGCCGATTTCGAGCTGCATATCGGCCGTGGCGTCCTGCTCCTGGCCTCGCTGTTTATCGCGGTCGGCTCATGGGTTGCCCGCCGTCTTCTGCGCATGGCGCTTGGCTACGGGTTGTTTTCGAAAAAGACCCTGATTCTTGGCGGCGGCCGCGAGGCGGAAGAAGTCCTGGCCCTGCTCGCCGCGGAGCCCAATTCCGGCTATTCGCTGTACGGGATCGTTTCGGTTGAGCCCGGCGACGCGGAGGCTTTCGTGCGCGGCGTTCCCGTGCTGGGAGACATCGCCAGCTTGCGGGAATACGTCGCGGCCTATGATGTCGAAACGCTGGTGGTGGCCACACCCCCCGACAAGGCTCACACTCTGCTTCATGTCCTGCGGCCGCTGCGTTATGCGGGCCTGCAGATACTGGATTATGTTTCTCTTTATGAGGAACTCGGAGCGGAAATTCCCATCGATCACATTGATGACGAATGGCTCATGCATGCCGCCATGAACAGTTCGCGCATTCATATCCGGCAGATCAAGCGGGTGATGGATCTGTCTGCATCGGTGATCGGGCTGATTGTTCTTGTTCCCGTGGGTGTGATCGCGGCGATACTCATCAAGCTGACGTCTCCGGGACCGGTATTTTTCCGGCAGAAGCGCGTGGGCAGGGAGGGCCGTGTTTATACTCTTCTTAAATTAAGAACCATGCGTCAGGATGCCGAGGCAAAGACGGGTGCGGTCTGGGCCACGGCCGGGGATCGCCGGATAACGCCGGTGGGCCGGTTTCTGCGAAAATGGCGCATTGATGAAATTCCCCAGTTGATCAATGTGCTGCGCGGAGAAATGAGCCTTGTGGGCCCGCGCCCCGAGCGGCCGGAATTTGTTGCGCTGCTGAAGCAAAGCATTCCCTTTTATCAGGAACGCCTGATGGTGGCGCCCGGCATCACCGGCTGGGCCCAGGTGAAGTTCCCCTATGCCACCAGCATTGAGGCCACAAAGCGCAAGCTCCAGTTCGACCTCTATTATATCAAGCACATGAGCCTGTATCTGGATGTGCTGATTCTGCTGCGGACCTTCCGCACAATCATTGTCGGGCTCCGATATGCCGAGGAGCCGGAGAACGGATCCGTTCCGCAGACAGCGGCATCTCCGGCTGGCCCGGCATCCGGGGAGACGGCCAATGCCTGATTCGGATGCTCCCGCCCCGGAAAGAAAATGGGTCTGTGACCTTGTCCTGCCCGAAAAACCGCTCCGCTGGGCCGTCCTGCACACCCGTCCGCGCTGCGAAAAAAAACTTTGCCGTTACTGCGAGGAGCAGCACATCCCCGTTCATCTGCCGCAGATCAGGAAGCTTCATCGCTACGGCGCGCGCGTGCGCGAGTTCGAAAATCCTCTTTTCCCCGGCTATGTGTTCTGCATCCTGCGGCCCGAGCAGGATGCCGGGCTGAAGCAGTCGCAGTATGTGGCCAATCTGCTTCAGGTCTTTGAGCAGGAGCGGCTGGTTCGCGAACTGAAACAGATCGAGACGGCGCTCAAGGCCGAGAAGGTGGTGGAGGTGCTTCCCTATCTGAAGAAGGGCAGTCTTGTCCGCATCAAATCGGGCCAGTTCAAGGATTTTGAGGGAGTTGTTGAACACATGCATGGCAAAACGCGGCTGGTCATCAATATCACGATGATTAATTATTCAATGGCCATCGAGGTGGATGCCGCATTTCTGGCGCCCGCGTGAAGTTTATCAGCTCACCGTGCCGATCCGGATGCGAATGTCTTCCCGCTTCTCCAGCCGGTCCTTGCGGCCGTCCCGGATCCAGAGGATGCGGTCCGATGTGGCCAGCATTTTGTGGTCATGCGTGGCGGAAATCACCGTAACCCCCAGTTCCCGGCTGAGCTGACTGAGCAGCCTGATGATTTCCTCTCCGGTGTGCAGATCAAGATTTCCCGTGGGCTCGTCCGCCAGAATGATCGCGGGCTTGTTGGCCAGCGCGCGCGCGATGGCCACTCGCTGCTGCTGCCCGCCCGACAGCTCCTCCGGTCTGTGTGTGATGCGGTGACCCAGGCCCACCTCCTCCAGCACTTCCGCCGCGCGGGCATGGGCCCGGGCCTCCTCCCATCCGTTGAAGACCAGCGGCATGGCCACATTTTCGAGGGCATTGTAGGCGGGGAGCAGGTTGAACGTCTGGAAGATGTAGCCGATATGCTTCCCGCGGAAGTAGGCCAGTTCGCGGCTGCTCAGGTCTGTCAGGCTGATATCCGCCACACGAATGGTGCCGGAGGTTGGCTGATCAAGGGCCCCGATCATGTTGAACAGCGTGCTCTTCCCGGAACCGGAGGGCCCCATAATAGAAAGATACTCTCCGCGGTATACATCGAGATCCACATCCTTTAACGCATGGACCTTGACCTTCCCGAGATCGAAGATCTTGTTCACACCGCGAATTTCTATCAGAACCTCAGCCATCTTTTATCCTAAAACGGCAGCGGAATCGCCGCCTTGCTCAAAAATGTTATTCCCACCCCGACCGTCGTGATCAGCCCCATGCCGCATGCGAAACCGGCGCTGACCACCGGAATGTACTGTCGCCAGATCAGGCCCAGCCGCTTCTGGAAGTAATAGCGTCCGATCAGAGCGCCGATGAACTGGGGGATCACCGAGTGGGGCATGGTTTGCCCCAGTCCGCGAATCACTCCATAGGTCATCATCACCGGCGCGCCCAGCAGACTCATGCCCCCGAACAGAATCAGGCCGAAAAATGCGCCGATCGCCAGATACAGCCCCTTGAATGCCTCCTCAAAAATCGAATATTCGCCCAGCGTGGAGGAAAACATGATGCACTGGTTTTCCGCCTCGAGCTCCCACATCATTTCGGCAAACGGATAGACGGCCGAAGGAACTTCATTCAGCCCCCAGATGAAATTCATGAAGAAGATGGAGCTGACGAGAATAATCGGAAACAGCACAATCTGTGTCTTCCAGATGCTGGGGAAGCGGGTGCCGGTCAGTTCGCACTGCTTGTAGAAAACGGTCATCTGGCCGTAGTTGGCCATGGGAATGGGGAGGAACCAGCAGGCTGCCCCGTGATAGCCGCTCAGAATCAGTGCCGCCTCCCGGATATATGGAACCTCCACCACCTGTCCAACCATGCCCTCAAGTCGCGCGGTCACATAGCTTATGATCGGCGTGTACACAAATCCCAGCAGCAGCAGTACGATCATGATGCCCCTGTGCCAGTCAATCAGCCAGCCGGACACCAGGATATAGGTGACGGTGATGAAGAAATACACAAGGATCACAAGCCAGACCCGGATGTCGCCCCGGCCTTCGGGGACGGAAGACCGCGGGCCCTCCTGCGTCTCTGCCTGCACCTTCCGGTTCCGGAAGCTGCGGAAAACCTGCCAGAAGCCCGCGATCGCGATCGCCATCGCAATGCCGATCTGGAAGCTGAAATGAAAATCAATATTGTTCTTGTACAGCGTGTTGATTGTGCTGTCTCCCGGCGTCCAGTTGTGAATGATGCCGAAATGATAGAGCATCGGATTGAGAATAAAGGTGACAATCAGCCCGATGAATGAACCCACCATGGCAAAAAACGGCAGCACCATGCCGAAGATGATGTTGCCGAAATCCCACGACATGCCCGTGGCCACGGCCGGAAGATATCGTCCGGTCTTGGCCGTGAAGTCGGAGAACGGAATCTGAAATATCTGGATCGGCTCTCCGGTCAGCGCGCCCGTCAGCGTGGGCAGCAGCAGGTAAACCGTCCCGAAAAGAAGTCCCAGCGCTCCGCCGATGGAAAACACGCGCCAGCGCCATTGAGACGCGCGGGATTCAAGGTTCTTCTCGTCTGCATCCTCGGCCAGCGCGATGATGCCCTGCGCGCCAATGGGCGCCATGGGAAAGGGCAGGCGCTCCACGTCGCTGGCGAGCCGGAAAAGCCCGTACCCGAGCACCATGTTTGCCAGCTGGCCGAAAAAAGTGCCGAATATGATCAGGCCGATCACCGGGAGCCAGTCGGCGTGAATGAATGTTCTCGCCACATAGGACTCCGAGTCCGCGGGCGGGGCATACCAGATGGGAAGCTGGTCTGCGATGCCCGCCGCGATGGCCGCATCGCTCCGGGCGAAGAACTGGTTCCAGATGAGGCCGGAGAAGGGCATCCCCATGGCCGCGCCCGCCATGAAGAAGAGCACGAATATCTCCGCCTTCTTCATGGTCTTGTGCGCGCGTTTGGCCACCTCGATGAAAAGAATCACAGTCACCCACTGCGAGGCCGCGCCAATGTTGCCCACGCCGGCCAGCAGGCCCATATAGATGGCCCCCGGAACCATCAGCAGCGCGATAAAGATCGCGCCGATCAGGGCGGTCCAGTTGAAGCCCTCCTCGAACGATGAGGGGACTTCCATCACCGACCGGAATTCCTCCAGTTCTTTGTCTCTTCTATGCGCCATGCTTTTTCATCTCTGAAAGGGTTCGGTGTCTGTAAATTTCCATGGTCTCCTGCGGAAGCGAGCGCCACAGCAGGAACTGCGTCCGCAGATCATCCAGCAGCACCTTGTTCAGGCGCTCCCAGTCCTTCGGCTGGCCGGACAGCCGCGTCAGGCGGATGTTGATTTCGTCAATGCCCTCAATCTCGCTGGGTTTGCTGCGCAGTTCGAGGGTTTCCGTCACGCCGAGATCAAAGGGGGCCAGGGCCAGCCGGGCGAATATTCCGAGCCCTCCGTCTTCCGCAACCGTCATGTGCGCATCCCTCGCCATGAAGGAGCCGAGGCCGGTGTCGCTGAAGGATTCAAAATGCTCGCGCAGAAAACTGACGACGCCGGTCAGGTCATAGCCTGACACCGTGAAGGGGAAAACGAGATCAAAGGTGTCGCCCTTCGGGGGCGGAAGCTTCCACGACCGCAGCAGGCCCGGATTGGCGCTTCGCGAGGCCTTGATGGCCGGATAGATGGCGGAGACCAGCACCGTCGCCATGACGATCAGGATGGTGACAATGGCATTGGTGGAGGAATAGTTCATCTCCGGCACGCGCACCAGCCCGTACGTGGCGGCAAGGCCCAGCAGCTTCATGGATCCCTGCGCGATCAGATAACCTCCCAGTCCCCCGATCACAGAGTAGACCATCGCTTCGGCAAAGAACAGGCTGGCCACATGCGGCGGGGCAAGACCCAGCGCGCTGAAGGTGAAAATTTCCTTCTCCCGGTCGGCCACGGATCCGAGCATTGTCCCGAAGATCACCAGGCCGCCCAGCAGCACCGGGAAGAACAGGTCGCCGACTCCGCTGGCGGCCATCACGGTACCCAGAATATGCCGGTACACGCCGTCGGTTCGTGTGGCCAGAACAGGGGTCTTGTCCTGCATGCGGGCGGCCTCCTCGGCGATGTCCGAGGCCTGTCCGGCATCCTCCGTGTAAATCGCGATCAGGTGCGGCTTGCCGCCCGCGCGCCGGGTGTTTTCGGCCGAGGTGATGATAATGGAGTCCACCGGGAGACTGGTCCAGGTATCCTGCTCCTGGGTCATGTCGTCCGACTGAACGGTCTGGTCCTTCTGTGCCGCCTTCATCTGCGCGAAATCCACGGGAAGGATACTGCTGCCGTCCATGTCGCGCGCCGTTGAGAGAGCGGATGCGCTGATCAGCGGTCCGACCTTCAGGCGCAGGCCCTTCAGGAGAACCTCGTCGCCCGGTTTCACATTCAGCAGTTCGGCCACGGCTTCGGTCATGAAGGCATGGCTGTCCAGATCATCCCCGTCTGTGATCTGCAGCAGCGCCTTCAGGTCGTCGCGGCGGCGGATCTCCTGCGGCGACAGGCCGAGCATGCCCTTGAGGGTGACCGGATTTGATCCGTCGGCGAGGGCCACCACGAAATCCGGATCGCGTGCAAATTCCGGGCATATCCAGAACCGCGTGCAGACCTCCGCGTCTTTCTCCCACCGGCTCCGGATGACATCCACAAACTCGAGATTGTAGGACCCCCAGGTCGGATTGCGCAGAACCGCTCCGGTATAGGCCGGGGATGGCGCGGAAAAGAGCTTCATGATGCCCTTGCGCGTGTCGAACGATGCGAAACAGAGGATGGTGAAGGTCAGAAGAATAATGGTGATGGCCGTGAGCGCGGTGCGGAGCGGCCGCCGGCGCATGGTGGAAATGCCCATGGCCATGGCGGCCATGACCGTGTTGAATCGGGATATGTCCGCGGCGTGAATGCTGGCGGTCATTCCCTGCAGGGCCTTCAGCTCCGCCTCGAATTTGCGCATGATGATGAAAATCACCAGAACGGAGAGAAGCACGACGGCGAATCCGAGGAAAATGATAACCGGCGTTTTGGCGATGGCAAAGGCGGGGTGCGAGAGATAGAGAATGATGAAGGTCAGCGTGAAGAATCCCGTGAACCAGCCAACCTGCTTGTAGATCATGTTTGAACCGATCAGAAGCCGCTCCAGTGCGAAGGCAAACGGCACGCACAGGGCCAGAAGCACCAGCACCGCCTTGACCAGATCGTCCATTGACGTGCGGATCATTTCATAAACCGGGGTTGCGCTCATGAAGGCGGATGCCGCCAGCGCCTCCTTCAGCACCGGAGAGTCCGAGCGTGCCGCTTCGTCCAGGCTGTCGCGGATGCGGCCGTGCAGTTCTTCCAGCGAACTGTTCAGGATGTCCCGGCTTCGCAGAATGGCCAGGCGCCCCTCGTTCAGGCGCCAGAGATCCCATGCCGACTGTTCACTGTTTTTCAGCGACAGCCAGTCGGTGCGGCCGGCCGGATAACCCGCGCCGTACATTTCCGCGCCGCCTTCAACCGGGCGATCGTTGATCAGCGCCACAATGGAATTGAGGCCGAAGGCCTTTATGCCTTTCAGCTTTTCCTCCGCAAACCAGTAAACGACTCCGTCCGCGGTCTCGGCATATGCTTTGTCTGAATCGTCCCCGGAGATCGCGGCATTCGCCCGCGCATTCATGACAGACGCGTTCTGCGGCCAGAATGACGGGGGGAGCATCAGCAGCCCGCTGTTCACGTTCAGCATGTTCAGGCGTGTCAGCACGGACCGGTAGGATTTGTTTTCGGACGTCATGACCACCCGCCCGCTCCCGTCAAAGCTCGCGGAAAAACCGAAGATGCTGTATTCGTCCTCCGGCAGCGAACCCGCGCTGTAGGCCCCGTTTTCGTCGGTCATGGTCACGATGAACGGGTCAAAGGCATAGGGCTTGTTGTGCGGCCAGAAGCAGTTGTTCCACGGATCAACCAGCGATATCTGCACCACCGCGCCGGGCACCGGCCGGTTGGGAATGGAGCTTCCGCGCTGGCGCCCCATGACCAGCGCGCCGGTCGCGCGCCCGTTTTCAAAGCCCGCTGTGATGTACTGCTTGTCCGCCGCAATGGCGCGCCGCAGCGAAAGGCCCTCCTGGTCTGCGACGGCTTCAACGGCTCCGAGCTGTGTTTCAAGACTGGCCACAGCCGCCAGCAGCAGCGCGATCTCTCGTGTGGTCTGGCGGATGATGTCCGTGTTCAGGAATTCCGCTGTATCGTCCGGCGTTCCCTCGCGCGGAAGCGTTTCGTGCATCGTGCCCAGGACGATGTTGTAGATGCCGTGCCGTCCGGCGATTTCCCCGCCGTGGATCAGCATCGGCGCGTTCCAGAGAAGCCGGGTCTGGGTCAGGCGTCCGTCCACCGAGGCCGGCTCAAAATGCGCGGCCCGGGTCTTGCCCTTTTCCAGCGACTCCCACGCCCGCAGGAAGCTGCCCTGTATCCGGCCATACAGTCCCGGATCATCCTGCGCGGAATGAATGTCCGCATCGCCGCCGATCACCACACCCCAGCGCTCGGTGGTGTCGCCCAGCATCAGGGAAATGTGAAGCGCGATCCATCGGTCGGCCAGCAGGTCGCGCACTTTCAGGGAGGAATCCAGCATGGCCTTCGCGGCCCGCAGTTCACTGGCGCGGGCCTCCACGCTGGCGTGAACCGTTTTCAAAACCTCCCTGAACAGGGGCTGGGAATTTTCTGACACGGAGCCGCGTCCGAGTTCGCGGCGCAGATCGTTCCACCGGTTCTGGGCGGAGGCCAGTTCGTCAATCCTGGCGGAGAAGTCGGCGGATTCATCCTCCTTCTCCTTCGCGCGGAGTTCCATCAGCTGTCCCCGGATCTCCTGCGCGTAATCGGTCGCCGCGCTCCGCAGGCGCTTCAGCAGTTCCTTGCCGCTGGGGGATATCCTGTCGGCCAGCGGGTCATCCTTTTTCATCTGTTCGCGCACCTGCCGGATGAAGGAAGATTCGGTTTTCCACGCCTTCATGCGCGCGTCGAGATCCGCCTGCTTGACCTTGTCCTCAAGCGCCTCGTAAAAAGCCCTTGCTCCGGCGTGGGAACGCGCCTGGCCGTCCGCAAACAAGAACACCGCGCCGCGCCGCGGCCTCTGATCCCGGAGCATTTCCGCAAGCTGCAGAAGCGCCGCGCAGTTGGCGGCCGGCCGCGCGCCCGGGGTGCGTTCGGGAATCTCCCCGAAGCTGTCCAGATTCGCGCTGATGATGATGACCTCTTCCTTGCCGAGGTCAAAAACAGGATCCGTGCCCTTTAAATATCCAATGACGTTTCGCCCCGTGGTCTTTTCCCAGACAATCTCGCTGTGAAGAGAAACCCGGGCGCCTTCTGTCAGATTGGACGCGGGCCCGTCATAATAGAATCTGGGCAGGTTGGCGTTGGCGCGCACGTGATGATGGTGTCGTGATTCGCAGGGCTCCTGACGGGTGAAGATAACCGCTTTTGCGCCCAGCCGGAACGCCTTGAGCCACTGATCGTCGGTGTTGTAGTCCATCACCGCGATCTTGCCCTGCGGGTCGGCCCGCTCGAAATCTCCGGCGTGTCCCGCGCCCAGCCAGACCAGTTCGCCGGTGATGCCCTCCGGGCTGCTGACCGGCGGGATAACCCCATCCGGGCGCGCCGGAACCAGTGGAATTTTCTGTCCGCCGTCAAATACCAGTTCGCACCGTTTGGTGACGGTCTGGGCGGCGGGAAATTCCTGAACGATGACCTCGTCCACGCCGATCTGCTCCAGGCGGGCTTTGACGTGATCCGCGGCGGCCCGGTATTCCATCGTGCCCGTAAGCCGGTGCGGTCCGCGGGTCAGCGCCTCGAGGTCGGCGGGGAACGAGCCGCTGTCGGCGACGGCCGCAAGAGCCAGCGCCGGCATCAGTCCCGCCATCATTTTCAGTTTCTTCAGCACGTTTTCCATTCTCCAGAAATCAGTCAATGCCGCCCAGTTCCACCTTCACCTCGTCGCGCCGCGCGATGCGCTCAATGGCGCCGTCGCGGATCCACAGCAGGCGGTCGCAGACATTCATCATGCGGTGATCGTGCGTCGCGCAGATGATGGTGACGCCGCGCTCCTTGTTCAGCCGCTGCAGGATCGCCAGGATTTCGTCGCCGGTGTGATGGTCAAGATTGGCGGTCGGTTCATCGCAAAGCAGCACGGTCGGATTGTTCGCCAGCGCGCGCGCGATGGCCACCCGCTGCTGCTGGCCGCCGGACATTTCAATGGGCCGGTGAAACCAGCGCTCCTTGAGGCCGACCAGTTCCAGCAGGTCCATTCCGCGCTTGCGGGCCTCGTCGGTCTGCACCCCGCCGAAGGCCATCGGGGTGGTGACATTCTCCAGCGCGGTCATATAGGGAATCAGGTTGTAGCTCTGGAAGATGTAGCCGATCTTCCGGCAGCGCAGAAACGCCAGCTCCTCCGCGGTGAGCTGCGCCACATCCACCTCGTCAATGAACACCCGCCCGTGCGTCGGGCTGTCGAGCGCCCCGATCAGGTTGAAGAAGGTGGATTTCCCGGAGCCTGACGGGCCCATCACCGTGATGAACTCCGCATCAAAGATGGCGATGTCCACGCCGCGCAGCGCCTGGGTGATCTGCCCCTTGCGGTTGTAGAACTTCTTCATGCCGATGGTCCGGATGATGATTCGGCGCTCGCCGGCGGAAGTCTGGACTGTCTGTTCCTCTTTCATTCGATCCTCATGGCCTCCATGGGCGCGAGCCGCGCGGCGCGGAGCGACGGATACACCGCCGCGACCGCCGCCAGCAGAATGCCCGCCGTGATGGAGATCAGCGCGCCCAGCCCCAGCGATCCCCACGGGAAGGCATGGGCCAGGAGCGACTGGAAAACAAAAAACATTCTGACCACGCAAATGACCAGGCCGATCAGCGTGCCGGCAATGCCCCCGGCGAGCCCGAGGATGGACGATTCGATCAGGAACACGGTCATGATGAAGGTGTTGAGGGCCCCCAGGCATTTGAGCGTGGCGATTTCGCGGAACCGCTCCGTCACGGACATCAGCATGGCGTTGGCTATGCCCACCACGCAGACCAGCATGGAAACCAGCGCCAGCCACGTCATGCGCTGGCCGATGCCCATCAGCCCGCCGCCTGTGTCGGCGGTCCGCAGTTCGGCTTTGACCAGCAGCCGGGCCCGGGCGCGCCGCTCGGCGAGATGGCGCACCCGGCCGGCATCGAGTCCCGAAACCTCCAGGCCGGCGGCGGCCATTTGTTCCAGATACCACTCACTGCTGTCCGCGTCGCGCAGCATTTTCCAGATGATGTTGACCGTGATGTCGCCCGGGAGCAGGTCCTTGCGCGCGGCCACGGCCTGGCGGAGCTCCGTATGGTTGATCGTGTCCTCGATGAGCTGGCTGTCCATGATGTCGCGCGCCTGAGCGGCCAGCGTTTCGGCTTCCCGGTCGTCGAGTTCGAAGCCGGCGTCTCTGATGGCCTGCCCGAACTCGCCGTCGGCCCGCGTCAGCGCCTCAAGAATGGAGCGCTCGCCTCGGGCCTGTTCGATGCGGTTAATGGCGGCCTGTTCTTTTTCCCGGACCCCGCGGATCTGCTGTTTCAGTTCCGGCCATGATGCGAGGAACGAAACAAACTCCTCCCGGCCGACGGGAAAGCGGATGGCCTTCATGTTGGCCAGCGCCGCGAAAAAGGATTCCTGCTTTTCAGCATCCTGAAGCAGATCGAATATCTGCACGGATTCAGCGCTGCCGGACAGTATTCTGCGGCGGCCGTAATCGAGGCGGCTGAAGAAATCCAGACAGGTTTTCGCGACCGGCGCGCGGCCCGCCTGATCAAATATGATTTCCTCGGGTGTGCGCGGAACCGAAAGCCGCGCGATCCAGGTGTCGGTGCGGTGCAGTTCCTCGATCCGGGAGCGGGCCGCTTCGGCCACGGATTTCTTGATAAGGCTCTCGCCGAGGATGTTCATCAGGAAGGCCATGGCGATGGCAATCACCGCCACGGTGATCGTGGCGCGGAACAGGCGGTAGCGGACCCCCGAGAAAGCGATCCGCACAATCCGCCGGAAGCTCAGCACCGGCTGCTCCTGTACATCAATTCTGTTCATCATCAAAACATCATCCCGGCATGATCTGGTATGCCTTGGGGATCTGTCCGTCCGTTGCAATATAGTAAATCACGCTGACGATCATCGGAAGCACCCCGCCCAGCATTTCGCCCGCGATCAGTCCGAACATCAGCGGCTTGAGCTGCTGGTAGATGTTCGCCCCGCCGTATTTGGTCACGGCCGACTTGATCAGCCATCCGATCAGGAACGACTGGGCGAAGCAGTTGCCCGCATAGGTGGACCAGATCAGGAACATCACCGGATGCAGGGGCCAGCGCGCGAAGCGCAGGCGGAGGAATGAAAATACAAGAACCAGGACGATGGCCATGCCCATCGTGAACAGGCCCTGCCAGTGCGGAGTGATGTCGGCAATGCGGCTTAAGCCCGTGCGCAGGCCGGCGGTTTCAAGCTGCCCCTGAGCGTCGAGCCGCTGCATCGCGCCGATGACCTCGTTGAACGGAACCTTGGGCTGGTTGTTCTGCCACGCGGAAATGTCTATACCGAGGTCGTACTGGAAATAGAGCGTCACCGGAATGCCCACGGCCAGCCCGAGCATCAGGGCGGCGACAATGACCAGGGCGGTCCTGCCCATATTCACCCGGCAGTCGTCCGTGAGCTTGATGGCGTTGACGATGTAGGGCATCAGCGCCTCGCGTGTGTCGTAGAATAGCATCGTGCAGAACATGAACATGATCAGCATCATCTGCGGGCCGAGCGCCTTTGCGCCGAACACCGCCCAGATGATCGTGGCCGGGGTGCCGGTGACCACGATGAAGAAAAGCCCGGTTTCGGCGATCATGCGTCCCATCACCAGATAGACGGCAGCCAGCCCGAGCCCCAGCAGAAGCGCGAGCGGCCAGTCGAGCTTTGCGGTGATCGCGGAATAGACCACAAAGAAAAACATCGCGACAATGAAAACCCGCGCGCCCCAGACGGCCGAAGGTTCAATGTGGTCGGCGGTCTTGAAACCCGCGGCGCGCTTGAACACGTTGGAGAAATAGTGCCGCCCGGTGTAGATCAGCACCAGGAGCATGGCGAGATACGCGCCCATGATGAACATGGCGTCGCGCTGGATGCCGAAGGGCCACGCGCCCTGCCAGCCGGAAGTGCCGACCCCGTAGGTGGCCAGCGTGCCGGCAATGATGATCCACAGAAACGGGCCGATGCCCATCGAGAGCGACACGTCCTTGGGGAGAAAATAGGCGACCGCGATGACTGTGAAAAACAGTGTGCTGTAGCCGGAAAGAAAGTTTTCGCCGCCGCCTTTCTCGAATGTGGGGAAGAGCTCGGTCAGCGAGCTGAAATCCACGCCCAGCGGAATTTTGCCGAAGAGGTAGTCCGGAAACCAGACCACGAGATAGTTATAGGAATGGATCAGGAACGCGGTCAGCAGGCCGATCCAGAAAAGGCGGTTGGTGAAGATCGGGTTGGGAGAGCCGTCGTCGTTGGGAAGCAGCGATTTGGTGAACGTGACGATGGGATAGGGCAGGTGCTCATAATCCACCCACTGGCGGTGCACCACCAGGGAAAGGCCCGCCATGGCGATCCACAGGGAAAGAATGACCGGCACCCAGAAGAAAACGGGTTTGGCCCACGCCCTCCACGGAACCTCGCGGACAGCAATCGCCTGATTGCCTTCGCGCAGTCCGCGCGCGAAGCCGTTCAGCACAAGCTCCTCGCGGCCCTTCACATCCACCAGCATGCCGTCGGGAACCAGTTTCATGACTTCCTGCTTCTGCCAGCCGGGTTCGGTGTTCTCGAAGCGGTGCGGAAGCACGAGGGTCGGGCTGAAAATGCGCAGCAGGTTCGATCCGGGAATGGCGCAGACCGCCAGGGTCATCGCGAGGATCACCGCCAGCTCGGCGCGGCGCAGCGCCAGTCTTCTGCTGATCCTGCGGAGCAGGGGGAAAACAAACAGCAGGAAAATCACCAGCAGGCCGTATACGGAAATGGGCATGCTGTTGCCGACAAACATCGTCTGGCGCATGATGTGGTCATTGAAATACGTGTAGCTGCAGACAAAAGCCGCACTCAGCAAACCCAGAATGACCGCGCGCAATGACACAATCGGCTGAACCTCAATAAAGATGCTTTTCCAAATCCGTTGCCGGTAATTCATGAATTTGTACCAGACTTTTTCGGGAAGTGAAACGCTAAACCTGATTTTT
>Ga0116143_10000890_pt1 | contig 38689 bp, 32 predicted proteins | sample AD_UKC034_MetaG_FD_89745 | JGI IMG/M metagenome (GOLD analysis project Ga0116143, IMG submission 89745) | Active sludge microbial communities of municipal wastewater-treating anaerobic digesters from USA - AD_UKC034_MetaG | ecosystem: Engineered > Bioreactor > Anaerobic > Digestate | place: USA... | reverse complement strand
GGAGGGGAGGTAGGGAAGCGGGGCTGGGGGCTGGGGCCTAGGCTGAGGTCCTAGGGGCTGGGTGGGGCCTGGGCTGGGCGGGTGACGGGGAGAGGGCGTGTGAAGCCGGACTGTGAATCCGGTTTTTTTATTTGTGTGAGATAGTTGAAAATAGAGCGTCAATTATAGTGGGAGATGGGAATAAAAAACTTTTTATAAGCTTGACAAGGGTTAGCATATGTGCTAACCTCTAAACTAGAGGAAGAAAAGGAGGAATTTACTATGGAAAAGAATAAGACATATTTTGACAAATTAATGACTGATAATGAATTCCGGCAGAAGTTTGAGCAGGAGTACCAGAATCTTTGTATTGCGGAACAAATTGCGCGTGCACGTCATCATGCGCGTTTGACACAGGCGGAGCTGGCGAAGCGGATCCATACAACGAAATCGGCAATTTCCCGGTATGAGAATGCCGGTTATAAGAAATACGGGTTAGCGCTTTTGACAAGGATTGCCAGGGCTTGCGGGGCGGAATTAAAGATCATGTTTGTCGCGACGTCTGGGACAAATCAAAGCGTGGGCGGCGTAATATAAAATAATCTTATATTATTCTTGATTAGTATAAGATTTATGCTACACTCAGTATTGAGGGGGTGAAGAACATGGCTCATAATTTCAGTGTAGTGCTTGGGGCACGGTTGAGAAAAGCGCGCGAAAGTTTTGGCTTAACTTTGCAGGAGGTTGCCGGTAAATTGGGGTTTAATAATTATCAGGCTCTTTCGTCGATCGAGGATGGCTCGCGGCAGGTGAAGGCGCACGAGTTGGCGGCGTTGTCGAAGATATATTTTAAAGACATCTCATATTTTATTCAGGAGGAGCAGCAAGAAGTTCAGGCCGAATTGGTGCTGTGGAGAAATGCCGGCCAGGATAATAAAGTGCGTATGGAGAAGGAAGGCGAATTAGTTAAATATTGCCGTCAATATTTTGAGTTAGAAAAGAAACTGGGGCTTCCTTATCAATCTTTGTTGAGGCGCTATGTAGATAATACGAATGATTTTTCTTATTTTAAAGCTGAGGAATTGGCGGTTGAAGTTTCACGGGATATGCAGTTAGGGGCTCGTCCAGCCTTGTGCCTGGAAAAGATCCTGGAGCAAAAATATAACGTTAAAATTTTGTATTTGCATTTTGACAAAAGCGGATCCGGGGCTTGTGCTGTCGGGGGGTTTGGCGCAGCGGTATTGATCAACTCCCGTGAAACTCCGTGGAGGCGAAATTACGATCTGGCTCATGAATTGTTTCATTTGATAACGTGGGGGATGTTCCCTGATCAGAATGCTGATGCGACGTGCGATGCGCCGGAGATTATCGAGGAGTGGGCAAATACTTTTGCTTCAGTTTTATTGTTACCAGGGGATCAGGTAAAAGTTGAAGTTGAAAAGCGCTTAGTTAATAAAAAGGTCGAAGATATTGAACTTATCAAGATTGCGCGGGAATTTGCCGTTTCGATCGATGCTTTGATCTGGCGGTTGGTTAATCTGAGATATATTCGATCTGAGGATGCAGAGGAATGGTTGAATAAGCCTGAGATCCGGGCGCTTGATAAACTTGAGCGCGTCACTGATAAGAACAGGGCGCCGTATATTTCAGAGAAGTATGTAGGATTGGCGTTTGACGCGTATCAGAAGGGCATGATTTCTAAGGGCAAGCTTGCAGAGTATTTAAATATATCGAGGCCTGCGCTTGAGAAAGAGCTGAAGTCCTATGGTTATGACATAGAGGAAGTTTACAATGGAACGCTTGCTCTTGCTTGATGCGGATGTGATAATTTGGCTGCATCAGGTCGGGCTTTGGGATCCGATTTTGAAGAATTACGAGATTCATGTTGCGTCCACTGTGTTGAATGAAGTTACGCATTATTGCGATGATTTTGGGCGCAAAATTGCGATCGATCTGGCATCGCGGATCGATAATAATGAGTTAAAGGAGATTGGCGCAGATGCCTTGCAGTTAAAGGATTTAGTCGACCGCTTGCCGCGGGATAAAATTGAATTGCATGATGGCGAGCTCGAATCATTGGCTATTGTTTATCATGATTTGGTAAGAGGGATGAACGTTTGTCTGATTGATAGAGCTGCGATTATCGGAATGGCGTATTTGGAGATTGACGATAAGGGGATGTCTGTTGAAGAAGTTTTGGTGAATTGCGGCCTGAGTGGGAAGTGGAAGAAATTGGCTGATGATGCGCATAGTAAGAAAAGGTTCGGGCATTGGGTGACACAGGGGAAGATGATTTTACTTGAAGCAGGGCGCAAGGGCACATGAATTTCCTGGTTTGTCGCGACGTCTGGCGCAAAACAAAGCGCTTAGGATTTTAATATGTGAGATACGGCTGTGCGAAGCGTCTGTTATACAGTATTTATGGGGCGGGATATTGGAGGCGAGGGGAGGATGTATATGCGGAAGAAAACGTATGACGAGAATATGCCGATCGGCAGATTGACCAGAGTCCCGAATTTTCTGCCGCCGCCAGAGGAGCTTGTATTTCCTGATGATATTGTCAAGGTGACGATCAATTTGCACAAATCGGATGTGGATTTTTTCAAGAAACAGGCAGGGGCGCTGCGCGTCAAATATCAGCAAATGCTCCGGGCGGTGATCAGGGAGTATGTGCTGATCCATAGCAAGAAATGAAGCGTCTTAAATCCCGAATATGTATTCGAGGTCTTGAGGGGAGAGGGTTTTTGACAGATCCGCGATAAACTGCTTGCCCAGCGCGATCGCGCCGGAGGTGGTTTGTTCAGAAGATGGGATATCGAGCCGGACCATGAGTCCGGCTTTTTTCTTTCCGATAAGGGAGGAGAAGAATTCTTTTGCTTTCTGGCCGGTCCAGCCGGTGATCTGTTTGTCAATGCAGAGCCAGTACATGAGCACATACCCCTCGCCGGGTTTCTGGGTGTAGAGCGTTGTTGTCCGGAAAGTCCTGGCGCCTATCTCGATGGTCTCGTCGCTCAATTCCTTAATGGTATAGCCTGATGAGCCAAAGCATACTTTGGGGTTGTGGAAGTTGCCTGCGTCGAGGATGAGGAAGAGCAGGCTTGCGCCTTCCTTGTTGGTATAGGTGCGGGCAAATATGTCGCTGATGAATTTGTAGCGGTCATCGTTGATGTTGAGGTCCTGGGCAACGTCCTTGCCTGACCATTGGCCGAATTCCGTTGGGATGTTGATCTGCTTGAGGATGTTCAGGCCCTGGTACTTCGGTTTAGGCAAAGCAAAGGCGATGAGGATGGCGATGCCGATGACTGCGACGACGAATATCTGTTTAAGATTCTTCATGGATGGTCCGTTTCATTTTCAGATACGCCTCGATAGCGAGAAGCCCGAGGATCATGATCACAAACACGATGATGCCGCTGAAGTCGTGGAAGAATCCCTGGCCTGCTTCCTGGCCGAAGTAATAGGTGACAAGGCACAGGGACAGCACGCGCAGGAGATTACCGAAAAGCGCGAGGGGCACGACAGACAGAAGGATAATGAACTTGTTCATGCGGGTTTCTTTAAGGATATGGATATACGCAAGGCCGAGGGAGATCATGGTGATGAGCGAGCGGAAGCCAGAACACGGCGCGCCCATGAAGATCTCCTGGTTGCCAATGTAGAGCAATAGGCCCTGGCGCATGACAGGGTAATGGAACGATTTGAGGATGCCGCCTGCGACTGCGGAAATGCCGTAGCGCATGGGCAGTGTGATGGCGTCGAGGATGCCCAGAGGCGGCGGGATCATGAGCGCTAAATAAGCGATCGGGAATGCGAGCGTGCGCACTGCTTTGGGGCCGTAGAGGAAGCCGATGAGGCCGGTGAGCACCGGGATCATGGAGCCTGCGGTGAGCGAGAGATACTCGTTGCGCCAGCCGAGGATGAAGAGCAGGATGCCGATGACCAGGAGCGAAGGAAAGATATAGAAAGGGGCTTGCCCGGAAAAAGGGGCCTGACCCCTTTTTTGATCCCTTTTTAACAGCGCGGAAAGTTCCTTGCGTTTGCGCCAGGCAAGGAACAGCGATACGGGCAGGATGAAATACGCGTGGGTGTAGTCGATGATCTCCCAGCGGCTGCGGTAGAGCTGGTATACGACCGGGCTGTAGAGGATAGCTGTCAGGAGCCAGATGATGTAGTTGAACATACGCGCATTATACTACGACTCAGGGGACAGGTCCACCGATTTTGCCTCGACGAGGAATTTGGTCAGAACTGTCCCCTTTATACGTTTCGAGTCTTATCGGAAGTGTCATTTTGGCTCCTAAAAATTGTAGTGAGATTGTTCGCGGCGAAGCGTCTATTACTCCGGAAGGGGACAGTTCTGACCAAATTTGTCGACGGATGCAAATCGGTGGACCTGTCCCCATAAAGCGGGAGGGGGTATGGCGCGGAGTCGAAGGATTGTGGTGGTGGGAGCTGGGCTGCATGTGATGTGCAGGGGGAATAATAAGCAGATTGTGTTCCATTGCAGGGATGATAAGAAGAAGTATTACGGGTTGCTGCTGCGGCATATGGCTGAGTATTGTATCAAGATACTTCATTATTGTCTGATGAATAATCACGTGCATCTGGTCATTTTGCCGGAATTGAGTACGCAGTTGGGAAAATTTATGCAGAAGGTTAACCTGACCTATATGTGTTATTACCGGTATAAGTATGGGTTGGTTGGTCACTTATGGCAAGGGAGGTATAAGAGCCTGATTATTGATACCGAGCGCTATCTTATGCAGTGCGGCAGGTATGCGGAACTAAACCCTGTCAGGGCGGGGTATGTGTCGTATCCGGATCAATACGCGTTTAGCAGTTATAATGCGTATGCGACGAATAAAAAGGATCCCCTGGTCACGTTTAGTCCCTTGTATGAGGAGTTGGGGGGAGATGCTCAGACCCGGCAGAGACGCTATATCAATCTGGTTCTGGATGAATCGATAATGAATAAACAGGCGTTATCGCGTAAACGTATTCTTGGACCGGATGATTTCGTGGATAAGGTTAAGGAAAAGATCAAATCTATAACGCAGGATGAAGCAGTAGTCGCCCTGTAAGGGGAAGGGGACAGGTCTGCCCATTTTTATCGTCGGAGTAATTTTGGCGGACCTGTCCCCTTTTTCTGATTCTCGATTAAATTTAAGGTCATTTTGGGCCATTCACGTTTATAGTTTTCACGTTATTAACATATTGATAATAAATGGGTTATGGTGTTCAGATTATCACGAATTTTAATGTGTTTACAGGTTTAAACAAGCCCCGGATTTCTCCTCCCTTGGAAGCTTTCTGAAGAGAATAATCATTGTAACACCTTGCTATTAAATAGATTATATTACTTAATAAATTATTTTTTAAATTCGTCTGGCACAGAATATGCTATTCTAATAGCGAGGTATTTTTTTATCTTCTTAAAAAAGGAGTTTGGTATGAGATTTATAAGCTATGTTGTTGCTGTAATCATTGGATTGTTCATTGCGACAAGTGCGTATGCGCAAACAACCTATTATTGGGACGGAGGGGATGGGTCGAATAATTATTGGGAAAATTCCGATAATTGGGACCCTGACGGCATGCCCGGGGTTGACGATGATGCGATCATAACGGATTCATCAATGGGTTATTATGCCGTTGATATTAATTCTGCGCAGGAAATCAATTCGCTTACATTCGATCAGGGTATGGCGCTCAATATTCTTTCCGAAGGCGCTGACCTGATGGTGCGCGATAACGCGTATTTCGGGTATGACTTTTCCGGATATGGATATCAGGAGGATGGCAGATTCGAGGTTCAGAATCAACTTCGTTTTGCTGACATGCCGGATTCGTACGGCGAATATGATCTTATGGCAGGGGCCCTGGTGAGCAAGGAAATGGTTCTGGGCAGTGAGGGATACGGTTATATGGCGCATTGGGGCGGGACGAATACTGTTAAAACGGGTTTGGGACTGGGCATGTCCGGCGCAAGCAGCGCGATGTATGAGCTGAATGGTTTTAATTATCCTGAATTAACTGCAGGCCACGAAGTGATCGCCAGTCGATCTGCCGGTTATGACGACCCCTATTGGGGCCCTCAGCCAGGGGCATATTTTATTCAATCAGGCGGAGTGAACGAGATCATCGGCGATAATGCGGTGTATAATACAGAAGAGAGACGGCTGGAAGTGCGCGAGGGTAGTTTTTCCGACCTGGTGATCGGCGATGTGGCAGGTAGTTTCGGCGAATACAGTCTTTATTCAGGCACGCTGCACAGCAGGACGGCAATCGTCCTTGATGAATCGGGTTCGCCCATTCCTGACTGGGACGGCTACGATACGTATATCGGCGGCAATGAGTACATCGGGTTTGACGGCAGGGGCCGGTTTGTTCATGAGTCAGGGTCGAATTTGCTCGATCAGGACCTTGTGCTGGGCGCGGGTGCCGGATCGCTGGGGGAGTATTATTTTTCGAACGGGTATCTGGCGGTTAACCTTGATGATCACCGGCCTGAGGTTTTTATCGGATTGGAAGGGAGCGGGTATTTTCAGCAGGACGGCGGCACGTTCGATGCGCAGAACAGCGGTGTGTATCTGGGCGTTTATGAGAGCGGTCATGGCGTGTATAATATGACAGGCGGATGGTTTGGCGCTGCCGGCATGGCTTTAGGGGAATGGGGCGGTACGGGCGAGTTCAACCACAGCGGCGGAACGGTCGCGATGACAACGCATCCTCTGGATCTTGCGCGGCAGGATAACAGCATTGGAATATACCGGCTTTCAGGAACGGGGCTGCTGAATGTCAGCAATAACGACCTGGTTGTGGGCACGCGCGGCCATGGCGAGTTCTGGCAGTCCGGCGGCACGGCGAATGTCAACGGCAATGTGTGGATATCTGCGACGCCGGTTGAGAATGGCAGTACGGGCGAGTATCATATAAGCGGCGGCACTGTGAATGCAGGGACGGTCAATAACTTTGACCGGCTGTATTATTCAGGCGGGACGCTGAATGCGTCGATAGCCAATTCGCAGGGCGCGGTGGTTGAATTGAGCGGGGAAGGGACGCGCATTGTGTCAGGGACGCTGCATAACTACGGCACAGTCAGGGCAACGGACACGACGGTTCAGATCAATGGGGAGATGTATAATTTTAATGAAATGAGCAGCGAAGGTTCTGCGTGGTATTTGCAGGATTTTAAAGTGGATGTGGCCGGATATATCGCAGCGGGGGGTAAAGATCAGTTCAATGTCGCCGGCGTGTTCCAGAGCCGCAGCGCGATGGCCGGGGAATGGATGACGGATAATGCCCGGCTTATATTCAACGGCGCAAGCCACGATGTGGTATTTAACGCGGTTGACATGGGCGGGGTGAATGCGGGGTATGTGCAGAATTTTGCCTGGGGCACGGTGGATTTCGGAGGAGACACGTTTTATTTGAAGTCGCTGGATGAGGCAGGCACGCAGTTCGGGGCATTATATGTGGAGACGATCGCGGGGATCGATTATATCAACGATGACCTGAATAAGATATACATGGTTGACAATTTCAACGGCGACGGCAATATTTATTACATGGCGCAGGCGAACCCGTGGCTTGAGGGAAAGACGTATGCGTTTGCGTCCGGAACCGGGCAATTGAGGCCGGTGGGCGTGGTGCCGGAGCCGGTGAGTATGGTGCTGTTTGTTGTGGGAAGCGGGGTGCTGGGCGCTGCGGCTGCGAAGCGAAGGGTATTGGTAAGCAAGAATCAATTAACCAAAAGGATCATCTGCTAGGAAGGTATAACTGAAAGAAAGGGGTTAGAGTGATGAAAAGGTTATGCATCTGTGTAATGGCTGCCGTTATGTTTTCATCTATTCAGAACGCATTTGCTGAGGATAAATATTTCTATGGGGATTATTCTGATCCGTATGGGATTTGGGAGCATGATTCGAGCTGGTGGCCGTATGGAGTGCCGGCGGCCGGAGATAATGTTGCTCTCACAAACGATGAATGGTTTTCGATCTCTTTGAATTCTGATACGCCAATTTTAAACTCTCTATCTATCGGGGGGTCTAATTACAACAATCCTATTACGTTGCGGGTGTATTACGGAAGTCTTAATGCGTTAGATCAATACATTGGTAATTATGGAGCCGGCGTCCTCGAACAGTATGATGGGGTCAATAAGGCAAGTTATATACATGTGGGGCAATATGTCTTACTTGGTGGGACTCTGCATACGGATCATATGTATGTTGGTAATGAAGGAGGAGAAGGTTTATTCAGGCAATATGGCGGTTTTTGTCATGTCGGACACGATCCGGAAACAAACCAGTTCATATCCAATACCGCATTGACGATCGGCCGGTCTTTTCACAGCACAGGCACCTATGAATTTTCCGGCGGCGACTTATACGCTAATCGTGTAGTTGTGGGAACCAGGGGTGGAACAGGTCTATTTTATCAAGGTCAGTCGGGTATGGGCTGGCCGGAATCTATGGGAGTTGGCACAGATCTCGTCGTAGGAGAAGGCGCAGGTTCTGTTGGGACATATGTGTGTACCTTTGGTGATTTCCGTGCTGAGCGCGTGATCATAGGCACTGGCGGCGGGACGGGAACCTTTAATCAATACGATAATGGTGATTGTACCGTCACAAATCATCTTATTATTGGAGAAGGCGCAGGTTCGCTGGGGACATACAATTTATCGGGTTATGGCGTAGCGAATTTTTATAATAATAACAACAATGCCTATACTTCCATCGGGTATAACGGTGGCAGCGGGTATTTTAATTCCCAAGGTGATTTTGCTACGGATTACCTGTGCCTGGGACGGAATAACGGCACGGCATATACTGGTGCGCACAGTGTGGGAGAATTTAATCAGTCCTCGGGTGATGTGGATGCCTACCGGCTGTATCTCGGGTTTAGCTCTGGCGCCGAAGGCTACTATAATCAATCGGGCGGAACGCTTGACATTGATTCGGATATCTATATCGGCTATGCGGGGTATGGGGAATTTTGTCTATCAGGCACGGGAAGTCTAAGATCTCGCTACATGCAGGTTGCGTCATCTTCTGATGCGGGATTCTATCAGTCCGGGGGGAGTGTTTCCATATTAAATAATATGTACGTAGGCCGTTACGCCGAAATTACCGGTATATATTGCCTGAGCGGCGGTTCATTGACGGTGCCTTCTGAATATATCGGCGATGTCGGTGAAGGTGTTTTTAACCAATCTGGAGGGACGCATACAGTCAATACGTCTCTGACCATTGGCGGGAATTCAAGCGGCATTGGAACATATAATCTGACAAACAGCGGCATTTTAAGCGCTTATAGGGAATATATCGGCAGCACCGGGTATGGTGTTTTCAATCAAAGCGGCGGCGCGCATACGGTGACTACCGATCTGGTGATCGGACGGAAACAAAATTCAAGTAGCGGTGGAGGTACGGGAATATATAATCTTTCCGGCGGCAGCTTGAATGTGGGCTCGAATCTCAACGTTCAGACAGATGACGGCAGTGCCGGGACATTTAATTTCTCCGGAGGGAATGTCAGCGCGGCGAATCTTGTCAATTACGGCGTATTTAATGTTAATAACGGAGGCGCGCCGGGCGATCCGTTGGTCGTTGACAGTAACGTTGATAATTACGGGGAATTCAGGATCACGCAGGCGGTTGTAGAGTTCAAGGATAGCTTTGTGAACAATAACGCATTCTACAGCGATCCGTCGCAGATGACGTTCAATAATTTGAGCGTCAATTCCAACGGTTTTATTCAAGCCGGCGCTGATCAATATGTCGTGAAAGGCGATTTTATCAATAAAAGCGCGCAGGCAAGCGCGTGGGATACGACGAACGCGCAGTTGTTGTTCTCTGAAGGCGCGCACAATGTGGTGTTTAACGGCCTTGACCTGGGAGCCACTGAAACCGGTTATGTGAATAACTTCGCCTGGGGCGACGTCAGCTTCAATAACGGGACGTTCACGCTGGGCCAGCTCAATGACGGCACCTGGGGCGCTTTGTATACGGGGACATTGAGCGGACTCGCGCTGGACGGCGCGTCGGTGACTAATATCGCGGGCGGTAGCAATATTTATTATCTGGCTCAGCCGAACGCGTGGTTGGGCGGAAAGACGTATAGTTTCACCGGCGGCGGCCAGTTAAGGCCGGTGGGCGTCGTGCCTGAGCCGATCAGCAGCGTGTTATTTCTCGTTGGTGCCGGCGTGTTCGGGGTGGCGGCGCAGAAGCGCAGGAAGGCATAAGGCTGTATAAGCAGGGGACGTAAGCAGGGGGCGTGCCGGTTTTATAGGCCCGGATTATTCACGGCTGTTTGGCTGTGAATGGTCCGGGCTTTTGTGTTTATTGGGCGCTGCGGGGCGTCTATTGTGGGGAAAGAAGGTGATGCTTGCCCGGGACCTGGCGGAGTTGTATGGGGTATCAACTGGCGAGATGAGTTCTCGGGTTTGATATCACAATTTGTGACATCAAAGAGAGGAGGCACGAGAAAGGTTCCCTACGTATTTACAGAACAGGGTATTGCGATGTTATCGACCGTGTTGAAAAGTGAGCGGGCACTACAGGTTAATATAGCCATTATGCGAGCGTTTGTTAAGCTGAGGGAGTTGTTGCTGACCCATAACGAATTGGCGCAGAAGATTGACGAGCTGGAGCGGAAATATGATATGCACGAGGCTGATATCCAGGTGATCTTCCAGGCCATAAAGAAGCTATTGGAGCCGCCGGAAGATCCGCCGCGGCCGCGGTTCGGGATGAACTGATACATCGCTATTTCCACAGGTTCTCGACTTCGGGCGTGTATGGGTTATCGCCCGCGCATGCGAGCTGGTAATATGCAGTGGCTGAAAGCGCACCTGAGTCGTCGCTCGTGTTAAAGCCCCAGGACGCCACGATGACCGCGTTTTTGGATGTGGAATATGGCAGATTTCCCTGCGCATTCGCCATCTTGCCAAGCTCGGTATAATAGAACTCCGCCTTATCGTAATACTGTTGCGCAGTTGCAAGGTCGCCGTCATTTTCGTAATCATTGGCGAGCACCAGATACGCGATGACCATCTGCGCGGTCCATTCCGCAGAGATCTTGTTGTCGTTTTCGGTAAAGCCGAAGCCGGTGACAGTGGCCGGTTCGCCTGACAACGTGGTATATGGCGCGTCCTTTACTTGACCCCTGGTTTCGACAGAAGCCACAAACGCTTTAACGTCAATGCCCATAGATTCAAGCCCGTCTTTGCCGAATGCGAAAATTGCCATTGCCTGCACGTCGGTGAGGAACATGGTGTCGATATTTGAGCCGGATGAGCCGCAGTTGAAGTAATTCCCATCCGTGTTGAACATGCTCTTAATATAGGTCAGCGTCGTATTGGCGGTCTGCGTGTATTTTTTATCCCGTGTCTGCGCGCCCAATTGTTTGAGGAACATGTAGGCGTCTATGTTTTCTTCAGTCGATTTCACCGTGGAACCATAGCGCGGGTCCTGGAGTAAGCCGGGTGTGCCGTTGTCAGCGGCGTCGAGAGAGACCAGGTAATCGCCGATGTCGCGCGCAAGCTGCGTGTAGGTGTTGGACCCTGTGTTCTTTGAATACTGCAAAGAGGCAAGGCCGAGCCAGGCGGTGTCGCCGGTGCGCATGATATCTTCCGATACGCTGCCTATGCCGGAATCGATGTTATATGATTTGAAGAAGACAATGCCGGGATTTGCCTGGCCTTGAGGAGTGTTTTTGTATGCATCCCTGATATTCTTGAAGTAATCGAGCACGGTTTGGGCTGATGTTTTATCACCGGAAGCGAGAAAACATTTCACCGCTAGCGCCTGGTCGTATGTGTTCGCGCGGGTTGCCTGCTGTGTGTCTGAGATAAAGCTTTTGATCAGGCCGTTTGAGGTTGGTTGAATCATACCGGGCGTGGCGCCTCGTGTCGGGGTGAAATCATGTGATATTTTCGCCGTATTCGAGATGTTTTGCGCAGGAGTTGTCTGTGGCGCGTTTCGCGATGGCAAAATGGAACGGTTTGTTATATAAGTGGAAAAATTTGTGCTCCGGGATGTACTGGGTCGAGACTCCGGAAATGATACGGATGAAGACGGGTGGCTGAATCTTGAAGGAGTGTTGTCGGCAACTGCAGGGGCATTGTCAGATCTGCTTGAGCGCAGTTCCGCAAAACGCGATTCCAGATTGTATGCGTGGGTGTTTGAGATGAGGGCAAAGGTAAGTAGAAAAGTACATGTGCCTGACGCAATTCTTATGCCGTGGCGCATAAAAATCCCCCCTTTTTAGTATTCTTCTATATAAAATAAGTATACCTTATGTGCATGAATATTCAATAGAGTATAATCAGTATAGTGAAAGGGTTTTCAAGCCGGGTGGAATTAATTTGTAATTCATTGTAGGGCAATATATTAGCTAAAGCGTCTTCAGAAAGAAAAAACTTGAAATTTGGGGGTTTGTTGGGTATACTTATTTAAGTTATATAGGTAAGGGTGTTGAAAAGAATTTGCCACGGTTTCTAATGCTGCTGCCGACTGGGCAGGGTATTATGATCGTGGTTTTTTTTATGGATAAATTTATGACTTTCGCAAAGAACTTAATAACGGAGGCAGTAAGATGTTAAAGATTATTAATCGCATAGTCGCTTTCGCTGTTATGTTTTGTCTGGTGTTCGAGCAGTCGGGCTTTGCCCAGGTGGCGCCGGATATGAATATCCCCGCATACTTGAGCGGATTGACCGCTGCTGACAAGTTCAGGCCCATGCATATGCGCTGGCTGTCGTATGATCCGCTCAATAACGCGTTCGACCTTGCGGTGGAGCCGGGCGATGATGCGAAGATCAAAGAGCAGGATATCAAGAAGTCAACGTCCAGGATCATGGAATATTTCCAGATCGGCCTGCGGCTTCCGGACAGCATGTTCTGGGTGAACCTGCGGCCTGATGCGCCTGACCAGATCATAGACCCGTATCTTGGCCGCACGGATATTGGCAAGATAATGCTTGAAGCTGACCTGCAGCTTAAGAAAGACCTTGCCCGTTTCACCTCGCCTGATACCAACGCAGGCAGGGAATATTGGAACAGGCTCTATGCCCGCGCAGAACAGGTATTCGGGCCTTCGGATATCACCATCCCGACCGTTACCCGTCCCTGGATCGTTCCCAATGAGATCATCATCAAGGAGTATAAGGACGGCGCGTATGTGTTCAAAGCGACCATGAAGGTCATGCTTGAGCAGGATCATCTCAAGGACGCGCCCGGATACAGTTTCGACGACCCGCGCGTAAAAGAGATCAATGAGTATTCTTCAGAGCTTGTGCGCCAGCTTATTATTCCTCAATTGACCCGTGAGGTGAATTCGTCAAAGCGGTATGCCGGGCTCCGCCAGGTGTTTTATTCGCTGATTCTGTCGCAGTGGTTCAAGCAGAGGTATGCTGTTAAGGCAGGGGTTGAGGCAGGCTCTGAGGCAGGGACAGGCCGGGCGGCGGCTGCTTTGTTGCAGTCCATTGACAGCCGCGATCTGAGCGGCCTGACGTCTACAACAGCATGGTCAAAGGAATCATATTTCAATCAGTATGTCCAATCGTTCCAGAAAGGCGAATACAACAAGCAGGAGACGATCAACGGGCCGTCAGGCATGACGGTCAGACAGTATTTTTCAGGCGGGATCCTGTTCAAGCTTCAGCAGGGCGTTGATGTAATAGACCGGAATGCGCCGCTTATGACGATCCTGGCTGCGGCTGAGGCAAGCCCGTCGCCTGTTGTGCTTCGCGCAACGGTGATCGGAGATCCGCAGCAGTATAAGTTTGATCTCCCGGGCGCAAAGTTGAATATCAGCGTTCTGCCGAAACAGGACCTGCAGCAGGCATCTGTGGCATCGGCGCAGCCGCACGTTCAAGGCGCCGGCCGCGAAGGCGGCAGAGAGAACTCTATCAACAGCCACGCGGCTGCTATATGGTTTGCCGCCGCGGTCGGATTCTTTATTTTCTCGTTCCTTAATCCTATCGGCGGGCCGGTATGGTTGATCTCGTTGATCGCTGCCGGTGGCCTTGCGTTTTTGGGGATCCGCAAGACTGCAAGCAGGGATGAAATGATCGCCGCGGGAATAGATGAAGGATTCGCTCAATATGATGATGAGAACAGTATCATAAACGAAAATGTCAGAAAGTTTATCGAATCCGGAAAGCTCGAAGGCCCGGACAACTGGCTCGACCTGTACCGTTCCTATACGAGCATAGTAAATTCGCGGTTGGCTTCGGAAAGCAAGATAGAGGCGCGTTTCATCGGTGCGGTAAATCCTTCGGGTGAGATCGGCAGTATCGGGACAAGCCGGCGGGACCGCAGTTCTAATGACTCTGATAAGGCAAAGGAATATTTCATCACGTTTGTTCTTGAGAACGGGTATCTGGTGCCGGAAAGCTGGTGGGATGAGGTAAGTGAAGTGCGGTTGGCCCATGTCCTGCGTTCCACGTTTGACCGGCTGGATGCCGAGCTTGCAGAATCTTCCGAGAATGATCGTAAGGATAGTAATATTGACGGAGGGGAAATAATCAGGCTGCCGCAGCATTATCGCAAGGCCATTCTTCACGCCAGGGATCATGTTTTTGGATATTCACCCATGCTTTGGATCCTGCGCGATATGCGGTATGCGGATCCCGATCGCGTGGAAATCGAGGCATTGGAGGCGCTGTTGATCAAGCCGTATTCATTCGCGCAGAAGCTGCGGAATGCTCATCTTGTCATTGCGAACCTCGTGTGGTATAAATTGATCGTGAAACTGGAGTCCGCGAACATCCTGAAGAGATATTATGACAAAAATGATCCCGGAAGGGTTTCTGAGTTCCTGGACGCGAATTTCGAGCGCTTATCAGATCTGATGAATCGGGCGTCTGTCCGTGCGTGGTGGGAGAAAATATACGACTATCACTACTACCGAAGGGAAATGATCTCAAGCGCGAAGCTTATGGTCGAGCTGTTCGGCAGGGACTATCTGCTGCAGCATTCCGGCGATTTTAACGACCGGGCGGTATATTTCATACAGACGGCGCTTTGGGAGATCAGTTCGCAGGAAACGCCCCGATCAGGCGACGTCCAAACTGAAGGAGGCAGCAGGCTGGAGGCCAAGACGATGTCTTTGGCGCAAATAAAGTTCCTTCTAGAACTTCTGGCCAATGATTCACGTCTGGCGTATGACGTGCGCATGCAATATCCGCGATACGATACCGCTCTCAGTATATTCTCTTCGTCAAGCTTAGGACTCTGGTTGCCTGATGCTTTCAAACAACTTGAAGGCATGATGGAAGAAAAGGGCAATGCTGTGGTGAGTGTTAAGGATATTCAAAGAATAAAAGGATATGAAGGGGATGCGTTAGAGGCAGTTATGATACTGAACAGTTTGATGAGCGCCAGAAGCTCAATAAAGCTGCTTGGGCATAAAAATTACGCCGAGTTCCTGCGTTTACGCACCGCGCCTCTTGAGTCAAAAGAGGGCGGCAGCGTTGGTTTGAGCGCGCCAAAACTTGCGGCGCTGAGCGTCGGCAGCGCGATCGCGGCGTTCGCATTATCATGCTGGCTGTCGCATTCAATCACTTTTGCGCTCGGGTATGCCGCGTTTATCGGAATCCTGCAGGCGGTGCTTTACAGCGAACGGGTGATGAAGCGGATGATGGTTCAGGATGACCTGTCCTCTATGACAGGGGGAATGGAGCGCAGGGAGGGCGGGTCTAACGCAGTAGAGCCTTTGTCAACGGAGTTTTTCAAATCGTCTGAATTCTTGAACACGCAGATGGAGCGGGTTCAGGGCAAACAGTTTCTGGGTAGATTGCTCAAGGTTTTTTCGGGATTGGTCGTGGCCACCGTCGGCGCAATCGTCGTCGGCATTGTCGTTGTGCCAATGACCCAGATATTGTATCTTGTTCCTCTGGGCATAGGAGCTTATCTGGCGATTTTCTCCGCGGTGATGACGTATAAGGCAAGCAGGATCGTGAGTGAACCCGATATCTTGCCTCCTGAGCTTGTCAGGTGGATCCAGGAGCAGGTGCGGGATCCGTTCGTCCCGAGTTACATATCAGCCGCGACTCTGTCAATGTATGCCGCGCATCAACCGAAATTAGTATTACAAGCAGAAGATAGGGGATTCGGTAATTATGACCGGGTCTTGTATGCGTATCCCGGCCAGGGAATCGAGCGGCAGATCAGTCCCGCCACATACAAGGCGGTGATGCAAAGCGTCGACAATTATTTCGCCGCTATGCAGGATGTTGTAAAAAGCGGCTGGTACAGACAGTACGGATGGAAAATCGGCGATATGATGAAAGCATATCTCGAGGCCCAGGAAGACTTTTATTTTTACCGGAATCCGTATGCCCGCAGGCCCGATCTTCACATAAAGAAGGAGCATATTCACACGTTAGATCGCAATGAAAAAGCAGCGTTCCTGTCTCTGCAGTTTCAGGGCAAGAATACCGAGCCTTTTATGAGGAATATTTTTGACCGGAGAGTCAGAGAGATCTTTTACCGGTCTGAACAGGCTCAAAAGCCGGTTGAATCAGCCGAAGATGCGATGGAAGGAGGCAAGTTATCCGAGCAAGTCCTCATCGATATGGAGACGTGGCAGGGCCGCCTGAAAAAGATCCAGAGCCGGGAAGACGCTATCGATGTCGGGAATGCACTGCATGGATTGAACAGGCGGGCGCAGGATTTTGCGCGCGGCCGGTTCCTGGAGAGTACGTCTGAACAGGTCAAAGCGTTGTACGTAAAAGTCGGTTATGGCCGTGATTTGCAGGTGGATTCTTTACATAACGGAAAATACCGCGTCACATATCAGAATGCAGGCGGCCGAAAATTGCTGATGAACACATTTTCTAAGGGATTTGGGGCGAACGGCGTCTTCATTGATTATAAAGCGAACTATGACGGTGACTGGAAGGTGTATCAGCTTCAGGACAGCAGGAATGTCGTGCTGATGTCTCCGTTCGGTAATTTTCTTATTGTGAGAGCTCAATATTCAAAATATCTCGTGTGGTTGTATAAACTGGAATCTGCTGACACAGAAACCTCAGAACCTGAAATAGTCGAACCGAACGTTACAGCGTTGGTGCCTGCATCTCCTGCGGCTGTTGCTATCGTGCCAGGATCGGGCGCGGACAAGGAGGGCGGTGCGGTCGGCGGCGTGGATTTCAGGGCCATGCCCGCAGCGGTAATCCAGGAAGCCTGTGCCGGCCAGGCAGGCGCGGCAATATCTGCAGGTATAACGCCTGTGGCGGCGGTTGATGTCAATGAGCTTGACCGTCAGTGGGCTGACGTGCAGACAAAGGTCTGTGCCGGACGAATGCCGTATGACGAACTGTGCGCGTATATATCAGCGTGCTGCGCGAACAAAGATGCGCGCGCGCGACTCGATAAAGCTGCGTTGTGGGTGTCCGAAATCCTGAAGATGGAAGAGGACGCGTGTGTGGCAACTTCGGCGAGGATGAAGGATGTGCTCGCGCTCCTTTAAAAAATGGGTCAGACACAGCTGTAAAGTTTGACAGATGTCGCGAATAGCGGTACAATACATAAAATATTAATGATAAGGAGAGAGATGTGAACGCGTACAGAAGGTTCATGACAATGGCTATTTTGATGGGAAGTGTTCTGATAATGTCGGGGCCAGCGTTTGCCACGTCTGCAACCGGGACGGAGGTGACGTTCTTCGGAAACAATCAGGTCCAATTTGTGCCGATTCCGGCTGATCTGGGAGATCTATCCCATAGTTACGCGTATACCTGGGGCATTGATTTCGAACTGCCGCAGGGACAGTATGTGGATTTTGCCTCGATCACTTTTACGGATATCCGCAACTGGCAGAACGAGCCCAACACGCTTTTTGTGAACCTTCTTGACAGTGCAGCTTACGGCGTGTCAACGGTCGTTGATTCTCCGGCAGCGGGAAATTTCTTTGGTTCTGCCGCCGGGGCTCAGGAATTGTTCCAGTATAGTGACGCTGATGCGTCCACGTTTGAGACGTTCACCTACACGTTCAATGCCGGACAGTTGGCAGCGTTGAACTCAGCGCTTGCCGATGCGAATTTCGGTATTGGTTTTGATCCTGATTGCCACTATTACAATAACGGCATCAAAATGGATATCACGACCAAGGTCGTGCCCGAGCCGATCAGCTGTTTGCTGTTTGTCGTTGGTTCAGGCGTGTTTGGAGCTGCTGCAGCGCGCAGGCGAAGAGCCGCGTAAGGAATAGAGATGGATTCACAATGCCGGATTTCGAAAGAATCCGGCATTTTTATGTGAGATTCTGCGGGATTGAGCGTCTATTGTCAGTGAGGGCACATGGTTGTGCCTTGGGTTTAACGCTGGCAAGGAGGGCGCTATGAGATACACGGTATTGCTGGCAGCCATATGTTTGGCTGCCAGTTTTGTTTTTGGAAGCATTGGCATTACGCGGGCTGATCAGACGTTCATCATTCCCGTTGATCAGGACGCGTGGGTGAATGAGGCGAATCCTACGGCGAATTACGGCAGTAATACTTATATGAGTGTGAAGGACCGGTCAGGATTGGCTGAGGCGTATATCAGGTTCAGTCAGGATGAGCTTGGCGCTTTGGCAGGAATGCCTATTACGTCCGCATCGTTGTGGCTGTATCAGTACCAGGGGACAAATTCTCCAGGGGACAGTATAGCTGTACATCGTATCGGAGCAGACTGGAATGAGGCAACGGTGTCCTGGGATACAAGGCCTGTTTATGATGCGATGCCGGTCAGCAATGTTGCGTTGTCAGGTGAGACGAATACTGCTGGCTGGAGGGAGTGGGCGGGGCTTGAGAGCATGGTTGATAGCTGGGGCCAAGGCGGGAATTTCGGCCTTGCGCTGGAGAATAATAAGGATCTTGCCGTTAATGAATTATACTCAAGGTTCTATTCGTCAGAATATGCCGATGCATCATTCAGGCCGTATTTAAAGGTGACTGCTGCGCCCGAGCCTGTGAGCCTGGTGTTGTTTACTATAGGAGGGGGTATCTTCGCGATCAGACGCAAGCTTTTTAGGTAATATGAATCGAACAGGAAACTCGGGATTGTGCAGAACCCGGGTTTCCTTGTTTATTGCCAAAAAATAGCTCTGTAAGTTTCTCTACTGCAAAGCTTTAGCCAAAGCGTCTGCGTCTTCAAAAAGAGACCCGGCCTGTGAACGAGGCCGGGTCATTGTACTACGGTAGGATAATTTAAGTTATGCTCTTTTTCTGCGAAATGCCGCGATTGCTGCGCCGCCGGTGAGGAACAACAGAGCGCTGACTGGTTCGGGAACGGCATTGACTTTGAAATTGACTGTTCCGCCGAATGCTTCGAGGTTGCCGCCGCATCCGATGCCGGTCTTGTCATTGAGCAGGGAAAGCGCTGAGATGGTCCAGTCGCCTGCCAGCTGCATATTCTTTTTCCAGTATCCTTCGCTGAAGCCGATCCAGATGTCGTTCTTATTGCCCATATAGAATTTGAGGAAGGATTTATCAGCTGATTCGCCGCCGTCCCATGTCCACATGGTGCTGGTCAGGCTGCCGCCGATCTTGTCGCCCGGGGCTGCATCGCCGAAGAAGCGGATGTAGAGCCAGGGTTGTTCGTCAAAAGCGAACGTGGTCTGCGAAACTGCGGGCTCAAAGCCCTTGGCATTGGTCATCCACATTCTGGCATAGCTGTTCAGCTCGAATGCGGCGAATGCGTTGCTGCCGACGAGAAGAAGAGCGATCAACGACATCAAGACAACCCGTGAAATTCTGTTTTTCATGGTGCACTCCTTGTGAAACTGTTTATAATGATCAAATGAAAGCGTTTTCAAATCTATATAAAGTATACCCTTGCCCCGGCCTTTGTCAAGGACTTTCTATGCGATTTTTAACCTAAAAACAGGGGTAGAAAATGGTCAATTAAAAGTGGAGAAAAAACATTTACAATTTTTTTAAAAACCGTAGTATAATTAGATTATACTTTATAAGCCTAACTTCTTTATTTATCAGGTATTTTTGTCTCTCATTAAATCGAAAGGGAAAACCATGAATATGCGCATGAAGATGCTCCTGGGGCAGGTCATTCTGTTTAATCTGGTCCTGACAGCCGGAATTGGCTTCTGTCAATTGCCCGCAGGCCAGACAGCAGGCGGCATTACCAGGCAGGATAAGGATATTCAGAAGAAAAAGGAATTGGAGAAGAAGATCGAATCTGCCCGGCCCGGCCCTGATGCTGCCAGGGAAGAGGTTGTTCCCGAAGACGCGGGGCCGAGGGTCAAGATAGATACTATTAAGGTAGAAGGCGCTGTGCTGCTTCCGCCCACGGTCATCGATCCGATAACAGGCACGTACCAGGGCAGGGAGCTTTCTTTCAGGGAAATGCAGAAGATCGCAGACCTGATCACTGACGAATACCGCAAAAAAGGGTATGCGACAAGCCGCGCGTATCTTCCTCTGCAGAATGTCAAACAGGGGATTTTGATCATCCGCGTGGTGGAAGGCAAGCTCGGCTCCATGCAGATCAAGGGGAACCGCCATTTCAAAACAAGCCTGCTTGAGAAGAAAATGGACCTGGGCCCATCGGGCTATTTCGATTATTCAGCGCTTCAGCGGGCAATGGTCTATATAAACGAGCATCCTGACCGGAAGGCATCGGCAACGCTGGTGCCCGGCACAGCACCGGGATCAACGGACGTCATCGTGGATGTGAAAGACCGCCTGCCTGTGCATGTCGGGTTCGAGTATGATAATTACGGCTCCCGGTATATCAATCGCAACAGGTACGCGCTGGTGTTCGAGCATAACAATCTGCTCGGTTTCGATGACAAGTTGTTCCTTAAAGGACAGGCCGCTGAAAGCGACCGGATGTATTTACAGCAGGGACGGTACAGCTTTTTTCCGCTTGAGTCCACCGAATTCGGCGCGTATTTCGTGAACAGCAAAGTCGAACTCGGCAAGGAATTCGAAGATCTGGATTCAGAGGGCAAGGCACAGGTGTACGGCCTGTTTTTGAACCATCAGCTGCTGCATGATCGGCTCATGGACCTGCGGCTGACCGCGGGTTTTGATTACAAGCGCCTGCGCAACTATCAGCTTGGTTCTCAGATATCGCGCGATAATGTCCGCGTGCTTAAAGCCGGCGGGGACCTGGACCTGACCGATGACTGGGGCAGGAATATATTCAACGTTCAGGTTGATCAGGGTATTCCGGATATCATGGGCGGGATGAAGGCAAAGGACGAGCTGGCCACGCGCGCGGGGTCAGGCGGAAAGTTCACCAAAGGGCTGTTCAATATATACCGCCTTCAGTCCCTGCCGATGGGAATGTCGTTCTTGTGGGAGAACAACGCGCAGTATACGAATTACGCGCTCGTCGCGTCAGAGCAGTTCCAGATGGGCGGCCCCGGATCGGTGCGCGGCTACGCGCCTGCCGAATATTCGGGCGACAGCGGATTTTATACGTCGCCGGAATTATCCATCCCGGTATATTTCCTACCCAAAGACGTTACCGTTCCCCGGTCAGACGTGAAATGGTATGACGCAAACCGGCTTGTGGTATTCTTCGATTACGCGCAGGCGTCTTTGAACAATCCGCAGGCGGGTGAAAAGAAGCATCCGTGTTTGAAGGGCTGGGGTTTTGGCTGGCGGCTTAATATCAAGGATAATCTGACGTTCAGGGTGGAGGTCGGTTATCCTATCGGCGACGAGATGCCTTCCGACGGGGATCACGCGCATCCGTGGGTCGAATTAACGACGAAATTCTAAGCAGATCGGCTTGAAAAATGGGTTTGCAAATGCTATACTTACACATAGATGCCTTTGAAAACGCTTTCAAAATCCGCTTCCGGCATTACCTGCCACGGTTTGTTCTCGTAACTTTATCCAAGGGGGTTTTATCATGTTCATAAAACGTTTCAGGCATGTTTCTATTTTTGTCGTGCTTTCGCTGGCGCTGGCGCCGGTCAACGGCTATTGCTTGCCGCAGGGCGAGCAGGTGGTCGAAGGCAGTGCGACATTCGACCGGTCGCAGGCCGATACGCTCAATGTCAATCAGGCGACGGACAAGATGATCGCCAATTACAACAGCTTCTCGATCGCGCAGCCTGAAGCGGTGCATTTTATCCAGCCGTCGTCATCGAGCATTGCGTTGAACCGCGTGACCGGGGTCGATCCGTCCATGATCCTCGGTACGTTGACCGCTAACGGCAGGATATTCCTGATCAATCCCAACGGAGTTACGTTCGGCCAGGGATGCAGGGTCGATACGATGGGGCTGGTGGCTTCGACGCTGAACCTGTCGAACGCGGATTTTATGGCAGGCAGGTATACCTTTGCCGGCAACGGCGGTTCTGTGGTCAATCTGGGTTATTTGAATGCTCCGGGCGGGTATGTGGCATTGCTCGGGTCCCGCGTGGAAAACCGGGGAATTATTGAAGCGGAGTTGGGCAGTGTGGCATTGGCAAGCGGCAAGGCGGTTACGCTTAAGCTCGATCCAAAGGGTTTGATCTCTGTGGCGGTCGATGAAGCGACGATCGTGAATGCGGACGGCAAGGACGATGCGGTGCTCAATGTTGGCACGATCAGGGCAAACGGCGGCAAGGTGCTTTTGACCGCGCAGGCGCTTGACGGGGTATTCAAGAACGCGGTCAATACCAGCGGTATCATCGAGGCGAATTCCATAGACGAGCTGATGGGCGAAGTCGGGGTGAGCGCGAACCAGCGCGTTGCAATCGGCGGCCTGATCAATGCGGCCGGAGGGATCGTGCGCGTGGATTCGCAGGGAGCTGATTTTAACGCTGCGATCAATGCTGATTTCGGCGTATACAACGCGCACGGCGGCGATACATTCATCACCGGCGGCAGCTATTCCGGGGATCAGACCTGGCTGGACGATTTCAATATTTTCGTGAGCGGCGATACGTATGTGGAGGACGGCGCTGTTTATATCGACGCGGGCGCTGACCTGTCGGTAACTGACGCGAGCATTATTGCGGATAACGGCGATATATTCCTTAACGGCTTCGATATCAGCATTGAGGACAGCCTGATCGAGGCGACGAAGAATTTCGGCACGGTGTGCGTGAGCGTGAACGCGGGCAATGATCTGTCGATCGCCGGCACCGGCGGCGAGACAGAAGCGATGTCAACCGTGCGCGCGGAAAATTACGGATCCGGTGATGCGTATGTTACCCTTCAGGCAGGCGCAGATCCGGGAGAAAGCCCGGCTTCTTATCTGACGATAACCAACAGCGAAGTGACAGCGCGCGTGTATGATCCCGAGGGCACGGCGTGCGTGGGCATTTACAATGATAACGGCCCGGTGTCGATCACGGGATCCGATGTTCTGGCGCGTATCATGAGCGGCGCCTATACGGCGCAGGTGGATATCAAATCCACCGAAGATATTACGATCGACGATTCTACGGTCACGGCGCTTGTCGATACCGACGGCACTGCAGAGGTGTATCTGAATCCGCAGAGCGGCGGGATTGCCGTCATGAATGAGAGCGCGGTGACCGCTCTGGTAGGCGGCGAAGGCGAAGCGGGCGTGTATATGTATGATTATGAGCTCGAGGACATTTTTACGGTCCCGCTTCTGGATATCGATCTTGGCGCGGCGATACTCGGCGACATTCTGATCTCGGGCAACAGCTATGTGGGTGCGCAGGCATGGAGCTCGTCGTCTGAGGGCGGCGCGTACGTATATATGAACACGCAGGGCAATATCGATGTGCTTGACGAAAGCGGCATCACTGTCATGGAGGCATGCGGCACTGCCGCGATGTCGCTGTTGGCCGGCGCAGATATCACCATTGACGGAACGAGCTCGCTCTATGCGTCCAGCAATGATTCGATCTCAACGATCCTCGCGTTCGCCGGCGGCAACCTCAATGCGCTCGGGCCTGTCGATGTGTTCAATAACGACGGCGCCGCGCTTGCCGCGCTTCTGGCAATGGGGGATCTGACCGTGAAGAACAGCACGGCGATGTCCATCGCTTCGGGCGGGCCGGATGCATTGCAGGACCTGGAAGACATGATCAATGAGCTTCTCGGCGGGGATGACCCGACGCAATGTATAACCATTGACCGCCAGCATGCGTACAGCGGATTTTCCTTGCTTGGTTCGGTTATGGGCAATGTGTATCTGACCGATATCTACGCGAACATGGTCGGAGTCGCGGCGCTCGGCCTGGGCGGCGAGGGCACCGGTTCGATCTACGGGGGCGAAGGCGAGATATGGGCGAATTATCTTGCCATGCTGGCTGCATGCGATATCGGCGCGGCTGATGCACCGATCAATATGGACGTCGATATCGTGAGCGCGTATTCGTATGCGAAGGGCGATATTTACCTGTATCAGAACAATGCCCGGCGTAATGTCGAGCTCGGGATGTATGTGCCGATAACGCTCTACAACCTGGAAGATACCGGCGACGGGGAGGATTGGGTCGAGTATGAAGACCAGATCGGTATCGGTGCGTCGGTGGCAGCCAAGGACGGCATTGTCCATGTCACCAGCGAAGGCGACATGACCGTGAATTCGGTCATCGCTTTGCGCGGCGGCGTGTTCCTTGAATCGAAGCAGGGGAATATTTATGCCGGAAGGGGATGGTGCCCGTCGATCAGCCAGGGAACGATCGATTCGGCTGCGGGGATCGCCGGAGCGCTGGTCGATTTTATCCTCGGCGCTGAAGACGATGAAGAGACCGATACGGATGAGGTCATTGCCGGATTGCTCGAGGATTTCTTCATGGATGCGACGTTCATGTCCTCGGAGGAAGACGGGAACATGTATCTGTCCCCGGTCATGATGGATTTTCCGTTAGATACAAGCGCCCATGTGTGGGCAACGGGGCAGTCGTATTTCTCTGCTCCGAACGGCACGATCGGCGCGGATCCGTCTGATGACGCCGATCTGCAGGGCGCGATCAAAGGGATCGTCCGCCCGGGCGCTGACGGCGATACAAGCGGGCCCGGATTCGACCGCGTGCCTGCGTCGGGGTTTGTCGCGTATGAAGATGCGGACGGCAACGGGTACGGCGCTGCGAATATTTACGAGGATTCAGCCAACACCGGCGATGCGGTGCAGATCTGGCCTGATCCTTCAGTGACGCCGTTCGTGTTCGGCAAGCCGCTCAATCCGCTTGAAGTGTGCATTCAGCTGATCGATGGGTCGAAATCAGCGGCTCCGGTTCGCGGGGCGGACGACCCTGAACCATTTACGGCGACTGCGGGGTTGACGCTGAATTACTCTGTGTACGTGCCTCCGGTGCCGCCTCCGGTGCCGCCGCCTGCGCCGCCGCAGGAACCGCTGCCGGATGCGTCATCGCAATTGGTCGGGCCGCTGGTAAAGAATATCAGGGCGTATTACGAGATCCTGAACGTCTATCGGTTCGTATCGAGCGAGCCGGCCACGCCGACGTTCTTCAGCTACCGGCCGTTGACGCCGACCAATATGGCGGCATTCGACGATCTGGACCTTGATATCGGCGCATATGATTTTATCTCGGATAATATCAAGACCAAGAAGCCGTTATCGCCATATTACGGGCTGTAAGGAGCTGTTTAAAAACATAGGGACGGTTCTCATTTCCCGGCTATCATGCGCGCGGGGAAATGAGAACCGTCCCCAAGTTTTACGGGGAAATGAGAACCGTCCCCAAGTTTTAAAGGCTAAAAACGGGGTCAGAATTATTTATTTGCCCGGCGTATGCTATGCGGCAAATAAATAATTCTGACCCCGTTTTTAGTTTTGCCTTTTTTTCTATTTGCAGTATAATATACGAAAAGATCACGCAAGGAGGCGGTATGAGAATATTCCTTATCCTGTTGACGTGTTGCATGTTATTGAGCGGCGGCTGCGGGCAAAGTCCGAAGCCGGCTTTGACTATCGGTTCTATACGCATCAGCGCTGAGGAGTTCGAAGCGGCCTACCAGGACGGCAGGTTCCAGACCGGCCGCGAGATATCCCGCGAAGAGTTTCTGGACTTATACGTCAACCGGAAACTATTCCTGAAAGAAGCGGAGGAATTGGGGCTGGATAAGGACCCGGTTTTCCTGCAGGGTCTGCAATTGTACTGGGAACAGGCGCTTATGAAATCGATCATCGCCCGCAAGATCAACGAATCCACCCTTGTCATTCGCGTTTCAGACAACGAAATAGCCGATTATTTTGAGCGCCATAAGGACACGGACTTCGCGGGGAAAAGTTTGTCCGAGGTCAGCGCTCAGATCAAGATACTTTTGTTCCAGGTGAAGCAGAAGATCGAGCTTCAGAACTGGATGGGGAACCTTCGGCGCAATGCGCGCATCCACTACGATCACGACCAGTTGGGGATCAAACCGGAAACCAAGGAGGAATGATGAGCTACGCCCGAACATATCATCGCAGGCAGTATTTGATCGACAAGAAGTTCCAGCTGGCATTTATCATGAAGTTCTGCACGATCGTGATCCTGGCTTCGCTGGCGATCGGGCTTTTCATTTTCTTCTTTACCCGGAGTTCGACGACCGTCGCGATCGAGAACACGCGGGTGTTCGTCAAGCCGACGGCGGATTTCATACTGCCGCAGCTGGTGATCACCATCATCGTGGTCTCGGTCGTCTTTTCTGCGATACTGTTCGCGATGGCGCTGATCGCGACGCACCGCATCGCCGGCCCCATGTACCGGCTGAGGAAAGAGATCGATAACCTGCGCGGGGGGGACCTGACGAGCGCGTTCATCATCCGCGACAAGGACCAGCTCAAAGGCCTTGCGCGCAGTCTCAACGATATGGGCCTGGTCCTGCGCCAGAAGCATACCGAGCTGAAATCCAAGACCGATTCTTTGCGGTCGTTCCTGAAAGACAAGAACTATTGCGTCGCATTCGAGGACAAAGAGCGTTTTTCAGCCCTGCTCAAGGACATAGACGATATCCTGGTGTATTTCAAGGTCTAAATGAAGATCAAGGCGGCATTGTTGTTCGTTGTGCTGTCCCTGTGCGGTACCGCATACGCGGATCCGTCAGGCAGCCGCATTGCCGCCGGAACGCATTTCACTATCTATGGGGACGCGCCGGCTGATGCGTATGCGCTGCTTGCCGGCATAGACGCGAATTATCAGGCGTATGCCCGCGGCGGGCAGTCGGGCGATTCGGTCGGCGATATGCTCGGAAAGGCGGTGGACGGCCTGTACCAGGAAGTGTCCGACATTCTCGATATCCATATTTACAGTTTTAAAGGGGCGATCAAGGTTTTTCCAGACCAGCCTGCGCTCGCGCGTTTTTTCAGGCAGGAGCACGGCATGGAATTCAAGGAGCGGTCGCTGTACCATTTCGAAAAGGACGTCATCTATATATCCCTTGCCGACGTGACCGTCGGCATGCTCGGCCATGAGATGGCGCACGCCATCATATCCCATTTTTTCGTCGTTCCGCCTCCGGCCAAGGTCCAGGAGGTTTTGTGCGGGTATGTGGAATATTCGCTGCGCAAGTCGCGCGGCTCTCTTCCATAGGAGAACACTATGCCGGAAAAACCACGTAACGAGCGCCGAAAGCATCCGAGGTCGGATGTTTCCATCGAGGTGAACTATCATATTCTCGGCCTTATCGATAATCTTTCCTATGCCCAGACCAAGAACTCGAGCCTTGCGGGGTTTCTCCTGAGGACCGAAACCGAGTTCAAGCGGGGGGTGTGCCTGGTGCTTGAGATCCCCTGGCCGTCGCGGCTGACGCCGATCCGTCTGCTGGGCAGGGTGGTGGAGTCCTGTCTGAGCAATAATCCCATTACGTTCGATACGCGCATCGAGTTCCTTGCCATGAACGACGACACGCGCCGCGTCGTGGAAAATCTCATCGAGCATTATCTGGAGCAGTCTCGTGGAAGATAAGCTGTTCAAATACGGGCTTTTGACCAAGAACAGGGTGGAGGCGTTCAGCGACGGTATTTTCGCGATCATCGTGACCCTGCTCATCCTCGAGATCAAAGTCCCGCATCTGGAGCATGCGGCGTCGGGCCGCGAGCTTGCGTATGCGATCGCCGGCCTTTTTCCCAAGTTCGCCAGCTGGGTCATCAGTTTCGTGACGCTGTGCATTGTGTGGGTGAACCATCACCGGCTGTTCGAAGTGTTCAGGAGTATCAATATCATGTTCTTCTGGGTGAACGTGAACCTGCTCCTGTGGGTATGTTTCGTGCCGTTCCCGACCGCGCTGATCGGCGATTATCCCCATAATCCGCTTGCGGTCGCGTTTTACGGGGCTGTGATGGCGTGCCTGGGTTTTGGTTTTTTCATCGCCCGCATGTACGGCTTGCGCCATACCGGTTTGCTTAAGGAAGGCATCAATCTCAAGGTGTATAAGAAAAGCGTTGTTTTCGCGTTCTTCTTCGGGTTCCTTTTTTATGTTATCGCGGCATCCCTGGCATGGGTGAATACCTATTTTTCTTTTGCCGCGTATTCTCTCATTGCGCTGTATTTCGTATTTTCGTTCGGGACTAAAAAGCTTCATGTCCTGCCGGCCCGGTAAGGGATAACTCTTTATACTCGCCCCATGGAAGCATTCCTCGCTTCGTTTCTTCTTATTGTCGTTGCCGAGATGTGGGATAAGACCCAGCTTCTGGCAATGGCATTCGCCTCCCGGTATCCGTGGCAAAAGGTTCTTCTGGGCGTATTTTTCGCCACAGTGCTGAATCACGGGCTTGCGGTTGCAGCAGGCAGGATCCTGACCGCCGTTGTCCCTCTGCACGTGATCTCGTTGATAGCCGCGGTTTCGTTCATCGGCTTCGGCCTCTGGACACTGCATGCGGACGTTTTGAACAAAGACGACAGCCGTACATCGCGGTTCGGGCCGGTTTTGACCGTGGGGATAGCCTTTTTCCTTGCTGAAATGGGCGATAAGACCCAGCTTGCGGTGGTCAGCCTGGCGGTCCAGTATCGCTCTATCGGAGCCGTTCTTCTGGGCACGACTACGGCCATGCTCATTGCAGATGCCATCGGTATCGGATGCGGCAGGCTTTTGGGCAAATATCTTCATGCCAATGCGGTCAGGATCATTGCCGCGTGCATGTTCATACTGTTCGGTATTGTAAAGGCCGCAAGCATTCTGCTGGCCGGGGGCAGGTAAGGCCGTATGGTATTATGTCCTTTACAGAACAGGGAAATATGCTATAATATGGCAAGAATATGAGTATTACATGTAACCACCTACGGCACAGCGATTTTATCGCCTGATAGAACGTGCCTGAGGCAAAAAAGGGAGGTGCGCATGTCGTTCATATCGGAATTTAAGGAGTTTGCAATAAAGGGGAATGCGGTCGATATGGCAGTTGGTATCATTATCGGCGCCGCGTTCGGAAAGATCATCACGTCTCTGGTGAATGACGTGATCATGCCCCCGATAGGCCTTCTGCTTGGCGGAGTGGATTTCAAGGACCTGAAGGTCATACTTAAAGCTGCGACCATCGATAAGCCGGAAGTTACGCTTAATTACGGCCAGTTTATCAATACGACTCTGGACTTTTTGATCGTCGCATTGTCGATATTCATTGTTGTAAAAGGCATTAATTCACTGAAGAAAAAGGCGGCGAAATAGGCAGTGTGAACGGTAGTGAATGATTAAGGAGGCAATGAATGCGTAATATGTTCCTGACAATCAAATTAGCGGCAGTCGGCGCACTTGCGGTGCTCGGCGTTTCAGGGCTGTGCCCGGAGGCGCGTGCCGAAGGTGTTCTTGACGGATGGACCGGCGACATATTTGTCGGATATACCAAGACCAACGGCAATACGAACAAATCGACCGGTTCGGCGTCTGCCCAGGCAATCAAAAAGTTCAAACGGTCACAGTATACCATCAAAGGGAACTGGCTGTATTCGAATACCAACGATAAAATGGACGGCCAGAAATGGGACGTTTTGAACAGGTATACATGGGATTTCGGCAAGGAGTACCGCTGGTACAGCTTTGCCCAGGTCCTGGTGGACCATGATTACTTCGCCGATATCGATTACCGGGTCACCCCCAGCGCGGGCGCCGGGTATCATATCCTGACCGGCGAGGATTTTATCTGGGATGCGGATGCCGGCGTCGGCTACCGTATTACCCGCTACCGGATCAATTCGGCAAAGGATGACGAGGCGCCGACCATGGTCGCGCATACGTTCCTGAAGAAGAAGATCTTCGATAAGGCATTTTTATCCGAAGACCTGACCGTGTATCCCGGGTTCAAAGCCGATGACGGCATTGTCCTGCATTCGGAGACCGTGTTCTCCAATCCGCTGCGGGATAATCTCGACTTCGAGATCAAGTATATCGTCGACCATAACACCGAGCCGGCGGGCAAGAAGAAGACCGATACGCAGATCATCGCCGGTATCAAATATAAATTCTAACAAAGGAGGGGCTATGAAGATTTTAAAGATCATCTTAGCGATCATCCTGCCGCCGGTAGCAGCGTACATGCAGGTAGGCCTGACCACGCAGTTCTGGATCAATATCGTGCTGACGCTGTTGTTCGCGTTCCCGGGTATCATCCACGCGCTCTGGCTTGTTCTGACGGATAAAAAAAGCTAGGACCAGGGAGGCATTATGAAGGCATTATTGGCTGTCTGGTGTATCGTTGCCCTGTGCTCGGGCATTATGATATGCGCGGGCTGTTCGTCCAAGCCGCTGGGCTCGGTGAGCGAGGCGATACAGAATTCTCAGACATTCAAGACCGTGCAGGAAAAAGCCGATTACATGGTGAAGCAGGCGGAGATCTTTTATAATTCGAAGGATTTCCAGAAGGCCATTGATACGGCGCAGTACGTGCTGAACAATATCGACAGGGAATCTGAGCCGGCCAAGGCATTGATCGAAAAAGCGAAGGCGCAGCTTCAAGCAGCCGCGCAAAAAGCGGCTACTGACGCGACGAACAAGCTTTTCGGCAAATAGGCCTGCCGGATACACGCTGTTTCAGGATCGAACGGCTGACAGGAAAAGGCGCATCCCTGGAACATCGCGCGGGGATCGGTCTTTTCCTGTTGCCGCTTTTGTAAGAATACACGAACCGAAGGAGGGGCTCATGAGTAAAAAGATCGCAGGGTTCTTCGTGATTTCTGCGCTGGCAGTTTCCTGTGTTTTATATGCGTCGGCGCCTGCGCGCTGTCAGGAATCCCGCGTGCTTCAAAAATTATCAGACCATGTGTACGCGTATACCGGCGCGCAAAACGCCTCGGCGCAGAACAGTTTCGGGGCGAATTGCGGATTTGTCGTGGGAAACGACGCCGTGCTCGTCATCGATCCGCTCATTTCCGCCCGGGATGCGGAAAAGCTGTATGCGGATATCCGCACGGTGACCGACAAGCCGGTCAGGTACGTCGTTAATACCCATTTTCATATCGATCATGTTGGAGGCAACGGCGTGTTCGTCAAGGACGGCGCTGTCGTGATCGGCCATGAAAAGTCTCGGCTGGCCGCGCCCGGGACGGAATATACCCTCACGCACTATTCCAAAGCCGGCTTGAGCGCCGAACAGATGGAAGGAACGGTCCTGTGCCCGCCGACGATCACGTTCGATAAGTCCATGCGGGTCGACCTGGGCGGTGTCGTGGTGGATCTTGACTTTCCCGGGCCGTCGCATACGGACGGCAGTATCACTGCAGCGGTGCATGACGAAAAGGTCATATTCCTGGGCGACATACTGTTCACGACCTATCATCCGTATCTGGGCGAGGGCGATATCCCTTCATGGGTCAGTGTGCTGGCTGGGCTGGAGCGCACCAAAGCCACGGTCATGGTCCCCGGCCACGGCCCGCTTTCAATGGTTTCCGACCTGCGGGACATGCAGTCGTATTTGAAGACGTTCGCGTTCCGCGCGCGGCTGTTATGCCTGGGCAAGGGCCAGGATGACGCGCCGGCCCTGGCGCAGAAGATATTGCAATATCTTCCCGATCAGGGGCGCAAGGAAATGACCGCGCTGGTGGAGCAAAGCTTGCGGGATAAATATCTGCCCGGGCGTTCATCAAGTCGTATCGGGAAATAACCGTGCGCGGATACCGGTCCTTCGATCGCGGTTTCATCTGACAGCACGCCGATCGCCTCTGAGGCATAAGAAGCTGGATGCGATCATAGGGAAGATCGTCCGGGGCGCAGGCGCATAGGGCGTTATGAAAGGATGGGGAGGGCATCTGAGGGCATTGCCGGTGCGGGTGAAGGTCATTGCTGTGGTGGTCCTGCTGGCTGCGGCCGGCCTGGCAGTATACGCGCCGAGCGTGCACAACGGTTTTCTCATGGACGATGTCCATGTGGTGTATCAGAACCCCTTGATCCGCAATGTATCGTTCATCCTGCCGTGCTTTCTCAGGCCGTTCCTCAAATTCTATTACCGGCCGGTTACCCATCTGTCGTTCATGGCGGATTACGGTATCTGGAAGCTTGACCCTTTCGGTTACCATCTGACGTCAATCATTCTGCATATCTGCAATTCCTGCCTGGTATTTTTTCTGTTGTTCCTTCTGTGGAATGATATACGGGTTGCATGCATTGCCGGACTGTTGTTCGCTGTGCATCCGGCTGCAGGCATACCCGTCAATTACATTGCCGACCGCAGCAACCTGCTTTCGGCGCTGTTTATGCTGTCCGCGCTCATATCATTTTTGTCCGCGTTCAAATTCCGCAATAACCGTTTTATCATTCCCGGGTTCGTATTCTTTGTGTTCGCCCTTTTGAGCCATGAGATATCCGTCGTGTTCCCCGCGTATCTGGTATGTATTTTTGCGGCCATGTATGACCGAAGGCATGTCGGAAAGATGGCCGGTATCGCGGCGGGTGCTGTTTGTATCGCTGGTGCATATTTTTTGATCCGGATGAGCATTCTTCACTATGGCGCTGCTGCCGGCAACAGGGATATTTTTGTGTCATGGCAGGGCGTGAGTTCGTTCTTCTTTATGGCAGTCAGGTATATGAGACTTGTTGCATATCCGCGCGAAAGCGTGTTAATATATACTATCGGCCCGGAACTCGTTTCCGGAATGAAAGGCGCGATGTACGCGGTGCTTGGCATCGGCGTTGCAGGGTGCGCGATCCTGGCATACCGGCGTTTGCGCGGCGTCTGGTTCGGCCTGGCGTGGTTTATCGCCGGCATACTGCCGCTGTATTATTTGATGTTCTCGCGGCCTGAGATGGGCGTTATCATGCAGGATAACTGGGGGTATGTGCCGTCGATCGGGCTGTTCGCGGTGTTCTCGTTCATCCTGGCAACGGCGCGGCGGATCGCGCGCCTGCATGTATGGATCGCGCTGGTGTTCGCGGTTGCGCTTTCATACGGGAGCATGAGCCGGGCGCATTCGGCTTTGTGGAAGGATGAGCTGACGTATTGTTCATACTGGCTGAATGTTGTGCCCCGGAATCCGTACGCGTTCAACACGCTCGGCGCATTATATGGCAGGGCCGGCGATTACGCGACGGCAAAGGAGTATTTTCGCAGAGGCGTTGATTGCTTCCGGGGAAAAGGCCCGTCCGGGCGGAATGACGAGATACTGGCTGGGCCTCTTACGGCCATCTTGTACAATAACCTGGGCATGGTTGCGGAGAAAGAGGGGGATATTGCCGCAGCGGTCGGATATTATCAAAGCGCCGTGCTGGTGGACGAACAGAATGCCCGGGCACATGCCCGGCTCGCAATGATATACGCGTCAATGAAGGACGAGAACAAGGCCTCATTCCATAAAGCGGAGGCGATGCGGATCGACCCGTATTGCCTCGCGGAGCATGCGTTATGACGATCGAGATCATTATCCTGTGGGTTTCCATCCTGACCCTTGCGAGCGTGCTCGCCAGCAAGCTCACGGACCGGGTCGCTCTGCCGGCGCTTCTTTTATTCCTGTTCATCGGCATGCTCGCCGGGTCCGAAGGCCTGGGCGGGATATATTTCGACGATTACGGCGTTGCAAAATCGATCGGGACGGTCGCGCTGATCTTTATCATATTTTTCGGCGGGTTCGATACGGCGTGGAAATCGGTCAAACCGCTTTTCGCTCCGGGCCTGTGCTTATCGACCGCGGGCGTACTGGTAACCGCTCTTGTCGTGGGATTTTTCGCCAGGCTCATCCTGAACATATCGCTGATGGAAGGATTTTTGCTCGGTTCGATCGTGTCATCGATCGATGCGGCGGCGGTGTTCAACATCATGCGGTCGCGCAGGGTATCCCTCAAGGGCCATCTGCGGCCTTTGCTCGAGCTTGAATCAGGCAGTAACGACCCGATGGCGGTTTTTCTGACGATCGGCTGTCTCGGTATCCTGACCAATTCCGGGCAATCGGCCCTGACCCTGATCCCGTTGTTCGTCACGAACATGGGCGTGGGCCTGATCATGGGATATTTGATGGCCCGGCTGGGCGTGTTCGTTATCAACAGGATCAGGCTTGAATACGAAGGGCTGTACCCGGTCCTGACCATCGGTTTTGTCCTGATAACCTACGCGGTCACGACGCTGGTCAACGGAAGCGGGTTTCTTGCCGTGTACTTGCTGGGCCTTTTGATGAGCAAATCGGATTTTGTGCACAAGCGGTCCCTGGTCAGGTTTTATGAGGGGCTTGCGTGGCTGATGCAGATCCTTATGTTCCTGGCGCTGGGGATGCTGGTGTTTCCGTCGAGGATCGTGCCGGTCATGGGCAGCGGCCTGCTGATCGCGGCGATCCTTATTCTGGTCGCTCGTCCCGCCGCGGTGTTCCTGTGCCTGCTGCCGTTCAGGTTCCGCCTGCCGCAGAAGGTGATGATATCATGGGTGGGATTGCGCGGCGCCGTGCCGATCATCCTGGCGACGTTCCCTCTTCTGGCAGGGATCCCGCAGGCGCACACGATATTCAATATCGTGTTCTTTGTCGTTTTGACATCGGTGCTTATCCAGGGGACCTCGATCCCCGCGGTTTCGAAATTCCTGCATGTGGACACGCCGCTCGATATGAAAAAGAAATACCCGATCGAGTTCGAGTACACCGAGGGTATCGAGGCGGCGCTCACCGATATGATCGTGCCGTATGAGTCCGAGGCAGCGGGGAAGACCGTCGCATCCATCGGCATGCCGCCGCGGGCGCTCGTCGTGCTCATATCGCGCGGGGAGAAGTTCATCGTGCCCAATGGTTCGACCGTGATCGAGGGCGGGGATGTATTGCTGGTGCTCGCGCATGAGCGCGACCGCAAGGCCCTGCATTCCGTTCTGCAGAAAGTGAAGAAACAGGAAGCCGCATAATCATTCATTCCATGCATTATCTGGACGAACAACACATATTCATATTCCTCCTGCAGCTGGCTGTTCTCCTGGGGCTTGCGCGCGGGCTCGGGGAGTTGTTCCGCCAATGGAAACAGCCGCCGCTGACCGCTGAGCTTCTGGTGGGTATCATGCTTGGCCCCACGATCATGGGCAGGTTCTTGCCCGGCTGGTCGAGTTTCATTTTCCCTGCGGATATCACCCAGCAGACCATGCTGGAAACGGCTTCGTGGATCGGCGTGTTATTCCTGCTGCTTGAGACAGGGCTCGAGATCGATTTTGCCTCGGCATGGAGGCAGAGGGGCGACGCGCTGAAGATCGCGCTTTCGGATATTTTTATTCCCATGGCGATCGCGTTCGTGCCGTGTTTCATCCTGCCTGCTCAGTATCTTGTCAATACGGACCAGCGTCTGCTGTTTGCGATATTCATGGCGACGGTCATGACCATCAGCGCGATGCCGGTTACGGCCCGGGCGCTCCATGACCTGAAGCTTTCAAAGACCGACCTCGGGTTCCTTATCATGTCCGCGCTTTCCATCAACGATATCGCGGGCTGGCTTATTTTTACCGTGGTCCTGGGCGTGTTCACGCAGGCAAGCGTGGATCTGGCAAGGGTCGCCGTCATTGCCGGTTCGACGATCGCGTTTACTGCCGTGTGCCTGGGATACGGCAGGAGGGTTGTTGATGCGATCATGGTGCGGATAAAATCGGCGCAGATGCCTCAGCCGGGCGCGCCGCTGACGTTCATCTGCGTGCTCGCGGCGCTCTGCGGCGCCGTCACGCAGAAAATAGGCATACACGCGTTGTTCGGATTTTTTATCGCCGGGATAATGGCCGGAGGGTCGCGCGCGCTTTCGGGAAATGTGCGGCAGGTCATATCGCAGATGGTGTATGCGGTGTTCGTGCCGCTGTTCTTCGTGAACATCGGCCTGAAAGTGGATTTTTTAAAGAGCTTTGACCTTTTTCTTGTCCTGTTGATAAGCGTGATCGGCATTTTCGGGAGGTTCATCGGAGCGTGGATCGGGGTCAATATGACGAAACTGCCCAGGACCAACCGCCTTTCGATCGCGATCGCCCATACCCCCGGCGGCGCCATGGAGATCGTGGTGGGGCTGCTTGCGTTCGAATACAACCTTATCACCGAGCCGGTGTTCGTTGCTATAGTTTTCGGCGCGGTCATATCGTCGGTGATCCTCGGCCCGTGGTTCGATTATTCGATCAAAAAGCGCACGGAGGTCAGCGTCCTTGAATATTTCTTCCCGCGCGGCATCATCGGATCGATCAAGCGTAACGACCGCGAAGGAGCGATCATGGAATTGTGCCGGCTTGCGGGAGAACAGGATGATATGCCCGAAACGGAAGCGATATATGATGCTGTCATGCGGCGCGAGAACGATATGGGAACGGGCATGGAGGAAGGCCTTGCGGTGCCGCATGCGCGCATGGCCTCGATCAGGCGGCCAATGGTTTTTTTCGGCAGGTCGGAAGACGGGATCGAGTGGGATACTGCGGACGGAAAGCCCGTGCGGCTGGTTTTTCTGATATTGACCCCGTCCGAGGCATACGACGCCCAGGTGCAGATCCTCGGCTGTATCGCCAAAGCGATGAGCCAGGAGCAGGCGAGGGAGTCTCTTTTGAAAGCCGGCGGCGCGCACGATATCTGGCCGCTGTTCCAGTCGATATTCGCCGCGCGGCATATTCGGAAAAAGGGTTAACGTACGGATAACGAGCACGGGCTCGCCTGTGAACACAGGGGGAGGGGATATGAGCGTAAAGAAGATCGCGGTTATTGTGGGAAGCGTGCGCAAGGAATCTTTTAACCGTAAAACGGCCCGCGCGCTGATCGCATGCGCGCCGGACACGCTGAAGCCGGAGATCGTCGAGATCGCGGGATTGCCGATGTACAACCAGGATTCGGACGATGCGCCGCCTGCCGAATTTGCCGGGTTTCGCGAGCGGATCAAGGGTTTTGACGGATTCATATTTGTGACGCCTGAACACAACCGTTCGGTTCCCGCCGCGCTCAAGAACGCGATCGACGTGGGTTCGCGGCCGTACGGCGCAAATGTCTGGGGCAATAAGCCGGGCGCTGTTTTGAGTGTGTCCGTGGGCGCCATCGGCGGCTTCGGCGCCAACCATCATCTGAGGCAGTCGCTGGTGTGCCTGAATGTGCCGGTCATGCCTCAGCCAGAGGTGTATATCGGCAACGCAGAAAAGCTGTTCGACGCAAGCGGAGCGTTGATCAATGAAGGGACGCAAAAGGTTCTCGCGCGGTTCATGAAGGCGTATGAAGCATGGGTATCGCGATGAAAAGGCGTATCAAAGAAGAAAGCATGATCTTTTACAGCGTGCTGCGCTGGGTGGCTTTGTCCGTTGTTGTCGGGGCAATGGTCGGAGCGTCCACGGCGGTGTTCCTGAAAGCGCTTGATTGGTCGTCGCGCGCTGCGCAGTCGTATCAATTCTATTTTCTGTTGCTTCCGTTTGCGATGTTTTTAAGCGCTTTGCTGATCAGGTACCTTGCGCCTGATGCCGAAGGCCACGGGACGGAGAAGGTCATTGAAGCGGTGCATAAGCATAACGGCGTCATCAAGGCCGCGGTCGTGCCGGTAAAACTGGCTGCGACCGTGATCACGATCGCTCTGGGAGGATCTGCGGGCAAGGAAGGGCCGTGCGCCCAGATCGGCGCAGGCATCGCTTCGACATTCGCGCGGCTGTTCCGGTTCGACGCGCATGACCGGAAAAAGCTGGTGATCTGCGGCATCAGCGCGGGGTTTGCGTCCGTGTTCGGCACGCCGATCGCCGGGGCGCTTTTCGGGGTCGAAGTCCTGTTCGTCGGCACCATGCTGTACGACGTGATGCTGCCGTCGTTCATCGCCGGGATCATCGGGTATAACGTGTCGTCAGCGCTGGGTATCGGGTATTTTCACCGCGCGTTCACCATGCCGCTCGATTTTTCCATGGTCCTTTTTTATCAGATCATCCTTGCCGGGATCTTTTTCGGCCTTTGTTCATTTTTGCTGATAGAGGTATTGCGCGCGGGGAAAAAGGTTTCCGACAAGATACGGATCTGGCCGCCGTTAAAAGGCCTTATCGGCGGAGCGGTTTTGATCATCATCGCTTTGATCTTCTCGCGCGATTACCTGGGGCTTGGCCTGGGGCCGATCGAATCGGCGCTCAACGGCAGGGATGTGCCCTGGTACTCTTTTATCCTCAAATCGGTTACGACGAGCCTGACGCTGAATTTCGGGGGCAGCGGCGGCATTGTGACGCCGATCTTTTTCGTGGGCTCGAGCGCCGGGAACGCGTTCGCGCAGTTCATGGCTCTGGATGCGGTGCTTTTTTCATCATTAGGTTTTGTCGGTTTGCTTGCAGGCGCGGCAAATACGCCGATCGCCGCAAGCATCATGGCGATCGAGCTGTTCGGCCCGCGGATCGCGCCGTATGCGGCGCTGGTCTGTATCATCAGCTTTTTGATGACCGGCCATCGCAGCGTGTATCCGTCGCAGATACTGGCG
>Ga0116143_10000888_pt1 | contig 38695 bp, 32 predicted proteins | sample AD_UKC034_MetaG_FD_89745 | JGI IMG/M metagenome (GOLD analysis project Ga0116143, IMG submission 89745) | Active sludge microbial communities of municipal wastewater-treating anaerobic digesters from USA - AD_UKC034_MetaG | ecosystem: Engineered > Bioreactor > Anaerobic > Digestate | place: USA... | reverse complement strand
GTATCTCCTTATTTGAAAGAGCGTCCATGTTTCAGCTACTTACATTTTATGATTACACAAGCAATATGGACGAAAATAGTAACCAGTTGAACTTATTCACGGATTATTCCGGACAGTAGTGATTTTAGTTTTATCTTGCTCCAGAAGAACCGCGCCTGACCCGGCCAGTTCATTTTGCGCTTTTGCCGCTGATGAATCCTTGTCGGAAGTCGGCAATGCGCCGACAAAACGTTCCGTCAACTCCGCCGGAAAAAGCGGGCGGCTGTCTTTTCCCAGGATCACCTCTTCGGCAAAGGTAGCTTGAGAAAAAATTAATAAAAACAAGAATATGAGGAATAGAGCCTTTCGTTGAACCATTTTTTACCTCCGAAATTCATCCGTGCTGCCCACATACTTTTCCGGATCAAGAAACAACGGAAAGTTTGGCATATCCGTATCCAGTGTCAGCTCTACAGAAATAACGGCCGCGGGATCAAAATTCTCGCGGATTCCTTTGACGACATTGAAGCATCCACCCAGCATTTCCGAAGACATCTGAACCGGCGTCATGTCCTGTTCCAGATAGAGCTTACTGTTGGAAGCAATGCTCCACCGGCAGGAGGTTCTGTTCCAGAATTCTCTGGCCAGTCCCGTGACGGCGGCTCCGACCTTCATGGCGTCATTGAACACGACGAGATCCAAACCTTTTTGCTTCAATTGTTCAGTCAACCGGTTTTGCGCCTGTTTTTGTTGTAATTCTCCAGCCTGCTGCTGAAGTTTCTGGCGGCAGTAGCTTTCCGGTTTTCCATCCGTTTCAAAACCCCACATGTCTGACCATCGGGTAACCGTGCTGACGCAGTCCGCCATATTTTTAAACGGGTCGGCGTTGCTTTGGAGATCGTTTTTGACGGTGGCAACCGGGGGGTGCGTGGGGAGCAACACGATGGCGGCCTGCGCTGTCGCGTTTTGCGCGTCCAGTTGGGCCAGCACAAGGTCATCCAGAACAATGCGAACATGGTCCAGTCGAGATCCGGATAAAAGCGTTGTCACATAGGCGTCCTGGTCTTTTTCAAAGGTTGTTTCCGTTTGAGAGGCGCCTGCAATACCGGTGGTTTTCCAGATAGCCTTGTATTTACTCATGTTTCCTGCGCCGCTCACGGAGAGCTTGTAGAGAGTTTTTCCGCTTTGCGGCGATGAGAAGATTATCAAACGGTTGACATTCACCCAGATACTGTTGGAAAACAGCTTGTCGCCGTTTATTTCCAGCATTTTATAATCTTCCTTGGGATCGTTGATATTGGCATAACCATTGATTTTTGCGCTGATTTCCGTCTCCATCGGATCAACGGCCCGCCCGCTTAATTGTCCGCCCGCAGATACGCCGGCCGCGCCGGGATTGGTGGATTTAAATTCAATCTGCACGGGAACTTTCAGCTCTCCCAGGGTCATCGGTTCTTTGATGTTTTTGAGCAGCAAATTCGGTATCAGACGGATGGAAGGAGCTTTAGCGTTGGGATAGAACAGGTCGATTTCATCCATTTCCCGTTGCTCCCTTCCATCAAATCGGACAAGAAGTTTTAGCTTTTCAGCCACAGGCATGGTCAGTTTGGCTGATCCCCGAAGTCGAAAGACGTCTTGCGGTGGGGGGGGGGATAGCATTTGGAGCTCTCTGAGCAATTCTTTCCACTGGTGATCTGCACCTGTGACCGGAGCATAGCTGACACTGGCGGAAAAACTGATGGCTTGATTGATGCCGTCAGACCACTTGTCAAAAACTTCCGCCTTCAGGATGTTGACGGCCGTCCAGATGTCGCCTTCTTTTTGAAAATAGGTTTTGGCATATTTCCATTTGGCAGGTCCTTCGGCGTTCCAGTTGACCGTGTAATTAAATCCCATGTCGGCCTCTCCCAGAACCTGCAGTTTGACAGGGTATTCGCCGCCCTGCGCCAGCAGTCCGTCACGCATTTCCGGAGCAAGTTGCGCCTCAACGGCATTGACCGTGAACTGATGTTTAACCGTTCTGCGGCCGGTTTCCAGTTTTCCCAGTTGCCAGGCGATGGTGCTGGCGCCGAAGCCGCCCGTGTATTGCAGAAAGCCCTTTCCATCAGGCAGGATCGGGCCTGCTGATTTAACCTCTGTTCGCACGGTAACCGGAAAAGTGGAGGTTTCAAAGATTTTTTCCTTCTGCTCGCCTGTGTCGATCATCAAGGCTGGTCCAATGCTACCGATTGCGTAAGGATCAGCATAAATATCGAGCATAAAAGGTTCTTTTGCGGAAGTGGAAAGGCTTTTGGTGTTGGCGATGACGCCGTTTGCATTTTGCCTGACGGGAACAAAATAATCCAGAAACGGCGCGCGGGCGTCCTCGAACTTCAAATCGAGACCGGGAATGCCGAAGGCCTTGAATTTGACAGCCTGAAACTTCATGGATCTGGTCTTATCCAGAGAAGCGGAAACAAAGTCGGTCCAGACATCTCTTCCCTCGCATGGTTTGGGGTTGATTCCCTTCAAGCCGCCTTTACCGGAAACTGTCACGGTCTGGATGCCCGGCTCGGAAAATACAACGAATCCGTTTGACGTTAAATATGCTCCGCCCGACGTTGTTGTTCCTATGCCCAACTTACCCCGCAAGTCGGAAGGAACGCTGAATAGGTTTACCTCGCCTGATGACATGTCCCGCTTCATCGCACCGCAAAAATGACTGACCAGGGAGAAGGTATCCTCTAAAACGGAGAAACTGATTTTGGGGACAAAGGCGGGATCGGCGGGAGATATTTTGTTTTTGATATTGAGTAGCATGGCGGTGTCCGCATCCGCGGCCACATAAGCATTATATTCGTTTGGCAGATAGATGGATTGCAAAACCGCTGTATATTTCGGATTCTGGAGATTCGACAAATTGATTGGACGGAGTGTTTCTTCCGGATAGGTGACATGGAAACGCAAGGTTTTGGGATGAGGAAGCTTTCCTGCGATCTCGCCGGGATTTCCGCCTCCGGCAATGGCATCCAGCAAAAGGGAGCCGCAATTCTTTTCATAATCTTCCCGGAGATTCTGCAAGGTTTCTTTTGTCTTTTGAAGATTATCCGCGATAAACGCTGCGGGATTGCGAATCGTCATTTCTTCATTCTTCTTTCCTTTTTCCGGATCTTTGGCGAAAACCGGATGCCCGTATCCTCCCGGAAATAAAAAGATCAAAAGCAGCAGCGCGGCCGGAATGATTTTAAAACAGTTGCTTGGGGTCATGCTTGGTCTCCTCAATGTCCTAGTTGCCCAAATTGGCACAGGGATTGCCCATTTTTTTCAGTTTTTCAGGATCATAACCTGAAATCAGCAGCTTTTTGAATTTGACGCACTCTTGATACAGGGACATTCTGTATGCCGCGTTGGTGAGCACCGCCGATGCCGCCGCCTGTTTTACGGATTCATCCGCCTCTGCGGATTCCGGAACCGGGGAAGCTTTTTTTCTGGCTCTTGTAACATCCTCTGCCGTGGTTTTTGAAACAGCTTGAGAGGTTTTGCCTTGCAGAGCTTTCGCCAGCTCCTGATCGGTCATTTTGGCGATTTCGCCTGTTTTGATTCTGCTATCTCCTGCAGCCATGCCGATGCTGTCGGTGCTTTCAATGCCCATGGCTTTGATATCGACCAGCGGTTTTTCATAGGATCCCAGAATTTTTTCCCGGATTTCCGACTGCTCCAGGATGCCTTTTCCTTCCATGGTTTTAGCCAGTTCATTGACCCGGTTCTGCATCGCCCTGGCGTTTTGGGCCAGCTCTTCCACCGTATTTCCGGTCACTTTCACGATATTGCCGGTATCAAACACCACCACGCGCCAGCGGTCTTCGCCCGGCAGTTTTTCAAAGGCGAAATTGCCGGGATGATTGTCCGTCCAGGCATACCCCCTGCTGTTGATATCACGGATGCCTTGTTCATAAGCCATTTGCTGACCCTGTGTCAATACACCGCCTTGCTTTTTGATGGTGGAGGCAGCATCCTCCACCACTCTTTCTACAACTTCATATTTTGTCGCTTTTTCGATGCCGATTTCGTCGCCTGGCTTGGTGTAAACAGCTTCTCTTTTGGCTACCCGGAGCGTATCGCTTTGCACATCTTTTTCTAGAACCTGTCGTCCGAAATCATCCATTTTAGCGGCAATGGATTCTTTTTTGCCCAGTATGGTTTGCCTGATGATTCGTGAGTCATTGGTCGCGTCAATGAATGCCGTGCTGGTGGAACCTTTTCCCAGTTGTTCGCCCAGGTTCAAATTCCCAGGCTTTCCGTCTGTCGCGGTAAAGTCAACTTTTTTTTGAACCGGTGTCGCTTCGCCTTTAAAAGGCTTTGTCGCTGGTTCACTTACAACCTTCGCTTTCTCTTCCAGGGCAACCTGCTGAATTTTTTTCAACTCATTTTTTTGCGATTCCAGAAGCGTATTTTTTAGTTGGGCAATTTTGTTTTCCACTTGTTTGGCTGCGTCATTGGAATTCTGAACAAGCTTCTGATACTCTTTGTCACGCAATAAGGCGGCATCGTCTACGGCTGCTGCCGGTTTGCCCTCCAGTGGCTTTACGGCGGATTTTTTTTGATAGGCTAGGAGTTGCTTGTTCATTTCTTCCTGCTCTTTAATGAGTTTGCCAAGAGCGCCGGATTCTCCTTCCACATCAATCGGCAATCCCGGATTTTTCGTTTTTAGCGCCTTGAGCTGATTGGTCAGCGCCTCGGCTTTTTTTGCGTTGGTCAGCGCCTCATAGGTCACTTTACTTCCCGTTGCGGCAGTTTTGGCCAGAGAAAGCGCTTCCGCCGTTTTACCGATGACCGCGTCTCCCTTCCAGAGCATGGCGATTTCACCGGTAACCTTGGCCATTTCCTTCAGACCTTCGTTTACCTGGCGAGCCGAGTCAATTTGCTCCAGCATCTTTTCGAATCTTTTTTGAGGAGGGTCGTCCGGATTGATGGTAAAACGCTCTGAATCCACGGCGCGCAGCGCCAATTGCGAACCCAGATTACCCAGTTTTCCGGCGGAATTTTCCAGGGCTGTTCCAATCGCTTCGCCGATGCCGCCTTCCGCCTTGATCTTGTAAAGATAGCCCCGGTCAAGGACTTTTTCGGTGAAATTGACGACGGCTTTTGCTCCGTTGACTGTGTTGTCGATGGGATGAGCCACAACATCGATGATGGCATTGCCCAGGGGAGCGGTTGCCTCGACAATGAGAAAGGTTGTATCAAAAACAAAAGACGCAGCTTCATCCACAAAGGTAATGCCGAACTCAATCGTATCTCTTTCCTGTTTTTCAAGTTCCAGCTTTAAAATCTCTTCGACATACGCCCGCGCTCTGTCTCCGTCCCGTTTCAGGTTCAGTCGAAACGGACAGTCGGGAATATTCTGTTTGGCCAAAACCGGCAGCAAGGTCGGAGCAATAAACTGAAGACCCATGCCGGGCAAGCCTTCCACCGTGTCCGGCTTTCCTTTGATAAATAGTTGTTCAGTTCCGTCAATGACGTGATAAGAGGCGGCGGCTGGCGCCATTTTCCCTAGACAATGCTCATATTCGCCACTGTAGGCGGCTTTGCCAAGCTGGCCGGCCTTTTCAAAATATTTGGCTTTGGCCTTGGCCATTTTATCATTCAGGGAAGCGAGTTCTTTATTGGCCAGGTCGAGGTCATTCTGAATAAAATCGTCATATTTCTTTTTGTGTTCGTTCCATTGATCCTTGATATTTTTAAGTTTATTATTGAGATCGGCTTTGCCTGCTTCATTTTTTTCCGCATTGCCGAAATAGAAATAGCTTCCAGCGTCAGACGCAAATGCAAATTCAGCGTTGCTCACCTGAATGCCCGCTCGTCTTTGCTTGTCGTACCAGGGAGGCGTGCCGTCAATCAAAAGCCCGGTTTCCCGCGCTTCATTTTTCAATGATACAAAGAGGTTGTAAAACCGGCCCGGCTCCACTTTCGCGTTTGGGTCAGGCGTGACCACAAATTCCTTTAGAATATCCCACTGATGCCGATTGAAGAGTTCATAGACGGATAGCCTTTGGTTTTCCATGCGATAATAGGACTGCCAAAGATCGATGAGATCCGTCATCAGTCCTTGCACATCATCGCAGGATCTTTTGATTTTTCCGTCAATTTCACTGATCCGGCTTTTCAGAGTTTTGCAGTTTTCGCTGTCTTTTTGTTGATTATCGGCAAGGGAGACGCCGGAAAAAAGCATAAGGAAAACCAAAAAAAACATAAACAATCCGGCCATTTTATTTTTCATGCAATGTTCTCCGTTTCTATCGGCCAATATAGCTTAAATGTTTTTACATTTCATAAATATTTGGAAAAACGTCAAGGTTTCAGATTTTTTTCGACTTCGCTTTTGAGGCTTTGATAGGTGTCAAACAGCGTAATCGCATTTTGATACGCTTCAGCCAGATTTGTCGTGAACACGTCCAGATCGGACTTTGTGTAGCAGTTGTCGATGGTGTAGGTTTCATTGTTGTCCAGGACCTGTTCAAGAGTCGTATCATAACCCACGAATTTAATGGATGTATCAGCCAGACGGTTGGTTCCTTTGGCCGCGGCATCCCTGAATTCCTGAATGTCCTTTTTGAATGGCTGAAGATAGTAACGTTCGATTTCATCCAGGTTGCGAGCGGATATGGTTCTGTGAGCCTGATAGTCGGTCAGCGTCAGATCCACATTGGAAGCCCTGGATAAAATGGCGCTGCACAAACGAAATGTATTGGCCTGTATCTGATCGGGATTCAATCCCTGTTTTTTGTCTTCTTCTTTCTGGGAGGCGATAGCCTGCAGACCCTCTCTCAAGAATTGAATTTTGTGGACCAGCTCTTCGGATATCAGGTTGGCAGTCCGGATTTTATGAATCGTCTGAGGTGAAAAATCGCTGCCGCAGGCCCATCCTTCAACGACAAACTGCCGGTAGGCCCGGTTGGGATAAGAACCGGCTGCCGATTCATTCGGAGCGGTAATCTTTATGATATCTTTGATGATATCTGAAGAAATATTTTCACAGGATGCGTTGAAAGGAATGACAAAAAAGGTGAAAACTACAATGAAGGCCATGGCGCTTTCGATGGGATGGCTTTTCATAGGATCTCCCTAATAAATAAGATATGGCTGTATTATAAAGGCTTCATTCGGGCGATTCAAGAAGAAAATAATGATAATTTGCAGCGGCATTTTCTCTCTGGAGACTTTGATTTATATTTGATTTTTTATGCAGATTACTTTACAGATTGGTCCGAAAGTTCAAATCTTATCGGAAAATCAGGCAATGTTTGCGAATAGCTGCAGATCAGGAGAAATGGGTCATGGTTGACAAGCATACATCCGCGGGAATTCGTAGTTGGCCGTCCGAAGATCGCCCCCGGGAGAAACTCCTGCAAAAAGGCGCAGGAGCATTGAGCAATTCGGAGTTGCTGGCAATTTTGTTGCGTACGGGGGTGGAAGGAAATAGCGCTATTGATCTGGCCAGACAAATTATGAATAAATTCAAGACATTTCGAAATATGAGCCATACGGATCAGCGTGATTGGAACGACTTCAAGGGCCTGGGACCAGCCAAAATGGCTCAGATTCAAGCCGCTCTGGAAATCGGGCGGCGTTTTCGTGATGTTGAAGTTCTGCAGCCAAAGCAAAAAATTGCTTCCTCGCATGATGTGGTGGCAGAGATAGTTCCTTATTTGGGCGATCATCTGCGGGATTTGAAAACGGAAGTTTTTAAAGTGGTTTATCTCAATAGCAGTAACAATATTATTGAAACCGATAATGCCGCCACGGGAACCGTCAATCATGCCATGCCGATTGTGCGCGAGATTATCCATGCGGCCCTGCAAAAATTCGCGTCGGCCATCATTTGTGCTCATAACCATCCCAGCGGTAATATTGTGCCCAGTCCAGAAGACAAGAAGTTTACCCAGGAGCTGACGGCTGCAGGAAAACTCATGGGGATCAAGGTCTTGGACCATATCATTATCGGAGACGGCCGTCATTTCAGTTTTGCTGATGAAGGGCTGATGGGATAGTGTTGGGCGCTGCCGGTCGAACAAGCATTACCATAAGAAAAAACCTGAAGTTATCTATCAGGCGCAGGACGTGAAAAGTAAAATTGAGGAGATGGACGATGAAAATCGGCAAAAAGGTTGTTTTGATTCTGTTGGTGCTGCTGATCGGCATTGTTTTTTGCGGCTGTAACACCATCCGGGGTGTTGGCAAGGATATTGAAGGGGCGGGGGAAGTGATTCAGGATGCGGCCAAGAAAACACAGCAGGCCATCAAATAATCGTTATTTAACGGGCAAGTCATCGTTGAACGTGAACAAGGCCTTATATTTGATAGAATATTGGCTATTCTACTAACTCTTTTCCTCGTTTTTTAAAAAAAAGATGCACAGATCCGGTTGTTCGTAATTGTATTCCTTTATGCGGTAATGACCCAGAAATTTGGGGAGAACCAGATTTCTCCTTTTGTTGCCGAGAGTAATGATCAGCTCATCGCCGGAGAGGCGAATTTGAAAATCGTTTTTTTCAAAAAAAGGCAGTTTCATCCTTAACTTGTAGCCACCTGAACCATTCTCTTCTATGACAAAAGGTTTTTCCGAAAAAAGAACCTCTCCCGGATTTCGTTCTCCGTAAAGTGTCTGACCGATACGCTGCATGGCTTCCAATCCGAACACTTCTTCGCCGGCATGGGGAACCTGCCATACCGGCAGAGGATAGAAGGAAGCTTCGATGTCTTCCAGATATTCCTTTTGATGCGCAAGATAAGGACTGAAAAAGGACTTTGCCGGCAAATCCGGCAGCACTCGGTTAACGATGACGGAGTCAACGCTATAGCCGTAAAGCAGCAAATAGGTGTAAACCCGTTTAGCTTCCCGGATAACCATTCTCTCCGGGTTGACCACCACTCTAACGGATGTGGTGTTTGGATCACTGAAAATTGTATGAAGCTTTTCGAGCTTTGTAAAGAGCTGGTCAAGCTCCCGGTAGCTTTCATCAAGTGGCATGCCGGTTGTGGCGTGAACAAAGGTTCCGAAGGCTCTGGCCGTGAACTTGGGAAAGGGAAACAGTTTGGAGGTCCACCATTTGGTCACTTGGGGAAGCGTCAGAAGCGTCAGGGTCTCACCGGTGGGTGCACTATCGATAATCAGCGTGTCATATTCCTTTTCGGAGTAGTATTTGTCGATCCAGAGAAAGGCGGATGCCTCTTCCATCCCCGGCAGGGCGGCCAGTTCTTCTGCCAGCATTTTGTTCATTCCCTGCCAGGCAAAAATTTGCTGAAGCATTTTACTGAGATTGCCCCAGTATTTACGCATGGAATAGTAAATGTCCAGCTCCTGTGCGTATAGGTTTTCTCTGATGAAGAGCGGCTCCGGCCCAAGTTTGACATCCAGGGCGTCGGAAAGACTGTGCGCCGGATCTGTGGAAATGACCAGCGTACGGCTGCCTTCTTCCGCCGCTTTTACGGCTGTCGCGGCGGCGCAGGTCGTTTTGCCAACGCCTCCTTTGCCTGTAAAGAGGATAATTCTCATATTTTCAGTTCTCCTTCAAAAGCTTTTCTTTTTCAGCGCGTCGGCAAAGGGATTATGAAAAGGCGCGGGCGCTTCTTTTCCCTTCTTGCCCGGTCTTTTTTCCCGGAAGCCGAGGGGAGTTTTGCGATTTTCTGCATTGGCCTGGGAAGGGCTTGCTTGTTGTGGTTGATTTTTTTCTCCGGGTGTTTTCTTCAGAGATAGAGAAATTCTCTGACGGGACACATCCACGGCCAGAACCGTTACCTCGACTTTCTGGCTAACTTTTACCACATCAGAAGGGCTCTTGACAAACCGGTCCGCCATTTCGCTTAAATGAATCAGGCCGTCCTGATGAACTCCGATATCCACAAAAGCACCGAAAGCCGTGATATTGGTTACAACACCAGGTAGTTTCATGCCCGGAATCAAATCCGTTATTTTAGAGATACCGGCGGCAAAGACGACATTTTCAAATTGCTTTCGGGGGTCACGTCCCGGTTTGGCCAGTTCCGCCATAATATCTTGTAACGTGGGCAGTCCCACACGATCAGTTACATAATCGGCAAGGATGATTTTTTGTCTTCGCGGTTCCTCCGCAATCAGCTCGGATGGGGAACAACCCTGATCGAATGCCATTTTCTCAACGATTCCATAACATTCAGGATGAACGGCGCTTGCATCCAGAGGATTTTTGCTTTCCCGAATTCGTAAAAAACCGGCTGCCTGCTCAAAGGCTTTGGGGCCGAGGCGCTTGACTTTTTTCAGCGCTTCCCGGTTTGGAAAAGGACCGTTTTCGTTGCGATAAACGACAATGTTTTCCGCCAGGGAAGGGCCAAGACCAGAGACATAGGCAAGAAGCTGGACGCTTGCCGTGTTGACTTCCACACCCACGGCATTGACGCAACTGATGACGACGTCATCCAGACATTGTTGCAGCAATCCCTGATCCACGTCATGCTGATACTGCCCCACACCGATAGCTTTTGGTTCGATTTTGACCAGCTCTGCAAGAGGATCCATTAATCTTCTGCCGATAGAAACCGATCCACGCACGGTGATATCCTGGTCGGGAAACTCTTCACGTGCCACATCCGACGCGGAATAAATGGAAGCCCCGCTTTCATTGACCATTACAACAGGTATTTCTTTAGGAAGATCAATACCTTGAAGAAAGTATTCCGTTTCCCGTCCGGCTGTGCCGTTTCCGACGGCGATGGCTTCGATCTGATATTTTTTACAGAGGGTTATAATGGTTTGACCGGCTTCGTTTTGTGCTTTTTCCGACATCAATGGAAAAATGGTTTCATGGTGGAGAAGTTTTCCCTGTGCGTTCAGGCAAACGGTTTTACAGCCGGTGCGGAAGCCGGGATCGATGGCCAGAACAGCTTTTTGCCCCAGAGGCGGTGCCAACAGTAATTGACGCAAATTCTCCGCAAAAACACGAATGGCTGTTTCATCAGCGCGCTTTTTGGATTCCATCCGGGTTTCCGTTTCCATAGACAAAGACAAAAGGCGTTTGTAGCTATCGATTACGGCTGATTTTACCTGTTTTGCCGCGTCGTTTGTACCCCGCACAAACATTTCCTCCAGAATTTGCAGAGCATCCTGTTCCGGCGGCAGAATCGATAGCGTAAGAAATTCTTCTCTTTCTCCTCTGCGCATGGCCAGCACGCGGTGGGAAGGGGCGGTGGCCACCGGTTCTTGCCAGTCGTAATAATCCTTGTATTTGATTCCGGATTCCAGTTTATCCGCTAAAATTTTTGAGCGCAACAGGCCTTGATTCCAGAACAAATTCCGCATTTTTGCGCGAGCTCTTGCGTCTTCGTTCACCCACTCGGCAATAATGTCCTTTGCGCCAGCCAGTGCATCCTCTGTGGTTGCCACACCTTTTTCTTCACTGACAAATAATGAAGCTTCCATAACAACATCAAAATCTTCCTGATGAAATATTTTTTGCGCTAAAGGTTCCAGCCCCTTTTCCCTGGCAATGGTTGCCCTGGTCCGGCGTTTGGGGCGAAAAGGTAGATAAAGGTCTTCCAGAATGGATTGTGTTGCCGCCGCGTTAATTTTCTCTTCCAACTCCTGGGTCAGCAGATTACGTTCGGTCAGGGATTTTAAAATCGCGGTGCGGCGGTTTTCCAGTTCTTCCAGTTCGGAAAGCCGGTCACGAATGGCGGTAATGACGGTTTCATCGAGCATACCGGTAACTTCCTTACGGTAGCGGGCAATAAAAGGCACCGTAGCTCCTTCGGCCAGCATCTCCGCGGTATCGGTGACCTGTTTAAAACTAATGTGAAGTTCCTGAGCAATTTTTTCATATCGTTGAGTAAGCATATCTTTTCCTTTGCAAAGTATATAGCCTGCGAATGCCGAACGATTATCACAGCGCTTCGCCGGATGCAATCACCGGTTGTGAATGAGCGTGTAATGATTTCTTGACAGGAGAAAGCATCTCTCATATACTTCGCGCAAATCAATTTATCGTTGGGCAAATGGATAATAACGATCAATTCAATAAGGAGGGAAGGGAGGCTGTCATGAATCAAAAGGTTGGAAAACGAGTTTTAATGTTCGCGTTTTTTTTCTTATGGGGTTTTGTCGGTCAGGCTGGAGCTTTTGAACTGGGCGCACGAGGCTATTTGTGGTTTCCGCAGCTCAAAAAAGCTGATTTTCAGACGATTGCCAACAATATCAAGAACAATGAAATCAATGCAAAAGATGTTTTGGGAATGAGCGGCAAAACGACCTATGCCGTCGAGGCCTACGGGGGAGTGGGAAAGAATCACTTGAGCCTTACCTTTACACCTTTCGATTACTCGGCGGACGCGGTTATTACGAATAACATTACCTTTAACGGCAAGACGATTTTTGCAAGTACCAATCCCGTTCGTTCAGAATTGGCTTATTCGATGTTCGATCTCAAGTATCAGCGAGACTTGATTAACATGGAAAATGTTCTGGCCGGCTTTTCTCTGGGTGGCATTGCCCAAGTGAAGTATTCCACCGGGACTTTCAAATTGAATCAAACCGCCACCGCTTTTGAGGAAAAAAGGTCCTTTGATTCCTTTCTGCCCATGATCGGTTTGGGAGCGCATATCGGATTGATTGCCAACTTATTGGAGATGCGAGCCATGGTTACGGCCGGAGGTTATGGCTCGGACAATTACTCCTACGAGGGGCTGGCGGACCTGTCCATCACGCCATTTCCGTTTCTGGACATCCATGCAGGGTATAAATTGATGCAACTGAAAATGGATGTGAACGATTACAAGATGGACACGCTGTACACCGGACCCTATCTGTTATTAAGCATTGGTTTTTAAAACCGATCACAGATTGTCCCAGTTTCCGCCCGGTGCGGCGAAATCCTTAAGCTGATCGCGTCTTTTCTTGTGTTGAAGTTTTTTCAGCGCTTTGGCTTCGATCTGACGGATGCGTTCCCGGGTCACGCCCATCATATCGCCCACTTCTTCAAGAGTGAAGGGGCCATAATTACAGGCAACCCAAGTACAATTCAGAAAACCTTCATTTTTCAGACGCCACTCACAGGTGGCGTCTGAACAAACTTCCGCAATTAAAGTTCCCTTTTTTTTACAAATGTATGTATTAATCATCGAAACGATCCCTTCGCTTGATATTGGAGCTAAATTAGTGCCGCAATAACGGTTTGTCAATCATGAGGGTAGATGTGCGAAAAAGAAAAATTAAAAAAATATTTATTCCGGCGGTCGCCTTTCCGGCACATACGCATGCGGAATTTTGTTTTCATTCCACTTTTCAGTTACGTAAAGATTGCAGTAGCAGCTTCCGAATTCTTGAATATCTTCAGCCCGATAAACACATGGACAGATGATATCGCGGTCTTTTTCGCGGTCGCCGGATGCGAGGCGGCAGGGGCAGCTTGTATATCCATAGCGCTCCTTGTTGATCAATAAGTCTTGAAGAATGGTCAGCACCCATGCCCGATCCTTATTGAAAAAATAACCTTTCGGTTCCTGAGCTTTTTTGAGCAAGTCATAAAGTTCAGCGGCAGTCATGTTTTTTTCAACGCCTCCCGGATATCCTTTTCTTTAAATCCGACAATGATGGTATTGCCGCCGATGACGATCGTGGGGAAAGAACGATTGGGATTGTATTGAACGACTTCATTTAACATTGCTTCTCTTTCTGCGCCTTGCAAAAGATCAACATCGATGGAGTTGAAAGGGACGTTGTTTTCATTTAGAAATTTCTTGGCTGCTTTACAATGGCTGCAGGTGCTTAATGTGTAAATCTTAACGGAAACGGCCATTTTCCTTCCTCCGGTTTTTTCGAAGTTCATACATGTTTTTGCCTGTGAATGTCAAGGGCATTGTGAAAAACCGAAAAACCTTCACAGAAATTGAACCGTGAATTAGGTTTTTGCCGTGCATACGGTATAAAACAGCACAAGATTCAGGTATTGACAAGACCATGCAATTCATATATCAAAGCCCATATTTAAGGAAAGAAAAATCCTGTATGAAACATAACGGTATTATTGCTTACGAGGGGCTTCCCTTCATCATCTTTTTCCTTTTACTCACCCTCTTGTCAGCTTCTTTCGGCCCTGTTTGGCTTACGGTGTTTTTTGTCTCGGCATCGGTCTTTGTGATGTCTTTTTTTCGAAATCCGGAAAGAAATTTTCAAGATGAGAGCAAACTGGTCATTTGTCCCGCTGACGGTAAAGTGATAAAAATTGAAGATATAGATGTTCAGGGGACCATTTCAGGCCGGTTTAAAAAAATCAGTATTTTTATGAACGTTTTCAATGTTCATGTGAATCGGGCCCCCTATGACGGAGTTGTCGAAGTCATTCATTATCATCCGGGCAAATTTCTGTCGGCCAATCTGGACAAGGCTTCGGCGGAAAATGAAAGAAATGAAGTGATGATTCGAACCCGGGACGATCGTGTAGTCTGGGTGGTGCAAATTGCCGGATTGATTGCCCGAAGAATTGTTTGCTGGGTTGATCGGGGGGATAGTGTGAAAAAAGGCGAACGATTCGGATTGATTCGCTTCGGATCGCGTGTGGAAGTTTTTCTTCCCTCCGATTCCCGCATCAACGTGGTTGTAGGCGAAAAAGTCCGAGCGGGAATAACGCATTTGGGATACCTTTCATGACAAGTGATGATTCTCCAGGAAAGACCCGCCTCAAAAAAGGCATTTACGTTTTGCCAAATCTCTTTACGACAGCCAGTCTGTTCATGGGATTTTATTCGATTATCGCATCGATACAAGAGAAGTTTTTTCTGGCTGCGATCGCTATTCTGGTTTCTCTGGTTTTTGACGGTCTTGATGGCCGCATAGCGAGAATTACCAATACCACCAGCAAGTTCGGTGCGGAATATGATTCGCTGGCCGATCTGGTGGCTTTTGGTCTGGCACCTTCATTACTGGCCTACATCTGGTCGATGTCTTACTATGGCAAACTCGGGTGGATGGCCGGTTTTCTGTTTGTCGTCGGCGGCGCTCTGCGGCTGGCGCGCTACAATGTTCAAATCGGACTGATTGACAGTAAGGTCTTCAATGGTCTGCCCATTCCGGCGGCGGCCGCCGTAGTGTCCACAACGGTTATTTTTTTCGACGATCTGGGTATTGATGGCGCTTTTCACAATCCCTTCATGATTGTCGTGGTGATTGTTCTGGCTTTGCTGATGGTCAGTAATATCAAATATTACAGCGGCAAGGATATGAAACTTTTCGCACGCATGCCTTTCATGACGTTTTTGGTGATTCTGGGAGTATTGCTGGTGATCATCTATAAGCCGGAAGTGATGATTTTTGTCATTATGGCAGGCTATACCCTTTCCGGACCATTGTGGTGGCTGTTCAAGTTTGCCAGGAAGGCACACGGGCAGGAAAACCACCGGGATATGCCATGACCGGCGTGTTTTTACGCTGAAATATCATGAGAATTTGCGCTGGCGAAGCAAAGGGAAGATTGCTGAAATTTCCCGCAGGATCACGTCAAAGACCGACGACGGATTTTTTAAAAGAAGCTCTTTTTAATATTCTGGGCTCTCCCGCAGGCCAAAGTTTTCTGGATTTGTTTGCAGGTTCCGGATCTGTCGGCCTGGAGGCCTTAAGCAGAAAAGCTGGGGAAGCTGTCTTTGTCGAAATCAGGAAAGAACTATACGGTGTGATCTGGAAAAATGCCGCATTGTGTGGATACCTGGAGAAATGCCGGATTGTTCAGGGGGATGTTCAGACGGTTCTGCAGAATTTGAATCACAGAAAATGCAGATTTGATGTGATTTTTGCCGATCCGCCCTACAACCGGGGTTTTATCGGCCGTACCTTGAAGGCGCTTGAGCAAAATCCTGTTTTACGGGAAGATGGCGTAATGGTTTTTCAACATTCCATTCGTGAATATCCTTCACCGTTACCGGAAGGTTGGTTTGTGGCAGATCAAAGAAAATATGGAGAGAATGGATTAACATTTATTCGGATGGATAAGGATGGCGGCGCATGACCGAACAGAGATTTGAAAAGAAAGTTGCAATATATCCAGGATCGTTTGATCCCATCACCAACGGCCATGTTGACATTATCAAGAGGGGCTGTCGCATATTTGATGAAATTATCGTTTTAGTCGCTTTTAACCCCAATAAAAAATCCTTGTTTTCCGTGGAGGAGAGGTGCCGGTTTATCCGAGAGGTATTTGATGGCGTATCGGGAATCAAGGTGGACAGTCACTCGGGACTTCTAATTGACTATCTTGCAACATCCGGAGCCAGTACGATCTTACGGGGAATGCGCGCTTTGTCGGACTTTGAGTATGAATTCCAGATGGCGCTGATGAACCGGCGCCAGACCAAGAACGTGGAAACCGTTTTTTTAATGAGCGGGTTTCGGTGGTTTTTTACCAGTTCCAATATAATCAAAGAAGTTGCGAGCTTCGGGGGATCGGTTAAAGGACTTGTGCCGGAAAATGTTCATCAACGACTGCTCGAGAAATTTAATCGAAAAAAAGTGTAATATGGATAATATCTTGGCTTGTATTCATCCATGTAGTTTTGAGGTAAGGAGAAAGGAATAAAGTTATGGGTGGTCTTTTCGGTGCTGTCACGCAAGACAGTTGTGTTCAGACGCTCTTTTACGGTACGGATTATCATTCCCATCTGGGTACCGAGCAAGCAGGCATGGCGGTGTATGGGGCCAGAGGATTCTATAACACCATTCATGGCATTTCACAGGCTCAATTCAAGTCTCGTTTTGTTGATGATTACAAGAAAATGGACGGTCATTCCGGAATTGGTGCCATAGACGATGACTCGCCGCAGCCACTGATTTTTCGTTCCAAGTTCGGTATTTACGCTGTGGCGGCAACCGGTTTGATTACGAATAAGAAAGAACTGGTCAGCGAGCTGCTCAACGAAGGGGCGTCTTTTACGGAAATGGCTGGAGGGGGCGTCAATAACGTGGAAATCGTTGCGTCTCTGATTAACCGTGGCGATAATATTGTCGAAGGTATTGCCTCCATGCGTGGCATTATTGAAGGATCGATTTGTGTTTTAGTGCTGACCCCGGAAGGCATTTATGCAGCGCGCGACAAGGTTGGCCGTTTTCCTCTGGCTGTGGGCCAAAGCAGGGATGATGAACGAAAATCTTATGTTGTTGCAACGGAAGCCAGCTCATTTGAAAATCTCGGATACAGATTGCATCGGTTTTTAGGGCCGGGAGAAATTGTTTTGCTTTCAACGGATGGCGTCAAACAACTCAAACCGGAAGGCAATCAAAAGAAAATCTGTTCGTTTTTGTGGATTTATACAGGATCTCCGTCATCCACGTATGACGGTATTTCCGTGGAAAGCACAAGAGAGCGTTGTGGACGCTATTTGGCAAAACGTGACGATGTCGAGGCGGATTTTGTCGCCGGTGTTCCGGATTCCGGAGTTGGTCATGCGATCGGCTATGCCATGGAATCCGGCATTCCCTACCGGAGGCCCTTGGTAAAATACACCCCTGGCTACGGCAGGAGCTATACACCGCCCACTCAGGAAATACGAAATCTTATCGCAACGATGAAGCTTTTTGCTGTTCGGGAAGTGATCAATGGCAATCGCATGATCATTTGTGATGACTCCATTGTGCGCGGAACGCAGTTGAAGAATTTAACCGTTAAAAAATTATGGGACAATGGCGCGAAGGAAATTCACATTCGTCCCGCTTGTCCTCCGTTGATGTTTCCCTGTATTTATGCTTCCTCAACGCGTTCGACGGCCGAACTGGCCTGCCGTAAAGCGATACGCGATCTGGAAGGAAAGGATATTGAAGATGCCGGGGAATACCTGGATACCTCTTCGCCGAAATATGCAAAAATGATTGACTGGATCCGTCGTGACATCAATGTAACATCATTGCAATATTTATCCATTGAGGACATGATTGCAGCCATTGGATTGTCGGCGGACCAGCTTTGCCTACACTGCTGGCTGGGAAAATAGCGGTTAGTGGATAGCAAATGGTTTTCATGTCTCTTACGCCAGAGCGGGGGAAATAAAAAGATGACACATTATGTTGGCAAGCGCAGGAAAACTCGTGAGATTCATCTTGGAGACGTTAAAATCGGCGGCGAAGCGCCTATTGTCGTCCAGTCCATGACCAATACGGACACGCGAAATATTGAAGAAACCGTTCAACAAATCAATGATTTACAGGAAGCCGGTTGTGAAATAGTCCGCGTTGCCGTGCCGGACGAAGACGCTGCTGAGGCGATTCCTGCGATTAAGCGAAAAATTCATATTCCTTTGATTGCCGACATTCATTTTCATTATCAACTAGCCCTCAAGGCCATCGAAAATGGTGCGGACGGAATCAGAATCAATCCTGGAAACATGGCCAAAGAGAGAATCTCTCAAATCGTGCGGGCTGCCAAAGACAGGCAGACAGTCATCCGTATCGGTGTTAATGCCGGTTCGCTGCAAAAGGACCTGGTCCTGGATTATGGCGGTGTTACGGCGGAAGCTCTTTATGTCAGTGCGTTGCGCAATATTGAAATGTTTGAGGACATGGGGTTTGATTTAATCAAGTTATCCGTCAAATCCTCGGATGTGCCGATGATGATTGAAGCCTACCGGCGAATTGCCGCCGAAACGGATTATCCGCTTCATCTTGGGGTTACGGAAGCGGGAACGCTGGTGGACGCAGCGGTAAAGTCCGCACTGGGTATCGGGATGCTGCTTTACGAAGGTTTGGGAGATACGCTTCGTGTCTCGGTTACCGGTGAACCGGTTCAGGAAATGCCGATTGCTTACAGCATTTTACGGGCGTTAAATATCCGTAAGGTCGGACCGGAAATTATTTCATGTCCCACTTGCGGACGGTGCCAGATCAATTTGGTGGATTTGACGGAAAAAGTTGAAAAAGCGCTGGCCGGCAGAAAAAACTATATCAAAATTGCGCTCATGGGCTGTGTGGTTAACGGTCCGGGTGAGGCGGCTGAAGCAGATATTGGTATCGCGGGCGGCAACGGATTTGGGATGATGTTTAAAAAAGGCGTAGCCTATAAAAAAGTGGAAGAAAAGGACTTTGTTCCTGTATTGCTTGAGGAAATCACAGCCTTGGATCGTGAAAAATAAGGAGGTTCCATGCGCTACTCGGAAATGCACCTGCCTACCGGACGGGAAGTGCCGTCCGATGCGGAAGTGATCAGCCATAAACTTATGATTCGCGCGGGAATGATTCGGAAGCTGACCAGCGGAATATACTCCTATCTTCCGCTCGGCTATCGCGTTATTCGAAAAGTCGAACAAATTGTCCGCGAAGAAATGGACAGAGCAGGCGCTCAGGAAGTTCATCTGCCAATGGTTCAGCCGGCTGAACTCTGGCAGGAATCCGGACGTTGGACTTTTTACGGGAAGGAGCTTTTGAGATTCCGTGACCGTAATGCCCGCGACTATTGCCTTGGACCCACTCATGAAGAAGTGATTACAGACCTGGTCCGCCATGATGTAAAGACCTACCGGCAACTGCCGCTCAATCTCTATCAGATACAGACCAAATTCCGCGATGAAGTGCGTCCCCGCTTTGGCGTCATGCGGTGCCGTGAATTCGGCATGAAAGACGCGTATAGTTTTGATGCAGATGAGGCGGGAGCGGAGAAAAGCTACCAAAAAATGTTTACCGCTTATAATAACATTTTCCGGCGTTGTGGTTTAAAATATCGTCCGGTTGAGGCGGATTCGGGAAGTATTGGTGGAAGTTATTCCCATGAATTCATGGTCATGGCTGAATCGGGAGAGGATGCGATTGTTTTTTGCGAAAAATGCAATTATGCCGCGAATCTGGAAAAAGCGGAAATCGCCCGACCGGAAAAAACCGCCATTGCTGAAACGGACCCACTGCCGATGGAGAGCGTGGAAACGCCAAATGTTCGTACGATAGAAGAGGTCAGCGGTTTCTTGAATGTGTCGCCCAAGCAGATTGTCAAAACGCTGATTTTCAACGCCGACGGGAAATCATGCGCTGTGCTGATTCGGGGCGATCAGGAAGTCAATGAAATCAAAGTAAAAAATGTTCTGGGTGCAGCCCAGTTGGAATTGGCGGATGATGAAATGATTCTACAGGCCACTGGTGCGCCACGAGGTTTTGCGGGGCCTGTCGGCATAAAAACCCGTGTGCTTGCGGATTATTCCCTTATGAATCTGAACAATATGGTTGTCGGTGCAAACAAAACTGATTATCACTTAAAAAACGTGAACTTGGAGCGCGATTTTAAAGTTGAATCTTATGCTGATTTGCGGATTTCCCGGCCCGGCGATCTTTGCCCGCGCTGTTCGGGAATGATTCAATTTGTCCGCGGCATTGAAGTGGGGCATGTTTTCAAGCTGGGCGTCAAATACAGCAAGGCCATGAAGGCACTCTACCTGGATCGGGACGGAAAAGAAAAGACAATGATCATGGGCTGCTATGGCATTGGTATCGGCAGAACGGTGGCCGCCTGCATTGAACAGAATTTTGACCAAAATGGCATGATCTGGCCCATGCCGCTTGCGCCTTTCAAGGTGATTGTTGTTCCCGTAAATATCAATGAACCGGCAGTGATGAAAGCGGCGGAAGACATTTATGCTGAGTTGCAGAAATGCGGAGAAGAAGTCATTCTTGATGACCGTGACGAACGGGCGGGAGTGAAATTCAAGGACGCGGATCTTATCGGCATTCCCCTGCGGATTGTAGTGGGGGCAAAGAATCTGGCCAACGGCCAGGCGGAACTGAAAATACGCAAAACAGGTCAAAGCACTCTTCATGCAATAACGGATCTGGTATCCCAAGTCCGCGAAATCATTGCTGCAGAAATGCACAATGCCGCTTAATCTTTTAAATCGGAACGGGGAATTTCCATGTTAAGAATTAATGATATTCTTGATAAGGCTCAAGCCTACCTTTATGAGGATGCAGAGCTGGAGATGATCCAAAAGGCTTATATATACTCGGCCACCGTTCATCAGGGGCAGGTACGTTTATCCGGCGAGCCTTATCTTACCCACCCCATGGAGGTTGCCGGAATTCTTGTGGATATGAAAATGGATGCGGCGACGATCATCAGCGGACTGTTGCATGACACCATTGAAGACACCCTGACCACACAGGAGCAGATTGAGCGGGAATTCGGCCAGGATGTGGCGTTTCTTGTAAGCGGGCTTACCAAACTCAGCCGGATTTCGTGCGGTTCGCAAGAGGAGCGGCAGGCGGAAAATTTCCGGAAAATGATCCTGGCGATGTCTTCCGATATTCGTATTCTGATTGTTCGGCTGGCCGATCGTATTCATAACATGAGAACTCTTCAATATCAGAAGCCGGATCGAAAGAACTTCATTGCCCGCGAAACGATGGATGTGTATGCCCCTCTGGCCAATCGTCTGGGGATTAATTGGATGAAGACGGAATTGGAAGATCTGGCTTTCCGCTATATCTCTCCGGATGCCTTCCATGAAATTCAATCCCGCGTCGCCAAATCTCAAGAGTCTCGCAATCGCTACACGGAAGAGGTAAAGAAAATCATTTTTGACGAGCTTTCCAAAGCGTCTCTGCAATGTGAAGTGGAGGGCAGGGCAAAGCATTTATACGGCATTTATAAAAAAATGCATGAACAGCATATCAATTTTGATGAAGTTTATGATGTGATTGCTTTCCGACTGGTCATGGATTCGGATCTGGACAGAAGCTGCTATGAAGCGCTCAGTATTGTGCACGCCCTGTGGAAGCCGATTCCTGGCCGCTTTAAAGACTATATCGCCATGCCCAAAGCCAATAATTACCAGTCCCTGCATACGGCGGTGATCGGGCCTTACGGGGAAAGAGTGGAAATTCAGATCCGGACTCGCGCCATGCATGAATGGGCTGAAAAAGGGATTGCCGCTCACTGGCGTTACAAGGAAGGTAAAGCGTTTCATGACGGCGAGGACAATCAGATTAAAAAGCTGCGGGAAGCTCTTGAAATTCAACAGGAAATCAAAAATCCGAAAGAATTCATGTCGAATCTGAAAATGGCGCTTTTCCCCGAAGAAGTTTATGTTTTTACGCCCCACGGGGATGTGAAATCTTTTCCCAAGGGAGCAACGCCTATTGATTTCGCCTACAGCATCCATACGGATGTCGGTCATCAATGTATCGGAGCGAAAGTGAATCGCAATATCGTACCGCTGCGGTACCAGCTGCAAAACGGTGATCAGATCGAAATCATCACACAGTCAGGCCATCATCCCAGCAAAGATTGGCTGAAATATGTGGTGACATCACGGGCCATTTCCAAAATCCGTAACTGGATCAATCTGATGGAAAAAACCAGTTCTCTGAATTTGGGCAAGGATTTGCTGGAAAAGGAATTTCGGCGGAACCATCTGAAATTTGCCGGTGTGATCAAATCCGAGGAGATGAAAAAAATTCTGGCGGATTATTCCCTGCAGACGCTTGACGATTTGATTTCACAGGTGGGATACGGACGCATCTCTCCCCGGCAGGTTGTTCATTATTTTCTTGTTCAGGAAACGCCGAAGGAAGCGGAAAAACTGCCGGAAAAAACCAGGAAAAAGGATAGCGGCGTGCCGTCGATGGGGATTTCTCTGACCGGTATTGACGATGTCATGGTAAAATTTGCCAAATGTTGTAACCCGATTCCCGGAGATGACATTTCCGGTTATATTTCCCGCGGGCGCGGCATTACCGTGCACACACAGAATTGTCCGCATCTGAAGAGACTGGATCTTGAGAGAATCGTGGACGTGACCTGGGATGTTCGTCAGAAGCATTCCTATCCCGTTCATATCAAGGTGGTTTGCAATGACCGTAAGGGAGTGGTCACAGAAGTCAGTTCCGTCATCACGGCGATGGATGTCAATATTAGTTTTGCACATGTGGAAACTACGGATATGATTGCCAATTGTAACTTTGTTCTGGATGTTTATGATACGCAACAGCTCAATGCCATTTTTTCCGCCATTCGGCAGTTGAAAATTGTCCGTTCTATTGAAAGGATACGCAAGGCCTGAATATCAGATTACTATTTATTTGGCGGTTGACAAACGCCGCTTCATTGCGATAAGCAGCGTACGCTATAGGTGATGGGAGATAGGTTACAAGCTACGAACTATGGACTACGAGCTATGAACTTAAAACAAAAAACTGTGAGATGCAAATGACGCATTCTTATTATAAATATGTTGTCGCCTTGATTTCCGTTTTGGTCTTTTTTTTGATGGCGGGAATCGTGTGGGCCCAAACCGGCAAGCCAATTGTGGTGATTGATCCGGCTCATGGCGGTAAAGACCAAGGTGTTTTGGGGATTCACCAGGCGGCTGAAAAAGATCTGACGCTGGCCATTGCACTGGCCATGCAAAGGGAGTTGGCTCAAGACAGCAGAATCCAAGTGGTTTTAACCAGAAATGATGACAGGACAGTTTCTGTGGAAGATCGCCGGGAGAAAATTCAGAAATTGCATCCCGCGATGGTTTTAAGCCTGCATGTCAATGCAGGCTTTGGAAGAAATTCATCCGGTTTTGAAATGTATTATCCGGGTTTTAAGTCGCTTGAAGCTTCTCGAGCAGGAGAAAATGGGCAAACCGTCACGTCGCAAAACCAATATCTGGGAGATGCGGTAAAATTGGCTCGTCTGACGCAAAAAAATCTTGATGTTCTTTTTCCGCGGAAGGGCAGGGGCCTTCGGGAAGCCATGACGCCTCTGTCAGAAGGATTGTCTGTACCCGTGCTGGTGGTGGAACTCGGTTTTGTCACGAATGCAGAAGAAAAGAAAAAGCTAACGGACGGGAAAATACAGGCAGATATCGCCAGGGCGCTGGCCAAAAGTGTTCAGGCATTCTTCTAAAGGCTTAGCATTGAAAAGATATTTCGATAGAAAACAGAATGATTTGCGGCCGGTCCGAATGACCAATGCCTATTTACGCGATGTGCCCGGTTCTGTTTTGGTAGAGTTTGGCCACACAAAAGTCTTGTGTGCGGCGTCACTCGATGACAAGACACCGCCTTTTTTAAAGAATACCGGCAAGGGGTGGCTTACAGCGGAGTACGCCATGCTGCCCATGTCCACGTCATCCCGATCAGCGCGGGAGTCTGCCCGGGGGAAAATCGGCGGCCGGACCCATGAAATTCAGAGATTGATCGGCCGTTCGTTGCGAGCCGTGACGGATTTGACGGCTTTTGGAGAGCGGACGATTTACATTGATTGCGATGTGATTCAGGCGGATGGAGGAACTCGCACGGCTTCAATTACCGGAGCGTTTGTGGCGCTGATGGATTTGTTCAAATACATGCGGACACAAGGATTGGTAAAAGATATTCCTGTGCAAGATTATGTCTCAGCAGTCAGTGTCGGCATCGTGCAGGATCAGCTTTTGCTGGACCTGGATTATGCGGAAGATGCGCAGGCGGATGTGGATATGAATTTTGTCATGACGGGCGCGGGCCTGTTCATTGAAGTGCAGGGAACGGCGGAGCACAAGCCGTTTGGCAAGGATCAACTCGATGAAATGACTTCGCTGGCAAAATCCGGTATAGAGCGCCTCATTGCCTGCCAGAAAGAAGTTATTGGCGACTGGCGGTTATGAAAATCGTTTTTGCAACCAGGAATGAAGGCAAGGTTCGTGAAATCAGAGAAATGCTGCGTTTTTCAGATGTAGAATTGATTTCTCTGAATGAATTTGATGCGATACCGGACATTGTGGAGGATGGTCAGACCTACCTGGAAAATGCTTTGAAAAAAGCAAAAATCATTTCTGAAATGACTGGTGAAACCGTGCTGGCCGATGATTCGGGACTATCCGTGGATATTCTTAACGGAGAACCGGGGGTTTATTCCGCCCGTTATGCCGGCGAAAAAGCTACGGATGAGGATAATATCACCAAGCTCTTGGAAAAATTAAAGAATATTCCAGAGCACAAAAGAAAGGCGTCTTTCTTTTGTGCTCTGGTGCTGTATGATCCGGATGGTCAATATTGTTCTTTTGAGGCAGGATGGGCAGGCAGAATTATTGACGAAGGGCGGGGGAAAAACGGTTTTGGTTACGATCCGATTTTCCTTTGTCCGGGTCTGAACAAAACAGCCGCAGAATTGCCGCCGGATATTAAAAATACGGTGAGCCATCGAGGTCAGGCTTTTGCGAAGTTGAAAGCTTATCTCGACAGAGGGTGTAATCGATAAAAAAACGGGGCGTAGCGCAGCCTGGTAGCGCGCTTGGTTTGGGACCAAGATGCCGCAGGTTCAAATCCTGCCGCCCCGACCAGTAAAATCAAGGACTTGCGCATTATTTGGCAAGTCTTTTTTTGAGCTGAACGGTTGTATCAAGAAACACGGCATCAGAAATCTCATCGTTTTTTCAAGGACACCCTTTCTTTGATTTTGAAAGACATAATGGCAGCCTCACATTAGTAAGTATCATTACATTCGAAAAATCTTACCCAACCCCTTTAAGAAAGAGGCAAGGGCCAATCTTAATTCAATGACATGGACCCAGTATCCTGAAGCTTGTCCGGTAATCATCACGCTGGATAATTTCCCCGCCTTTTCAGAAAATCCACGGAAATTTCTGGACTCCGTCGCCCGTTAAAAAAAGCCTGTTTGGCGTTTCTTATTGCTCGCTTTTATTGATGTGCTGTTCAAAATACTCTTTGATTTTCAACCGGATGGACTCGGGAATTTTGATGCCGATGTCGGTGATGCGGCTTTCATATTTTTTAAATGATCGGGTGTGTTGTGACGTGTTAATGAAAATTTGGAAATAGGAACGAATACTTCCTTCAATTTCGGTTCGGAATTCCATGTCCTGATTTAACAAGTCCTCCAGAGGAGCGATAAAGCGATAATTGATGGGACGGCAGATAGAGCGGTAGGCGACAAAGCGCATCATCATTTCGTCTTCATAATTTTTTTCCCGAATGGCTTTTTCTACGGCATTGAGATCAACTGTATCTAAAATCTGAAAAGCATAACGAGGGCCTAAGATGTTTTCAATAATTTGCCGGACTTGTTTGATTTGGGGACAGGTGCTCATTTCACCTTCAAAATTGGTTTCACAGCGGACATATACCACAAAATCAATGTCGGAAGAGTCTTCGCAAAGTCCCATATTGGTGGAACCCATCAGATCCATGGCCACATCATCGTGAATACCTTCTTCAATTAAATGCACGATTTCTTCCAGCGTTTTCAGGCGCTCATCCGTTTCGTTCGTCTGAAACATCCGGTAAAACTTCTTAATATCGTTGTAAAGTTGCACCTCCGGAATGTGAGATTGCTTTTCCGTTTTGTCGTCAAAATTGACGTTGTGATACAGAGCATTGTATCGTTCTGCATCCACAATGGTTTTTCTCCAGTGTCCGTTTTCCAGAGGGTGATAATCGGCAATGTCATGGATACGGTCTTCCACGAGTTTTTTGAAAATAATTTTAGAAACGGTTTTTCCTTTTATTTCAATGGAATAGAAAAATCCGCCTTCCGCGACGCCTCCGGTCAGGTTGGTGACTTCGCCAAAATTGGACGGATTGAGGTAAATGGTGTTTTCACTCATCTGCAGCCCCCAATCCTGATGGACGTGACCTGTCAGGCAAAGCAACACGGAATGATTGTCGCAGTATTGCCGGAGAGCTGGAGAACCGGAGGTGCCAAATTGGCGAACCCGGTCATGAATGCCGTGGGCCGGTTGATGACTGACAATAATATCCGGTTCCACGGACTTGAAAAAATTATGCATTTCATTGAGGCCGCTTTGCACATCCATATCACCGGCATAAGGAACCACGTAGCGCTCGGGGATTCCCGGTGTTTTGATGAAGGCGCCGCCGTATCCGGCAATCCGCAAATTGGGCAGGTCATACCAGTGCAGATGCAAATCCCGTTGATGGAGCGCTGTATATTTCAGATCCATGTCATAGTTGCCGGGCAGGGCAAAAACCAGAGACTTGCGCTTTGTGGCAAGGATATTTTCCAATACCTTGTACTTTTGCTGCAAAACCCGACGGGCGCGAATGGTGTATTGCTGGTATCTTGTTCCTTTTTCCTCCATTTCCTCGGTGATGCCGGGCGTGTTGATCAACTCGTCCACAAAATCCTCTATGGTCATGTTTTCTTTTTGCATTTTAACGCGCAGACCATGAAAATAGGATTGCAACTGATGGTAATTGATGGCCGTATCCATGTTATAGAAGGGAATATCGATGAGATCGCCGGAAATGATATAGACATCCGCAACGGTTTCAAAAAGCAGGGTTTGTACACGGTCAAAGGAGCCGTGAATGTCGGCCACATATATGATGCGCATAAGGGTATCTCCTTTCCCCCATCAAAAGTATTTCATGGTGAGTATTGTGAACTCATGGAAGCCGGCATTACTTGGATTGTCGTTTCAACAGCATTTCCCAGATCATTAAAAGCGCGCCGACAGTAATGGCGGAATCCGCGACATTGAAGGCGGGCCAGTGGGCCGTGCCGATATAGACATCCAGAAAATCAACCACTGCTCCAAAGCGCAGCCGGTCAATCAGATTGCCAATGGCGCCGCCGAAAATCAGCGTCAAACAGCAAACCAAAATCAGGTTGCGGGGAGGGGTTTTGACAAGATAGTAAATGATCAGGCCGGCGGCCAGCAGCGTGATTCCGGAAAAAAATATATAGCGGAATGATTCCGAGGCATTAGCCAGAAATCCGAATGCCGCGCCTGGATTGAGAACATAAACCAGATTAAACAAACCGGGAATCACCGGATGAGATTCATGCAGTATAAATCTTGCGGTGATGGCGGACTTGGTGATCTGATCCAGCGCCACAATCACTGCCGCGCCCAAAATAAAGATGATTAAATTTTTTTTCAAAACAACCCTTTCCAAATGTTAAGCTCACAGCTTATAACCTAGCGCCCATAGCCCATCACCTTTTTCTACAAATTCTTCACACAGCGGCCGCACACTGTCGGATGGGCAGAATCGGCGCCGATGGATTCGTCGTAAATCCAGCAGCGTTCGCACTTCGCGCCGCGCGCTTTTTCCACGCCGACGCTCAATCCCGGAAGTTCCGCGCTTTGATAAGGATGGACAAGGTCTTTTTCTTCACTGATTTGGAGTTGCGACACAATTAGCAAGGCGCGCAAATCCTCCAGATGGGTTTCAAAAAGAGCGCGCATTTTTTCGGGCGCGGCAATGCTTACCCGCGCGTCCAGCGAATGACCGATCACTTTTTCTTTTCGGGCTTGTTCGATGGCTTTGGCGATTTCACTTTTTGCGTCAATCATGGCCTTCCAGCGTTCGCCCAGGTCGGCGTTAAAATATTGCGAATGAACCTGCGGAAACTGCGTCAAATGAACACTTTCTTCCTTGCCTTGCCAAGCGGGAAGGCTTGTCCAGACCTCTTCAGAGGTGAAAGTAAAGATCGGTGCTAAAAGCCTGGTCATGGTGTTCAAAATGGCAAACATGGCGCTCTGACCGGAACGGCGCGCCAGAGAAGAGGCTTTGCTGGTATAAAGCCGGTCTTTTAAAACATCCAGATAAAGCGCGCTGAGATCCACCGTGCAGAAATTATATAAAGTGTAAAAAACCACATGAAATTGATGGCGTTCGTAGGCTTCCGTTACCCGTTTGATCACTTCCTGTAAACGATGTAATGCCCATTGATCCATTTCCGTCATCTGTTCGTAGGGTACGCTGTCTTCATCAACACGAAAGTCGTAGAGATTTCCCAAAATGAAGCGGCTGGTGTTGCGGATGCGCCGGTAGGCTTCCGTCAGGCGTTTGAGAATTTCCTCGGAAATGCGAATATCATCGGTATAGTCCTCCGCTGCCACCCACAGGCGGAGAATTTCTGCTCCGTATTTGGCAACCGCTTCTTCCGCGCCGATGACGTTGCCGACGGACTTGGACATCTTTTTGCCCTCGCCATCCACAACAAAACCGTGCGTTAAAACACTTTTGTAAGGCGCACGCCCGCGTGTGCCCACGGATTCCAGCAGCGAGGAATGAAACCAGCCGCGATGCTGGTCGTTGCCTTCCAGATACATGTCGCAGGGAGAGTGCAGATTGGGTCTTTTTTCCAGAACCGCTGCGTGACTGACGCCGGAATCAAACCAGACATCCAGAATGTTTACTTCTTTCGTGAATTCTATGCCGTGGCAATGAGGGCAGGTGGTGTGATGGGGCAGCAGGTCTTTCGGTTCCTTTTCAAACCAGACATCCGCGCCGTTTTTTTCCACCAGGGAAACCAGGTGATCCAGAATTTCTTGCGTTAAAAGCTCATTTTTACACTTGGCGCAATAAAAGACCGTGATGGGAACGCCCCAGAGTCTTTGCCGGGAAATGCACCAGTCGGGACGGTTTTCCACCATGCCGTAAATCCGGTCATGCCCCCAGGCAGGTATCCACTGCACCTCATCAATGGCGGCCAGCGCTTTTTTGCGCAGGTCGTTTTTTTCCATGGAGATAAACCATTGTTCAGTAGAACGGAAAATGATGGGTTTTTTACAGCGCCAACAGTGCGGATAAGAATGCTGCATGGGCACATGACCCATCAGCGCGCCGACTTCTTCCAGTTTTTTAATCACATGCTCATTGGCGTCAAATACAAACTGTCCGGCAAAATGTTCGACATCCTCCGTGAACATACCCGCGTCATCCACCGGCGCGTAATTATCCAGATTGTATTCCAGGCCGATTTCATAGTCTTCCTGGCCGTGTCCAGGCGCAATATGAACGGCGCCGGTTCCCGCTTCCAAAGTGACAAAAGGCGCTAAAATGAGCAGGCTGTTTCTTGCGATCAAAGGATGAACGCATTTTTGTCCCTCCAGAACTTCTCCTTTAAATTCATCGATAATATCATAGGCTTTTCCACGATAACCGAATGCGTCCAGACAGTAATCCAGCATGTCTCTGGCAATAATCAGCACATCATCGTTGATCTTCACAGCGGCGTAAATAAAATCATTTTTGACGGCAATAGCCAGGTTGGCGGGAATCGTCCAGGGAGTGGTCGTCCAGATCACTATGGATACTTTCTGTCCGGCCAATTTCGGCAAAACCTGACTGATATCGGAGACAAAGTTGAATTTAACATAAATGGACGGTGTGGAATGATCGGCATATTCCACTTCCGCTTCCGCCAGTGCGGTTTTGCAGGAGGCGCACCAGTAAACCGGTTTTTTGCCCTTATAGACGCTTCCTTTCAGATAAAGCCTGCCGAATTCCGCCACAGTGGCTGCCTCGTAAGGATAAGCCATGGTCAGGTAGGGATTTTCCCATTCTCCAAAAACGCCGAAACGTTTGAACTGCTCGCGCTGAATATTCACAAATTTTTCCGCATAAGAGCGGCAGGCGCGGCGCTTTTCCACCTGGGACATGGCGGTTTTTTTTGCGCCCAGTTCCTTATCCACCTGATGCTCAATGGGCAGGCCGTGGCAATCCCATCCCGGCACATAAACGCCGTCATAACCAGTCATATTTTTGGCTTTAATTACAATATCTTTAATGATTTTGTTGAGCGCTGTGCCCAGGTGAATATTGCCGTTGGCGTAAGGGGGGCCGTCATGTAAGATATAGGGGGTCTTGCCTTTGGCCGTTTCCCGAATTTTTTGATAAATGTTCATTTCTTCCCATTTTTTCAGCATTTCCGGCTCTCTTTGCGCCAGATTGGCTTTCATTGGAAAATCCGTCTGGGGAAGGTTTAACGTTTGTTTGTAATCCATTTTTCCGTTCTCCCTGTTTTGTGTAAGGATTGAAGGTTATGCAATTAAAATGCAGTCTTATACATATTCGAAAGGTCAATTATCACATAAACATATGACTTTCAAGCACAACTCTTGACTGTGCATCGTATTTGCTCCCGCTTGTTGATCAGAAACTGTTCCAAGATTCATTCCTGATACCCTGCACATCCGGCAACCTTTTCGTGGACATTTTTTTTAGGGGTATGCTATGGAGAACGCCATGCAACCGAAAATCATTCCCAGGACAGAACATCGAATTTCCCGAAAACAGATCAATCCCTATGTCTTGCGCACTCTTTACCGGCTGCGGGACAACGGATTTATTGCCTATTTAATTGGTGGATGTGTGCGTGATCTTTTACTGGAGCGCACGCCAAAAGACTTTGATATTGTAACAGACGCCACACCCGGCCAAATCAAACGTCTTTTTCGTAACTGTCGTCTGGTGGGCCGACGTTTTCGATTGGCTCATCTGTATTATCAGGATCAAATTCTGGAAGTTTCCACCTTTCGGGCCGCTGCTCCCGACGATGAAGGAGAAACGCCGGATCAGGATGACCGGCCTCCCCGTCATCTCAAAGATCAGGCCGGCATGGTTTTATGCGACAACGTTTTCGGAACTCCGCAGGAGGATGCGCTAAGACGCGATTTTACAATTAATGCGCTGGCTTACAACATTGCGGATTTCTCCGTTATTGACTATGCCGATGGATTAAGCGACCTTTCCGCGGGGATGATCCGCACCATAGGTGATCCTTATATCCGTTTTACGGAAGATCCGGTGCGCATGCTGCGGGCTGTCCGTTTTGCCGCATCGCACAATTTTGTTATTGAAAACGGTGCCTGGAGAAGTCTTTGCCATCTTTCGTGGACCATTTCCCGGGCCACGCCGGGGAGACTTTACGAAGAAATGCTGAAGCTCTTTCTGATGGGCGCAGGGTGTCGGGTTTTTGAGCTGATGGAAACAAGCGGCCTTCTTTTGCCTCTTTTTCCGGCTCTTTCACAGTGGCTCTCTGCAAAAAGTGACCATCGGAAAGCCTTATGTCTTTCTCTTAACAATATCGATCAGCAATGCCGGGCGGGAATCCCTCCTTCTCCGGCGCTGTTTTTTGCCGTCTTCTTTGGCCCCTGTCTGGAGGAGAAGATTTATTTGCGCCATCGGGAAGGCATTCCCTATGCGCAGGCGCTGGATGAGATTTGCGCCGTGTTTCTGAAAGAATGCTCCCAAACGGTCAATATTCCCGGAAGAGTCGGCAATCAGATGCGCGGCATCATGACTTTGCGCCACTTTATCCGTCGGTTGCCGCCTCGCCGTCCGGCAAACCTGGCGGCACGGCCGGAATTTACGGATGCTCTGGCTTTTTTGCGCTTGGGCGCGGGAGATGACCGGAAATGTCTGGCCGCGCTTTCCTGGTGGGATGCTTATCTTGCAAGGACAACTGCTCCTGAACCTGATCTTCAGGACGTGGAAAAGACATCCACCAAGAAGCGCAGAAAAAGAAAGCGCCGTCGTCGTCCCGCCGCTTCTTTAACGCTATCCTCAGAGGTTATTGTAGAAGAAGAATAGCATTCACAAAAATAATCATCAGAACATGGGCGATTAAATGGCACAACGCATGCAAATAGAGACAGACATCTTCTTCAATGATCCCAACACAACATTCCATCAATTAACCTGGAAAAAAACCGGCGTCTTCAGCAAAAATTGAAAGCGCCTGTCGAATGTTTTTGCACATCGAGAGACGCTGTCAACTTGTTTTCTATCTCTACTATCTGCTGATCCCAGCATTCCATCTTTTCCTGGCTTTTTGAATTGACGATGATTAGAATAAAGATTAGAAATATCTCCAATACCCCGAAAATGATGGAGGACGCCATGAGCCGCCATATTCGATTCATCTGCCTGGTTGGAATGATTCTTCTTTTGCTGTCATCGTTTGCTTTTGCCTTTCGTGGCGTTGCCATCAATAAAAAAGAAGATCTCCGCCACAGAAGCGGCAAACTGGGACCTTACAGGGCGCTGGTCATCGGGATCAACGATTATACAGACCCCAATATTTCCGATTTGAAAACAGCCGTTCATGATGCTGTTGAATTGGCAAACATTCTTGAGAAACGCTATGGCTTCATCGTAACGCGTCTTCTGGATCGTCAGGCGACCAAACAGATGATTATGGATAAGTTGCGGGAGATTGCGGTCAATGCAACTCCCGAGGAGAGTATCCTGATTTACTATGCCGGTCATGGAGATGTGGACAAGGTTTTAAATGACGGATGGTGGGTTCCGGCGGATGCGACAGGAGGTAATCCGGTAACCTATCTTGACAATCATTATGTGCAGCGTGTCATGCGCAGCGTAAAGGCCAGGCATGTGCTGCTGATATCGGATTCCTGCTATTCCGGAACGCTTTTCGGTGAAAGCCGGTCTTTGCCCATGGTGATTGATGACCGGTATTACATGAATCTCTACAACGAAAAGAGTCGTTGGGGCATGACTTCAGGAAACAAAACACCCGTTTCGGACAGCGGCTCGGAAAATCACAGTATTTTTGCTTACCAGTTGATCAAGACGCTGAAGAAAAATGACAAGCCGTTCATCAGCGCCCAAGAGATCTATAACTCCATTGCGCCTATCATTGCCAATAATTCGGAGCAGCAGCCGATGTGCAGACCTGTCCGGGATACGGGCGATCAAGGCGGCGGATTTGTGTTTGTAACGTCAAGGGCTGCGTCTTTGTCCACGTCCGATAATCCAGACTTCACCTCCAGGGAAGATACAGACAGACTGGCAAGGGAAAAGGAAGCCCTGGCAAGGGAAAGGCAAGAGCTGGCCAGAGCAAAAAAAGAGCTTGAGCAACAGAAAGCGCTTGATGCGGAACGTGAACGTCTGGCTGCCGAGCGTAAAAGCATTGAGGCGCAAAGGCAACAGCTGGCCAAGGTGGCTCCGGTTTCGCCATCCGTCGGTCATGGGATGAAAAGGGAAGGGCGATATATTGCTTATGAAAACGGGACGGTTTTAGACACAAAAACCAACTTGATGTGGGCATCCAAGGACAATCAGGAAAACATTCACTGGCCGGGGGCAAAATATTATTGCGAACATTACACGGGAGGGGGCTATTCCGACTGGCGCCTGCCGACAAAAGCTGAACTGGAAGAATTGTATGCCGGAGGCGCTCATAATCATTTCATCAACATTACAGGGTGGGTGTGGTCCTCGGACACTCGCTGGTTGGCTGCGGCAACTTGCCGGTTTCATGATGGAAAGGTGCAATACATTTTAAAGAACCTGGATGATTTTCGCTACCGGGCCCTGCCGGTCCGTTCCCATGGAAGTAACTAAACTCTTCATAAAACAAACCGTGATTGCCGTAACGGCTTGAGGCAGCGAGAGGCGTTTTGAGTCAGCGGCCTGTTTCCTGCCGGCATAAATCCAGTCGCTTACTCCAGAATATTTCCATTGCAAGCCCATCGCAAAACGCGCCGGCGCTTGGTTGAGAAAAGGCTACATTTGAATATCCGGGCGTGCCAGGTTTTCAAATGTCGTGAATTTGTCCAAGAAGGCAAGCTTTACGGAGCCGGTCGGACCGTTACGCTGTTTGCCGATGATGATTTCGGCGGTTCCTTTATCCGGATTGTCGTCTGATTTGTTATAGACTTCATCGCGGTAGATAAAGGCGATAACATCCGCATCCTGTTCAATGGCGCCGGATTCACGCAAGTCTGCCATTTGCGGACGTCGGTTGGGACGGTCTTCGACTTTTCGATTGAGCTGGGACAGGGCAATGACCGGCACTTTCAATTCTTTGGCCAGCGCCTTGAGAGAGCGGCTGATTTCAGATATTTCCTGCTCGCGGGAATTTGTGTTCCCCCCTGCTCTCATCAACTGAATATAATCCACCACAATCAGCCCTAAACCGGCTTCAGCTTTCAGCCTTCGGGATTTGGCCTTCATCTCCAGAACCGTGATGGCGGGAGTATCGTCAATAAATAAGGGAGCTTCGGAGAGTTTGCCTGCCGCCGTGGTCAATTTCGGCCAGTCGGTTTCACCGAGAAAGCCCTTGCGGATTCTGCCGGAATCGACTCTGGCTTCGGAGGAAAGCATTCTGAAGGCCAACTGTTCCTTGGACATTTCCAGTGAGAATATCGCCACGGGCGTTTGCGTTTCCACTGCAGCATACTGGGCGATATTCAGCGCAAAGGCAGTTTTACCCATGCTGGGACGTCCGGCGATGATGATCAGGTCGGAATTCTGCAAACCGGAGGTCATGTCGTCAACTTTGTCAAACCCTGTGGCTACGCCGGTAATGAGGGACTTACGGGCAAAGAGGTCTTCGATGGCTTTGAAACTTTCTTTGACAATTTCTTTTATGGCATAAAAAGAGGGACGAACCTTGTTTTCGGAAATTTCAAAAATGCTGTGTTCGGCTTTATCCAGAACCTCATCCACATCGGAACCGGTTGCATAGCAACTGTTGATGATTTCGGTGGCCGATCCGATCAATCCCCGCAGAATAGCTTTTTCTTTAACGATTTTAGCGTAATTGGCGACATTGGCGGCGGAGGGAACATTGTCGGTCAGTGACGCCAGATAGGAGGCGCCGCCTGTGGATTCCAGAAGGTTCCGGTCTTTAAGCGCATTGCTGAGCGTAATCAAGTCCACCGGTTCGTTTTTTTCGGAAAGTTCCACAATGACGGAGAAGATTTTCCGGTGCGCCTCGTTATAGAAATCTCCCTTGTTGATAATTTCCAGAGTCGCATTGATGGCGTTGTTTTCCAGCAGAATGCTTCCCAGGATGGACTGCTCCGCTTCGATATTTTGCGGGGGCAGCTTGTAAAGGGAAGGGTCGATGTCTTTCATGACCCCTCTCCGACAACCATGAGTTTCAATTCCGCGTCAACGCCCGGGACCAGTTTGATTTTTACTTTAAATTCGCCAAGCGATTTGATCTGCTCGTCGTGGACGATCATTTTACGGTCGATTTGGAAGCCTTTTTCCTTCAAGGCGATTTCAATATCCTTGGAGGTGACAGAACCAAAGATCTTGTGCTGATCTCCCACTTTGCGGGTCAGTGTCAGAGTGGTCTGAGCCAGGCGGGCAGCCAGATCCTGGGCGACGGACTTTTCTTTCTGCGCTTTTTGAAGGATGTTTTTCCTTTCCAATTCAAAGGCTTTGAGATTTTTATCATCGGCCGCCACGGCCAGACCTTTTGGAAAAAGCAGATTACGGGCATAACCGTCATTGACCTTGACCAGATCACCGGCCTTGCCTAAAGAAGGCACATTGTGCTTTAAAATAACCTTCATAAGAAACCTCCTGATTGAAAGTAAAAAAAGAATTTTTTGAGCTAATCCGTTGACGGGGGTTTTTGTAAATATTTGCGAAAATCAATCCAAAGATCGGCAAACCCCATAGTGGCTATTGCTATCATAAGCATTTGCTGAATCGCAATGAAAAAATAGAATATCCAGCGGAAATAGGGCGAGATGTTTCTGGTCTGGAAAAAAAAGCTCACGATAGCAAGACCTTGCAGGAAATATCCGAAAGAGGCGACTAAAAAAATGTTGATCCCCGCATAACGGATGGATGTTTGAGGCATAAAACTCAATCCGCCTGCAGCCAAAAAAATCCAAACCAGTCTAGTTGGCGCTTTCCATCGGGAAAGGGCTGAAAGCCGGGGCAGGGCTTTTCCGGCCTTATACAAAAGCCTGTTTCCCCAAATAGCGTTTCCCCAGATGGTCAGCAAAGACGCCATTACACAAAGGGCGGGAAAAATTCGGACAAAAAGATGAATGATTCCGGTTTTACCTTCTTTCATGGCTTGGATTTCTTCCGGTTTAAGAGGCAGACGCTCATAGAATTTCATATTCAATTCAACCGCTTCGGTGATGTGCTGTTCCAGAAGTCGCCAGGGGCTGACCGAAAGCTGCATGGAGCCGTAAACAAGATACACGGCTAGAGCGGACAGGATGATCAGAGCAGGCAGGATAATAACCGATTCCACGGCATAATGTTTTTTGGCCGTCCGGGAGATGGCGATTCCGGAGAAGGAAGCGGCGGCCATCGCCAGCGCAGGCATAAAGCTGTTCGTCAAAATAAAAAGAAGAAGTGCAATGATGACCAGTGAGGACAGTAAGGCGGCCAGTACGTTTTTGGGATTGTTCATAACGTCCAGCACAAACAGAACCATCGGCAGGGTTAGAATGAATACAAGGCCGACGAGAGGCACCAGTGAGGCGGTGTAAAAAAATGAAATGATGGCCACTAACCGAAGAAATTGGTTATTAGGCGACAATAAGGTTGCTTTGACCAAGAAGATTACCTGATCGGGAAATAATAATTAATGAAATCAAAATCCTGGATTATTCCGAACAAAATGGAAACCAATGCCGGCCGGAAAAAACCGGCCGGCTCAAGATCATCATTTATCTTCCTTCGCCCGTGACGAAAGGCATGATGGCGATTGTGCGAGCGCGTTTGATGGCGATGGTCAGCTCTCTTTGGTGACCGGCGCAATTACCCGTGATTCTTCTGGGCATAATTTTCCCACGTTCTGTGACAAAATTATTCAGGATCATCGGGTTTTTATAGTCAATTTTGATATTGGAATCCGTGCAGAAGCGGCAAAATTTCTTTCGGTGAAAAAATCGCTTCTGAGGGGGGCGTGATGGTCTTTCTCCGGTGGGTACAGCCATGATTATTCTCCTCCTTTGGGTGCATTGTCTTCGCGGTTGAACGGTTTACGGAAGGTGGGCCGGCCCGGGCGAGTATCTCCTGATGGTCTATCCTCTCGATTTGACGATGCATTTTCAGTTTCAATGCGAATTTGGGCTCGTTTCACTTCTGCCGCCGCAACTTCCGCATCCATTCCTTCACGGGTGACCGCGCCTTCTTTGGTCACGGTCATGAACTTTAACACCCGGTCGTCGATTTTGAAATTTCTTTCCATCTCCGAAACAATCGAACCGTTGCCGGCATAGTCGAGAAAGAAATAAAAACCGTCTTTTTGTTTTTTGATTTCGTAGGCCAGGCGACGTTTGCCCCACTTTTCAGCTTTGGCAATGACCCCTTTACGCTCGGTGATGATGTTGGAAGACTTGTCCATAATGGCATTGATATCTTCCTCCGTCAAATCCGTTTTGACAATAGCTACAACTTCGTATCTTTTCAAATTTCCTCCTTTCGGCTCTAAAGCCCCTGCATCAAGTCAGGAGCAAGGGAAGACCCTATTGAATTGTGGGGTCAGCCTCTATCTCAGACCCTTTGAAAAATCAAGATTTATTTTGGTTTCCGTTTATCAGCGGAATGACGCGGGTGGGAATATTTCCTTTTCCGTTGCAAAGACGGAGTCAGTTTCTGTTTGAGAAGGGATCTGTCTGCTTGATTGACAAGACATTCAGAAATTGTTAATGATTATCCATGCTGGAACCAGTAAGGATGATACTTCAGGTAAGTTCTGATCCTATCCCGGTGGGAAGGGCTTATTCGCAGGGCAGGTGAAAACATGACGGATCAAACTGCAAAGCAGACGATTCTAGTGGTTGACGATGAACCGGTGAATCTGAAAATTCTGGTGGAATTGTTAAGACCGGATTATCAGATTCGCGTTGCCGGCAATGGGCAAAAAGCTCTGGAGATCGCCGCCAGGGAAGACAGGCCCGATCTGATTCTTCTGGATATTATGATGCCGGGAATCGATGGATATGAGGTTTGTCGGTTAATCAAGGAAAATCCGCAAACGCAGCATATTCCGGTGATTTTTCTGACAGCAAAATCCCAGGTCGAAGATGAACAAAAGGGTTTCAACTCCGGCGCCGTGGATTACATTGCCAAACCGATCAGCCCGCCGATTGTGCGCGCTCGCGTCGCCACACATCTGCAACTGAAAAAAGTAAGAGATTTTCTGAAAGATCAAAATGATTTTCTGGAACAGGAAGTTCTGCAGAGAACCAGAGAAATTTCCAACATCCAGGATGTAACCATGGT